>Ga0209639_1001189_pt1 | contig 28365 bp, 27 predicted proteins | sample EPASupsiteHSE605_FD_187268 | JGI IMG/M metagenome (GOLD analysis project Ga0209639, IMG submission 187268) | Bioremediated contaminated groundwater from EPA Superfund site, New Mexico - Sample HSE6-05 (SPAdes) (version 2) | ecosystem: Environmental > Aquatic > Deep subsurface > Groundwater >... | reverse complement strand
CGCTCATTACACCATCAACCGATCTTTTATCACGAACGTCGCCAATGTAAAACTTCACCTTACTATTCTGAAGATTGTGCCTCATGTCGTCCTGTTTCTTTTCGTCACGTGAGAAAATACGTATCTCATTGAAACTGTCGTCATTTATAAAACGACGCAAAACAGCGTTTCCAAAGGAGCCGGTTCCACCTGTTATAAGAAGAGTTTTATACATAAATAAAGAAGCTAAAAAATTGTTAATAATCTTACTTTAAGATGGTTCTTTAGGTTTGATCCAAAAGCTAAATAAGTTGATTATAGCTTAATAAACTTATTTTTTATTGTCCTTGCAGGGTATCCTAAAACATGCACATTATCCTGAACATCTTTAATCATTACTACATCCCAATTTTAATACCGGGTATAATGACAGCATATACTCCTACTAGTGTTTCCTCTTCACCAACTGAATCAACCACAGATGGTATACTGCTGTCCCCGAACTCAACGCCACTATACGCTTATCACCACCCATTTACCACTGCAGATTCCATAAGGATTTGCCGGGTATTCGGATTGCTGTTTTTGTTGGTTTATTCACAGCAGCAGTTATTAAGTCCAAACTGATGTGGTTCAATTTTAACGACTCATAATATACAATGTGTCGCAGGACATATTCCTCATTGGCAGGCTGACAGCCGATGAAAGCGGAAATCCATTACAATGCTTTTTTGTTAGAAAAGAAAAAGCATTGTTATATGGCATATCCATTTGATACTGTATTAAAAAATCATCATTCGTGTAGTATAGTGAAAACATAATAATTATGTCCTTCTACTTTTACTTATTAAAGCATTTGTCTTATTTAACATTTCGCTAATGACAATTTCCCATGATTGCAATATCGAAATATCAAAATCCGTTCTATAAACATGATAAACGAATCTGTCGCTATTTTGGAGTTTAATTTTTTCTTTTTTTACACCTTTTAAGAACTCCCGATGGGGGCCGATATCGGAAATGAATGATTCATCAGCAAATCCTACACCTTCAGAAATCGCATTGTACGAATTTTCAATCAATGTTGTGGATATATAGTACTTGCAACTTCTCAAATATTTTATGATAGATTCCCTATCAAGAAATTTGTTAATAATGAAGACATTATTATCTTTCTTTACAACTTCTGAGATAGTCTTATCGCTACCAATAATTATTAATTTTAATGATGGATTAGCTTCTCTTAACATAAGAAATACTTCATAGGAATCATCAATGGCCTTGTACCAATACGTTCCAATTACCAAAGCGATCTCTTCTTTCTTTTTTGGTTCATAATTACGCAGAAATGCTATTTCATCATCCGCACCATTTTTTGAAAGAAATAATTTTGATTTGTACTTTGGGTTAATAAGACTTAAAGAATATTCAGATTCAGCAGAGATGATATCAGCTTTTTTAAATCCCTTTATCGTTTTTATCCCAATGTAAGTAAATCTTAATCTATCGTATAAAGTCATCTTTATTTTATTTGGTACAAGAGGTAGAATTTTGCTTAAGTGAAACCAGTTCACTTTTGCAAAATTCTTATACAATGGAACGCCATAAGAATAAAATAATATAAATTGGTTATTGCTTTTAACTATGGATTCAAGATAATTCCCATCGTGGAATATTCTCTGGAGCACTGACATATTCACAAAGTAGTATTTATTGTTGTTAAATCTTTCAGCGAGATGAGATATCTTTGAATTAATAATAAAATGTGCACCTCCATTTTTATCAAACCATTCTAAGTAGGCATAAAGGCGTTTATAACCTCCACCAGTATAAGATGCTGCAAAATTGAATAAATAATTGTTCATAATTATGAGTATTTCGTTTGATAAGAAATAAAAAAGTTTACTTTGGACAATCGAAGTATTCTAATTATAATGAGTTGAGACACTAAACAATACCCCCCGCACTAGCAGATGTCAACGTAGAAATTATTTTTAATAGATGCCTCGTATTTCATTTTTAGAAAGACGATAATTGCTTAAGATGATGTTTGCCAGGGCTTTATATGTATGCTTTAACCATACTTTAGATGGGGTTATTAACATATTGCGCAGAATATCAAACAGATGAAAAATATCTAGTGCTAAATTTACATTTTAGAACAACAAGAACTTTAAAGACTTTAGTGATATTATACAATTTTCTAAATAAAAGTAGAAAATTAAAGTGTAGAAAATCCTTCGTTAAACCAAAAGGCGAATGGGGGAAGTAAAAAAAACCAATATGAGCAAAACGGTGTACAAGCAGAACTTCATAATGAAAATTTATATAGTTATAAGAATCTCTATTAGCACAGTTTTGGTAAAGCCGTAATATCATTTTTTTTGCAATAAGTACTCTTTTAAGACCATAAAATTTTGTATGTTTTACATGTGCAGAACTATCTGGATAGTTATGATAAAGATAAATAATATCGTTATAAAAATAATGTTGTTTTAGCAAAAAAAGTTGATAAGATAAAAACCAGTCTTGAGTAAAAGGTAAATTAGAAAAATCTAAAGTACGAAGAATAAATGTAGGGATAAGCTTTGCAACAATATTTTTAGGAAGATGCTCAATATGTGAAATTTCACATCCTAATTTGTTATTGTAATTTTTATTATTATATAAAACTTTTTCTTGAACCACAAGACTATTATTGTCGTATGATAAACGTTTAATATTGAATGAAATAATTGGTAAAATAGTTAACAAAATATTTTCATTAGACAGATAATAGCGAAGAAGAAAATTGTAATTAATTTCATCATCGCAATCTTGATATATGGAGTAAGTACAGGTGGCTTTTAATGCGGCATATTTTCGCAAATAATTACTGGATAAAGAATTGGCAATATATAACTTAAAATTAGCACTTGGATTAGGCAAGGCAAACAACTGTAGAACCAAGCTTCTAATATTGCTATTTGAAACAATAACAACAAACTCTATATCAGGAAAGCTCAAAATTTTCTCATGAAGACTGGAAAGAACTCTTTCTGAATAGAAGTTAAGAGAAATAACAGGAATAAGGACACTAAACTTCATTGGATTTAATAGGTAAAATCAAATTTATTAATATGGTTATAATATAATACTATTAAAAGATTATTTATAAACGCATTCATGCGTATAGGGTAAAGACCCAAAAGCAAACTCCACTCTTGTCATAGATTTCACCTTTTTTGCAGTAAAAGGCATAAATATGACTTGAACTATAAAAAAACAACCCAATAGGCTACATTACTTTCCAATTCTGTTGATAAAGTACCATACATCTACTATGATAGATCCTAACTGCAAACCACGCAAACCATAATCCCAGTTAATACTTTTTCTGTAAAGGGAAACTATATTTAAAAATTTATTCCATTTTGGTTTAAGCAGAAAATCATTTTTCGCATTAATATAATCTAACCAAGCGATATCATCCTTTCTTAAAACAAATATTTTTACTAATTCTTGTGAGAACATTTTTCTAGACCAAAATGATTGTTCAAGAGGAGTCTTAACAGATACCCCAATTTTCGCATAGTAAACAGAACCAATAAAAGGACTGTAGTAACTACTGGTTGCATATTGCTGAACTTGAATATCTATTAGCCCATCGGCGAAAATCCCAATATCTTTTCGAACCGGCGTGAATTGGTTTTGAATTTTACGACTGTATATAATAGTTCGATTTACAATTAAATTTCTAACTTTTAAACTTAATGGATCAAATCCTTTTGTAATTAATATATTGCTTGGTTTATTTCCAACAATAGCTCCCGCAAAATTCATCCATACTTTTGGATAAACAATTTTGTAATCAAAATACAAACAAAATGAGTCATTTTTATAATCAATATTATTTCTTCGAATTAGTTGGACAGCTTCTTCAAATAACCTGTTACACAAAGCATCATCACCAGAAAGGTAAATAATTGCATCACCAGTGGGTTTAGGCCAGGAAATTTCAAGATTACCAAAAATACCCAAATTTCGCTCATTCCTAAACGGTTTAATCAAATCTGGATAATTCTGAGCATATTCTTTAATGACTTCCCAATTATTATCTTTTGAGCAATCATCACAAACAATGATTTCATAGACCCACTCTTTTTGCACTAAAACAGAATCCAAAGCTCTTTTGATCAATACTTCTTGATTATAAGTAATGATTACTACGGATATTTTAGGGATCTCATTATTCATATAAGAGTTAATTGTAAACATTAATTATTTCTGTAACCATTTTTATTTCTTGCATCGAAATAATAGGGCTTATTGGTAAGCTCAAAACTTCCATATTAATCAATTCAGTTAGGGGTAAATGTAACCCGTTCCAAAAACTATAAGCACCTTGCTTGTGCGGAGGTATCGGGTAATGAATCAATGTTTGGATATCCTTTTGGGTAAGATACTCCTGCAATCTATTTCGATTCTGTGTGCGAATAACGAAAAGATGCCAAACATGTGATTTCTGATTAGAGATTTCTGATCTCAAATTTTGAATTGGCAAAATGATATCTGGGTGTATGATGTTTTCACAATAATACTGTGCGATTTCCCGTCTTTGTTGGTTCTCAACATCTAGGTATTTTAGCTTGGCATTTAAAAAAACAGCCTGTATCTCATCCAATCTTGAGTTCAACCCTTGGTAATCATGGACGTATTTCACTTTGCTTCCATAATTTCCTAATGCACGAACAACTTCTGCTAGATCATCATTGTTTGTAGTAATAGCACCAGCATCTCCGAGGGCTCCGAGGTTCTTACCTGGGTAAAATGAAAACGCGGCAGCATCACCTAAAGCTCCTGTTTTTTTCTCGTTCCACTCAGCACCAATAGACTGTGCGTTATCTTCGATGATTTTCAGATTGTATTTTATAGTAAGTTCCTCCAATTTTGATCCCCAGCAAACTTGACCGTATAAGTGAACCACCATGATAGCTTTAGTTCGTTCAGTTATTTTCGCCTCAATAAGATCTAAATCGAGGTTATAGGTGTTGATATCCGGCTCAACAAAAACAGGTTTTAAGCGGTTATCTGTAACGGCAAGTATGGAGGCGATATAGGTGTTAGCTGGTACAATAACCTCGTCGCCTTCTTTCATGAAACCGAGTTCTAAGTATGCTTTCAGTATAAGACGCAATGCATCCAGTCCATTTGCAACACCGATGGCATGTTTAACACCTATATAACTAGCTAAATTAGTTTCAAAACACTTAACTCTTTCGCCAAGCAGATACCAGCCAGAGTCAATAACTTCTGCTGCTGCTTGTTTAAGCTCTTTATTGTATTGAGCATTTATTTTTTGGAGGTCGAGGAATTTTATCATTGTTTGTTACAGTAATTATTATCCTTATATGCCAGGATATCAATTATCTCGCAATAATCGAAAATTGTTTTGCCATAAATATCTTTAAAGTATTTGTTTGCACCAATTTTAACTAGAAGGTCAAAAATTCTAATATCTTTGGTTTTCACATACCCATCTTTTGAAAACATTAGCACAGTTGTATTATTGAAATTAGTGGCATTAAAATCTGCATTATTTTCAATCAGTAATTTAAATACTTCATAGCTACCATGGTATGCTGCTATCATAAGCGGTGTCCAGCCTTCTTTTGTAATAAAATCAGGATGATCAATATAACTGATGATTTTCCTAGTTTTTTCTATATCGTTATTCTTGCAGCATTCTAATAAATCATCACAAAAGTCTATATATAATTTAATATCATAATCGATTGTGGATATAGTTATGCTTTCATAATTTCTTGACAAAACGGTTCCAGGCTTAAGTGTTGATTTTGTTTTTAATATTTTTGACTTATTAATTTTGTCACCTTGAAATCGAGCTAATTGATAAACCCTGAAATTAAATGCATCAATATATCTTGATATCTGAAATGCAGTTTGGCTCATATTTATTTCTAAGTCAGAAAAATCAATCCTCGCTTTTGATACGTATGTAGAATTTAAAACTGGTTGTTTTGTTGTCTTATATTTTTTATTTATTATTATTTCAAAGTTTTCTGCAATGAGATTGAACCCTTCTTTTAAGTTTTTTTTGTAAAGCTGTTCCGCGGTTAAATTTTTAATTAAATATTTTTTTTGTGCAATTATATCACCGGTATCAATTCCTCTGTCAATTTTGTGTAATGTAACCCCAGAATATTTTTTGCATTCAAGTATTGGCATTATGGAAGGATACATCCCTTTATATTCAGGTAAATAGGAAAAGTGTAAATTAAATAATTCGGTTGTTACAAATCGATCAGGTTTAATTATTTTGTCGTACTGTGCTGAAAAAAAGATAATATTTTGAATTTTTTGAACATCTTCAAGATCCAAAATTGTAACTTTTTCAATATTTGCAAAAAAACCAAGTGATTTTTGCCACGTATTTCTATTGATATCATTATTATTCAATAAAACACAAATATCGCTTTTATCAAAGTATTTAAATGAAAAATACAATAAATCTACAGCAATATTATTATTTCCAGCAATACAAAACTTAATCATGAACTTTTTTTCTTTTGAATTCCTCATATTCACGAATATAATCTGCTTCATCATAACCGTGCGAAGCTAAAACAAGGCAAATGGCACCAGAAGAAAAATCCATTAATTCACGCCAGATTTCCGGCACAACTAGTAACCCGAAGTCTGGTCTGTTAAGAGTTACAATCTTTTTATTGTAGCCATCATCTAATAGAACATTGAATGATCCACTAGTTGCAACAATCAATTGGCGCAATTCTTTGTGTGCATGGCCACCACGGTCTTCTCCTCCAGGAATATCATACAAATAATAAACCCGTTTAACATCAAAAGGAACATTTCTATTTCCCTCCACTACTGTGATATTTCCTGCTCTATTATGAATTTTACTCAATGGAAGTATTACACAATCATAAACACTATTTTTTTTCATGTTCCCTCCTGATGTTTAAATATTCACTATAGTCATAAATATAATCATCTCCGCTGTAATGTGTTGAACTCAATACTAATGCCAATGAATTGGTAGAGAAATTTTGCATTTGCCTCCATAGGCCAGCTGGCAAAAAAAGCCCATAATAAGAACGGTTCAAAGAAAATATTTGCTTGGTTTGGCCATCGTCAATCACGACATCAAAACTGCCAGAAAGAGCAACTATGAATTCTTGTTGTTGTTTAAATGCGTGACCTCCGCGTATTTCTCCTCCAGGCACATCGTAAATCCAATAAGTACGCTCTATTTTGAAAGGAATTTGCTTGAATTCTTCAATGAAAGAGAGGTTGCCACGTGGGTCCTCAAATTTGGGGAGTTGTATAATCTCTGTTTTTTGCATACTAAAGTTTTTTTAGATATTCACTATAAGTCTATAATACTCCACACAATTCAACCACTGGGGATGTTTTTTAAGTTTAAACCCTATGTTGCATATTCATACCAGTCATAAGGTGTTTTTCTATCCAGGCTCTGATGAGTTCGTTGATTATTATAATAGTTCAGATACTCATTCAGGCCTTTGATGAGTGTGTTCCCGTCCTCTACCGGCCAAATGTAAATATACTCCTGTTTGAATGTTCGCAAAAATCTTTCAATATAAATGTTGTCAAAAGCCCTTCCTCTCCCGGCCATGCTTATTGTTATTTCTTGTTCTTCAAGATACTCTATCCATATGGAGCTGGTGAATTGCGAACGTTTGTCGAAATACACTATCTCCGAGTTCTCGTGTTCCGCAGCAGCCTGCTTGAGCACCTTAAGGCTGCACTCTGCTCCAAGTGTGTTAGAAAGGCTCCATCCTACAATATAGCGGCTATAAACATAAATTATGGCTGTTAAATAAAGGAAGCCGTGTTCCATCGGAATATATGTAATATCAATGCACAAAACCTGATTTGAATGAGTTATGTCCAACCCTCTGAGCGTCTAGGATAGATGGCCATTACGCCCAGAACTCCCTTGGTAGGATGCTTAAGATACTCCTCATCCATCTTGCGCATCACATCAAGATCTTCAGGATCCTCTTCAACAGGTAATAGTAATGAGTGCTTCTGTTAAGAGCAAAAAAGCTCACACTGACGCCGGATCCTGAGCTTTTCTCCACGGGATACTATTTCTTTGAGGACTTCAGTATCCCCATCTTTTCTGGGGCCCTCTTGCAAAATCCACCTCTATCTCCAATCACCCTATCTTCTCCTATAATGTCTGTTCCCTTCTTTCTGACTCCTCATCAGGAGCCATGCTCGAGAAGATCTCCGGACTGCGAGAGAAATTCTCTCTTCCATGTGGATATCATTTGCGGGTGGATCCCGAAACGTTTAGACAGCTCACTAAGAGTCTCTTTTTCCTCGATGGCCTCAATGGTCACCTGTGCCTTAAATGCCGCACTGTGTTTTTTTCTGCTTGTGTTCATGTGAGTAAAATTAATCATTTTATTAAATTTACCCAGTGGTCTCATTCTGCGGTAGTAATATAGCATTTGCCTTTGCAATGCATGCAGTGTAAGGTTTGTGCAAACTGTAAATTTTATCCTTATTGTTTCTTTTCAGGGAAAGTATTTTACTGTACAAATCTAGCCTCCGGGAATATTGACCCATTTTTACTTCATCCATGTTTCTCTCCAGCTCCCGTACAACACGACTGTCTATCGTGCGCAGGCTGCGGATTACTTTGCACGCCTTCTTCTTCTGGTGGGGATGGTTGCAATTGTATGTGTCACGCAACATCTGCTTGCTGATTCGTGTATATCGCTTCATGTCTCATATCTATGAAATCTGTCATTAATGGATTAAAGAGATTTCTCTGTTTTTGATCAGCCGATTTTCCTATCATCTTATGCCGATTTGATGGTACTAAGATAGTGTTTTTCTGCAAATCATACGAGTGTATTATTGATATATGTTATTGGATATTAAGATATTAAGCCTCTTTTAAGGAGCGACTAATTATTACTACTTTATATACAGATCATTTAAGGAGGAAATTCCCGAGTCCCATTAGTTCTAATTCTTTGGTTTGACAGTTGTTTCATCTACAGAATTGTAAAAACACAACTCCACATATTTTATTAATGAATCGATAAGCTTTTATTTACTAGATGTTTATTCTTGGCGTGTATGAATTCGCTGTGCTAATCGCTTTTCAAGTTGAATTTAAAAAACAAGTTATTAAAAATTAAATTGGAAACTTTGAAAATTTCTCGTGTTTTACAAAAATTAATAAATAAATTATTACATCCCAATACATTGGAAAGAACCATGACTCAACAAATGCATAGAACAAGAATGGCAAAAAATAGTATATTGGAAATTTGTATTTCTTCCACAAAATAAATCTTCTTATTAGTATAAAAACAAAAATGGAAAGCCCCAAAAAACTATATGTCGACCAAAAATCCAAGAAAACATTAAAGGTATAACTCAAACCGTTGAAACTTGTACCAGGGGAATATCCAAAAATAAAATTATTGATATTTAATCCATTAAAAAAATCTACTGCTGCAAATTTTCTCTCGTTAGCCATATATGTTTCAATTCCTGACATACCACCTATAAGAGATAGATAGTTTGTAATGTAATCACTAAATGTGGCTACTAAAATTATTGCTGGAATACCAACATAAAATAAATATTTTTTTATTCTTGAACCATATAACTCATATATAGAAATGAATAACAATACTAACCCAACAATAAGCCCAGCCCGACTTTGTTGAATAACAATAAAAATAAAGTTAATAAGTGCAATTATAAATATATCTCTTTCTCTTTTTTGTTTGAAAAAATAGTTTAATATTAAATAAGAATAGAGGGTTATATTCAATGCAATTGAAATTCCATTTGATGAAGCTGATTCGAACACAATTAAATCCTCATCAAAGTTTGACCTATAGATAAAATCAGGCAATATACCAAAGTAAATGATGTAAAAATATACGTACAAAAAAATGAAAACGACATTAAATATTTTTAAATTAAAATTTATTGATTTGTTCCGTATAAAAACATATCCAATATAAGTGACAAATGGGGCAATAAAAGCAAGGCCTGGCGACATTCTCCCATGCGCAATGGATGTTATAATGCTGAGTGTACATAAAATAATGACAAATAGAAGTTCCGCTTTATATAAAGTTTTGATAATTGATTTAAATTGATTTACGAATAATAATACCATAACAACAAGCAAAGACAAGAAATACATATTTTCATCTTTACTGTTAATTATGGAATAAACAGTGTGAGGTAATATTAGTAGATAGAGTATTACCAGAGTGTTGATATTTTTCTTAAATTGAACAGTCATTATATCAATTATAAAGTTGTTTCTTCTTCAATTCTAAATAATGATCAATATTTCTTGTTTTGAATTGTTTGGCAGGACTACCACCAACTATTGCATATTTAGGAATATTTGTGACAACAACACTGCCAGCTTGTATTATTGATCCTTCTCCTATTGTAACACCCCCAAGAATAATAACATTATTGCCGAACCAGACATTATCTTCGACAGTAATATCTTTTAATAAAAATGTATCATCATAAGGAATTCTACTTCCAAAATCAAAATTATGTATTTGAGTTATCATTTGACAATCTGTGCCAGAATGGAAATTATCACCGATTGTAACTTTTCCGTTTCCTTTTATAATCATACCATTAAAAGAAACATTATTACCTAAGTACGTATTTCTATTTACGTGACTCTTACCTCCAACAAATAAATTTTCCCCTGATAATTTTGCATTACTAATTATTCTGTCGCGGTAATAAATATTTCTTAGTTTCCTTATTTTTAATAATAAGTATTGCTCCACACCAAATATTAAAACAATAAATTTTCTTAAGATTATCATATTAATTAAGATTTATTTGATGAATATTTGAACTTTTATTATTTACTTAGTCGCTCCTTAAGGAGCAATTTTAAATTTTACAGATGAGAGGAAAAGGAATTTTTCCAGAAATGCAAATATTTGTTTCTTTCCATTTTCTATCAATTGTTCAGTTTCTTCAGGTTTAATTTATAAATAAGTTTTTTGTGAAATTTTTAATAAATTAGCTTTCATTTTAAACAAAATTAAAACAAAAAGAAAAATGCTGACAGTGATAATAATCCTATAAATTATATTGATATCATATAATTTATAAGCTAAGAAAGTAAAAAACAGAATAGCAACGCCCCATCTAATTGGATAATATTTATACTTATTGTCATCTTTGAATTCAGTTGTGAAATAGCCAAATAAACCCATATATATATAGGATAGCAACGTTGTTATAACTGCAACTTTATATCCAAAAAATGGTATAAGAATAAGATTTAAGATAACATTTATTAAACCTGCACCAAAACTTATTTTCCATAAACTTTTTGTCTTTTCAAAATACATCAATTGTGAACTTGCAGTCATATATAGAGGCCGATAAGTATAACTCATAAGTATTACAATGCCCATAGGTATTAATTCAGTAATATTATGCCCTTTAATTAAAAGTTTAAAAACTTCGCTTAACCAAATGGAAGCGAGAAATCCGAGTATGATAAAAATAGACTGTAACAGAAAAGTCAAATCTCTCAATTCCTTAAATCTCTTTTCTTTTAAAAGTTGACTAATCGTAGGGCCAATAGCAGCGCCTAAAGCATTTCCAAGCACACTAAATTTTCCAGCCACAGAGTATGCCAAAGAATATACGCCGATAGATTCTGTTTTAACATTTAATCTTTCCATTACAATTCTGTCAGAGCTATCCAGCAGGTAAATAGCGTAATAATGTGGTATTGCAGGTATTGAAACCTTCAATGATTTCTTTATCAATCTCCATTTGAAATTAAAAATTGGATAAAGTTTGAATTTAACGAATGCTGGATAAATGTATGTTAAATTAAGTAAAGTTGAAGTAATACCAATTGAAACAAACCATCCAAGATACCCTAGTTTCTCAATTGATATAAAATAATACATTAAAACAACATTTAAAACACCGAATACTATACTTCTTGCAACAATAGGATAAGGTCTTTCTTCTAATTGATATCTTAATGACGAAACATTTGAAAATGGAGTGAGAAATAATTGAGGTAAAATAATTAAAAATGTCAATAAAAAACGATTATTACCAACTTGTTCGGGTAATATTTTATATATAATTACAGCAAAGATAACTTGAAATATAAGGTTACATATCAATTCAAACCCTAATAACTGTCTCCATATCCATTTATATTGTTTTGGGTAATGAAAAAAAGAGTTGGCATATACTATTCTAAGACCTAGTGATTGTAATAAAGTTAATATACCAATGTAAGACAAAGCAATTCCATTAATCGCAAAATCAAATTTAGTAAGATTTGGGGTAATTAACGGTAACACCAAAATGTTTGCAATTGCAGTTATTTGGGGAGCAATACCATAGATTAACGAGTTTGTAAAGATTTTTTTTAGCACAAATAGTTGTCTTGAGGTTATAAATTTTTCAGTATTAAATTGATTTCCTGGATAATTAAATATATCTTCCTTCAATATTTTTATAGAAGAGTCGTATCCATTTATTGAAAGTTACTTGTATTTCATATTATCCTGCTCTTTATCATCATCAGTATTAATCAAAAACATCAATGATAGCAATACCTTTCTGTTCAAAAACCTTATTGATTAGTTGTGTAGATTCATTAAGTGAATTCGATTTTAAAGTATAGTTAACAGACTCAATAAGTGTATCGGGGAATATCATTCTTAACGCAAAGAGTGCGTTTGAGGTAAAACCGATAATTGATACAGGATTGATTTTTTTTATGGAAAAATCATATTCAACAGAAACTTCAGTATCAAAAATCTCCATTCCCAATTCCCTACACAAAGCATTGATCTGCTCATTATTTATATCCCGCCTATGCGGGCAATAATATATATGATATAATGGATGATTATGTTTTAAATATTTATGAAGTTGTATAATCAGTTCTTGATAAGAATAATCTTTAAACTCCAACATTGAAGAATTCGTCCCTATTACATATATTCCATTTTTTTCACTTGTAATAGAACTTCTAAGTAGTGACAGGTCATTACGAATAATATTATATTTCTTAGAATCGACATCATAAATCGTAAAAAAAGAAAATTTTCGCGTAAATTTAAAAGTATACACCATTCTAAAAAAGGAATATACTAGCTTTTGTCTAAAAGAATTAAATCTTTTAGTAAAGGGATGGGAAAAGATTTCTAAAGTCTGTGCCCCATCATCCAAATAATAGATTTTGGATTGAAATGAAGCATAAATAGAGGCTAAAGCAAAAGATGTCAAGCAATAATAATACCCAATAAAAATTGCATCATAATATGAATATCTTGAAAAAAAACGAGGCATAATATCAAAAATTATATTTGGGGCATATTCTTTTGTGTAAGACAATCCTTTTTTGAGCATCAGATTTTCCAATTTTTTTATTGCATCAATTTCAAAAAACAGAATTATAAAATCATACTCTTTTACCTTAAAATATTCTATTGCTTCAAAAGCACATAATGCTTGAAATGGAGATTCGATTATAAATAATGTTTTGGACATCTATAAGTCGACTAAGTTGTTAAAAAAATTAAACAAGATGCAATATTGCTAATATACTTCAAAAAATTATTAAAATCTAGTAACCACTTATCTTTTTATAAATATTTTCAATCATTTCTTTTTGTTCATGGATTGTTACAAATTTAGAATAATCAGACTCCAGAAATGCTTTGACCAGTAAGTATAATCCAGGTTTAAATTTGACGTCCAATTTATTATCAATCTCAACTGGATTAATTTCAATCGAGCCTATATTTTGTATTTGAAGGGTTTCCATTGGCTTAAGATATAGTCTATGTTTTTTTGTCAAAACCTCAATAGCCCATCTTCCAGGAGCCTGCCAATTGGTATGATAAGTAAATGGAATATCTTTGGCACTGATTCCAGAACCAATAAATATGCTGCTACTCGGGTGCCAAGGAATTGCGTTTCCTCCACTCACTATGCTGTTTATCGACTTTGGAACTCCTATCAAATGAAATACTGTATCAATTACATGCGATGAATTAGCAATAATCCATCTTTTTAAAGTTTCTTTTTCGTAAAGTGCTGTATCAATTGTGTGAATCCATTCTGTAAACTCAAAATGAGCACTTAAAATACCTCCATCCAATTTTGTCTGTTCTTGTAACTCATTCACCGACGAGTAAAATCGCCTGTTATAAGCGATGTGTAATTTTGCTTTTTTTTCAGTTGCTAATTTGTCAAGATTGATTAAACCTGTAACAGTTAAGTCTCCTGGTTTTTCAATGAGGATTTTATTTATATTTGCTTTTAATAAGACCTCAGTAATAATTTGAAGAAATTCAATATTAACAGTGTTAATTGCTGTTTTTGGATAATTGTCGGTTGAGTTTAAAAACCTTTCAAGTCCCCCCGAATAGAAATTAAATTCTGGATATTTTTCTTTCAATTTCGTTATTTTTTCAACTCCTCTACCTACAATGGTAACTATAGCTCCAAGTTCTTTAAGAACTTTTAAGTATTCTTCAGCCATATAGCCACTTCCAATTAAAAGTACTTCTTGATTTTTCATTATCAAACAATTTATGTTAAAGGACATAATTCCGAATCTGCTAATCCAAATGTGCTATTTGCTGCTTTAAATAGTTCTGTATGGCAATGTTTTGTATCCTCTAAATTAGGTAGCAGTGTTTTTTTATTAATAATATCATTAATAATAATATTTGTTAGGTAACTTGTGTAAAGTATTTTAAATGCTTGTAAGACAAGCCCTTTTTCTTTTGAAAAATGAATATGACTCCCTGTTTCTTCGTTTAAAATGTCGTAACAATCATCTTGGATAATTATAATTTCATTTCCACCAACTCGTTTCTCTTCAGACGATATAAAAAGTATGTCACCTCTATCTGTTGAAAATAATATTTGACCTAATAATTCTTTATAAAAAAGTCCCCTCCTATTACCCTTTAGGTTTTCTATTAACTCTTTCCGTTCAATATTAGCTTTTATACCAGTGAAATATTCAAACAAGTCCATGTAGTGCAAAGCATTGCAACCCAACCCAAAATCACCTCCGGTTACAATCATTTTTATTGGACTACTTTTTATCAGTTTATTTTTAATATCAATGTAGTTGGGGAAATATCTGCTTACAAAATTACAATATGCAGTGCATCCATTCTTATTCATCGAGCTTATAACATCATTAAATTGATATTCAGATTGAAAAACTATTTTTTCTAAAAGGAAATATTTAATCCCCTTGTCAATGAGTTTTTTCATAATCTGATACCTAGGAAATGATGAAGTTGCAATTATCGCAAAATCCAGATTATCTGGTAAGTTTTTAATATTATCGAAATACAGTACTTGATTCTCCAAAACACCAATCTTCTGAAGATTGGCTCTGTAGATATCCTTATCTGGCTCTAAAACAAAGTATTGATTTTGTGAGTTATTTTCTATCAAAGATTGGGCATGTCTGCATCCCATGTTTCCAAAGCCAACAATTAATGTTCTCATCTATATTAATCTTTTAATCCTGTTTTTGAAACGTTATGAAGTAATTTCCAGTTTCCACCTTCATCTTTTCCCCACAAGTGGGGCGACCTCCATGAATTAATTACTTCCCAAAAATAATCTTCAGAAATATTGCAATATTCAAGAAATGTTTGAAAATATTTAGAGGGGAACTCACCATCAAACTTACGAACTAATTGAACACCTTCTTCTCGAGTTAAATGGCCATCTCTAATTTCATGAGCAGAATCTGAGGTTGCCCTACCTAACCCAAATTTTATGTAAGCAAGATAATAATGATATCCATCTAATTTATCGTCCAGAGATGCATATTTTGAATAAGTACCCTCACTACGAACAGGATTTGCTTTAAATCCGGTATGCTCAGTACAATAATAGTAAAATTCTTGGGGAATCCATTTTTTATAATATCCATAAAAATGAATTTCACATCCAAGTTTGTTTAGTTTCTCGTCTGAAGGTGCCATATACGGTGCTATATCATTTTTAGATATACCATATTTAATTAAGTCTTCCGGTCCAAGACCTGAAAAATAGTGTTTTTTGTGATCTCCTTTATAATCTCTTGTTGGGGTAAAGGCATTTTTCATGTCACCACCATACTCAACTTCTCCATTTTCTCCATACATAATTAATGGTATTCCGTAATTAACGGCAACTTGAAGTGGAAAATTAGTCTGCCCGTATATAAATGGTTGGAAGGGATCTCCAAGTATTTCAAATGACAATTTGGTTAATTTTCTGTGAGTTTCTCCTGCAGGTGTTCCCAATACATTGGCTAAATTTCCTGTATGAATCATTCCCTGAAAATTTTGCCATCCAATTTCAGTATATAAATGAGGTGACCATGTTACTGTTAGGGGATTCATGCCATATTTATATTTTAACTCATGTGCAATATATGCACTATCCTTTCCCCCACTCGAAGGAACAATTACATCATAAGTTCCATCATTTTTTCTGAACTTATCTAATAAAGCAATGAGTTGTTCTTCTCGCTTATCCCAATCGAATTTAGTTTTTTTATATTCAGCGAAATTGCATGCAGAACAAACCCCGTTTTCATCGAGCGTAATTCTGGGACGTTGATTTGAGATCGTGCATTTTTTACAGAATTTAACTTCTGATGGTAAATTATACCTTTTTAGAACATCTTTATTTTCAATCATTGGAATGCTATTTTTATGTTATTATAAATTTCCAGTCCATTTTTACCACTTTTTTCAGGATGAAATTGAAAAGCGCAAATATTGTCTTTCTTAATTGATGAGCAATACTCTAAGCCATCATAATTGGTCAAAGTTAAAATATCATTAGCGTTTGCGGGTTTTGCATAATAGGAATGTACAAAATACATATATGAGTTTTGATCTAACGAATTCAATGGAGAGTTATTCCACTCGGACACATTCTTATTGTATATAGTATTCCATCCTGTATTTGGCACTTTAATTTTTCTATTTTCAATTGAAAATGGAATTTTCTTGACAGTTCCTGGGATTAGTCCGAGTCCTTTGTTTGTTCCATGTTCTTCACTTTCCTCAAAAAGTAGTTGTAATCCTAAACAGATTCCAAAAAGCGGAATACCCATTTTAACTTTATCCTTTAAAGGACTTACCAAGTCTAATCTTTTTAGGTTCTCCATCGCATCACCAAACGCACCAACACCTGGGAGTATTAATATGCTCGCTTTTAAAATGTCCTTTTTATCAGAGGTAATTATTGGATTTAGACCAACTTTTACACAAGCATGTTTCACGCTAAACAAGTTTCCAAGCTGATAGTCTATTATTACAATATCGTTGTTGTTTTTCATTTACAATCGTATACTTATTGTATTTTTATTCAAGAATTCTTTAATTGTTTTTATTGTAGTAGGAGTTATTCTTGAGAATTGTTTTCCACTTTTTAGAAAATCAGTATTTCCCTCTTCTTTTCCAATAAGCGATGTAATATTATTTTGAATAAAATTATAGTGTAAAATGGATGCAAGAGCTACACCATCTGCTTTTCCTTCTTTTATTGCTGTTGCGATATTAGACTCATCAGATGCCCCACCATGGATAATTAAAGGAATTGAAACTATTTCTGAAATTAATTGAATCAATTGCATATCAAATCCAAGGCCTGTCCCATCTCGATCAACGGATGTAATAACAATTTCGCCAGCACCTAATTCTTCCGCTTTCTTTGCCCAATCAGCCACCTCTATTCCGGTATGTTCACGACCATTGTCTGTATAAGCAAGATAGCAGCCATCAGGTTGTTTAATTGCTTCTATAGCAATAACAATTGTTGATGAGCCGAATGACCGTGATGCTTCTTTGATAAAATTAGGATTTTTAATAGCAGCCGTATTTATACAGACTTTATCAGCTCCAGCCCTTAATACAGAATTGATGTCAGCGATAGTCCTAATGCCTCCACCAACAGTCAACGGAATGAAAATTTCTTTTGCTGTATTAGAAATTAAACTATTTAAACTATTTCTTTCATAAAGACTTGCGACAACATCCTGATAAAATAATTCGTCTGCCCCATTTTCGTAATAATAACGTGCAAAGTCTTCCGGCTTTCCAAGCACACGCAAGCCTTCCAAGTGAATCCCTTTAACTAGATTTGGTCCCTTAATGTCAAGTCGGGGAATAATACGAATTGTTTTCATTTATTTTTTGAGAGAAAATATGTAGCAAGCATCCAATCGAACTCAGTATCAATATCAATGGATGAAATTTCATCCATTACGTATTTCTTTTGACGTTCTGGGTTTTGATATGTTCTTCTTAAATTGTATATATAAATTGCACCATTTCTTTCATAAACAATTGGACAATCCTGTCTTCTGCTGAAATTCCCTTTTTTAGATAATTCTAAAAAACCAGCTGGATTTTCTTCGAAAAGTACATAATATGGATTGGCTGTAGTGATTTTTACTGATACAATTAGATCAATATTTTCAGAAAATAATTCTAATGCTTCCTTAATATGGTGAGTATTTCTTAAAGGTGATGTTGGTTGAAGAAGGACCAGACCTGTGAATTGTCTTCCCTTTTGTTTATAGAAATTTAAAGCATGTTCAATAACTTCTTGTGATGTTGAGGTATCTTTTGCAAATACAGTTGGTCTTAGAAAAGGAACTTTAATCCCATAAGCCTCAACTTTTTCCATAATTTCCTTGTCATCAGTTGAAATGCAAATATTATTTATTGGAACTATATCTTTAATTGAATCTAGAGTATAGTAGATTAATGGTTTACCGTTAAGCTCTTTTATATTTTTTCTAGGTATTCCTTTGGAACCTCCACGGGCCGGCACTAGGAAAAGAAAATCTTCGTACATGATTATAAATGTTTAATTATCTCTTTTGCTTTATTATAATCGTCGTGCTTGCCAATATCAATCCAATATCCGGTAATAGGGCTATGAATTAGTTTGCCATTATGTGCAATGATGGCATCCATTAAATCGGTGGCATTAAAGAATGTTTTTTTTGGAATGAGAGACAGACAATTTTTTTTGATCAGGTATATACCAGCATTTGCATAATAAGTATTTTTGGGTTTTTCCTTAAAACTAGTAATATAGTTGTTGTTTAGCTCCATAATAGCATAAGGAATATCAACGGAATAAGGTATAGATGCAACAGCCATATCTGCATTTTCTTTTTCAAAAGCAAGAAAAAAGTCTTCGAGATCAATGTTGGTAAAAACATCGGAATTTAAAACCAATAAAACGTTCTGGTCTAGCTTTTCAATTTGTGCAGCACAGCCGATGGTTCCTAACGGAGAATCTTCTTCAATATATTTGATGGATATACCCTTGGATGAACCATCACCAAAATAGTTAATAATTTGTTCTGAGAGGTAGCGAACGGATATAGTAATTGTTTCGATTCCAAAAGAAATCAGACGATCTATGTTGTGCTCGATAATCGGTTTATCACCTAAAAGTAACATAGGTTTTGGCGTTTGGTCAGTTAGTGGCCGCAAACGTTCACCGCGGCCTCCGGCCATAATTAATGCATGTAATGGTAGAATTGATTTTAACTTTGAAAGGTCATAAACCTTTTCAATCTGACCAGCCTGATTCAATTTAGGAAAAACCAGTTTGCCCTCTTTTTTCAGCCGTCGAATTGTAGTAACGTCTATTTCTCCATTGATGAAACTGAAGCTGGTATAAGCAAACAAGTGAATCAAACTATCAAGATTTAATCCTTTGAGTAATCCGCGACGGATATCACCATCGGTTACAGTGCCGACTAAGCATTCATTATCGTCAAGGACAAATAGAGTTTGACTTGATTTTTCGGAATCCAGTTTTTTTAGTGCATCCAAGCAGTTGGCCTCTTTATTAATGGTAAAGTTGCTAAAGTTTTTCATGAGGTTTTAAGGATTGAACAGATGTTTTTTGCCGCATTTCCTTTGAAGTAAATATTTACACCTTTATATGTTGGACAATCTTCAATCTTAGTTACTGTTTTAAAAATCAATTCTTTATTAAAGGGTATATTGAAGCAATTCAAACTTTTTTTTCTCCCTTCTTGTCGATTACCAAGGTTAATTACATATTTCCTAAATGATGCAGCTTCAATAATTCCGCTGGAAGTATTTCCTAATAGAAAAAAACAATACTTCATGGCAGTGAAATAACATGGAGAACCCATATTTTCAAAGCAGTATATTCTATTGTTAGATTGATCAGGCAATTGAAGTAATCTTCTTCGGATAATTGTGCTATTCGTATCTGCATTTGGAAGCGTAATTATAACCTGATATTTATGCAGTTCCAGTAAGGTATCCGCCAATACTTCAATATTTATATAGTTTATTTCAGGAGCTACTGTTTCAGGATGAACAGTAATTAGAATTGTTGGTAGATTAAGATCGACTCCAAAACGTTTAAAGAAATCATCTTTTGATAGTAGAGATAATAAAGTTAAATTATCGAGGCTTAAAGCTCCAATGTCATGGATATTATCTTTTGATTGGGTCAATTCGGACACTCGTTCTCCATGTTCTTTACAGGAGACAAAATGAACTTTGCTGGACAAAGTGATTGCATGACGAAAAATATTGTCGATGGCACCCAGCGTTCTTTCTCCTCCATGAAGATGTGCAAATGATATGTCGAAAGGAATTCCCGCAGTTACTGCAGCAAACATTTCGTAACGGTCGCCCAGACAGAAAACCAGATCAAATTCTTTTTTATGTTCTTTCCAGAAATCGGCAAACTTCAGGGAAGTTAAAGCCATTGCTGTTGAAATGGCGTTTGGTGAGTCTCCTGAAATCATTGACTCAATCTGATAAGAAACCTTGAACCCATCATTTTCTATTTGATTAACCGTATAGCCGTGAAAAGGAGAGAGATGCGTTCCAAAAGCAATAATCTTCAGTTCAAAAAATGCATCTTCCTTCAACGCCTTCAATAGCGGAAAGTAAATTCCATAATCGGCACGGGAACTGGTTAAAATGGCTATTCGTTTCATATTTAGATTCTCTTTAAGAAGCTATTTTAAAGTTTAGAGATTGGAGGAAAAGGATTTTTCCAGTAAGGCGAAAATTCGTTTCTTTCCCTTTTCTATTAATTGTTCCAATAATTTCTTCAGGTTTCATGCTACAGCACACAAAAATGCGTTCCTCTGCGGTGATTGCCTGCCGGACAGATAGTTCTGCCCCATCCTGAACTGCGATTTCAAGTGTCCGATCACCTGTTCTATTGCCGCCCTCCGTCTGAAATTCTCCCGTTTACAACGCTTCTCGGAAGATGTGTCATGTCTCTTGGGTTTTCCCGGTGTAGATATTTTTACCCCGCATATTTTCTTCTCTCCTTTGCCGCCACGATCGTAAACAACATCCTGTGGTAACCGTATATCATTTGCTTTCATCTGTTCCAGTAATGGCTCGATTATCTTGCTGTCGTGAGGATTGCCTTCATAAGATTTTATTGCCAGGATAGTTAGAGTTTTAGGGTTAGTCATCAATCCAACTTTGTTCCCATATTCGTATTGCCTGGCGGCCTTTCCCTTTTCAATGCATGCTGTGTACGGTTTGTGCAAACTGTAAATCTCATCCTTGTCTTTGCTTTTCAGGGAAAGTATTTTACTGTGCAAATGCAGCTTCCGGGAATATTGACCCCTTTTTATTTCATCAATGTTTCGCTCCAGCTCCCGTACAACACGACTGCCTATCGTGCACAGGCTGCGGATTGCGTTGCACGCCTTCTTTTTCCGGCTGGGATGGATGCCATTGTAAGTGTAACGCAACATCTGTTTGCTGATTCGTGTATACTGCTGTCTTTGTGTGTAGCCTTCCTTCTCACTGATGCGATTCACATCATCTATCACCCTCTTGTATTGTTTTGCATCCGTGGGATAGGTGACAAAATTCTCCTGGACTATTGTGTCGGACAACACCATTTTTGATGCTGCTTTTTCTCCATGCAGGGTTACTGTGTGTTTGAAGATCTTTTCGACGCCATCCAGTCCTATCCTTTTACTGAAATGTACAAAATCACTCAGGTCAAAGGGAAACCTATGTTGGAAATGGGCTTCCCCACAGAAATACTGCATGTACGGGTCTCTAACCCATGCCTTGGCAAGTGTCTTATCTCCTGGTTTATACATCTGCTTCAACAACAGGCATCCTACCATCATCCTTATTGGAACCGCAGGCTGTCCTGTAATATAATAGAAACCGGAAAACTTCTTCTCGAAATATTTCCATTCCATTTTATTTGCCAATAGCACCAATTCATGTCTCATATCTATGAAATCTGTCAATAATGGATTTTTCTGTTTTTGATCTGCCGATTTTCCTATCATCTTTTGCTGGTTTTATAGTGCTAAGTTAGTGCTTATCTGCAAATTGCACAAGTGTTTTATTGATTTAATCTATCGTAGATTAGGACATTAAACCCTTTTTAAGGAGCGACTAATTAAAACTTAGTGATTAAGACAAAGGCTTCCCAACGTTCGTCGGGACTACTCCTTTGCCGCAAAAGGACTTTTAGAGTTCGATAAGTTCGTCTTCTTCAAAATTACGGGAGGCTTTTTGACCAATTACTTCATCCCAAAGCATGGGACTGATACCATTGCCTGGGCGTTTTGCTGTCAGATTTTTTATGGTGAAAGATTCTCCTTTTTTAATAGGTTTGGTCGCAACAATACTTCTTCGTACCACAGTGATATTTTTTTGTTCGCTATGACTAGGTTCTTTTATGCCTGAGCCAGAAATGGCTTTTTCAATATTGCGGATTGCGTTGACCATGGCTTTCAGTTCATCTGGGTTGAGCGATGCCTTATGGTCTGGACCCAGTAGATTGCGGTCGAGCGTGAAATGTTTTTCAATAACTGTTGCACCCAGTGCTACGGCTGCAATGGGAACTTCAATGCCTAGTGTATGATCAGAATATCCGATTTTTACTCCTAATTCGTTTTGTATGGAGAGCATTGCTTTTAAATTCACATCTTCCATCGAAGTTGGATATTCGGTGTTGCAGTGCAAAACGGATATTTCTTCTTTAGTTACACCATTTTCAATTAATACTTCCAAAGCCGCTTTTATTTCTTTGAGATTAGCCATCCCTGTTGAAAAAATTATAGGTTTACCTTTTCTAGCAACGTGTATTAAATAAGGTTTATTAGTGATTTCGCCAGAAGGAATTTTAAACAAGGGTGAACCCAATCTGTCCAAAAAGTCAACACTTTCATTATCAAATCCGGTAGATAGAAATTGAATTCCTTGTTTATTGGCGTATTGAATCAATTTGCTATACCATTCTTCAGGCATTTCTAGTTTTTTAAGCATTGCATATTGCGAATCATCACTGTCGCTGATGTTGCGTTCCTGGTATTCTGCTTTTTTTGCATTCTTAATTACGATCTTATCTGCTTTGAATGTCTGAAACTTGACAAAGTCTGCACCAGCTTTTGCAGCTGCTGATATTAATTTTTTTGCCAAATCGAAGTCCCCATTGTGGTTTACCCCGGCTTCTGCTATAATAAGTGTGTGCATATTATTTAATCTTGTATAATGGATGACCTATATAGGTGCCAGATTTATCAACGTTTTTTAAAACTTGGGAACCTGCTGCGATTACTGTGTTTGCAGTTACATTAGTATCGTTTGCTATAACCGTATTACTTCCAATAAAACAGTAATCACCGATATTTGTCCGTCCGTTTATTACGGTAGCTGTAGAAATATGGCAGAAATTACCAACGAAAGCCTCGTGTTCTATTAACGCTTTGGTATTGATAATACATCCTTTTCCAACAGTTGCCCCAGCATTAATTAAAGCATGGTGCATAACAATTGTACCCTCTTCAATACTTGCATAATTACTTACATGTGCAATTGGACTGATAATAACAGGCAAGTTACCACCGGCATTTTTTACTTTTTGGAATAATTTTTCGCGTAAAACAGACGATCTTATTTGACCTACTGTAATTAGAAAATCAGAACAATCCGATAAGAAGTGCTCAAGTACTTTGTCCGTTCCAATCACTGAGTAGTTCAAAACCTTTTCGCCAAATTTTTCAGGTAAATCAAGGATCCCTATAATCTGATATAATCCAGTTTGCTCGATTACATCAATGCAGGAAATGCAATGTCCACCACCACCAATAAGAATTATAGGTTTCATAAGTTAATAATTACACTACTTGGAAGATTTACCACTCTGTCTGTTAGCCATTCGGTATTCTCTAGTGAGCCACATTGACAATCTTTATACATTTCAAGTCGGTTCATCAGTTGCCAAACAGGGCGTACCATGATGTTATTGTTATTCATAAATTCCAGAAAACTACTTTGTTCTGCCTTATCATTCAAAATAATGGTGTTTAACCAATAATTTGACGAACTGTTTTGGGCTTCAGTTACGAATTCAATTTCCATTTTTTTGAAAAAATTTGTATAAGCTTCTGCTAATTTTCTCTTCTGGACAATGAAGTTCGGTAATTGTTCCATTTGAGCACATCCCAAAGCAGAAGAAAGATTGGTTAACCTGTAATTGTAGGCGGTCATATCGTGTACAAATTCCCAGCGGTGTGGCACTTTTGCTGTTGTTGTTATGTGTTTCGCGAGTTTACCCAATTCATCGTCATTGGTTAAGATCATTCCTCCACCACCTGTTGTAATGGTTTTATTTCCATTAAAACTCAGGGTTCCGAACTTGCCAAAAGTGCCAGTATGTTGGCCTTTGAAATATGAACCAAGCGATTCAGCGGCATCTTCAACAACATCAATGTTGTATTGGTTACAGATGGACACGATTTCATCGATGCGGCATGGGTTCCCGAATGTATGCATTGGTATACAGGCTTTTATTCTTCTGCCTGAAGTATTGTTAATGCATAAGCCATTTTTGAAAGTGGTATTTTCTGATAAAAAAGACTCAAGTGATATTGGGGATAAGCCCATTGTATCCCTGTCAACATCAACGAACACGGGTTTTGCTCCGGTATAGGCGATAGAATTTGCAGTGGCAATAAAGGTCAATGCCTGTGTGATTACTTCATCATCCGGTTTTACATCACATAGAAGTAGGGAAATGTGTAACGCAGCGGTGCCGTTTACGGCAGCTATTGCGTGTTTGGCTCCTGTGAATTCAGCAATCATTTCTTCAAACCGTGTCACAAATTTACCTACGCTTGAAACAAAGGTTGAGTCAATACATTCATTGAGGTATTTTTTTTCATTGCCATTAAACCGAGGTTCATGCAATGGGATAAAGCCTTCAGGTGTGTTGTATTTCTCTCTTATAAACTCGATGATTTGGGAAAATTTGGATTCCATTTTAAACGTTGTAAATCATGGCTTTATATTTTTTTATATTCTCAGGTTGAACGAACCAATTACAGGTTTCTGTTAATCCTTGTTCAATATTGTAAACAGGTGTAAAACCAGTTAGCTCTTTTATCAATGTATTGTCGCCCCATAAGCGAAATACTTCTGATTTACCTGGCCGTAAGCGTTGTTCTTCAGTAATAAATTGCACTTCTGATTTCATGATTTTCTTAATCATCTCCAATGTATCTTTCATTGAGATTTCAAAATTTGAAGCGATATTTACTTCTTTTCCAATCGTTGAATCGTTTTCGGCCAGAGCAAGGAACCCTTGACAGGTATCTTTTACGAAATTGAAATCGCGAGTAGGAGTAAGGTCTCCCAATTTAATTACTTTAATGCCATTGACAATTTGAGAAATAATGGTTGGAATAATTGCCCGTGCGGATTGCCTAGGTCCATAGGTGTTAAATGGACGAGCAATAGTAACGGGTAAATCAAATGCATTGTAAAAACTGACAGCCATAGCATCGGCACCAATTTTAGATGCAGAATAAGGAGATTGTGCTTGTTTGGGATGTTTCTCATCAATGGGTACATATTGTGCTGTTCCATAAACTTCAGATGTAGAGGTGTGAATCACCCTGATATTCCCGTTTTCTTTGGCAGCCTGGCAAATATTTAAGGTTCCTTTCACATTTGCGTCTACATAACTATCAGGAGCAATATATGAAAAGGGAATGGCAATTAAAGCAGCCAAATGAAAGATCAGGTTTACGTCTTTTGTAATTTCCTTGCAGAAATGAGGATCACGAATATCGCCAGAAACTACTTCAAGATTCTTATTGGCAGGAATATCCTCCAACCAACCCCAATAATTAAAAGAATTGTAATATGATAATGCTTTTACTTCATATCCTTGCTCTAACAACATTTCTGTAAGGTGAGATCCAATAAAACCATCGGCACCTGTAACTAAGACTTTCATATTGTAAATTTTATGACACATTTCGGTCACTCCCAATTGGAGCAACAAAGTGTATGCACTACTGTGCAGTATTAATAATTATCCCCGGCAGACCATACCAATAAGGTTTTGGTCTTGTCGGGGATATATTGCGATGCTTCATTTGGCGCTACTGTTATGTAACGTATTTTAAATGAAACACTCTCTTCTGCTTTTCTAACAAGTTTATTCAGGAAATCGTAGTCAAAGTTTTTGCCAACCAAAAGAAGATCCAAAATTTTGCCCGGGTTACCCTGTGCAAAATCGTTAATTATGTACCCTCTTTCTAACTCGCCAATATGCTTTACTACACTATCTACAATCTCCTCAATTCCCACATACTTAAGAAGTAGATGGTGCATATCTTTAAAATATGGGTGGTTTGTATTTGCCTTGTATACTTTTTTGTTCTGTTCACTTTTAGACTCCAGAAGCTTTGCCTCTTCGAATCTATTCAACTCCTGTCGTATGCCATTAGTACTCTCCCCAAACTCCTCTGCAAGGTTACGCAGATATGCTGTAGTATCGCTGTTGATAAAGAATTTTATCAACAGCTTTATACGTGTCTTGGAGGTTATGAGGTTTTCCAGCATAAGTTTGAGTATTTTTATTGCTCAATAATAGTGCTAAAATAGTAAAATAATTGATAATATCATAACAAATCTTATTAATTATCTCTTTTGCTATACCCTTGTGCATATCCATACCTGTACCTATAAGAGTACTTATAGCCATATTTATAACGCCCCTGTGCATTTTGAGCAGTTGCTTGATTAAGAACAACAGCAACATTCTTAAGCCTCTTGTCATGAACAGTGTTGTTTATAAAGCTAATTGTATCCTTTTCGGAGTAGTTTTCCCTTACAACATATATACTTGCATCTGCATACTTTGCTAAGAGGAAGGTGTCTGATACTACCCCGACGGGAGCAGTGTCGAGTACAACATAGTCAAACTCCTTTTTTAACAAATTTATTAAATCGCCGGCTCTTCTCTTGGATAGAAGTTCATTAGGATTAGGAGGTATAGGCCCTGTTTGAAGTACATAAAAATTAGGCTCTACCTGCTCAATAAGCTCATTATGATCCTGAACTATACCAGCAAGATATGATGAAAAACCATTTTCCCTTTTAGGTATAGATAATACGTTCGAGACTTGTGGGTTCCTTATATCAGCCCCAAGCAAGAGCACCCTTTTGTCCATTAGAGATAAGCTCCTTGCCAGATTTGCTGCAATAAAAGTTTTCCCCTCCTTAGCTATCGTAGATGTCACAAGTATAGCATTCTGATCCTTCTCGCTCAGCATAAACAAAAGGTTATTCCGGAGTGTGCGGAACATCTCATTTACAACAGAGTCATCATTAGGCTTAACTACAAGTGAACCGTGTCCATTCAGGTTCTCTACCTTTATAATATCACCTATTACGCTAATATCCCTTAGATTTGCCATATCCTTCATACCCTCAACTTTTGTCTGGAAGTAGCCCTTGAGGAAAATAATTATAGCAGGGATTGCTGAGCCAATTAAAAAGAAGATAAATAGTATAAAAGTTCTTCTTGGTTCTACCTGGTTGCCTATTGAGTAGGGTCTGGCAATAAGCTTAGCCTTAGGTGCAACACCTGCTTGGGTTAAGTTGGTCTCCTCCCTCTTTTGGAGAAGATATACAAACAGGTTAGATTTAACCTCCTGTTGCCTTACAATATCGGTGTATTGTCGTGATACAGTAGGGATGTTTCTTATTTTTGTGTTTGTAAGTGTATTCTCCTTCTCCAGGTTGCTTAAAGCAATCTGGGAGGCATTTTTCTCGTTTGCAAGAGATGCACGGATACTCTCATGCATATTCTTTACCTGAGTGTTAAGGCTCTTTAAGGCAGGATTGGTCTCTGTTGAGGAGGACTGTACTCGTTCTCTGTTAATAAGAAGTTCGTTGTAGTTGTTTATAACAGATACCAGACCGGGGTCCTTGATACCTAAATTTGGTATAA
>Ga0209639_1001188_pt1 | contig 28390 bp, 19 predicted proteins | sample EPASupsiteHSE605_FD_187268 | JGI IMG/M metagenome (GOLD analysis project Ga0209639, IMG submission 187268) | Bioremediated contaminated groundwater from EPA Superfund site, New Mexico - Sample HSE6-05 (SPAdes) (version 2) | ecosystem: Environmental > Aquatic > Deep subsurface > Groundwater >... | reverse complement strand
TTGTTTAAAGTTGATGCATATCAACTTGGAGTTACATTGAATCTCATAATAGAAACTTATGGCTATTATGAATTCTCTCCAGAACAAGTCAACATGGTGGAAAGGCTCCTACTAGATGATCCTGAACAGAGATTATCTGTATTGGAGCTGTCGGAATCAGAAGTATTCCTTCCTTTCGACGACCAGGATGATTATCATGTAGAAGTCAATCCTGAAGATTTAGCCACTATAATCCAAGATATCAGAGAACATGAGTATCCCATATTCTCAGAGGTATCTGGGTATGAGTAAAAATTATGCTGGGATTCATTTTTTACATAGTAATCTTTCAGTTGTGAACTTAAAAATGGGCATGGTTTACATTTGATTCAATGATAGTTTAAATCACCCATATTTATTTCATTGATAAATATCTCTTAAAGTTTAAATGTTTGTTAATGCCGGAAAAACGATTATGTAAACTTAAGATGTCTGCAATAACCCGTTCTTCTTCAACTATCATAAAAGAGAAGATTAAGCCAGCCGATATATCCACATTTTTGGGTTTTAATCCTGGCAACCTTATTCCTCCAAACAGTGTTAGTGTTAACCGTTATAGTTTTGAACTTTTTTTCGAGTATGCCTTGAGACCGGAGCTAGGGAAACTATCATTAACATCTGATCATATTGAGCATGGGTTTCAAGTCATTTACGATGCATCACGGAATGAAAATTTGAAACAACTGGCCACAATTATTAATCATGTATTTTTGTTTGCGTTTACCGAAATATTGTTTTCTGATAGTTCTATTAGGTCTAATCTTTTTTTAGAAAGGCAATCTATTAAATGCACTCTATCCCAGGAAGAAATCAGACAACTTGTTGATTTAGATCCAGAAATGACAGACTCAATATCTACAATTTTTAATCATCTTGTTGCTCCCTTGAATATTGTGTTTGATAATGCCTTTTATGAATCTCTAAATAAATTCATTGATGATGATTCAGCTCCAGCAGTGTCATATCTTCTGAGGCATTTCCTTCATGACATGTCAACAGTATCAAGCACAATACCAACAGTAGTTGATCCTCCACCTCTAATATCCGATCAATCAGTTGAGAAAGATCGGCTTCCCCAGTTCTTTAAGGAAACATCCTCTCCTCATATTCATCAGCGATCCAATCCATATGTAGAGTTTCGTATGGTCAGGGTGATTCCAACATTAGTAATATGCAGACCGAAATATATTCCACCACAGCTCCCCTCATTATCTTGCATTCATCTACCAAAATCGGCTGATATTGTAGTAATTGATAGGACAGAATCAGCTTCAATATATACCAACGATAACATGATCTTCCGAGCTTCTGAGAATTCTCCTCTTCAGTCATTAGTTTCCCACTCTCACATAATTTCTGCTCTTGCTCTTTCAAAATGTGGGAGATTTGTGTTATCTGGAGATACTATAGGATATATAATGATACAAGATCTTAAATTGGGGTCAAAATGCTCTTATCAACCACTTAGACAGTTAATTACTTGTTGTTCTTTTGCACCCTTGATACCTCATCAATTTGCAATAGGTACTATTGATGGTATCGTTGCTCTTTATGATATTTCCGAAAGGAAGGCTCAAAGATTGTTTGCAGAACATACATGTTCTGTTGTTGCTGTTGAAATTCACCCCAACTCAGAGTATATAGTATCTATTTCGTTGGATGCAACTATTCGTGTATGGTCTGTTTCATTAGGAGTTTGTGTTCGTCTTTTTAAATGTGCTGGTATGATACCGACTGTTATGAAAATCTCTCACTCTGGGAAATGGCTTCTTAATGGATGTACAAATGGAGAAGTATCAATAATTGATATTGGAAGTGGGAAAGTTTTGAAAAACATGAAGGCTTCGTGTGCAATTTCTTGTGCTGGTTTTTCATCAAATGATGATATAATTGGGGCAATTGACCAAAATAGTAACTTTTTAGTGTGGGAAACAAGAGAAGGACAAGGAGAACCGCCCGAATCAATTAGAATTGACAAAACAAGGATAATGAATATGGAGTTTTTAGATGGCTACGAGGTTAGAATTGCTGGATGTCAGAAATAGGATGTTTTACATAATAAAATGCTTAAATGAGAACATTTATTTGTTTCAGGGAGATATATAGTGTTTTTCAATCCATGTTTTAACAAAACCATACCTGAAACAATAGTGTTGAATCGTGGTAAAGATAATCCGTGCTAAAATATGTGTCGATAAGAACATAATGAACAAGTTCTCGAAAATACTGATTAATGGAAGGGTGTGGATAATTGGAATCTCAGGAGTATTGATATGAAGCTTAACATCAAATGTATATGTCTCAGTGGATCCTCCAGCAAGATATGCGGTTATGAAAAAACTGGGAATTGGATCATACCATTTGATATATCCAATGGCACTGTTATTTTCTTGGTTAATCAGGTTTTGTGAATAGTCCCATTCATTATAAGTTAATGCATTGCTGGATGAATATACTCCACGGAAAACAAAAGGCTCAAGTTGATCAAATTCGAGATCTCCTTCACAAGAAACAGATGTGAAAGGATGGGGTAATGAAGCAACAAAACTTGATGTTCCTGTAATAGTTGCAGAAGCCCATTTATTGAACATAATTTCATAATCGAATAAAACTTTAACTCCTTGAACCTTTTCGGTATAATTGTGCTTTATACTTACTTGTAAATCTCCTCCTAATACATTTCCGAGATAATCTGTTGATGGACTGCACCAGAAAGATGGAAATTTATTTGTAGCGGCGCTGGGCAATTCTAAATAGGAATTATCCGAGTAAAAAAGAATAACCTTTCGAATTTTAGTTGGAACAAACGCTGGTTTCTCGGTGTTAGTCGTATACTGAGACAGTTGAATAACATAATAAACACACAAAAGAAAAGGCAAGAAATACTGGCAAATAACGCAAATCAAATGAAGAAAATACGCCATGCTACAAAGAGGAGCCCTAAAACTAGCTGGCGGGAGAGATGTCCTATACAACACAGGCATTTTCCGTTAACAATATTTTTGAAAAAACTCAAATATCCCAAATTTAATACTACATAGGATTCGAAATACATAAATTAAGGATAATAATCATTTTTTAGATTTTTACCTGAATGACCACCACCAAAAAAAGTGACATATCATGTCTAACAACAATGAACCAATTCTCAGCGATTCGGATGATGAAACATCTATTAATATTGTTGGGAATATTCCTCTTGAGTGGTATGATGAGTTCGATCATATCGGATACACAGCTACTGGCGACAAAGTAATTCCAAAAGAGAGACAGGACCCTCTTCAAGAGCTTATTAGGAGAACACAAGATCCTAATTGGTGGAGAACGTATTACGATAAGAGGGAGGGCCAATATAAGACTATTACTGCTGAGGAACTTGATCTTGTTGAGAGAATTAAAAGTGGTAGGGTTGCTTTGAGTGATTATAATTTATATCAACCTTACAAAGAGAAGGCTTATGAGGATCATATTCATCCATTAACAAATAAAATGCTTCCAAAGAAACGCTTCCAACCATCCAAATCAACACTTTATAAAATTAGCCAGGTCTTAAACGCAATGAGGAAAGCTCAAGAAGAAGAAACAGATGAAAAGAAAGAAGAATCAGAACAAGCAGTAGATATCTGGTCTGAGAGTTTTCAATACAAGGCTCAGAAAAGGAGGGGCCTTCCACCACCAAAGATGCCTCTTCCATCAACAGATGATTCATATCATCCTCCTGATGATGAGAATAAGTTAAAGAGGCTTATGGAAGTTGAAGGCTACGAAAAGGCGATTCGAGAGAGATATGAAAGATGCTCAGATTTATATTTGTGCCCCAGAGAAATGCAAGCTCGACTTCCAGAAACATCATCTGAGTTGCTTCCAGAGATTCCTGATATTGAAGAACTCAGACCTTTTCCTACAACAGAGGCCGTCCGTTTTGTCGGTCACATTGGAAGAGTTAGGTGTGCTGATTTCAGTCCTGATGGTTCTTTAATAATTAGTGGTGGAAGCGATGGACTTTTCAAAGTATGGGAAACATTGACAGGAAGATGTCTTAAAACTATTGATTTAGGAGAGATATCAGAGAGTGAAAATAAGGCTGTTGTTTCTGTGGCATACTGTCCCTCAGTTGAACGTCCTATGGCTGCTGCATGTTGTGGAAAGAAAGTTTTTCTCATTAAAATGAGAGAAGAAGCTGAACTTCCAGAAGAAGGGATTGAGAGTGTCACTGTTTTAGACGAAAACATTTCATACATATCTCATGCAAGAGTAAGTGAATTTAGACAATGTGTATTTAACAGAACAGGATCTTTCTTGGCAATACTTGGCCAATCTCGTTTGGTCTACATTTATAATTTTAAGGATTGGCAGTACAGGACCCCAATCACATCTTCGAATTCCTATATCCAATGCATTTGTTTCCATCCCACAAAGCCTAATTTCTTAATAGGAACTCAGCACAAAATTATTGTGTATGATCTTATCAATAAACAAAAGGTTTTGCAGCTTCGACCCCAAGTTCAGTGGATTTCTTCAATTGATATTCATCCTCGAGGAGATCATGTTATTGCTGGTTCTTATGATGGAAGGAGTTTCTGGTTTGATACAGAGCTTAAATCCGAACCATTTAAAGTACTTAGAGGTCACTCAAAGGCTGTTAGATCTGTTTCTTTTAATAAGAAATTCCCACTCTTTGCAACATCATCAGATGATTGTTCAATTCAAGTTTTCCATGGAAGAGTCTATGATGATCTCCTCACCAATCCATTGATTGTTCCAGTCAAAGAATTATCAGGACACGAGCCAAATGGTAATCTTGGCGTACTCAACCTATTATGGCATCCAACTCAACCATGGTTAGTCTCATGTGGAGCCGATCACACTCTAAGACTATGGTCATAAAGATAGAATTATTTTAACTAGTTTAGTTAATAGTGGTGAGACTTGTATTAGCCCAAGTTGGGAAAGAATTTGCATCAAAAACTGGTGGAACTAGAATCATTGTCATTATAACAACAACGAATAATCCAACAACGTTGATTAGAGAGCCTGCAACCATGAAATCTTTTGCTGTTAATCTCCCAGATCCAAAACATATTAAATTTGGCGGAGTGGCAATTGGTAAAATGAAACAACATGAAGTAGCAAAAGCACAGGGGAACATGAGTAACCATGGATGATGCTCTTTAGCACTCTTTGCAACTGATGCAACAATAGGAAGCATAATATTTGCGCACGCTGTGTTTGAAGCAATGTTTGAGAGACCAGATGTAACAAATGCTATTCCTAAAAGAAGAACAAAAAGTGGGAGCTTAGTAAGACCTGCCAAGTGACTTCCAATCCAATTATCCAGAGTTGAATCAGTAAATCCTTTGTTCAAAGCAAATCCACCAGAAAACAAAAATAATATATTCCAAGGCACCTTTTGCTGAACAGTCTCCCAATCGAGAATTGGAACCCACTCTTGCGGGTTCTCTTTTTGAACACTTCCTTCTATTTCAACATCATTAATCTCTTCCTCCATTCCTTCACTTGAATCAAGTTCAAGAGGAGCTTTGTATTTCCTGTTTTGTGGTTCTTTCTTAAAATCTAGTTCAATATCTGCTGATTGATTTTGGCGGGCAATTTTATCAGAAAGTGGTGGGACATAAATCAAGAAAAGGATGAAAGATAATGCGAGAGCCACTGTTCCATCAGCAATTTTTGTTCCATTTTTACCGAAAAGAAGTCCACTCCAGCCAGGGATAGTAAAACTATCACCAAATTTCAGATCGGTTCTGAAAACCCATAAGAGTGCCAAAAGAATGAATAAAACACCAATGGTGGTTTCTGCTGGAGACATTGGTCCTAATCTATCATAACTATCATGAAAAACTGTTTCATCCATATTTGGTGGAAGTTTTAGCTTTCTCATATAAACGAAGATGAAAAACAGATACATAATAATTAGCAAAACTACAGCTGTGGGGAAAGCAACAAACATGAACTCAGCAAAACCAAGTGTCTGATTGAATATTGATTTTGCATTTTGAGCAAATATTAGATTTGGTGGTGTTCCAATCAGTGTTGCCATGCCTCCAATTGAAGCAGAAAAGGCAATTCCTAAAAAGAGAGCTTTTGAGAATGGAGCAACTCCTTCAGGATCACCTGTGAGCTCTTCTATCTTTGATACAATAGCCATTGCATTAGGAACCATTGTTAAAGCAGTTGCAGTATTAGAAATCCACATTGATAAAAATGCTGTAACAAGAATAATCCCAAAGAGAAGTAATCTGGGTTTCAAACCAAAAATTATAACTGTTTTGAGGGCAATTCTCGAATGTAAATTCCACTTAACCATTGCAATACTAAAAAGAAAGCCTCCCAAGAACACGATTGAGGTATCAGTGAACATTGCTGCAGATACTGCTGAAGCAGTACTAACACCAACAAAAGGAAGACCAAAAATAGGAATAAGAGCTGTAACAACAATGGGTAAAGGCTCAAAAATCCACCAACAGGCAGTAATAATGGTTATTCCCAAACACTGAGAAACCGGTTTGCCTTCCTTCAGGACAATCCAATTGAACAAAAATGGGACTGATACCAACAAGGGAATGGCAACTTCTAACCACCAAACAATTTGTTTGCAATTCATATCAACAATGGAGAAACACAAACTATTGAAAAATCACTTGTTTGGGGATATTTCAGACAAACTACCATTTTGCCTCAATTTTCAAAAGGTTTACAAAAAGAAAAAACCACTTTTAGGGTTTTTTCAACACAGTGTGGTATGGGAAAATTGGTCAAAGTGCCCACATTCATCGATCAATAAATCTATCAATTTGTCAATGACGATTTTTTGATTGGACATTATTCAATTTTTTACTAATTCTCCATGATTTTCGCATTCCAGATAAAACTCTCAGATAATCATCCCATAAAGTTAATTCAGATTTTTACAAAATACAGAAAAATGTATGTAAAAAAAAATCATTGTTGAGACTGATGGTTTTCAAACTATTCCAGCATTAGGTGTATCGATAGTTTTTTAAACAAATTAAAAACATGTTTTGTATGATTTTTCACATTAAAGGACAATTTAAATTATTTTCAAATATAAAAAAAAAATTTTCATTCATCATTATTGTTGTTCCTCATTAACAATCTTCATGTGAAATTCATAATAAATGTCCATTTATATGTTTAATATACATGATATTGAAACAAGTACTATTCTCAGTGAATTCACAATTGGGCTAATTGGAGGTTCATTTAGAGTGTTAATAAAAGTATCTTAAGGAGTATTCTTTGGTGTTAGGGTATGATCATGTGTTTTCTGTGGAAAAGGTTTGCCATTATTACAATGAATAGATTGATTATTGTAATTGATATGTGATTCAATTAGTATATGTAATATTTTTTGATGTTGACAATAGGATCATTATCATTCAACTATAAATCAAATTCATTCATATAATGACCATTAACTCATGTTACTATTAGAATTATCACCGGATATAAGAAAGCAAATGAGAATATCACACTGATCTCTCTCCAATTTGCTATTTGATTAGTACATATAAATTCAGCATATGATCTATGAATAGTCTCTTTTAGAGTGTCTCTTATTGTTTGTTCGATTGTTCTCTCATATGTCATTCTCAAAGTATCTCCATTTGTTCTTCTGATTGTTTCATCTAGTGATCTCTGTCCAAGAGGTATATCAGCATAACAATGAAGAGAATTGAAGAATTGTAATTGATATGTGATTGTATTAGTGAAGGAATTATTATTTGATGTTGATACTGCTCCATAAGATAACGATTGAGATGAATGTTCGATGAACGAATGAGACACTTCAAGTGAACCTTCGTGTACATAGAATAGAGTGTCTTGATTATTCTTGAATATGCAAAACATCATCAATCTTGATCCTTCTTCCCTAGCATATACAACTCCATATCGAGATGGACTGTTGTTTTGAACAATGTTAGCATTTGGCATTGATAATATTCCTGAGCTAGAAGAGAACATTATGCAAACCCATTCAGATACCTGGTTGTTCGAGAAAGTGCAGTGTGAGCTTGTGAATGAGGATGGAGAATGGATACCAATACCAGAAAGCTATCTAGCATTGTTCATTGAACTGTTTGTGTTGTCAACTCTCTGATCACCATTGAATACGTCAATAGAAGAATATCCAGATGTTGTATGTGAGCAATTTGATACAGATAGATACTCGACTTGATTCATCCGAGAAGCCGAAAGATAAGTAAAATGACCAAATGAACCAACTCCACAAGAGCAACTATTGGCATATATCATTCTGAGGCATGAATTAGAAGATGCGAAGTTTATTGCTCCACCATTTTGAGAACAAACACAGTTATAGAACATTGAGTAAATGATATTCATTGAGGGAGAATCACCATTAGGAATGTATATTACACCACCATGTCCAGTGTATGTTGATTATCTTGAGAAGAAACAATTTGAAATATTTATATTTTTGTTTTCATAAGACCTTCCTTGCGCTATACTTTCACTTTCACACCCCAAAACAACATTCCAAATAGAACCATTATCATTCAACCTGAATGGTAAAAGGGACACTATCGGGAATTTTTTTGGATTATTCAAAAACTTGGCTATCATTTTTAGTTTTGATATGTACTGTTTTGCTTAAGATAGATTTACATGATTAACAATATTTGTTATAAACAATAATCCAATAATAATGCTCGAAATCGTAGTGATTCTAGCCGCATAACTTATATGTTTGGTAGTTTTGTTTGTTATTTTTATAAGTTTTTAGTTCATTTTTCTTGAATAATAACAAAATATTTTTGGGAATCATTAATAAATGAGCATTTAGGATCCTTTTCAACCCAAAATAGAGTTCTATCCAAATGTATCCCAATAAAAATCGATAATTGGTTTTCATTGCATTTTTTTCCATTCATATATAATGATTTGCAAAAATCCAAAATATTGAAGACGAAAAAGTCAATTCCTCAGGTATTTTCTTCAAACTCTTCCGATAGTTCCTTGCATGTGAATAAAAAATTTTGGTAAGCATTTGGTTAATTTTTTTCTCATTATATGTGGAAAGTGTGTAAATTGTTGATAATGGAATAATGTGTCTTTGATACCAATTAGCTTATTTTTTGGGTTTCCATCAAAAATCAACTATCTTTATGCTTGATTTATTGTTGATTATCCAAAATAAAATTGATCAATAATTTCAAAAAGGTAAATAATAAAGTGTCCTGGGTTAATTTTGTCACATAGCTCCTATTTAAACAATGTTGTTAGTTCTATTTACTTACAATTTGTTCTTTTGGTTAAGCAGTCCACTTAAGGATCTTTGCATTGCAGTTGGGGGCGAGATTATGAATGGATCTTCGCTAATTAGGGCCAAACATAGCCTTTGGTTATTCTTTGTCATTCGGTTGATAAACTTGGATATTACAGGATATATTGAGTCATCAGGTGAGATTGTCTCTTTGATTTTTGTCTTTTCAGAAATAAACAATATAATCGAATCCGCTTGCTCAGAAGGTGATCCACTCAACCTCATGATCTTTTTTATGATATCTCTGGATGTTGTTGTTCTATGAATCGTTATAAATCTTGACACTCCACTAAATGAATCAAGAATTATGTTCTTGGTAAACCTGACTTCAAGGCAGAAGGATTCTTGATTCTTAATGATTGATTTAATATGCTGTTTGGTAAATGGAACCTTATGCCTCAGCATATCGATTCTATATTCAGCCTCAACCATTTCATCATTTGGTGTCAATATCATTTCGGCCATTGATGATGAGCCTTTTGAAATATTAATAGTAAGTTTTTCATTACATCGAGCATCAGCGAATATCTTCGGTACCATTTCAATGATTTCTGAGCATCTTGTTCCTTTCATAACCCACAAAGGTTTTGGTAATTTTTGTATGTATACATGAGATATGAATACAATGGCAAGAGGATTATACAAAGAAATTGAGCATGCGGTTATGTTGCTTTCAAGAATTTGGTAAGATAGCTGAGATGAATATGGTAATAGAGATGCATATGGGTATGATTTTGGTTTCAAAGGTCCAGAAGGACCCAAAAACATTATTTGAAGAGGAGGGATTCCTGTTTGCATCGAAATTCTCTTTTGAACATCAGCATATGTGGCTGAACTAGGAAATGTGAATCTCATTCCTGCTATCTTCAGGGTTATAGTTGGTATTGGGCATACAATAACAATAGATCCAGGTAGTAAAAGTCCCATTGAAATTCTACTTAAGGAGTATATCTGGTGTTTGGGGCAATAATTGCTAGGGATTATTGTTGATACCTTCTGAGGTAAACACACATCTATTATTTGTTTTGGTGGCTTATCTGTTGCAATAAAAATTGGACCTTGGTTCATTGATTCAGGAAGAATATAAAAGTTTGTACAGTGTCCCTTTATAACATACTGTGAGGCTGGTGATTGCAGATTCAAAGGGCCAATAAACTGAGATCTCCCAGGAAGTTGAGCCCAAGCAGCCATCCCATCTAAATTTTTCTCTGGATATAGTTGTATAATCAAGGACATTATAGAATCATTATTGCTCTTCCATTCAATTGGGTTAGAATCTGGAGACAGCGGTGATTGTGGTAAATCTTCGTGAAAAATGAACCTAGAAAAGTAAAGTGACGATCTATGAGGGGCAAGATGAAGTGGGATTGTTTCTGATGTATTGATATAATCAAGACAATCATTTCTAACATAAAAGACCATATAGGCAATAGCTGAAGTGAAAGAAAGTGTTCTAAAGAAAGATGGTTGAGCTTGATTAGATGATCCAAATAATCTATGAATATTTTCCTTATCAATAAGTTTTGTAGTGCCATCATTAAATTGGATCCATTGCTCACATAATCCGGGTCTAACAAAAGATGTATAGTGACCGAACAAAGGGTTACCACTATGTGCAACAATTCCATATAATTGATAATTTTTTTCTTGGTCATCACATTCATCACAATACTTTTCCATATTAAGATCAAATGGACAATCAAAATTCGATTTAATCTCAATTATAGAATTGGTACTTGGATTGTATCTGAATCTACATAGGTGAAGAGCTAAAATTGGAGGTAGTCTCGTAATTGATTGTGTTTGGAAAGCTTCTAAAGGCTCTGTTTCATCATTATAATGATAATCGGCAATTTTTTCTGTGGTTATCATTTTGCTAAAAGACTCATCAAGAGAGCTCATTCCATCAACTACAACAGGTAAAGCAACAAATCTCTCAATTTTGGCTGTTTTAAAATTCCTTGCAGGACATTCAATAGAAAGTTTTGTAGATCCACCAAAAATATGGTACTCTGATTCAATGAATTGTTCTCCAAGATCTGTTTCGAGCCTCTCAAGGAGACCAATAAGAAACTCATGGGCATCTTGCTGAACTGCAGAAAGCTCATGAACAGATCCTAATGATCTAATGAACAAATCTGGAGATGGGGCTCGACTGGAGAGTTGAAGTTCAGTAAAAAGATTTTGAAGGGCAGCTGGCGCTGGAGGAGGAGATTTAAAACTATAGATAAGCTGCCGAAAAACAGTTGTATGGTATAATATCTGCAAAATAGATGCCATATAGCAGGTTGATCCCGAATTCCTAATCCCCAAATAACGATCCTTGCGTGTATACGGGTAGTTTCCACTCAAAGATATCTTGAAATACATAACTTCGGGAATAGATTGCATAAAAATAGAACAGAAAGGGTTCTTTTTGCTAAATGTGGCAGTCGTCGAAATTGAAGGATTCAAATCATTTGAATTAAAAATCAATATTTCAAAACAAAAAGACTCATCATAATGCCACTGTTCAGCGCTGCAGCAATAAATGGAAACAACAGAGTTAGGAAAACCAACAAATAAACTGAATCGCTCGTTTTCTTGGACAAAAACATCAGAATAGGAATACCTACTATCATAACACACCATGGTTGACGCTTCGTACTTGAAAAGATGACCCCGCTCGAATACCTTATGTGAGGATTGAAACAACCCCATGCACTAAGAAATTTATTATCCAACGATCAGTGTGTGGTCGATTTTAGAAAATAAAAGTATTTATTGAAAAGGGTTGTTGTTTGGGTCTACGTTTTGGTGAACATCTCCGTCCTCTTTTTGTATGTTCGGATCGTGAGAACCATCTAGTATCATTACGCCAAGGGGCATAATTGAATCATTTACAATATGATCGCTCTGTAATTTGATCTGTGGATTATCATGTAGAAACATTGATACTGGGGAAGATGAAGGAATTATTCGCATTGTCCAATTCCTCGCATCTTTTCTGTCTACTAGTCTCTGGAGAATTTCGAACTTATCATTATTTGAGACATTTGAAAGCATCCATCCGAGATGTTTCATCGAGTTATTTATCCTAGATCGGCATGTTGACAAAACTATTTTTAAAAAATTTGCATTTATCGCTATTTGGTTGCCAACAATTATTATTCCGAGATTCTGTAATGTTTGAACTGGGTTTTCGACCGCCCCAGATATAAGTTTCAATATAACTAGAATTTCCAAGTCGATAGGTGAGCCTTCGGGATTATGGCCCCTAGAATGCCTAAGAGCCGAAAAATAATGCTTAATACCTTGAATTAAAGTGAGTTCTTGCAATATATTAGGCATTTCTGTGAGAGCTTTCGCAAATTGTTGATTATCATCTTCCATTTTTTGGCGGTAAAATGCGACCAAAGTAATGAAAATTGACTATAAATACGTTTAGTTTACAAGTTTTTTTTGTTAACAAACAGGTTTGCCATTACAATTTTTTCATAGTATTCTCTGTGTATTAGTATGAATGTTCTCCCTAAGCTCCGGCTGGATATTGCTTGATCCAATTTGGCTCTATTTGATTTCAATTGCTTCAGCAAAATATCATCAGATGAGTCAGAAATTAATTTCACTGTAGAATCATACAAGCATTGATAAAACTCTAATTCGTTTTGAGTGTACTTAATTACATCATCTGGATTCTGAATTGAGATAAAATCTTCCTTTTGGTAAGAAAATGGAATGTTAAATGAATAATTTTGGATAATTGGCAGGAATGATTCATGTGTTATAGGATCGCAGGATGGGGTCGAAAAAAGAATCTCCTTCATGTATGATGGAGCAATAGAGGGGTCAGGCTTTGTTTTTCCAAGTTGCAAAGTAGTGTAAAACTGGGTGTATGATACTATTTGAGCTTGAGGAAGCCTTTCGACTTGCTCTTTGAACATATCGTCTATTTTTGCACTTTCTTCAATGTAGGCAGTAACTAAATAGTCCAAAATCGGATCTATCTCAGATAAATTTCGCCCACCAAACATCAAAAAACCATCACTGGCAATTTTTTTGACTCTTTCGGTATAGAATTGATATGTTCGTCCCTCCGTAAATCGGGTCAGAACCTTTTCTGCAGCCTGACATGCCGCAGGAGTTGGAATACCGCTTGACATAGGTTCTCCTGCTTCAACCTCCGGAAACAGTGGTCCGGGATGCTCCCGATTCAATGCACATAGCGCGAAAATGTAAAAATTAAAAGCAGCAACAGGAACAGGTTCAATTATCCCAACAAACCTACAAAACGAAGTAACTCTCGGTTTTGATGATTGAAGACAATCTTGAGCTGTACATAAAAGATCTAATAGAGTTTGCTCTGCTATCTCTCTTGAACCATATAAAGTAACATATAAATCATATATGAATGTGGTCAAAGACAATCTTGATGTACAGCCAGGATCATTTTGTTCAAGATGATTTATGTAAAAACTATATATACAAGAAATTGCAGAATAGAGCCATTGAACTGTCCTCAGATTTGGTTTATGTTCAGAAGGTAAAGATAAAAAATAAGATTCATACTTTGCCCTAATCTCATGAGAATGAGTTTTATAGCTTTGATAGAGTACAAAATGATCAATATCTTCGATCAAATTAACCATATCTAAATTATCAATCTTCCCTAATTGCATTTTCTCACGAAGGAACTTTATGCGAGACTGAAGCAGGTTTTCATTATAAGAAAAGATGCTATCATCATGAGAAACTTCATTATCTCCTTGAGGAAGGATGCCAAGCTGACCCTTAAGTTGGTTCAACTCGATTAATAATTGTTTCCTGTTTGAAATCTGTTCATCTATCTTTTTCTGCAAATTATCGAATTTGGAAATATCTCTCTCATGAGAAGACTGCCATCTTTCCTTCTCTTCATTATAGGCTGACATTATGGTGTTTAATCTCGATTGACAGAAATCAAGATCTGCTTTAAGAAACTGCATTCTGTCTTTATGACATGAAAGAACATATTCTCGTTCTGATCTTTGAATTTGGACAAGCTTTGATAGCAAATCCTGGTTTCTTTTCCAAATAATGGCAAAAAGTCGACCTCTTTCAGCACAAGTGACAGATACTTGTCTGACTAACTCATTAAATGCAACAGAAAACCAATGTTGAGCATTTGTACATACATCTAACGGATTATCATTAATCTCGAGGTTCTCTGCTAACACAGAATTCAGCCATTCACCAAGAAGTTCGACTTCTCTCCTAGAAGCTGGAGAAGAAATTGGAAATAGGGATGCTCTCCAAGATTTGACAGCTAATGATGAACGAGTCTGAGGTCTATCTACAATTTCGTTAATAATTTTGCTATTTTCGATATTATTTGGAACAACATTCTTTTTTGCAGGAATTGATAAAGAGAAGGACGTGATTGGTCGAGGCATTTTCATTTTTGGAAATCCTTTTTTGGACCCCTGATTCTTCATTATCAACGAATAATAATCGTCAACAGGGAACAGGTTCGATTGGGGAGACGAACAAAATTATTTAATGCGGTTTTTAATCGTTGCTCAAGGAGAATGAATAAAAGTCCCACAAGTCCTAAAGGGGAGAAACTAAAGAATCTACTTCTTACATTTTATCCACCGAGTATTACTCTACAAATTGAAAAAGGGGGAGAAACTATTGATCATATGATTGAACTTCAGTTTTTAAACGCAAATTCTGATATAGAGAGAATTGCTGATGAAATCATGCAAGATGAACCATGCATCAGACCTAGAAATCGGCCACATCTTATTAACGCTCTTCGAAGTATGGTTCAAATGCAAAGTGTAGAATATAACACCTTTTCCCTTTTCCGAATTCAAAAAGCCCACGAAATGCCATTGACACATTGTCAATTCAACAAAATGGCCAATTTATTTATTACATCATCACATGATAGAACATGTCGCGTATGGGATACCGAAAACGGAAACCAACTTCATATTTTATCTGGTCACTCTGGAATTGTATATACTTGTACTTTTGATAATCCTACTGGAAATCTGATTGGGACTGGCTCTAATGATAAAACTGCAATTATTTGGGATGTGAAGACTGGTGAACTGCTTCATAGATTAACCGGACACACTGATACAATCACCAATGTTAAGTTTGATATAACATCTAGAGTCTTTGCCACTGCATCTTCAGACACAACATCAAGAATTTATGATGTAGAAACTGGAGAGAGCTTGGTTCAACTTAATGGTCATGAATCAGAAGTTTTTGGCACAGAATTCTCTAATGATAGCGAAATTTTAATCACACACTCTTTTGATAAAACAGCAAGGCTGTGGGATATACACTCTGGTGACGAAATATCTGTTCTTCAGGGACATGATCAAGTTGTTACCGCAGCACATTTCGATCGAACACATTCTTATGCATTAACATCATCTCTTGATGGCACAGCCCGCATATGGGATTTACGAATGAGCGCTCCGATTAAAGTTATGGAAGAACATCCAGGTGGAATCACTGATGCTCAATGGAGTGGTAATGGTGAGTACATTGCAACAGGAGGTGCTGATCATATGGTAAGACTATGGGATAGCGAAGGAACCCTTCTTCATGAGTGCAACGGCCATTCTGGAGAAATTAACAAAGTATATTTCTCTCCACAATCATCAAGAGTGCTGACTGCCTCTGCAGATGCTTCTTGCAAACTATGGGATGTATCCACTGGTATATGTGTAGACACTCTTTCTGGTCATACCATGGAAATACATTGTGCAGAGTTTAACTATTCAGGAGAATGGATTATTACGGCATCACAAGATAACACTGTCATTCAGTGGAAAGCATCTAGAAGTGACTGCAGATAAGAATAACAGATAAACCAAAAAATTTAGAAATGATTTGGCTCTTTTTTTCTATGTCCATATCATCGTTAATGGCTGGTGAAAATCCCTATTCCATTTTAGGTGTATCTAGAGATGCATCTGCATCTGAAATAAAAATGGCATTTCGCCGTATTGTGTTTGATCATCATCCTGATAGAAATAAAGATGAAGAATCTTATCATATATACATTAGAGCCAGCGATGCATATGAAATATTATCAGATCCTCAGAAGAAACTCCGATATGATAGGGATGGTCAATTGAAGGAAGATAATGCATATTCAAAAGCTTCCAAAAAGGAGGTTTCTCCATTAATTACTCAACAACTTTTCCCAGTTTTAGCCAAGGATGGATCAGAATGGATCATTTTTATTTCTCAAAGATTTGATTGCCCAACATGTTCAAGCCAAGAACAAATTTGGGAATCCATTTCTGATGAAATCGGTTCCTATGTTAAAACAGGGAAAATCGATATTTCTCAAGCACCGGATCTTGCAGAATCATTTGGAGTTAAAGATGTTCCACGATATGTGTCTGCAAAGTATGTGAATGGAACACTTAAATCTCAAATATTGTCGAAACATTTCCGAACAAAAGAACATGGCGTTGATACAATATTCAAACATTGGAAATCATCTGTGTTAAAGATAAGCTCAGTTGACCATCTCAAATCATGGCTATATAATAATCCAAGCAAGACACATATTATTCAGGTTTCTAGCTCTGGAATATCGACAGATTTTCGCTACGTAGCATCGATTTTGAGAGAAAATTGCATATATGCAAGTGTAGATATGAATGAAGAGACAAAAGTTGAATTAAGTATTCGAAAGGATCCGTCAATTCTGATATATAGAGGCCATAAAACACAACCAATATATATTCACTCAGAAGGAAGAAGGCTTTTAGATGATATTGAAGAATTTTCTTATCCTGTATTTCCAATAGTTTCATTTTCGAATTTTTTTTCCATATGTGATATATGGTGTGTTGCTATAGCTGGTGAACCATCAAGTGATCATATTGAAACAGTTTATGATAGACCATTCAAAACAGCAAGGTTATCATCAGCATTAGCGAAACACTTATCAGTGGACAATGGTGAATGGATTGTCGCTTCGAAAAACAGAAATATGTACTGGAAAATACACTCTTGTGATAATGTATCTGTGTTTTTGTCTATTTGCTCCAAATTATACCGAACAGATAATGTGAATAATTTAATGGGAAATGGTATTGATTTGAAAGAGAATAAGATGCGGTTACAATTTTTATTCGAAGAATTCATTAGTTTTTTTAATGTTGATATATATAATGGAAAATTCATGATGAAGAACGGATCATTAACAATTCCAATTCCATTTGCAATAATTGGACTGGTTCTATTATTTGTTTTCTTATTCATATTTGGGATCACAGATCATACTCGAATAAAATAGAGACTGATTTATGTAGTATTTCTGGTTTTTATTTGATTGCTTAATGATAGATATTAGTTCCCATTTTAGATAATTCCAAATCCATGATTGTTTCCAAGCGATAAAATGGCTTTTTAAGTTAAAACTCCAACTTTTCCATGGTTAAATTATTATCTGTTTGATCATTTCAATCTAATAAACCACAATTAACCTTAATTCTCTTGTTCAGATCTGATTTCAATCATTTCAATAGAAAAAAATGAGATTTATTTCAAACACAAATTCTTTCCTGATTAGTTGGTCTTAATATTGATATTTCCATTTTTTCCCTTTATATCAATATTGAGAGCTTTACCAAAATCCGATGATTCTCAATAATTCACTTTCAGATTGCTCGACTAATTATCAAATTTTCTTTCAAAATTTATGAGTTAACTCTTCATTAATGTTAACGCCTGATATTAACACCTTCAAACCTGTGACAGCGGCCGATAGAGCTGTTTTTAAGCAGTACTTTTCCGAATTTCCCAGTAGGTATTGTGATTTGAATTTTGTCAACCTAGTTGCCTGGAATGGTGCAACTGGTGCAAGTTGGACTGAATTTGATAATCGTTTGTATATTTATTTTTCTCATATTGATTCTATACTTTTACAAATTGGCAAAGATGTTTCGCCTAATTATTTATTGAAGATTTCACAAGATTTACAAAAAAGTGGGAAAAGTGGTAGGATATCTCTTGTAAAGCCCGAATATATCGAATCTAATCGTTTACAACTTGAAAAGAGTTTTATCATTGAGGAAGATAGAGATTTTAGTGATTATATTTACTCTTCAAAGAAATTATCCCTGCTAAGTGGGAAAAAGCTTACAAAAAAGAAGAATTTGGTTAATCAATTTCGACGCTATTATCCTGACTATGTTGTGAGGCCTTTGACATCAGCTGATAAAGATACTTGCTTGGAGTTAACTCAAACCTGGTCAGATCTTAAAGATGATATTGATCCATGTATGGAATATGAAATCGATGCAATACAAGAGACATGGGATCATTTTAACGAACTTGGCGTAGAAGGACTTTTAATTTTGGTAGATAATCAACCAGTTGCATATTCAATTTTTAGTTGGCAATCACATGACACAGTTGATATTCATTTTGAGAAATATAATCGCCAATATAAAGGAAGTGGGCAGATAATTAACCAGGAAACTGCTTCATACCTGAAGGACAAGTTTAAATACCTTAATCGCGAACAAGATCTCGATATTGAGGGTCTCAAAAAAGCTAAAATGTCATATGATCCTGATCACATTCTCAAGGCATACAGTTTGAATCCAATTAACAATGAGAAGCAAAACAAATAATTATATGTTCATAAAAAATTGTTTTAGTGTTATATTAATTAAGTTCAACATATAAGATGAAAATGAATCAAATGAAGCTCATTTCCATAACAATAATTAATAATGAAGTCCGAATAATCGTTAGAAAAATGATAGAATTTGAAAACTCTCTCTTTGGAGATGAAACAAATGTAAATGTATATGATATAATTGATGTTGAGTTTTGGGTTAACCGAATTGTGCTTCTTCCATCGATTAGGCCGTTTTCTCTCGAGAGAACGGTAAGAATGTGTGAAGAATATGTTAAAAATGACGAATTTAAGCGATTGTTTATTAAAAAGGCTGCAAATTCTTGTTATGTATTGCTATATCGGCTATTCCAATCTGGAATAATTAGTTTTTCTGAGATTCATCAATATTTGGAAAGTGATACATCTTTGGTTTTGTGTTATTATTTTCGGAAAGAAATTAAAGATTTTCAAAACCAAATTTGTCATAAATGGAGTACTGAAGATTTTGATGAGTCGTTTTTCCAAAATGATGAAGATATCGATAAAATGATTAATTTTGGATTTCTTCCTTCAAGTATTGAGTATTGTTTGAAATATGATGATTTGGATGGTTTTCGCGAAATTATTTCGTATTCCTCAAATTCTATTAATTGGAGCCCATTTGAATGGTCAAAGAAGCCCCCAAAAAATGACATACTCTCGTTTTCTGGATTTTTTGGGTCTATTCATTGTTTTAAGCATTTATTGATTAATGGATATAGTATTAGCAATGATATTTTTAATAGTATCGTATGTGGAGGAAATACAGACCTATTTCATCTTTTTAATTTTTCTTCCATTGACTATTCTGCCTGCATTTATTATTCGATTGTGTTTTGCCGAATCTCAATGTTAATTTTTGCTATTGAAAATGGAGCAAAGAATACTATCGCGTATTCATATTCTAATGACTCTCCGCTTCACATAGCTTCAAAATATGGTCATCTTTGTATTATTGATTACTTGATAAGAAATTCTTATGATATTAACGGAAAGAATGATAATGAATCCACACCTCTTCATATTGCTTCACAAAATGGGTTTCGATGGGTTATTGAAAGTTTGGTAAATAATGGAGCTGAATTGAACACAGTTGATGAGTATCAATTAACTCCTTTATATTATGCAGCTGAATATGGAAATATTAGTTGTTTCGAGTGTTTAAAAAACAATGGAGCCGATTTTTCCGGGCACATTAATGGAGAAACATATCTTCATTGGGCCGCTGCAAAGGGCCATCTTAAAACTATCATGAGCTTATTTCCAAAATGGCCAGACATTAATGAAAAAAACTCAAATTATTTAACATGAAAAAAAAAGACACACCTCTACATAGGTCTGCGGAAAACAATCACCTCCATGTTGTTAAGTTTCTTGTTCAAATGGGAGCAAATACTAATGAATTAGGAATGAATCTTATTATTTCATGTTTAATGATACTGCTATTCAAAGAGCCGCTGGCAAAAATCATATTCGAATTGTTGAGTACCTCTCAAAATTCAATTCTGTTACAAAAGACATGTTAAATGGTGAAAGTTATCTTCATTGGGCATCTTTAAACGGTCACGTTAATTTTGCTAATTATATAATTGAAAAAGGAGGACAAATCAACTTAATAAATACTAATGGTGATACTCCACTTCATCTTGCAGCATTAAATGGCCATTTAGATGTGATTGATGTACTTATCAAACATGGTGGGTATATAAATGGGATCAATAAAAATGGAGAATCACCAATATTTTATGCAATCTCAAATAATCACTTTGAGATTGTGAAACATCTAGTTAGTTGTGGGGCAAATATATTAATTCATAATAATGAGGGCAAAAACCTTATCCATATTGCATCTGAAAGAGATCAACCTTCTATTTTTAGTTATCTCATAAAACAAGGAATAGAAATTAATTTAAAGGACTCAAATTCGTAGAACAATTTCACAATCAAACACCTCTTCATATTGCTGTTGAGAAAGGTATTCTTAACAATGTTATATACCTCATTAAAGAGGGGGCGGATATTAATTCTAAAAATGGTGATTTTTTCATAGAAACAATAACAATACTCCTCTTCATATTGCTTCATTGAATTCCATTAAAGCTATTGTTGAATATCTTATTAACAAAGGATCTGAAATTGACCCAATAAACACTGATGATATTTTATTGACAATGGTTTCACACCTCTTCATTTATCAGCAGATAGATTTCATTATGATATTGTTGACTTCCTTGTTCGACACGGTGCAAAAATTAATACAAAAAATAGATCTGGTAGAACACCTCTTCATAAAGCTGTTGAGGAAGGCAACCTCAGGTTTGTCGAGTTTCTCATTCAGAAAGGTTCCGATGTGAATGCAAAAAATTCAAGTTTTCCGAATGTGAGTTCAAAGAAACACCCCTTCATAGGGCTGCAGATAAAGGTCATATAACCATTGTCAATTACTTAATCAAAGAAGGCGCAGAAAAGAATTCCAAGGGACATGATATTATCCCAAATTCATTAACAACACGCCTCTCCATTATGCATCAAAAAATGGCCATCTCTCAATTGTCGAATACTTGATCAAACATAGAGCTGAGATCAATGTTAAGAATTCAAACTCTTATTAATTATATTTAAAAGTACACCCCTCCATTACGCAGCCAGATATGGATACATTGACATTGTCATATTACTAGTGAAAAATGGAGCTGATGTAAATGCTAAAGACTCTTCAAATACACTTTTTTAAACAACAGGACCCCACTTCAATATGCTACTCAATTCAATCAGAGAAGAATTGCTGAATTTCTCCGTAAATGACCTTAATCTGTCACAATTGAATTCTTACAAGACGGCGAACGTTTCATATTAATATTCTGAAGAAAACGATTATCCTACCCACTTATTTTTTTTGGGAGATGTCCGTAATTGTATTTCTTGCTCTTCCGTTATTGTCCCGATGCAGCACAAAGGATTCATATGAATCTAATCCAGTTCCAAGAACCCCCGAGAGATCCCCTTTTGCCACGTCGAAAACAGGTGTTCCTTCATATAAAACTGTTGCGATAACAATTTTGTCCGCCATTTTCTTTATTTTTTTGGCTGTGTTAGTTATGTGTCTCCAAAATACTGATGAATTAGATGGAAAATTGGTTAATAAGCCTCTTATTCAGTAGGATAATTATAATAAACATATTTTAGTTGCATTTTAATGATATTTATATCATTTAATTTTGATGTTGGAAGCATTTAAATCATCACGATTATTTTCACGGGTTAATTTAGCAGTTTGGTCTCCAAAAATGGATGTATTGGCTGTTTTATATGATGATTCTCTTGATCATGTGGAATTTAGGCGAATGGATTGGACCAAAGTGAATTCAATTAGTATAAAAAATGACTCAGTGAACCATCTATGCTTTTCTCCTAATGGAAGAATGATATGTTTGTCGACTTTGAATCGCAAATTGTTGATTTACAATGTTGAAGATACTGTTTTATTATCATCTAATACGTTTCAATCAGGAATTACTGCAATAGCAGTGGGAAGCTTTGGAAGTGGAAATATTTTTGCAATATCTTTTGATGATGGTTCCATTTCCATATTTTTTGGTTTTCATTTAGCATTATGTCATTTTCAGCTTGAACAAAGCGCAAAAGAAATGTCATTCTTCGAAAATGAACTCTATATTCTTTTGGAAGATATGAAGACTGTCCAAAGATACTCTTTACCATTCTTGGATAATAGTTCATCTATTCTATATATTGTTTCAGAAACAATATCTTCATTCTGGATTCTTCAACAAAGGATAGAAAATTCATTAGATAAGGTTAATGAGAATTGGAACATGCTTAAGAATGACATAAAGCCTATATTAAAGCATCTCCCCTCAATTACCAACTCAATTCTCCTTCATGGTATTACTCCAAGTGATTTATCTACAGAACAATTGCCAAAAATCAAGAAAATTGTATTTCACTCTCTTAATGAAATAGTAGTATTGTATACAGATGTTATCATTCCATCATTTCTTGAAATTGGTGAATGCAAATCTAAACTAAATGCCGCAGAGGAATTTTCTTCAAATGATCTCGGCTTGAAATTAACCAATTTGTCATCAAATTCATATTTACCAAAATGTTTCGATATATTAGATCAGTTGCATCTGTTTAAAGAGTGTTTTGAGTCATTATTTGAATTTCTGAGTGGAGCCGATTTAATTACCACAATGGATAAGTATCATCTTCAGCCACATATGATGGTTAATTTTATTAAGAATTTAGATTTTTCTTTTGATTTAACTTTTTCTGACCTTGAATCCAAGCCAATATCAACTCCTATTCATATTCCTCAAGAACATTCAAGTACATTGATAGATGGAAGGTTTTCCACACTAAATGGACAGTTTTTGTGTTCATTATCTAACAAAACAGTAGTAACATATGATTTACATAGAGAAGAACAAAAGGAATACCCTTTTGAAGACTTTGTTGTTTATTCTTACCCATTTCCTGATGGGTGTGTTGGGTGTTTCATACAAGATGAAGAACAAGTTAGATTCATTATGATGGGATCAGATGACGAATCATTTAATGGTTTACCAATTAGTGATGTTTCTTCGTTTATAGTGAGCAATAGGAGAATAGCTCTCGTGGTTTCGCCAGAAAATTTCTTCTCAGTTGTTGATTTGGAATCAGTACAAGAATAAACATTTTATTATTAACTTAAATAACATTTATTGATTTTAAAAATCCCATAATCTCATTGTTGGATTTGGGGTATCCTCTTGATTGTATTACTGAGCGGACTCTTGGCTTAAGAGATTCATGCAAATATGATGATATTAGTATTCTTATTTCATATTCTGATAATACCCCAGAACAATCTCCAATGAGATTGACAAGATAATTAGCACATGAACAATCTTTGCAAGAACTAACTAAAGCTAATGCTGCCCATTGATTAGTATTCCATTTTGATACGCAGTATTTCAATAGTACAACAGGCATTGTTCCCTTTGTTGATAGTGCAAGATATGAGAGTGTTGAAAGCGATAGATTTGATGAATCTAATAATGATTGAATAGTTTCTGTTGTTAATCTCTTGACAGATTCGAAAACAATTAAACACCTTAATGAGGCAATTTGTAATGCCACATAAGGATGAGAAAGCATTTGAACGCATTTATCTATAATTGCGGTTTTATATGAGTCACTTATACCTCCTCTAATACATGATTCAAGAGCAAGAGTAATATCTCTAGGATTCACTGCATATAAACACGCAACATCAGAAGCACCATTTTTGCATGCTGCAATAATTATAGATGCATCCGTATCTGTGGAACCAGTTGGGATTTCATTGATGAATGACATAATTGTTGACTCATTTACTCCTCCATTTTTTATCTTTCTTAGGCAATCTGTAGCTTCATTCATTTTCGAGGAAGAAATAAAGATTGTGAGGAAACTTGAGTACTCAATAACCTCATCAGTGCTTTCGGTTTTATCCCTTAGTGTCATAATTGCTCTCCAAGCTTTATCAATATAATTTGGTGGTATCTTAAATTCAAATAATTTTTTTGCAATCTTCATGCTATCTGGATCACCAGCAATTATGGCATTTAAAATTGTATCTATTTCATGATCAATGAGTTCTGAACTCGTTTTGGATTCCCTAATATACTGTCTAAATCTATCTATATCACATCCTTTGAAGAAGATTTCAAGGCTTTCGAACCGCTTAACAATTTCATCAAATGTAGGTCTTACATCCGGCTCTCTATCCCAACATTGTGTCACCAAATCCCTCAATCTTGGATTTGTACCAGAAGGCAAATATGGTCTCAGATCCTCATTCAACACTCTTTGTCTAATTGTCTTTGGATCTTCGATTCCAACATAAGGAGTCTGTCCAGTAAGCATTTCAGCCAATACTATTGCGTATGCATATACATCTATTTTTGATGTGTAATGCTTGTTTGATTCCAAAATTTCAGGAGCCATCCACTGTGGGGTACCCATGTTTTGAGACTTAAAGGAGTCATCTCCTCCCATTGATCGAGAAAAACCAAAATCACAAATCCTAATTCGAAAGTCACGATCTAATAAAACATTCAAAGACTTTAGATCTCTGTGAACAATTTGGCAACTATGTAAATACTGCATTCCACGGGCAATATCATAGGCCGCAATGGTTTTTGATGTTCCATCAAGAATATGATTATGCCGAATATCCTGATATAGTGATCCATTTTCCATGTACTCTGTTACAATACAAAAAGGTGGTGTATCTGTGGCTCCAAGGAAATGAAGCAGAGAAGGGTGAGATATTTTCGATATTACTGCCAAAACAGCTACTTCTCTTTGAAAATACTGGAGTCGGGGACCATTCAATCTTAAATCTTTAAACTGTTTAAGGGCAACTTTTTCTCCTGATCTTTTATCAATTCCCAAGAACACATTGGCAGACAAACCTGAACCTATTTCTTTCACAAACTCAAAATCTTCAATGCTAACACGCCAATTTTGATAGCATATAGGAATTGGAGAAAAAACTCTCATAGTAATACTGGATGTATCATGTAGAGCTAGGTTTGACGTAATATCAGATAGCCGATTTTGAATTGGCTCAACTAATGAATCATCAACACCATTAGTTTGCAAATATGCTGCAAATGACGCTGCAATGGCTCTTAAATCAAGAACATGAAACTGGTCCCATTGAGATGAATCAGAATCAATTTGATTGGATAAATCTTCATTAATAAGTTTAATTGCAGATTTAATTTCCCCTATTATACTTTTAAGTTGCGTTATTACATGATCAGATGGATTCTCAATGGTTGGAATTGTCCATGTTTGCAAAATATACTGACATAATACATTTTTCAATTCTTGAAACTGAATCATAATGGTTTTAGCACACGATATCTCCTCCTTGGGAACAGATACTTCAATATCAAGCATTATATACCATTGTATAAATAGCCTGATTTGCGACAAAGCATATTCAAATTTTTTCCTATGAACAGCAGTCTGATCTGAAAGTATCTCCAGAGCATGAAAAGCCCGATATATGCGGGTGTTAGTCTTCTTACGGATGGGCATAATACTAACGATAAATTTTCTTATATAAAAAATCTCTCTTAACAGTATTGGGATGCAAAATGACCCCATTTATCAAATTATTCAAAAGGGTGCTACCAACATCCCTTCATGGTTGGAATGGCGTTTCGTTTTAAAAATCGTTTCGGTTTATCGTCACAGTAAAAAAATAATTTTTGCAATTTTTTTGGTGTATTTTCAATTTTTCTCAGTGTGTATTGAAGCTATCACAAAATAAGTAACTGGGAATATGTGCATATTAAGCAGTTCTATATCATGATACTACTGTGATGTATCAAAATGCAATATTCATAATAATATTGAATGAATAATGGTTTTACTTGTACACCCATTTTTAATGCAAATTCTCGATGATATTCGACTTAAATATTATCAACATTATTATTGATCTACAAAGTAAAAATTTCATATTAAGATTGTTGTTTTATGTTTACTCTGTTCCTTGTTTAATGATTTTTTCTTGTTTTTCTTTCAAGATTTGAATTGAAAAATTACCATTGCGATTTAGAATCAATGAGAATCCAGCTCTTCTAAAAGATTTTTGGATTGTTGAAAAATAGGAAGCATAGTAAAGGGCCTTATGAATATTACTAAGCTCTCATTTTCAATTTCTTTCTCATATCTCTTTCTGGGAACAATGATCAATGGCTTCAATGATTCACCATCCAAAGTAATTGCAGAGATTATTGATATTTGACGATAGTCAGTATTCTCTTTCTTTCTGGGAAAAACTCGAGAATCTAGATGTACCACACACTTCATTTTAATGTTTTTATCAGGTTTTGATACACATCCTGTTTCATCCATATTGATAAACAATTTTGGGGATATGTTCAATTGTAAAAGTCCTTCAATTTTTGAGAAAAATTCTCTAATTGAATCTTGAGTGACAGAAGCTCTTTTTGCTTCAATTAATGTAATATTTCGAACCGAAATAGATTTATGGTGTCTAGCTAAAAATCTTTTCCACCAACATCTATCAAATGTTTTGTTAAAACCTGATAATTCATATACAACTTTTTGAGCAAATTTTCTAACCATTAATGGGGTCATACAATCATTATCATTCTGCTTTGCTTTGATTTCATCAAGGATTTTATCTTCTTGTTCAGTTGAAAGATTACTATTTCTTAATACCCTTGTGTTATTTTGTTGTATTCTTGAGGGATATACATGGGATTCTTTTGTATTGAGTTTACATGAAATCTAGAAATTCCAAGAATTTCTCCAATTTTAATTTTTGAAATGATTCCACAGTTTTATTGTATCCAATTTATTTGCCCAATTAATGTAGGGATTTCCTTAAATTCACGGTGAAATAATGGCCTACATTTCTTGATCATATCCTTGTCTTTAAGGGAATGAATTCAAAAAAACACAATTTCAATATGGATTGCAGGAGCTGGATCCATTCAGCTAATCTGACAATTTGGCGCCAAAAAAGTATAATAAAGCATTTATTACAAGCATTTCTACAATATGCACAACTTATTTCCCTTTTTAATTATCATTCCATTGAGAAATTTTCAAAATACAATATCCGAGAAAAAATATTCTGAAAATTCAAAAAATTTGGAATGTAACAGAGAAACTTTTTATTAAGCCATCTTTGTGGAAAATCGGCTTAATGAAAACATAGAATATATTAAAATAATGGGAAATTTAAAAAATTACTTTGCAATTTCTATCCCATATTGAGATTTTTTGAATGAAAGTTATTTCATTATTCATTCAATATTATTATGAATATTGCATTTTGATACATCACAGTAGTATCATGATATAGAACTGCTTAATATGCACATATTCCTAGTTACTTATTTTGTGATAGCTTCAATACACACTGAGAAAAATTGAAAATACACCAAAAAAATTGCAAAAATTATTTTTTTACTGTGACGATAAACCGAAACGATTTTTAAAACGAAACGCTACTATAATGGCAATATTATGAGTAGAAACATTACTTCATTCATGATCCTCTTCGACATACTCAAAATGTTCACACCCAATGGCATGAATGTAAAGTGCTTGCTAATAGGCTTCATCTGTGTCATCTTGGTCACATTCGATCCTTCGAGTGTCTCCGCCTCTTTGATCACATTGTAGTGTCTGTTCATGTAGTGATCCAACTCATCTTTCTTCACAAACTTAATAGAAGTGTCAATTGCTTTCAGTATCGTCTTGCCATAGATGCTATTCAACAGTAGCTTAATGATCTCTTGTATCGCGTTGCCTTCTTTTTT
>Ga0209639_1001185_pt1 | contig 28423 bp, 39 predicted proteins | sample EPASupsiteHSE605_FD_187268 | JGI IMG/M metagenome (GOLD analysis project Ga0209639, IMG submission 187268) | Bioremediated contaminated groundwater from EPA Superfund site, New Mexico - Sample HSE6-05 (SPAdes) (version 2) | ecosystem: Environmental > Aquatic > Deep subsurface > Groundwater >... | reverse complement strand
CGCGTATTTGTCCCCCCACAGGAGAAAAAGGAGCTGATCCTGCCCAAAAAGGCGTATAACTTCAAACGAGCATATTGGTATTTGGTGGAGCACCGGGGTATTGACCCCAGCATTGTGTCGGCGCTCATGAACGAAAAGAAACTGTATCAGGGGACCTATTATAATAAAGAAACAGAAAAATACGAAAGTGTCTGCGCTTTTATAGGGTATGACGAGAACGATCAAGCCCGGTACTGCGCCATGAGGGGAGCCGATCCTGACAGTACCATCAAGCAGGATAAAAGCGGTTCAGATAAAAGCATCCCATTTCACATGGTTGGACGGAGCAATAAGGTTTTTGTTTGTGAGGCCCCTATCGACGCTGCCAGTCACGCAACCCTTGCCATGCTGCACGGGATAGACTGGCAACTCGACCACCGGATCACCACCGGCTGCTTATCGGACAAGGCGCTGCAATGGTTCCTAAAGCATCACCCCGAGATCACGGATATTTGCTGGGGCTACGATAACGACGTAGACGGCAAAAAACCGGTGCCCATCACTCAGACCGAATATGATGCTGCTATTGCGGACGGCGACGATTCTGTATTCATTGTGGAGGCCACCGGCAAACCGATGAAGCGTATTCCGTACAATTGGGGACAGATGGCCGCCCTTGAAAATGCCCGGAAATATAAGGATTTGGGATATAGGGTTTCCATCCATACCCCGGAAGAAAAAGACTTCAACGCGGATCTCACTGCATTCCGCAGGCGTGCCGCGATGCGGGAACCTGAATCCATGCCGGAGCCGGACGCCGAGGATGACTATGAAATGGAGGTATGAACAATGAGTATTTATATCGATGAAGGCTACAAAAACCGGAAAGAGTACCTGGAGAGTTTAGCCGAAGAATACGGCATAAGTATCGAAAATGTCTGCATGGCAGCGGATATGCTCGGCCCCGATGAGGATTTTGACGGTCTGATTACCACACTGGAGGACATGAGCCTGGAGCTGTGAATGGGACGCACAGGAGACTTTTTATCCGTAATCCCGCGCCTTTGACTTCACCACTCGTACCACTTTGGAATTGTCCACCCCTTTGGGGTGGTGAAGGCAGGAATAGCCGGGTTCCACCCGGCGGCAAACAGCTTGTGGGCAAAGCCCACAACAGGGGTTCCGCCCCCCCTTACGGGGTTCCAATGGGGTGCTACCCCGAAAAGAGCCTAAACAGCGGTCTTTCGCCGCTGTATTTTTATGTCAATTCAATACAGGAGGAGCATTATGCCCAATAAGATGAAACTTGAATATATAGGCATGGACAGTTGGGATAGGCCAGTATACAAAGATGAAAACAAAACACTTTGGAAGGACGTAGACCCAAGAGAAGATTTAAGCCCCAGCTTATGTACTTCTGCAAATAACGAGTTCGACGGCGAGCCAGATAAACCCATGAGCGCTTTTGAAAAATATGAGCAGGTGCAAATTGAATTCATTCCTGAACGCGTAGTAAGGAGCAATGACAGTTTTCGGTATATGCTATTAGACCGAATGAGGTCTGATTGCGACTATTATCTGGGCTTTGGTAATAGAAATCTTAATCACCTATCCTCAAATAGTGTAGAAATCCATATTCAGAGAATGAAAGACTTATGGAACAGTTTTCCGGACGACAAGAAACCTGAGTGGTTGACATATGAGCAAATACTGCAATATGAAACTGAAATGTGTGCAACCAATGAAGAATATCGAAAGTTACAACAAGCCACGGACGAGATTGCCAAGCTAAAACTGGACAGCCGAAGCCTGGTCTATTCCGTGGTTGAGGTTCGCACCGATTTTGGATATCGGTGCTTTTTGCTGCCGGGCATCTGTGACAGGGACGCGCTGGAAAACAGCGAGCAGTATCAGGAACTTATGGAGGACGCCGAGGACACTGAGGTCAACACATCCGTACATTCTTATTCGGTCGGAACCGGGGAAAGCGAAAGGCCCGATGAGGCTGAACTGGAAATCATCGAACAATACGCGGATGAGCTTGACGAGAAATACGGGATAGACCCTCTCCAAAGCGATTTTTTCAGCTTTTATTATGAAGCCGAACAGGAGTATTAGGAGGATTTTTATATGATCGGTGCTATTATCAAGTACGGCAACAACTCTCTCACAACCGAATTACCTGTGGAGGCCCTGCGGCTTCATAATCAGCTTGGTAGTATCGGTATACCCGACAGGGCCGATAAAATCCCCGCACTGGGCAACGCCGATATATCGTTGGAGTTGTTCTCTGCGGAATTGTTGCTTATTAAAAGGGCTGTCGGTCAGTCGCTTATCAACCGACTAACCGTAACCGACACTCTACATGATGTGAATGTTGCCAGCTATTGGCTCAAAGAGGCGTGCGCAAAGGACCATGAGGCTTTTGCGGCGCTCATCCTCAAAACTTCTCCGCACTCTCTCGCTGATCTTCGAGATTTGGCAAAAGACTTCTATCAGCAGCCCCTATCCAAAGAGGTGGAAAGCCCCGGCTATGACGAGAACGAGGACGACGAGTTGGAGCCTTAACACGAAACGACGGGCACACTGGCCTCAAAAAAACACTATTAATATTAATAAGGAAGGTAAACGATCATGACCCACGCAGAGCGTTATTGTCAACTACTCTCTTTTACCAGGCGTACCGTGGTGGATGAATCCTATCATGCTGCGTTCTATCTGCTTGCCCTGGACGACGCTTTATTTAAAAGGGCCTGCCCTTATGTATCTGTTGACGGTGTGGATTTCACAGCCATGAAACGGAAGTGTGGCGACCTGGAATATACGCAAAAGCAGCTTTTATCAATCGCTCACAATCTTTTTTCATGGACGGGCAAATGCACGGTCACGCCCCATGACATGGCCTGTTTGGGATACCCTATGCTGGACTATGTGTGCAGCGCCTTTTATATCGCAAACGGTATGGTTCAGGTTCAGGTCCGGGAAAACGACACCGGCGAGCAGGTATTTTCGCTGGATATGAGCAGATACGAACAGAACAAGCAAATATACGACCAGATGTTTAGTCCTGCCAGTTGGCCGCAGGATATGGAATCACAAGGATTTGAACCAGAGTAACGACGACCGCTGTTAGTGAAACAGGCGGTCTTTTTATTTCCCTCACTGAAAGGAGGCTTGTTATGGCTGCCGCCAAAGAAAAACGCACGCAAAAGCGGTCAATCACTTTTTCTGTCGATACGCTGGAACAACTCGATAAACTTGCCACAAGACAGCGGACAACCACATCTGAACTGGTGCGCGGTTACGTTGAAAAAGGATTGGCAATCGACGGTCACAAGGAAAACATTGACATAATTGCAACTATCATCCGGCAGGAAATTAAGTCGCAACTGGACGTTCAGGTTGACCGACTTGCAAAAATGAATATGAAGGTCGGCAAGATATCGGCGGGGCTTTACTACCTTGTCATGAAGCTGCTACTGAAACAATACGGCTCCACGCGCTCGCAAGGTTTGAAGGAACTGGCAACCGAAACCCGCAAAATGGGCGTGAAGTACATGCAAATGAAGGATTACCAAATCAACGATTATTTGGAAGATGACGACATGATAATGACCGATGCTGACAAGCTATAGGTGGCCGCTATGTCCGTTCTACTATATAAACAACGGTTCAGGCAGCCAAACTATAAGGACACACCTGCCTGCAATTATGCCCATGTACGCTACATCGCGCGGCGTCGCGGCGTTTTAAAAAATGAAGGTATGGCTCATGGGCTTTTCGGCAAGCTGGAACCTGGGGAAATGAAGCAGTTTGATACGTGGAAAGAAGTTGCCAGCCACGTCTACTATCTCTCTAAAGAAGGAAAAAACATTTACCGCTCCATTATATCCTTTGAGCGGAGCACGGCGCGGGAGCTTGACCTAATCCAGCAAAAGGATTGGCAACAGTACATAGAGGCCCATATCGCCACCCTTGCCGAGAAGAATGGAATTAAAATTCAAGACCTGGGCTTTGCCTGCGCCGTCCATGATGAGCGGCATCATCCCCATTTGCATGTGGTCTTTTGGGATAAAAACCAGAAGGTCTCCAAGAATTTTGTACACCGATCCATTCCCAACGCTATCCGCATACAGCTTATCAAAGATACCTTCGCCGCCCGTATCCGAGAATATTATGCGGAAAAGGATGCCGCCCGCGCTGCCGTCAGGGATGTTACCGACAAGGAAGTGGCCGAGTTTGAGCAGTATATCAAAGAGGCCCGCCCCAAGGAGTATGAGCGTATCAAGAACTGGTTTGAAACCTTTGACGAGGATGCTATTTATGCTGACCCCGTTTACGGCGTTTTCAGGGACAAATCCATGCTACCGCTGGTAAAAATGCTGTTTGAGATCAAGGACATGATACCGCAGGGCGGCCGAATCACCTACAAACTGCTGCCGGAGAAAGTCAAAGCCAAGATTGACGAGCTGGTTATTGCTCTGTTGAAAAGCAACGCGGGCCTGCGCCGGGCGGTCAACCGTTATGTGGAAAGCAAGATTGATCTTGCAAAGCTCTATGGCAGCGATAAGAAATATCTGTCCGGCAAGCGGAAGGATTTTCAGAAGGAAGCGGAACGGCTTATTGCCAACCGGATCACCCGCACAGTGAAGGCCCTTTGCCAAAAGGAGCGGGATAACCGCTATTCCGAGGAAGAACAACACTTTTACACCGAGCAGCTTGTTATTGAACTGCTTGAAATGTTCTCCCGGCTTTCCTATGGAAATGACCGGCGTTTTGAAGATGGTCAAAAGGCCATGAGCACAGAGTTGTCCAAGCTGGCGCGCAAGGAACTTTATCTTAAAATAAAGGATAAAGGAATTGAGCCGTAATCGAATTCCAATAAACTACTCCGGTAATACATGAAATAAAGATACATGAATAGAGATAGTGTAAACAAGCTTCAATACATGATATAATAGCAATAAACTGGAATTTGAACTGTGGATTATTTATAAAACAGGAAGATAAACAAAAATTTATTACACAGCAAGAAGGAATAATTAAAAATGGAAAACTGGTTTACACTTGATCAAATTGATGCAGATACTCACATTATCAGCGAATACCGCCATTGGGAGGAAACACACTGCTACCTGCTTGAAGGTAGAGAGCGGTGTTTGCTTATTGATACTGGGCTTGGCATCTGCAATATTTCTGAAGAAGTGAAAAAACTGACGGACAAGCCGGTCACTGCCGTGGCGACACATATCCATTGGGATCACATAGGAGGGCACGAATACTACCCGGATTTCTACGCCCATGAGGCGGAATTAAACTGGCTGAACGGTGAATTTCCGCTGACGATGGATACTATCCGGGGTATGGTCATAGATCGCTGCGATTTGCCGAAAGATTATGACGTCAACACTTACAAGTTCTTTCAGGGAATACCGACGCGGGTGCTACACGATGGCGACACCATCGATCTGGGTGGGCGCGTGATCACTGCACTGCATACGCCGGGCCACTCTCCGGGGCATCTATGCTTTTGGGAACCGAAACGTGGATATTTATTTACCGGCGATCTTGTCTACAAGGATACTCTGTTTGCGTACTACCCTTCCACCGACCCGCAGGCATATCTTACGTCGCTTGAAAAGATTGCGGTACTGTCCGTGAAAAAAGTATTTCCGGCTCACCACAATCTGAACATTCAGCCCGAGATTCTGATCCGTATACGAGACGCTTTCCGACAACTGAAAGTCGATGGCAAACTACAGCATGGTAGCGGTACCTTTGATTACGGTGATTGGGCTGTTTGGCTGTGAGGATATTAATCTCAACTTATTGATTATGAGCATAACACGAAGCCTACAAATTATAAATTTGTCCAGAAAACCGATTATTTAAAAAGATAGGTCATTTTTAACCAACCTATTCATATTAAGAAAAGGCGTTGAGAAATCAACGTCTTTTTTCATGCTAAAAATCCAAAAACCTTATGCGCCATCCTTCATTCGATGGTGCTTTTTCGCACCCAAAATTGTAGAAAGGACGTGACCGCATGTATTTTTTCCATGGTAAACTTGGCGCTTATGAACGCATGATGACCGAAAAGCCGGGGTTTTATCGCAGGGCCGGTAAGAGCGGAAAAGACAGCTCACAGAAAAAGCCCTATTCCAAAAAGCAGGATAAGATTCAAAAACAGAAAGAAAGCGAGGACAAAAAAAATGAATGAAATGTTAAAGCGGCTCCTGCTGGTAGAGCTTCGCAAGCAAGGCTTCACCCAGGCACGGTATGATCCTGAAAAGGACGCCGTATTGCCCACTCCTGATTTCCCCAAAATTGAAATGCGGGAAAATGAGATTTGGTTTCCCCGGGAAGAACCTAAATATATGCTGGGTGAGAAATTTCAAACTCGTGAAGAATTGGAGGCACCTGTAAGAAAATTGACCTACGGCACGCTCCTTCCCCTCCTCAACAAAGTTACAGAGATGACCGCCGCCTGGGAGAATGCCAAACCCCTACCGATCCGCGACGTGTCTGAGTTTCGCCTTTTTTCCGAGTATAACAATATCCTGCTGGCGGCGCGGGACGATGGCGACTATGGCCTGCACTTCGTTACATGGGAATATAGTTATGACCGTAAAGGCGTGGGGCAGGGACATTACACCACCGATTACGAGGGAGCCAAAAAGGATTTTGCTACCCGGTCTGGCCTGATACAAGAGAAAACCCTTTTTCAGCCGGAGCAGCTTAAACAAATCTACTCGGCACTTCTCTTTCAAGGAAAAAACGACGACGAATTGACCTACGAAACCGAAAAAGGTTTGCACGCTGTCATTGAAAAACTGGAAACCATCTGCCCTGACCTGAAAGAGCTACAGGCCCAGCAGGAGCGGGAGCACGAAGCGGAGCCGGAACTGGAATAAGTCCGGCCTTTTTAATTAAGAGGCGGAGGTGATTTTATGCTGCTATATAAATTTGAAAAAATTATGATGTGCGAGTTGCGGCTAGCGGGATACAACGATGCGCAAGTAACTCCCGGCCAATACATACAGCCGGTTCCCGATCTCCCTATTACCATTACGGATACCCGAGTATCCGTGCCAAAGGATTATCCCCTGACGCCGGATATCTCACGGAAAGTGAAAGAATTACGGGAGATTCACGATCTGGCAAACGAGGCGACCTGGCTCTTTGACAATACCCCCGACTTACGCGCTAAAGGGCTGTCCGGACAAAAGCAGTTTACAAAGTACATGAACACCATGCTCAATGCAAGCCTATCTGACAGTGGCGAACCGCAATACTTTGTTCAGACACGGGAGTATGACAGCTCCCTTACCGTGAACCGGCGTACCAACAGTTTCATGGATGCGAAGGTTCATTTTTTAGTGCTTTCCCGGATGATGCATAATCTCCCTGCCTTTGAGTTGCAGAACATGGAGCAAATGCACAGAGCGCTCATATATCGCGGACTGCACGACACGGATATGCAGCCAAAAGAAAGCGCACTGGTACAGCGAGCAATCGAGGCCATGGAGCAGACGTTTCCCGGACTGGCCGCTGACCGGAACAGGGCGAATCGGGAATACGAACCGGAGGTGGAACAATGAGGGCTTTTATAGATGTGGATGTGCAAGAGTGCCTGCGCCGCGTGACAGAAGAAAATACGGTCTATTACAGAACCGACTTCGAGTATGACATCCAGCGTCTGAAAGCTGCCGCTATAGACGGCTATCAGAAAGATTTTCTCTGGATGAGCAGGGAGAGTGGAACCTACCTGTTCAACGACAAGCATGTGTTTGTCAAGGGCGTTTCCGAATATAACACCTGGCTATACCACCGGAACCACCCGGAAGAAATCCGGGCTTTTTTTGTTCACGTGGACGAAATACGGGACGGCAAGCCGCGGGGGTATCTGGCCGAGCTTGACTATCCAGAGCATTGCCGCCAGGTAGAGCAACTGGCTATTCCGCCTGCGGTTGTCAAAATCGACTTTCATGATGGTCAGCGCCGAATTTTCAATTACGCCGATTATGATAAAAACTGGCAATCCATCTTCTCGGAACATGGGCACTCTTTTCGGAAAGAATATGACGCCCCCGGTCTGGATGATCTGATGTATCATATCCGCTACCGGCTGAAAACGGAGCTGGAACCCGATGATTTTGAGGCGTACATGAAAGAGATACGGCTGGGACCTTTTGAGCGGCTGGGCTGCCAAGAGAACGATTTTGTCCGGTTGGGCAGTTTCGATGCGCACAAGTGCCTGGAATACGGCGTCCCGGTTTACCTTTTTGAACAAGGCGCTCCGGCCCAGCCGGTACGCGACTTTGCGGAGATCGACAGATTTCCGTACCGCCATCCCCACCTGCTCGCCTTACGACAGCAGGACATGCCGGTCTGGAGCTTCCTGAACCCTGAAAATAAAGACAAGCCGCAGCTTTTCAGCTATCAGGAGCTTTTTACCCTGCAAAGCTGTGTGGCCTATGCCGGGAAAAACTTTGACGCCACGCCCGGAGAAAATGAAACCCTGCGGACACTTCTCGGCAAGCTTCACCTGTTGACAGACGGGATAGAACGCCGGGATTTTGTTGTAGAGCAAGGGCTGGAATTGGAAAATGCGGCAGAACAGGAGCCGGAACCATGATGGGGCGTGATAAGAAATATGAATTGCGCCCCATTACCCTGCGTACAGCGCAGGGGTTTGTAAATGAAAACCACCGCCACAATGAAGCCCCGCAAGGCCATAAGTTTTCAATCGGGTTATGGGTCGATGGCAAGCTGACCGGCGTCGTCATCGTCGGCAGACCCATTGCAAAGGCCAACGATGACGGCTTGACCGCCGAGCTTACCCGCTGTTGTGTGCTGGACGGACAAAAGAATGCCAATAGCCTTTTATATGCTGCCGCATGGCGGGCGGCAAAAGCTATGGGATACAAGCTCATGATTACCTACACCTTGCCGATTGAAAGCGGTTCGAGCTTAAAGGCGGCGGGTTTCATCCCCGTTGCCCATACCCGAACATCCCCCAAGGGCTGGAATACCCCCGGCAGACAGCGGGAAGTCCCTGACAAATATCCCAAGGGCGAAAAAATCCGGTGGGAAATCTCATGCGAGAGGTGATGGAATGGCAAAGAAAAAACATCAGGAGGATTATGAACAACAGCTCCGGGATTCCTTTGACCATTGGCAGCATCTTTATGAATACGGAGGCCAGGACCCTTCCTGGCCGGACGGCATAAACCTGAACCTTGTACGCAACCACATTTTCTACTACAAGAGCAAAATCGAAGAAACCATGAAGCCGGAGGCATATCCTGAAATCTACCACCGGGCGGTGCCACCCGAGGTATCCAACGACTATATGGCGAGGTCGGATGAAATCAGGGAAACGGCCAAGGCTTCTCTCGCTTTATATCTGTCCGATGAAAACTATCAGTATTTATCCAAACGGATCGGCGGCCTTGACCCCAAACAGGTAAAGCAACTGTGTGTCAGAAATGTTCTTGGCTATGCCGAAGGGCTTGAAATCGCCATCAAAGAGAATGACCTTGTAACAATGCGCCGCCATCGGAATCCAGACACCTACCTTTCGTCCTTCGCCTCCTGCGCGGAAAAGGTAAGAAATCTGAAACCACCGGAAAACGAACAGCTTAATCTGTTTTATTCCTGTGATGACTACGACGAACAAGACGTGGACGATGAGGAATGGGAAATGTAGCAATATGTCTGTTTCTACTTTCCTCCCAATATCTCATACGGAAAGGAGCGCAAAATGAAATCAAAAAATGAATTTTATAAGGCGTTTTTTGAGGCTCTTAACAAGCTGGGCTACGATATTAAAAAATCAACGTCGGCGGATTACTACGCCGACATTTACAAAAGCGGGCAAATCGTAGCGTTTTATCTGCCCAATGACACCATTGAAAAGAACCCCTTTATCATAGTCACGGACCAAATCATGGACGAAATCAACGATCTGGCGCGAAGAACCGCCCTACGCTGTGGCATTTGTACCGAAAAGCCCTATACCGAGCAAAACCAAAAGCTGCCGGGCGGGGCCTACCTGCTTAGTCAATTCAACGATGTGGTATTGGCCTGCAAATACCACCCGCTATTCGACTATGTGTTCCGCACTTACCGCCTATCCCCGGAAAACAGTAAACCCATGCAGGTGCAGCATTATTACAACAAGGCGGCGGCTATGGAAGAATATGCCGTGCGTGCCGGCCTGATAGACGCCCGCAAGCTGTTCAGCGAAACGGAGCTGACCTTGATTCACGATCAACTCGTCCGGTTTCAAATCAGTCCCAACAACGACAAGACCGTCGATGAGTTTCACACGGTTTGTAATGCCATCGACCGCATTGAGGAAATTGTACCTGAGCTGAAGGAACGGGAAATTACGCTGGACTTTGAGCAGGAGTTCGGGCAGGACATGGTACGGCAAAACGATGAATTAGAGATAGGGGGATAAGTATGGACGACAGACCAAGTACCTCCATATGGGGGACAATCCTAAGCTGTGCGGAAATTGCGCTGTGTGTCTATCAGGTTGTGGCAATCAATGGCGAAGGCTTGATGGTAAAATCCGATAACGCGGATGAGCTGCTGGGTAAGGCAATCTTTCAGGGGAAAGCCCAGGACGGATATCTCCACTTTGAAAAGGACAGTTTGGGCGAACAGGCGGCGGCTTATGAGCTTATCAAAAACGGCCATATCACCGATCCCGAAGTCGTTGAGCAATATGGAACGCCGGAGGAAATCGAGGCAAACGGCAAGTTCCTGAATCCTGAATACTTTGGCGAACTGCCCGAGCCGGAAGAAACACCATGGGGCGCGCTGAATACAAAAACACCGATTGACAACGGTGTTTTTTTTCTGTCCACAAGCAGCCGGACCGGTATAGCGGTCCACAAAACCGTGGCGGAATACTGCATGAGCGACTATGCCCGCAACGAGAAGAACTGCTTACAAAACGGCGATTATTATTTTTACGATTTAAACAAGGGCGCAGCCGTCGCGGTGTTTGAACTTTCAGCCACCCGTTCCAAGGTGCTTGACCTGGTAACGAGCTGGGAAAGCCTGATGCACACGCTGGCAACCAAGTTTCCCGATTATACGGACTACTGGAATTCACATGCCAGTAACGACACAATGATTTACGATGTACCTGCTCCTTCCTTTATGTTTTTGCAGCAGCATTTGGATGAGGCGGCAAAAAGGCCCGCTATCGATACCGAGTTGGAAGATCAGGAGTCAGACAACTTCTTTGAGCGGGTCGATCCTTTTGACGAGCCTGAAATTGAGTAATGAAAACGCCAGGAAAGGAGTGATAAATCTCATGGGGATGTTTCTATTGGGCGCATTGACAGGCGGCATTTTAGGCGTTGTGTTTATGTGCCTTTTTCAAATAAACAGAAAGGACGGTGACACATGAAGCTGGTATATATCTGTTCTCCCCTTCGGGGTAATATGGAGGACAACATCAAACGAGCCATGCAATACAGTGCGTATGCGGCGGGCTGCGGTGTTATTCCCATTGCGCCCCATGTGGCGTGGAACGGCGTGTTTGACGATACCATTCCCGAAAAACGGGAAGCCGCCCTTCGGCTGGGGCTGGAACTCTTGAAACGCTGCGACGAGGTTTGGTGTATGGGCAACGAGATTACGCAGGGTATGCAGGGTGAGATCGATGAAGCAAAAAGGCTCCGTATAGCAACTGTATATGTTTTGGATGAACAGGTGGAGAAAGATATGAAAATACGACAAGAACATAAACCGCTTTCTTTCGACGATTGTATCCCCTGCAGCGATCAGCAAGACTATGAGGGAAAAATACTTGTTGTCAAGCCAGAAAGCCTGTCAAGCAGTTACCGGTTGAGTGAAAATTCCCTGTGGATTGCATCTCACGGTCCCGGCTGTATGGCTGCGAAATACGACCGAACCGTACACGCTTATAACCTATTTACTGGTGAGTTAGCCTATTTCGCCCGTTTTGACTTCTATGGCGTTGTCAAACCAGAAAGCCTGCTTGTTTGGCTTCAGGACCATCCAATAAGAAATGAAAAGGCTTATGAGGTTGTGCAACAGGCAAAGCAAGACCGTCCATTTGAGCAACCGGCAAGATCTGATTTGCAATGGCCTTACCTCATCGGTTATTGCAACGGTGAAAGCACAATGCTGGTTGCCACCGCTGACAATATTGCGGCCTATATCGCAACAAAGGGCTTAGAGGGTGATCTTACCATCACAACCCCACTGGACCAGCCTTTCCTTTCAACCTATGGAACCTTTATTGACCGATGCGGTGATTTTGATTTTATGGAACAGAAATTAAAACCTGTCCTGATACCTATGCAAATGGGTGAAGCTGAACCGCCACCTATTGAGGAATACACTGACCCATATGAACTGGTGGATAATGAGAATGAATGGGACGGTGATATGGAGCCATGAAAACACGGGAGAAAATCATTATCTGCACTATCCTGTTTGTGTTGGGCGGCGTGGTAAACATCTTTTTCTCAACTGCCCTCCATCTGATATTATCACGCCAAAGCAGCGTGCTCCGGTTGGCACCCCTGGGCGAATGTCTGTCCAGTATAGCCGGGAATCATCAGCATTTTATTTTGTTTCTGTGCTTACAGGGATTTATCACTATCCTCTCCCTCATGTTCTTTTTAACAAACCTGCGGCCTTATCAGAGCGATCTTCTCAGGGTTACACCGGATATCGAAACGCCGGTGCCTGTGGGCCAGCATCAACACGGGTCCTCCCGCTGGCTGACCGACAGAGAAAAAAATAAAGTATTTGAAAGCTACACGCTGAATCCCAACAATAGTGCCCTGCGGTATTTGATAAAACATGGCGAAGATGACCTGAAAGATGACAAGGGAGTTAAGGAGAAAACGGCGGGTCCACCTCCGGAGGATACCGGCGAAGATGGCGGGAAAAGCTGGGAATCGGAACAAACCAATCCTCCGGCTTTTTCTATAAAACGCGGTGGAGTTGTGCTGGGAATGAAAAAGGAGGATGATGCGGAGCAGATATATTTTGTTGGCGACGATACCCATACCCTCACCATCGGAGCGACGCGCTCCGGGAAAACCCGTTCCGTGGTGCTTCAATCCATTTGTACCATTGGCCTCGCCGGGGAAAGTATGATTATCAGTGACCCCAAGGCAGAGCTATACCACTATTCCGCTCCATTTCTCAGGCGCTTAGGTTATGAAGTGATGGCATTGGATTTTAAAAATCCTGAAAAAAGCCAGCACTACAACCTTTTACAGCCAATCATTGACGCCGCGAAAGCCGGGAATATGGAGCGAGCCGAAATGCTGGCCTGGGACATGACGAATATTCTCGTCGGCAAGGAAACAGGCAACTCGGAAAAGATATGGCACAACGGCGAAATGTCGGTCATCGCTGCCACCATCCTTTGTGTGGTGGTAGACAACATCAAGCGGTACGACTACCAGAACCTTACTAACGTTTATTGGTTTATGGCCGAAATGTGTAAGACCATCAGCGGGAAAATGCCCCTTCTGGAGTATGTGAAAAAGCTGCCCCAATCCCATCCGGCTCGGGCGCTGCTGTCGATCTCCGACGTGGCCCCTACCCGGACGAGAGGCTCCTTCTATACCTCGGCCCTGACTACCTTGCGCCTGTTCACGTCCAAGAGTATTAACGCAATCACCAACAAAAGCGACTTTTCCCTTACGGACGTTGGAACTAAAAAACAGGCGCTCTTTCTAATTTTGCCCGATGAAAAAACCACTTTTTACCCTATCGCATCTTTAGTTGTATCGCAACAGTATGAACTTTTGGCAAACATGGCGGACAAACGTGGCGGCCGGCTGGAACGCCGTGTGAATTACATCCTGGAAGAATTCGGGAATTTTACACCCATAACAGATATGACGACCAAACTGACCGTCGCGGCTGGACGTGCGATACGATTCAACCTATATTTGCAGAGCTTTGAGCAATTGAAGGAAAAGTACGACGAGCATGTATCCAATACCATTAAGTCCAACTGCCAGACGTGGATTTACTTACAGGCAGATGATAAAGAAACATTGCAGGAAATCAGTGAAAAGCTCGGTTCCTACACGACATCCAGCTATCAACTTTCGGCGTCCCATGCCAAATATTCCACGCCTAGCTCATCCCAATCGGTTAGCTTGATTGAGCGCAAGTTACTTACCCCTGACGAAGTACGCAGGGTCAGCCGACCCTACCAGATTGTGACATCACGCAATCATCCAGCAATGATGTTTTCTCCCGACCTGTCGCAGTGGCATTTCAACAAAATGATGGGAATGGGTGATATGGAACACAACCGAAAACTGCGGGAAAAACGGGAAAACGCACGCCCTGTCCTATCGGATATTTCAAAGGACGTAATGCTGTGGAATATTTGGGTGTACTACCAGAAAGATGTTGCCCGCATGGTAGCCGAGCAAAAAAAACAGGCTATGGGGCCGGGCAGCTTTATGGATGGAGAATCCGATTTTGATTAACTGTATAGGAGGTATAAAAATGGAAAAAATCAAGCGTTTTTTTAGACGATTGCGGAGTAGGCTACTCACATTCGCTACCATGGTTTATATCACACTGATGATACCACAAAGTGCGTATGCTGCTGATGATGTGAGTGACAGCCAGCTTGTAAAAGGGACCGAAAAGCTCATTTCAGATGTGACAACCTGGCTCATGGTGCTGGCCCCTGTTGTCTCCGGCTTATTGATTATTTACTTCTGCATCAGAAGAAGCGCCGCCGACGAAATGGATCAAAAAAAGTGGAACAACCGTATTGTGGTGGCAATCGTGAGCTGTATCGGTGCTGTCCTAGGCTCTGCCACCCTCAATCTGATTTTAGGTTACTACAAGTAACCGGCAGGTTTCAAAGGAAACCTACTTTTTCTTTATCACAAAAATAATTTTAAGGAGGCATATTTATGCGAGCGCAAATGTTGATGTTACAAATCAAGGCCGGATTGTTTCTTGAGAGAGCGAAAAACACTTTGTTCAATCGGCGCGGCGAAGGCTTCGTCGATACGGCCGTGAAAATCCTTATCAGTGTCGTCGTGGGCGCTTTGGTGCTGGCAGGGTTATATCTGCTCTTTAAGAACGTAATTTTGCCCACTCTTTCCGACCGTATCCAAGACATGTTCAACTATGAAGGCTGATGCCTGCAATCCTTTGGCGGGGCTTCGGCCCCGCCGAAAGGGGGAATGACGCTATATGGAATATATTTTAGTATTGCTGATTGTCGCCTTGCTGAACGGCGCTATCGCATACATTGATTCACTTCTTACCGATATTGTGCCGCTCACCTTGTACGCTGAAAAATATATGACAACGCTGTCGGGAACCAACATTACTGAGGAACTGTTCAATATTCTCTTTGGTTTTGGCGTATCGCTCATTGTGTTGAAATTCCTAAAAAAAGGCTTTGAAACATATGTCACGTGGACCGATGGCGACGCAGATGAAGAACCCCTATCCCTGCTAACCAATTTTTTCAAAGCGATGGCCGTTGCCATCTGTTTCCCCACCATTTACGGCTGGCTGGGTCAAATCGTAGAAGAAATGACGAACCAGCTTCTTGCCGCTATTGGCGCATCAACTTCCTACAATTGGGCGGCATGGGTGTCGGGCATCAGTTCGGCGGGGCTGGTAACGGCAATCTTCGGACTGGTGTTTATCATCTGCTACTTTATTCTGTATTTCCAGTTTCTTATGAGAGGCTTGGAAATCATGATCCTCCGCATTGGCGTCCCACTGGCCTGCGTGGGCTTATTGGATAATGATAGAGGCGTGTTCAAGGCATATTCTCAAAAATTTATCCAGTCCACCCTCGCGGTCGTTGTACAGATATCCCTTTCCAAACTGGGGGTGGGACTTATGCTCAATATGCACGTATTTTGGGGCGTCGCCTGTATGATTTTAGCAATTCGGACGCCGAAATTCCTGGGCGATTTTCTTATTACCACAGGTGGCGGCGGTGGCGGTGCTGTCAACAATGTTTACCATTCAGTGCGGTTGGTGCAGATGGCGCGCAATCTTGTCAAGTAAGGGGGCGCTGTATGGACCTGATTGATGAAATTTCAAAGGCTATTATCATGCTGATACGGGTCGGCTGTGTGGCACGGTTTATCTACTGCATGATCAGGCTCTCGGCTGCGGAAGAAGAAGCAGCGCAGTATAAAAAACGAGCAAAAAACACGGTTATCTTTTATATCATAGCTGAGAGTGTCTGGCAGATTAAAGACCTGATTCTTTACTACTATAAATGAAACGAGGGAGGTATTTATGGACGAAAATAATGTAACGCTTTATATTCCGCTGGGGGTAAAGACCGAAGTGGAGTTTTTCCCCGGCTTCGGAAAAAAACAAATGTTTCAGGCGGCCATCGGTTCAATATTTTTTGGACTGGTGGCTTTTCTTATCTGGCTTTTGACCGACAGCGTGTCCGGGACTGTGGTAATGGTGTTATCCGGTATTGCAGGTTCTGTGATGATGACAGCCAAGGATTCCACCAACCTGTCGGTCGTGGACCAATGCAGTAATATGTTCCGTTTCATGAGAAGCCAGAAATATTATCCGTACAGATACGGCGAGGAATGGGAGGTATAAAAATGTATGCAACAATGCCGGTGTATTACCCTTCGTTTCGATATGCCCGCGAACACAATGAAATTGATCTGTGGCGTGAATCCCACCGCATCAATATGGAGTGCAAAGGGCAAATCAATCGCCGCGCTTTAGAGGCAAACAACAGCCGGGAGTTGGACCTGATGATTACCGACCTGATTCGGATTTATGGTGTTGAGCGGACGATGTGTGTCATCTCCCGCACCATTCAGTACAAGGATTGGGATGAGCGGCTTTCCCAGGCTGTCAAAGAGCGGGCTAAAAAGTTTCATTTCAACGAGCAGGAATATGAGGGTCAGGACCCCACCAAGCAGTATATCTGCCAGAATCTTAATCCCTGCGTGTTGGACATTTTGTACCGCAAGTTGATGGAGCAGGAAGCAAATCAGGCAGCTTTAGACTTCCAACGAAATGATCCTGAACTGGAACAGGAAATCGACTGAAAGGAGGCTGGTCATTTGTTTCGCTATAAAATCATTTACGCCGATCCGCCTTGGCAGTATGAACGCAACAAAGGAAGCGGTGTAGCTGAAAACCATTATATGACCATGAGTACACAGGACATTTGTTCATTGCCCGTGGCAGAAATTGCCGACAAAGACAGTGTGCTTTTTTTATGGGCGACATTTCCCAACCTTCCGGAAGCCATGCGAGTAATAAAAGCCTGGGGCTATACTTATAAAACAGTCTCGTTTGTCTGGATTAAAAAGAATAAAAAGTCTGACAGCCTGTTTTGGGGCATGGGCTTCTGGACGCGCTCCAATGCAGAGGTTTGTCTGCTTGCCACAAGGGGAAATATCCGGCGAGAATCTGCGAAGGTCCACCAGGTCATCATTGCCCCTGTGTCGACACACAGCCAAAAACCAGAGGAAGCGCGGACACGAATTATAGAGCTGGTTGGCGATCTACCACGCATAGAGCTGTTTGCCCGGCAAAGATCAGAAGGCTGGCATGTTTGGGGAAATGAAGTAGATTGTGATATAGACCTTTCCTCTGTCCCTGGATAACCTTACCGCAAGCTGCGGCAAATTCGATGCCATTACTATTTTCAGGAGGCCAAAATATGAATCAGAATACGGAAAACACCTATCAGGTGAAGAAAAATAAGCTCATGAGAATGGTTGATTGTGAGCTTGTGTCGTTCGAGCAAATGTGCCCCATGCAAAAAAGAGATAGCAGGTTTTTTGATGATTTGGAAAGCATGACCGAACTGCGAAATTGTCTGGAGAGCATTTCTGTTTCAGAACATGTGCTGGACACTTTAAATGGTCAAGACGCCGACATCCTGCCAAGTATTTATGATTATTGGAAAGGAACCATTAACAACCGGACAGAAGCCATTTTACGGGAGCAAAAAGTTTATGACACCGTATTTGAATGGCTGTCTCAGGTTAGCGCTGGTGAAAAACAAATTTCCAATGGCACGGATGTTCCGGCACAGCCCATCAGCCTCAAAAAACAGCTATATGCAAAGGCATGGGAGGAATATCAAACCTATATCATAGGACAATCAATTAAAGCTCCCTTTGACATTATCGGCAGTGCCAATGTTATTGCGGATTATGCGTTGATTATGAACGCCATTGAGGAAGGACGTTATTCTTCCGGTGTTGCAAAAAAGCTGCTCACGCTGAAAAACCCTCTTGAAGCTATTTATGATGCATATCAGGAATTGGATATCAGCGTGACGCAGGAGGAAATGCTGGATGAGGCAATACAGACAGTTGCAGATGAACACATAGATGATCTGGACGCTGACGAATACGACATGGAAGCTGAGGATGAGGATGAATTAGAGATTTAGACAGGAGGTGCGAAACGAGTGAAAAAGCAGTTGCTCCGCTTTGCCGCCGTAAGGACTGTGGCAGCTCCCGCAACGGAAAAACTGCTGTATCTTTTGTTACGGGACAATGTTGGCAAGAACGCCGATCTTACCATATGCAGAAAGGAGCTGGCGCGGACGCTGTGGGTGTGTCGCCCGCACCGTCACTAAAAACATACGCCGCCTGATGGAGCAGGACCATATCTACATTGTGCCGACCTACAACAGCGACGGCGGCCGGTCGGCAAACAAATACATTTTACGGAGGTAGTCATCCATGAGTGAAAACGGTTCAAAAGACATTTCCATTACAAGGGATATGGTAATCGACAAAATCGACGCCGAGCATGAGGCTATAAACCGGGATATGCAGGACGATACCGATCCCGGCCTGCTGGCCTACCGGCTGGAGGTCATGGCCTATCTGCGGGACGCTTTATACGCGCTGCCCATTCCCGATGAATTGCTGGCGACGGTATATAGCAGGGAGAACATCTTAAAAGAGGTCTATCTGTTTTGGGCGGATGTAGCGTCCCGCGGTGACGAGGTAGTGGATAAGGTTGACCTTGCCTATGCGTGCGCCGAAAGTTGGTATGCCGACGTGTATGCCGAATACCGGAAATCCCTGTTGGATGAACGCATAACGGCCGAACTCGTCGCCTTTATTGAGGAAGAAAAACGGAAAACGCCGGAGGAAATCATAGACGACGCCTGGAAAATAACTTGTTTTTATGATTTGCAGATGGCTATAGAAAATGAAGACCTGCCGGCTCAGAATGTGGATGCCCTGCTGACCATGGATTATCCCCTACACAGCATCTATGACGAGTTTTTATCCAGGGATATGTCGGATTATATGAACGACCTGGTGGAAACGGCACTTGATATTGCAAAGCTGCAACATCAGGCGATTATGGAGGGCCATATCCCCGAAAATCCCGATCTCCACAAGTATGTCGAAGAATACCTTGCCACTTATTTCAACCCAGAGTCCGCCGACGAGCAGGCCGGGCCGGAGTTGGAGCCATAAAGGAGGTTCTTATGGAAAACGACGAACTGCTCACCAAAGACGAATTGGTGGACCAGATTGATTCGGAGCTTGCCGAAATGGAGGAACGGACCGGCTTTCCCGACCGGGATGCGGACTATTTTCACCGGCTGGAGCTTATGACTTTTGTCCGAAACGCCATCTACAATATGCCGATCAGCGACTATCAGGCTGACCTGATCGAACAGCGAGGCGGCTGTTCCGTTCTCGACGATATCTATAATTTTTGGCGTGAACATGTGAAGGAGTGGGGCGAAACCCACGACGAAAAGCTAACCATGTCGTATGACCTTGTGCGGGAATATATCGACAGCGTAGAACGCCACGACCTGACCCGCGCGCTGTATGACAGGGCCTTGGCCGATATGCAGGAGTATATGGCAGAACTGCGTAGTTCCAATGTAGACAGCGTGCTCAACCAAAGTCGTTATTTTGTCGGCTATAACGCCATCCTTTCCATGCTGGAGCCGAGGAACAGCATCAATAACCAATCGCTTCTCGCCTTGTTAACCTATAATCGGCCGGTGAAAGCCATCTGCGATATGTGGCAGGGACAGGACAACAGCGAGGTTGTGGGCCTAAAAGACCTTTCCCGCGCCCGTGACAGTGTAATCAAGGATCGTAGAGCCAAGCTGGATCAAGCCCCGGAAAGCATCCAGGAACAGCATCCAGAAACGCAGCGGTATATCAACCTGTATGTTTCCCGGTATGGGGATGCGCAAACACCAAGCCAACTTGAGCCGGACGTGGAGCTGGAGCCATGACATGGATAATCCTGAAAGGCATCCTGCTGTTTCTAATCCTGGGATATGCGGCTTATATGGATATTAAGACCCGCGAAATACCTGACGCTATTCCTTTTATGCTCTTGATAACGGGCTTTATCGGGTTTTCACCCCTGCTTTCTATTACGGGGCTTTTTGTTACGGTGTCGCCGTTCCTATTCGCTGCCCTTATGGGCGGCGGTATGGGTGGCGGTGATATTAAGCTCATGGCCGCCTGCGGTTTTATTTTAGGGCCGTGGGGCGGGATACTGCAAACAATCCTTGGACTGGCATCGGCTATGTTGTTTACTTTTGTCCGGGCGGCTGCCATGGGTAAAAAGGTCGAACGAAAATTAAGAATCCCACTGGTTCCATTTCTCGGAGCAGGTGGGATTCTTTCTTATCTAATCACATTCATTGGAGGTTCAATATGAAGAAACTATTAAAAAACCGGACGCTCATAGGAGCGTTGTGCATTTTTCTTTCACTGGTGATCTGCTTCGGTTTGACGCCGCTGTTCAATAGTGCCATGACCGCGCAGACTGAAATTGTACGGATCAAAAGTGAAATCAAAAAAGGCGAGCTTGTCACCGCCGACAAATTGGAAACCGTCAAGGTAGGATCGTATAACCTGCCTTCCGACGTTTTGAAAAGAACATCGGAAATCTCCGGCAAGTATGCGCTTGCCGATCTGCAAAAGGGCGATTATGTGCTATCAACAAAATTATCGGCGACCCCTCTCGCCGAGTTTGAATATCTGTCCACTTTGGATTGCTCCAAACAGGCTATGTCGGTGACGATCAAGAGCTTTGCAGCAGGGTTATCGGGTAAGCTGGAGGCTGGCGACATTGTGACTCTGATCGCTGCCGATTACGGCGACAGACGGGAAACCACCATGCCCCCTGAACTGCAATATATGTATGTGCTGGCGGTAACCACCGAAAAAGGTGTTGACAAGGAATACACCGGCAATTCCAAACCGGAAGACGACGAACAGGAACTACCCTCCACTCTTACCATGCTGGTCTGCCCTACACAGGCGAAGCTGCTGGCCGATCTTGAAAATAAAGGTAAACTTCATGTTACGTTGGTATACCGGGGCAGTAAGGAACAGGCGCAAAAATTCCTGGATGTTCAGGATAAGTATATTGCAGGATTGCAAAAAGGCAGCGGAACTCAGGCTGAAGTTACGACCATGCCTGAAACACCGGTACTCCCCAATGAAGCCCAAGGAGGAAATGCACAATGAGCAACGATATTCAAATGCTGGCTATATGGGGAAGTCCCTGTTCCGGTAAGACTACAACGGCAGTCAAACTGGCGACGGAATTGGCCTCTCATAAAAAAAATGTCGTCATCCTGATGTGTGATTTTACAAGTCCTGCCCCACAAACTTTATTGCCCGATGTCAGCACCAACGGAAAATCTTTAGGGGAGCTTCTCAGCCTTCCCTCTATTTCACAGGAAGAAATACTCAGGCGGTGTATCCCATTTGGTAAAAATCCCTATATAAGCCTGCTGGGATATCAAAGGAGCGACAATGCTTTTACTTATGCAAAATACTCTAAAGAACGGGCCATTGACCTGATTACTCTTTTACGCCATGTGGCCGACTATATCATTATTGACTGTGATAGTGCCTTTTTTTTCGATGTCCTCTCAGCTGTGGCGCTGGAAACAGCCGACGCCGTACTTCGGCTCTGCCTGTGTGACCTAAAAAGCCTGTCATATTTTTCATCTGCTCTCCCGCTGCTGTCGGACAGCCGCTATGCATCGGCGCGTCACATAAAGGCCCTGTCTATGGTAAAGCCGGGACAGGACAACGGCGAATATGAAAACACATTCGGCGGCATTTCCTATTCCTTGCCCTTCGTGTCTGAACTGGAGGAACAGTTCTATGCCGCCCGTTTGACAGATGAGCTTTGTTCCAATCCCGCCACGGCCTACAACACTGCCATCCAGGATATAGCCAACAATCTGATGCTGGGAGGGGAACTCATGGTAAAACCTAAAAAGGCATTGAGCTTTTTGCCCAAGCAAAAACCGACAAAGGAAAAAACGGCACAAGAATCTCCGGTACGAAGCATCCGCCCGCTGGCAACTCTTATTAAGCCGAAACCGAAAAAAACAAGCGGCGGGATCTTCGACAAGCTGCGACGCGGTAAAGGAGGTCGGTCATAATGGATAACGCTTCTCTGTTCTTTTCATCAGGGGGCAATAAAAAGGATTTTGCCGATGTGCTCCATGCGGTTCAGGAGTATATCTCAGGCAAATATGCCACCCTGATATCGGGTAGTCCCCATGAACAAAAGCAGCAAATCACCGCCTATATCACCAAATATCTGACTGATTACAGCCTGGGTGTCGAAGGGATGGGATTTGACGCGCTAGTAGAACGCCTTTATTCAGAGATGGCGGAATTCTCGTTCCTGACCGAATACCTCTTTTCCAATAATGTAGAAGAAATCAACATCAACGCTTGGAACGATATCAAGGTGTATTACTCGGATGGACGTATCGTGCCGGCACGGGAAAAGTTTAATTCCCCGTCACACGCAGTCGATGTGGTGCGCCGCATCCTGCACAAAAGCGGAATGATACTGGATTTTTCCCAGCCGATTATCCGAGGACATTTATCCAATAAAATCCGTATCACGGTGTTTGGCAATCCTGTCACCGACCACGATAAAGGTGTTGCAGCATCGATCCGTATTATTAACCCGCAAAAGCTGGGCCGCGAGGATTTTATCCGCAATGAAACAGCCACATCGGAAATGCTGGATTTTTTGAGCCTTGCTCTGCGTTATGGCGTGAGTATGTGCGTTACCGGTGCGACCGGCTCCGGAAAGACTACTTTGATGGCGTGGATTTTATCTACCATACCCAATGACAAACGTATTATTACGATTGAGAACGGATGCCGCGAATTCGACCTCGTTAAAACGGATGAAAACGGCAATGTAATAAACAACGTAGTACACCTGACCACCAAGGAGAGCGATGATCCCAAACAAAATATCGACCAGGAAAAATTACTGGAGTTCACCCTGACAGCCAACCCGGATGTCATCTGCGTCGGTGAAAGCAAATCGGCCGAGGCTATGGCCGCACAAGAAGCAGCCAGGACCGGCCATGCAGTTATCACAACGACCCATGCCAATAGCTGTTCCGCTACCTATTACCGCTTAGTCACCCTCTGTCGGCAAAAATACGCCATGGACGAAAAAACGCTCCACAACCTTGTAACCGAGGCGTTTCCAATCGTACTGTTCACCAAACGTCTGGAGGACAATTCCCGTAAGATCATGGAGATCACCGAGTGCGAAATTGCTGAGGATGGCAGCCGTAGCATCCGCACCCTGTTCCGTTACCATGTCACCTCAAATGACTTCATAGACGGCAAGGTGAGTATCAGCGGACACTTTGAAAAGGTCAACGACATATCATCAGGCCTAAGAAAAAGGATGTTGGAAAACGGAATGCCGGCCAATATGCTGAACAATATTATGAAGGGAGGTACGGCGGCATGACATTACTGATTCTAATTGCTTTTTTAGCAATGGTAGCAGGTGCTTTCCTGATATTCGGCGTGTCCCTGAAGGACTTTTCCGAAACCTTGGCGCAGCCTATCCAAGCCCGCAAACCCACCATGCGAAAAAAGATACGCGATGCCGTTAAAAAGAAAAAGCTGCGGGGTATCCGACTCACGATTAAAGAAGCTCGCGACGTGCTGGAGATTACAGGCCGGAGCGCCAAATTCGGCGTAATATGCGTCATATCCCTTTTTCTGCTGGTGCTGGGGGCGCTTATTTCCATCACCATGAACAACCTATTCATGGTGCCGGTGATGGCTGTTGGTTTTTCATTGCTACCTTTTTGGTATATCCTCTTTACGGCCACTTCCTATAAGAAACATCTGAACGGTGAGCTGGAAACTGCCTTGTCGGTTATTACTACATCTTATTTAAGATCGGAAAGTATCATTACAGCGGTGGATGAAAACCTGCCCTACCTGAATCCGCCTGTGGTACAGGTGTTTGAGAGCTTTCTTGCCCAATCAAAGCTTATCAACTCCAACATCCGTAACGCCCTTGAGAAGTTGAAAGGAAAGCTATTCAACGAAGTATTTGACGAATGGTTGGATGCGCTTATTGCCTGCCAGGAGGACAAAACTCTTAAAACGACACTCATTCCGATTGTAAACAAACTATCTGATATGCGTATTGTATCGGCGGATTTGGACTATCTACTCTATGCGCCGGTAAAAGAGTTTATCACGATGGCTATTCTGCTTGTAGGCAATATCCCACTTATCTATGTCCTCAATAAAAGCTGGTTTCACACGTTGGTATACACCTCGCCGGGCAAATTTATCTTAGCCGTATGCGTCTTTGTCATCTTTATTTCAACGGCAGCGGTGGTCCGACTGACAAAGCCCATTGAATATAAGCGTTAAAAACAGACAGGAGGTGAACTATGTACGGTATACTTTTTTGCTTTGGTGCGCTCTTTGCTGCCGGAGCTTATTTTATTCTTGCAGACATTTTGAAATTACCCACTTTAGCTACCACGCGGGCAGTAATACAGGCCGGGCGTATGGACAGGCGAAAGACAAAGAATTTCGACGCCATGGTACTGGAGCTTTCCTCCCACTTATCCAAATTCGTACATTTGGACAAATACAAGCGTCGGAAAACAGAAGCAACCCTAAAATCTGCAGGTATCCTAATGACTCCTGAAACTTTTACAGCAAAAGCCATTGTTAAAGCGGGGCTTGCGGCGCTGGGCATTATCCCAACGCTTTTTATTTTCCCACTTCTTTGTCCGCTTTTTGTGTTTCTTGCCATTACTCTTTATTTCAAAGAAATCATGTCGGCTGAAGAAGCACTAAAAAAGAAACGCGACCAGATTGAATATGAGCTACCCCGATTTGTATCTACAGTAGCCCAGCAACTCAAAGCGTCGCGCGACGTACTTTCCATTTTAGAGAAATACCGGCAGACAGCAGGGGTCCATATGCGCAGCGAACTTGATATTACCATAGCCGACATGCAAAGCGGCAACCTGGAAACCGCCCTTGTGCGCTTTGAATCCCGCATGGGGAGCGCCATGCTTTCCGATGTGGTCCGCGGTTTAATCGGCGTGATCCGGGGCGACAACGGCGTCGCTTTCTTTGAACTTCTGGCACATGACTTCAAACAGTTTGAAATCCAACGCTTAAAGCTCCTTGCCATGAAACAGCCCGGTAAAATCCGCAAATATTCATTTTACATGTTGGGCTGCTTTCTGTTGATGTACCTTGGCATCCTGTTCTTTGAGATTATGAACGCATTTAACGGGCTGTTTTAGAGAAAGGAGGAACCGTATGGGCGAAAACAATATCAGGGAATCATTTTTGAAAAAGCTGGACGAAAACTATCAGACTTACCTGTCGCAATGGATGACCCATGACGCGGCGGCGCTTATTGAGAACGCCGAAAAAATTGCTATCATAAAGCAGACATACCAACAGTTACAAGATAAATACGGCATTTATACCGATTGCATGGCGTATTTAGTCCAATTTGAAAATCCGCTGGAAATTATCAGTGACGATGTTGGTGTGTTGGCGGAGGATACCATCGTTACCCATGACGATGTGAGTTATGCGCTCTTTCATCTTTACGACCGCAGAGATGCGGATAACGATTACGAGATGGATAGTACGATTGTACAGCCGGATAGGGACGATGACGAAATGGAGGTGTGAATTTGCTTAAACTATTGCGCCAGAAGAACGGCGAGGGTTATGTTGACGTTGCGATCATCGTGCTGGTGGCTATGTTGTGTATTGCTCTGGTGGTGCAAGTTGCACCGGTCTTTGTTGTTAAGAACCAGCTTGACACCTTTGCAAGTGAGTTGATCCGCGAAGCAGAAATTACCGGACGGGTCGGCAGTGAAACCAGCAGCCGGGCAAACGAATTGAAAAGCCAGTTGGGAATAACCCCTACAATATCCTGGTCTAAGACCGGCCGCCTTCAGCTCGACACCGACATAACCGTCACATGCACCATGACGGTAAATATCGGTCTGTTTGGAGGGTTTGGTTCATTCCTGATAGAATTGACCGCTAGAGCGTCAGGCAAGAGCGAGGTGTACTGGAAATGATAAAACTGCTCAGAAACAAACGCGGAGACGGCAGCCTGATTGCTGTCGTTATTGCCATTTCTATTTTACTGATCTCTTGCTCGGTTTATGAGTATATCCGGCTCACCATTATAGCCCGTGGAGTCCGGGATGCGGTACAAAGCGCCATTATTTCAGTCGCCACCACCAACTATGACGAGGTATACAACGGACTGCGGGAAGGTTACAGCGGCGGATACACTCTACAAGGCAGCTATTGGGATGAAAGTCTGGATACCGGGGACATTTACGGGCGGCTTGATACTACGCTGGGGCTGACGCGTCAAAACGGCAGGCATGTGAAATATGCCGGGGAAACGCTGGAGTATTCCATTTGGGAGCTTGATGTGGATATTAAAAACGCTCCATTCGCTCCATCAAATGCTGACAGCGCCGATAAGTTTCTAGCCGAAGCCACGATTGACTTGGAAGTGCCGTTATCCTTTGGCTGGGAAAGTCTGCCCCCTATGCGTATCACCTTACATGTCAAGGCGGGTTATACGCCAAAATTTTAGAATCTCAAAAAAATGCAACATTTATAGACATGAAGAAAAATTCGGGATATTATAGGGTTGGAAATATCCATAGATATCCAATCCCGTTAAATGGAGGTTTACAAAATGAAAATAAATAAGCATATAACCATAATTGTAATTACCTGTTTTGTTGTAGGCACTGTGGCACTTATCGTGTTCCATAATAGGCCACCGGCAGAATCAGACACTCCGGCAGTTTCAGATATCAGCCAGATGCCGGATGCCAATGTAAACAATATCACTTCACCGGAGCCGAGCAAGGAGATCGACCCGCCTTCCATTTCTCCGTCCACAGATTCTAAGGCCACCCCCAATGTAATCGACCCTGAAAAGGAAGATACGGACATAACGGTTCCCCTAACCGACCCTGTACAAAAGCCCTCCGAAGCCGACCCCGATAAGCACGAAAAGGGCAACGAAAACGAGCCGCCGAAACCGTCAGAAGCTCCCCCCACCAGTACGTCAAAACCAACCCACGCAAAACCCAGTAAACCGCAAAGCGGGGATACCAACGAAAAAGGACAGGTGTGGGTTCCTGGATTTGGTTGGGTAACTCCCGGTGACGGTAATCAAGGTGGTAAATCAGGTTCTGACGGAGATATCAACAAGCCTGTTGGCGATATGTAAGTTACTATAAATATCTACTTAAAAGAGTACAGTTAAACACTGTACTCTTTTTTATGCAAGGAGGCATTTATGAAAAAGAAACTATTGAGATTTCTCTGCCTTGTTATAATGCTTTTCATGTTGCCTGTTACCGCCTTTGCAGATCCTGGGGATGGTAATCTGGACGGCGGCGGTGGCGGTATGGGTGATGGAACAAGCACCAATACATGGACGCCGGGGCATGACGGGGTAAGAGTCACAGTCATTCGTGACAGCGACAACGCACCGGTTTCCACACCAATAGACTATACAAACATTATTCCGCCAAGCAACATAACGACATTCGGCAAGGTAAGCAAAATTGGATATCGGGTTGGAACTGTATTGACTCCACATATCAATGAGTATTCATATTTAAACCCCGATATCGCCCTGCCCCGTATCGTGAGCTCCGGCAGCTACCCAACAAGTATAGAAGAAATCAAAAGATATTTTTGCTCGGAATATGCTGCAAAAATGATAGCTGAAGACGTCGGTATGACCTATGAAAATCTCATAAACGGTGAATATAAACTCTTGCTGGAGCCAATTGCATATTTTACTTTTAACGGTATGAAGGTTGGTATGACAGCGACAGAAGCGGCCCTGTACGACATGCAGTTGGGCGGTGGTCTGCGCTCCAAGATGGTAAGCCTATCCCACAAAAACTTGCCACTGGCTATGTTTTTGGAGGTATCTGACCTGGGTTATCCTGCATGGACCGGTTCTACTGATACACGGGTCAGCAATGAACAAATCATATCTTCTCTTGGTCTGGGGATTGTACGGTATAGGGAGCAGCCCCCCGATC
>Ga0209639_1001181_pt1 | contig 28480 bp, 22 predicted proteins | sample EPASupsiteHSE605_FD_187268 | JGI IMG/M metagenome (GOLD analysis project Ga0209639, IMG submission 187268) | Bioremediated contaminated groundwater from EPA Superfund site, New Mexico - Sample HSE6-05 (SPAdes) (version 2) | ecosystem: Environmental > Aquatic > Deep subsurface > Groundwater >... | reverse complement strand
CTTGATAAAGACAGCCTCCCCGCTCACATCGAGCAGCGGATCGTTTGACCACGGGGAAAGTTTGTACTCCCTGCTGTTTTGGGACCAGGTGTAGCTCGCCCCTGCTTCAGAAATGATTGTCCCGAATTTTTCATTCGCGATAACGTTGACCCAGGGTAACGGGGTTAGCTGATTTTTCTCATTGATGATCACATATTCTTTTCCGTTCGCCGTAAATCCGCCATAGCCATTAAAGAACTTAAACTCTTCTGTCTTTTTACTCTCTAAGACAGTGCGGTACGTTTGTTTCACATTCTGTACAGGCAGGCTGTCTTTTTCTGACCGCTCGCTGGTAATACGGTTGCCTGCGATCTGTTCTATCGTGATTCTTTCGCCAGAAGTTTGTTCACTCGCAGCCGGCTCGTCTATGATCTTTTCACCAGCGCGCAGATACTTCATGATCTGATGGTTTAAAGATCCATTTTCGCCGGAAAATATGACACTTGCGACGGTATGAAGCAAAACGTCATCCTCCGCGGAAAGCTGATCTTTTTTCAGAAGAAATACGCCTCCGGGTTTATTGACAAGTTTCCGAACATGGCTGATGCTGATTTTTTCCATAATAACTTCCTGGATCGCCTGGAAGTATCCCGTTTCGTCCTCATTGAAAATAACCAAGTCGATGTAGAGGCCTTTGATTTTCCAATATTCATGAATGGTCAGGATTTGATCCACCAGCTTGAGCTGGCTGCTGTCCTGAACCTTCAGCATGACAACCGGCAGGTCTCCTGATATGCCATGAGACCAGAGAGAAGTTTGTCCAAGCTGATTAGATGCTGCGGGCCTTTTCTGGATTGGGCAGCCATAGATGACCTGCCCGGCCAGACTGGAAATCATATTGGCTTCTCCAAAAGACAGTTGAAGGTTCGTTAATTCCATCAGATTTTGCGACCATGCCAATTCCCTGGCTTGCGTGATCACATAGCCACTGCGGTATTTCTGGGCAAGCTGAAGGACAGATTCCAGCTTATTGCCGTATCCGGTCAGGAAATAGACAGATACCGTTCTTCCCGGATCAATTCTCACCCTGGCCCGCAGACTTAAGATTGGATCAAGAACCGCTCCTACCGAATTGGACAAAGGCTGGTTAATATCCATGACCCTAGGGTCAGCCAACGTTCGTCCACGTCCAATAAATTTGACTCTGTCTGTCTCATACTCGGTTTCCCCAAACATATTTCCTTCACTGAACAAGGTATGCATCATATAATGTTCAGCGTTGTGCAAATGCCGCGGCCGCCGAAAAGCGACAAGGGTATTATTTTCATACTTTGTCTGGATGAACAGCTTACTGAAGGTGGGATGAGCCAGATCCGCCGAGAGTTCATCCAAAGCAATTTCCACATAACTTGTCAGCTGGAGATCCCTGGAATAACTGCTTTGATTGGTCAGCGTGATTCTTCTGATCTCCACAGGGTCCTCAGGGGCGACGAATACATCTGTCTGTGTGATGATATTTCCGTCTTTACGAACATACTTGACGGTATTCGGAAAACAGGTCACCTTATATTCCTCAGGCTGCGTCTGAACTGGTTTGGCTGTAGCCGACCAAAGATTTCCTGAATTAAGATTTTGAACATAGAGAAATGTTCCGTACCTGTCCATCGCGGGATCTTTGCGCCAGCGGGTTAGAAAAAGATGATTATACTGACTGTAACCTGTACCGGAAAGCGTAAGCATGACGGCATATTCCCGATTCGAAATGAAACTACAGCGCGGAACCCGGGTATTCGGACTCAGGTAGACCACAGGTTTCTCTCCGAGTTTGCAGGAAATAGCGCGGACTTCCTTTTCCCCGGTTTCTTCGATCATCGGATTAAATGTATATTCTTTCAGCGGCACCTGCTCCTGCAGCAGCATTTCAATCGATTTAATGACCGGTTCCCGGTGGAAGCGCTCCTGCATCCTGTTTGCTCCAAGGACATTCCCTAAGGCGATCAGGCTCATCCCCTGATGGTGAGACATATAGCTCTTGACGATGCTGGATTCCTCATTATACGGAACTCTGCTTTTGGTATAGTCAATCGCTTCAAACAATCCGAATACTCCGTTATAACCTTTGTTTTTCATCAAACGGAGGTTTTCCATACTTGCTTTAAAATCAATCGGCAGAGCCATAAAAGTCGAATACGGGGATATGACCATATCCTTGGACAATCCTCTTTTCAGGCCTAAGCCCGGAACGCCAAAAGCTTTATATTGGTAATTGTTCTGGATATCAAAACAGAAAAATCCTGATTCGGATATCCCCCACGGCATTTTGGCCTTTTTCGTATGCGCCTGTTGGATCTTTACTACAGAGTAATAGGATTCATCAAGGAGCGTTCCACGATAGTTCTTAAACAGAATAGAAGGCATTAAAAACTCAAACATGGTTCCACTCCAGGATACCAGACAGCGCCTGCCGTTTATTCTGGTCAACGGCCGGGCCATCTTAAACCAGTGGCTTTGAGGCACATCCCCTTTGGCAATTGCCAACAGGCTGGTCTGCCGGGCTTCCGAGGCCAGCAGGTCATAATAGGATTTATCCAGTTTTCGGTCTGTTAAATTGTAGCCGATCGTAAACAGCTTAATCTGATCATCAAACAAGGGCTTGAAATTCATTCTATACACAAAATGATGAAGATCTTTCTGAAGCTTCCCAGCCCGGAGCAAAGCCAAAACGGCTCGTTTAAGCCCGAGATAGAGATAAGGCTGTAATTCCTTACCGGCGGTTTCCGGATTATTCAGCAAGCCCAGGTATTCCCGGATAAGAGATTTGGCTGGGTACTGTCCGAGCTTCCGTAAAGAATCAGGCAGGTCAGGCAGGGTCAGGAATGGGAAAAAATATTCCAGCGCATTTTTTCCGTCCTGAAGCATTTGGAGCAGAGCCTCCGGCCAAAAATCTTTTGTCATCAGCCTGAGGTCTGTTTCGGGTGTTTCTGCCGTATTTCCATTTTGATCTGCCGGATTTCTGAAATGATTACGCGTCAGCTTTTCCCATTTGTCTATAAATGCATAACAAGTTTGAAGGTCTGTTATTCCTGCGAACGCTCCGGCTTTTTCAGCTCGCTCACTTGCCATGATGGCTTTCAGCTCTGTTCCAAAAGATCCCCAGACATCAGGATCAACCATGCCGGCATTTTCCTGACTCAGCAGAAAGGTGTCCATGAACCCCTGCAGCATGTTTTGCCCGATCAATGGTTTCCCCGGAATCTCGGCCAGGCCGTTTTTTAGCGCAATCATATAGCCTGCCAAGTTCCCGCTATCAACCGTTGAAATATAGATCGGGTGAAGTGGTTCCAGTGTCTGCGTATCGTACCAGTTATAGATATGTCCATTCCATTTTGGCATTCCTTGGATCGTCCGGAGCGTATTCCTGACCCGGCTCAGCATTCTCTCCGTGGTTACATAGCCGAGATCTCCGGCTGTAAGGTTGGCCAGCAGCGCCAGCCCGATGTTGGTAGGTGATGTCCTGCAGGCCTCTCCTTTATGCGGTTTTAGCTGGATATTATCCGGAGGCAGATAATTGTTTTCCGCATTGACCAAAAGATCAAAATATGCCCAGACCTGCCGGGAGAACATACGAAGCTCCCGGCGGTCTTCGGAAGAAATCTCTGTGATAGAATCGGCATAAGGCAGACTCATTCGATAGGCAAGCCATGGTGACGTCAACCAGCTGATCAGCAGGATCGTCAGGATTATCCCGGTAAGCAGGCTCACATAAAAATAACCGGATAGAAAGAAAAGGCTCATCACGATGCCGCGCGCCATTCTATGATAAAAATTCCAGGCGTCTAACTGAAGATGCGTTTCAGAATCTGCCGCCGTCTCCCATTCGAGTAAATTGCGTTTGGTGATGGTTTGTCTCCCAAGACTCCTAAATACAGCATCCAGTTGATTGTATGCTTGATACGGCAGCACCGCGATACTGAACAGGATCTGGCTGATTCCTAGTTTCAGCTCAAACTTAAAGATCCTGAAGGTTATGCTGCGGTCGATAAGGCGCCCGCCAATGTTCAGAAGCAGCGGTAAACTTAAACTCAGCAGGACTAAAATCGCCAGCTGGCTGAAGAACTGATGCAGCGCGGTAACGGCTAGAAAAAGAATAATTATCTGAAAAGGCGTTTCCAGGCTCCGCCTGAGATTGTCAAAAATCTTCCAGCGGGATACAGCGGAAAAGTCCTGCTGAAACATATAACGCGCAATTTGCCAGTCTCCCCTTATCCAACGATGAGCCCTTTTGGTATGCGACAAAAATTTGGTCGGATATCCGTCAAAAAATTCAATATCCGTCGCTAAGGCTGTACGCGCATAGAGACCTTCAATCAGGTCGTGACTCAGGATCCTATTATCCGGAAAGGCATTTTGGGTCACGGCGTGAAATACTTTCAGATCATAGATGCCTTTTCCTGTGAATATCCCTTCGCCAAAGAGATCCTGATAGATATCTGAAATCGCGCATGTATAGGGATCAATGCCTGCTGTTCCGGTGAATACCCTGGCAAAAGGCGAAGCAAACGCACTAGCCGCCGTAAGACCGATCCGCGGCTGGATAATACCATAGCCATAGGCAATACTTTTGCCGTTTTCAGCCAGTCTTGCTTCATTCATCGGATGCGCAATTGTACCAATCAGCTTGCGCGCAGAATCTCTGGGCAGTATCGTATCGGCATCCAGCGTGATGACATAGCGCATTCCTTGCATGCCTTCCGGCTTTCCTGTCCGGATAAAGTAACTCGTCTCTCCCTCGTGCAGAAGCAGCCTGTTGAATTCAATCAGCTTTCCCCTTTTTCTTTCCCATCCCATCCAGGTCTTATCTTTTTCGTTCCATTTTCTTTCCCTGTGAAAATAGAAAAAACGCTCTTCCCCATATTTGTCATTCAATCTTGCCGCCGCTTTGACACCTGCCTGAATGATCTCATCATCCCCAAGCTGTTTGGCCGCAGGGGCATCTGCAAAATCACCGAGAACGGCAAAACACAGGTTTTGATCCCGGTTGCTTAAATAGTGTGTTTCCAGTTGTTCCATTTGCTGCCGGACTTTGGACGGATGATTGAAAATCGCCGGGATCACAACAATTGTTTTGTATTGTTCCGGTATCCCGTTATCCAGGTACAATTTTGGCAGAAAGTTCGGAGACAGCATTCTGCAGAACAGACGATTAATGAAACAGACAGCCATGCCATTGATCAGGATCAGCGCTCCGATCAGGCCCAGAAGCATACTTCCTGCCAATACATTACCAGAATCATTTTTCGTCAGATCGAGAAAAATAAGAAAAGGTATCAGTGTCGCCAGAAATATTAACCCGAGGTAGGACAAGGCAGGTTTTAATTTCAGATAGCAGTATATGCCATGAAAAGACTTCTTTACCCTGCCCCAATTGTCGGCCAGCTCCTTTTCCAGGCGCACCTTGCCGGAACCAAACAAGTAATAGCCAACGTGGTTAAAAGGCTCAGACTGGTTTTGGGCAGCTAATTTTTCTAATGTTCTGGCCACAATGATTTCTGTAACTTTATATTTTCCTGCCAGACCTTCTATCTCATGCCTGTATTTGTCCCGAGAATCAAAATCCATCTTGTCAAATATTTTGGCCGGATCCTTTTGAAGGGTTTGCTGTACCAGGCTGACATCCTCGAAAAAAGCAGACCAGTTCTCAGCGTTAATCTGTTTGATATCCGTGACAAGTTTGCCCATGGCTGCTCCCTGAGCTGTCAGAAAATGATGTTCTGAATTTACGGCCTTCTCCACCGTTGTATTTTGTCTGCTGGCCGCATTATCAAGCCAATTGTATAGTATTTTAGCTTCTGGGCCATGTTCCTTGAGCTTTCTGGCGATTCTTTCCATAAAAATTGCCGTGAGCACGTCTTCAGGATCATGCCCAGATGCAGGAGCCATTTCAGCTACAGGCGTTTCAGTGTCCGTGCATCCGTCAAATACAATCTTCAGCCAATCATCAGCTTTTCTTCTTTCGGTCTGGATATAAAGAATGCGCTCAACCTGATAGTAGACTTTTTCCAGCAGCAGTACTTTTAGCATCATTGGAACAGCCCATATCTCAGCAGATGAAAGCGGCGCCTCTTCTTGATACCCGGCAATAAACGCCTTTAACTGATCAAAATTCAATTCATGTTCGCACTGTTTTAGAAATTCAGCTATAATCAGATAAATTCTGGGGTAACCAGCGTTATCCCCTCCTTTTAAATACTGTAGCTTGCTTTCATATTCTTTGGAGATATCCTTGGTCAGTCCTGTGATTAATTCGCTGATAATGTAGTAGTTGTCTAGATACCATTCTGCTGCGGGAATGACGTCTTCCGTTTCATAGTAATATTCATTGATTGGAGAATAAGCTTCACGGATATAGGCACTTTGTCTTTTAATAACCGGCAGCAGGCTCCGACCTTTAGGGGTAAGCCCCAGCCAGTTATGGAATTGAGCAAGTTCCGAGATCTTCATATTTCAACCCCAACATATTTTTTTCTTTACTCATTATGTCCATTTCTGCGGGCATAATTCGTAATTTGCAGCCTGCTGGGGCAAATCGCCGCTCCCCGCATTCGTGGTAGCGCAGTATTCGTCCATCTCTGGTACAGTGTATTTAAAATAAATAGGTAAATAACATTCAGACTTTAGTATCTCGGGCCTGTCTGCCACAATTCCGCTTTCGACCATTGTGTCATCAAAAAGGAAAGACGCCTCGAATTTGAAGCGTCTTGCTGAGCCAAGCTTTGATACAGCCCTTTCTTTTGAATTACTGAGTGTATTGTATTAGGCAGAAATAGTCATCTTAAGAAAAATAACCTTGAAAATCTTCGAGGGACATCAGTATCTCTCTCGGTTTATTGCCCTCGCTACGGCCAACGACGCCGGCGTCCTCCAGCATATCCATCAGGCGGGCTGCCCGGGAATACCCAACTCTCAGACGCCTTTGCAGATAAGATACCGAAGCAATCCCGGATGTAATCACCAGCTCGCCGGCTTCAGCAAAACGCTCGTCAAGATCTTCATCTGGCTTTTCAGAGGTTGTGGTTTCTTCGAGCAGATTTTCATCGAGCTCATAAGCTGATCTGCCCTGTTTTTTCCAATGTTCAATGACATTTTTTGTTTCTTGCTCGTCGATAAAGCAGCCGTGAACTCTTTGGGGTTTATTCAGGCCAATCGGGGAATACAGCATGTCCCCTTTGCCCAATAATTTCTCGGCGCCGCCCCCATCAAGGATTGTTCTGGAATCAATCTGCGAGGAAACGGCAAAAGAGATCCGGCTTGGGATATTCGCTTTAATAAGTCCTGTAATAACATTCACCGACGGACGCTGCGTGGCTATGACCAGATGAATCCCTGCCGCTCTAGCCATTTGAGCAAGTCTGCAAATAGCCTCTTCGATTTCATTGGCAGCTACCATCATAAGATCGGCCAGCTCGTCAATCACGACGACAATGTAAGGTAACGGCTTATCCATATTCCTATTGAAGTGATCAATGTCACGAACGCCACTGGAGGCAAACAGTTCATAGCGGTCTTCCATTTCCCTGACAATGAATTTAAGGTATTTGGATGCTTTCTTCGGATCGGTAACGACCGGTGAAAGCAGATGGGGGATGCCGTTATACAGGTTAAGTTCAACCATTTTGGGGTCGATCAAAAGCAGTTTGACCTGATCAGGTGTATAGGAAAACAGCAGCGAATTCAAAAGACAATTGATAAAAATACTTTTCCCGGAGCCGGTAGCGCCGGCAACAAGCAAATGCGGCATTTTTGCGAGCTCACCGATAACAGGCTGGTCCGCAATATCTTTGCCAAGCGCAATTTTCAGCTTACCGCCAGAACCCATAAATGATTCAGATCCAATCACTTCTCTAAAGTAGACGGTCCTGGACTTTTGGCACGGCACTTCAATCCCTACAGCCGCTTTGCCCGGGATCGGTGCTTCAATCCGAATATCTCTCGAAGCCATGGCCAAAGCAATATCATCTGCTAGATTGACAATTTTACTGATTTTCGTTCCCGGAGCAGGTGAGAGCTCATAACGTGTGATGACCGGGCCGACGGTAATATTGGTAACTTTTGCGGTCACTCCGAATGTGCCTAAGACATCCTCCAGAAGCTCCGGGGTTGTGTGTTCTGCCGCCGCAGTGCCGTTTTCCCTGCGCCGCAATAATTCGATCCTCGGCAGTATCCAGGCTATCGTTTTGATGTCGTCGTAGTCTGCAGAGATATCTGCAGATATATTTACCGATGGTTTTGATTCATGCGCCTTATAAAAATTTCCATGGATCTTCTCTTCAGTCACGGGAGCAGCTGCCGTCACTTGCGTTACGGAAGCTTGCTGCCTTTCCTGAAAATAGTTGTTTCTCTGAAACAGTGTATCCTGATTCTTCTCCTTATCTACGCTTTCTAGCGGAAATGTATTGTTTTTCCTGACATCTTTCTTACTCTCTTTGAAATAGTCTTTAAATCCATTCATACTGACCGTATTTTCTGAAATATAGAAACTTTTATTTCCTTCGCCAAAATACGAAGAGAAATTTGCTCCCAAATGTCCCAGGTGATCCTTAGTTGCGACCGGTTCGTCATTCACATACAATCGCTCGGCAAAATAGGATGAAAAGCCATTTTCGCGCGCCAAGCTTACCGGTATGCCTGTCTCAGGTTCAGAAGCTGCCTTATTCGCCAACCGATTGGCCTGAACTTCTCTGGACCTGGCGGTACTGATCCTTTTCGACAGTTCATCTGATCTAGCTTGTTCAGTTGATCTGGCCTTGTCAACTGGCCGGTCTTTCATTGTATTCTTTTTCCGCTTATATTCATCATATCTGTTATCATATTCATCATCATCGTCATCATCGTCAAATTCCTGTTCACGCTTTGCTCCGGACATAAGCCAACAAACAACCGCAAAAATCAAACAAATTACCGGCAGGCCAAGCGCGTAATTTCCGAGAAGTTCTTTAAAGAAACTAAAAACATTGGTCGAAAACTCCTGGATCTCGAAATATCCCAGGATCCCAATCAGAAACATAAAAAAATACAGCAACGAAAGTGCTTTTATAAGTATTCTTCCAACCAGCCTCAAGGTTTACCACTCCTAACATTTATCGATATCATTGATCTCAGTTGATCTGCAGATATTCCATAAGATTAAGCACGCATTTTTCCGGAACCGAGACCTCTCCAATTTCGACCTGACTGAAAAAGCCATGATAGTCGCTGCCACCTGTTGCGAGAGTCCTGTATTTTCGTGACAGTTCTTCAAAATAGGTAATCTTCTCTTCACGTTGAACCCAGTAACCGTAATAGACTTCAATTCCAATCGGCTTGTAACTCAAAAGATCCTCAGTCAGGGACTGGTCGATTAATCCCGGATGAGCCAGGACAGGAAGCCCGCCTGTTTCGAGAATCAGATCAACCGCATCAGGAAAGGGGTTGCCTTCATAGGGTATATAGGCTGTTCCGCCGGGCCTGAGACAGGACGCAAGATTATCCCAATTAATAGTGAGATTTTGATCACGTTCAGTTTTATTCCAGATCGAGTAAATAATATGAGACTTGCTGACGACGCCTTCGAAACTTGCTGTATTTTCAATCTCCTGCCATTCGAGCATCAGTCCCAAATCTTTTAACTTTCCGAGCATCAATTTTGTAACAGCAGTTCTCTCTTTACGGATTTGCTGAAGCTTTTCCTGAAGATAGTCATTATTAATGTCTCGGTAATAGCCCAACAGGTGAATCTCCCGATTCTTGTAATAGGTATTCAACTCAAGTCCGGGTATAATCCGGATTCCGTAATCCGACGCAATGTTTTGCGCCTTGGTGACACCGGATGTTGTCTCATGATCGGTAATGGCGACAATATCCATCCCTTTTAAAGAAGAAATTTGCAAAATCTCTTCAACCTTGAGACTTCCGTCAGACTGATTGGTGTGAATATGAAGGTCAGTTTTCAATCGTAACGATCCTCTCGCCAAGATTTGCTATAATGTTTTCTTTTATACTATTTTATTCGTTTTTTACGGCAAAAATCCTTCAAAATAATTTGAATGATTGTTATATGTATGATTTGCCATCAATTTAAATGCAAGACTGAAACAACAAGACTGAAATGTTATCGTTGACACAATCAAGTAATTCCGATATAATAGCTTTCGTCGTCAACTGTAGGAAACACTTAGGGGATTAGTTTAATGGTAGAACAGCGGTCTCCAAAACCGTCAGTGAGGGTTCAACTCCTTCATCCCCTGCCAAGTAATATCAAGGCTTTTTTTGCCTTTTTTATTTTTGTATTTATGCTTTTGGGTAGATTTTAGACATATTTATTTAATCGGAGAAAAAATAAGGGAATCGGAATTATCCGACTCCCTTATTTATATTTCTATTTTTTAAGGTCACGATATTTTTGATCTCAGATCATTTTGAAAGATATGTATCACTTGATTTATTGCTTTTCTTTAAGCTTTTACTATTAAGTCTAAGATGAAATAGCACTAAAATGACTAATAAGAAACCGGGAATAACATGGACGCTTTCAAAGATTTCTTTGGGGATTATTTCATTTGTTAGCGCGGTAATCACCAAGATCAGAAGATCAATACAGAGCAATACATTAACAATTTTATTTCCTTTATCTGTATCCAATTCAATCACTCCTTTCATTAATAGATAGGTAATATATTAACAATCAATTATGTCCTTTATGTGAAATAATGGTGACAGTTGTGTGAAATTCGAATGGACAAGGTTCATTTGATATGCTCCCTGTTTCTTTTAATTTGCAATTTTTCTGTATTTTTGATCACTTGGGAACATCTACAAGATTGAAACGGTATAAAAAGATTTTGTAATCCCATACTAAAATTAAAGGAGGGTTAATATGAGCTGGAGAGAATCACGATTTATGCAGGTTGTGTGGACTGTTATTCGCGTATATATTGGTTGGGAGTGGCTGAGTGCCGGTATCGGCAAAACTTTTGGAGCAAATGCTGCGGCCTGGGTAGGCCCGAACGCAGGAGCGGCAGTTACAGGTTTTTTACAAGGAGCCCTCGCCAAAACCGGCGGCCAGCATCCTGATGTATCCTGGTGGTATGCATCATTTATTCAAAATATTGCTCTTCCGAATGCCAAAGTGTTTGGTTATGTGATTGCCTGGGGAGAACTTCTGGTTGGCTTGGGATTAATCCTCGGTTGCTTCACGACCATCGCTTTACTTGCGGCAGTCTTTCTAAACATGAGTTACCTACTGGCTGGTGCAGTCAGCACCAATCCGATGTTATTATTCTGGGAAGCTTTACTACTTTGGGCCGGCGCAGCTGCCTACTACTGGGGAGTGGACAGAATACTTATACCCCAGTGGAAAAAACGACGACTCAAGCAAGGTATAGCGTAACAAAGTTTTTGAATTAGAATATTAAAGACACAGGCCTTGACCCTGTGTCTTTAATATTCTCTCGTTTTATAATAAAAACAAAGATTTTTCAAATTCTTTTAGAAAAAAATTTTTCCCTTTTTGGATCACCGCGTGTCCCTCAGACTCCAGCAAATATTTCTGATGATCCAGGCCGCCGGGATACTTATCATTCAATACCCCACCCTTCTTAAGCGTCCGCCAGTATGGAGTAACATCCGGACTGCCGGCATCCTGCCGTTCCTGCGATGCGTTGGCAGCAATATTGATAAATATCCCTGCCGTCAGCTGACAGGTGAAATCGGCTTGATGTTTTTTGGCCAGATAAGCTCTGATCTCATCGGAAGTAATCAGTTTGCCCGGAGGTATCCTTTTCATGACTTCATCGTACTCCAGCGGAGCGGCAATCAACATATTTCCAGCACCAAACCGCTTGGCCATCTTCTCGTCATAGCCGATAAATTCTATTCTAGGCAAATTTTTTGCCTGATGCAGCTTTTCATCAAACGTTTTTCTAGCCATTTTTGTTCCTCATAAAAACCATTGACTCCTCAAGAGATCAATGGTATATTTAAATTTGATAGATTATATTTATATTTGTATATAACTTATCTATTTTACTATATCACATATCTTTTTAATTGTCAATATCCTCTTGGCATAATCCTCTAATCAAATTAATGTAACAATGAAGGGTTGTCGGAAATGGAACCATTTATGCTGCTCCCTCCCGCCATAATCAACAAAATGGCCGTGCATGAGATCCTGGAATGTAACGAGCAAACGGCCCGCTTTGGTTTACAGCTTTCAGCATCAGAAGCCTTGGAGCTTGTAGAAACACGGGCTCATTCTCTTCGCAGCTTCGGACGGCTTGAATTTGCAGGCGGCATGATCAATAAGCTCATTCTCCGCTTTTGTGATTCCCCTTTTCTCTCCTGTCACAATTATGCCTCTGCCTTAAATGACCTGATTGAGACATTTTATTATTTTAAGAATGAGACGCTTGATGAAATAAGCGACGACGAGTTGATCGGACTGATGAAGGTTTATTTTGACGGAAACTGTCAGGGCTCGCTTGAGCTGCTGCAAAACCGCGAACTGGAAACGCTTGCCCGTAATATCCGCTATGGCCTGACGGATTATTGGAACGTATATCTAGACAAAGATGATCAGGAAGATGAGGAGGCAGATGCATGGTAAATATACGGAGAAAGAACGCAGAATTGAATACGCACCTTGATGAAACCACTGTATTACAGTCATTCTTGGAACAGGCTTATCAGCATGGATTATTGACAGATGTTGAAGTGCAGAATATTCAAATACAAATCATTGCGCTCCTGACGAAACAACTGAAAAGGTTTACACATGGCGACAGCTGCTCCGTAAAGTCGGAAACAGCGCAAAGTATCATGCTGTCCATCCTGTATACGATCGGTATCTATCTGAAAAGCCTGTCTGATCCCGATCTCTGTCTGAATTGTCTCAGGCAAAACCAAATAAACAATCTGTTTCAGGAAGGCAGAAATATTATTGATCTTCAAATCAGCGAAGCTAAGATACTTCTGTCTGCAATTGTTCATGATCGTTTGACCTTTGATAATCAGGCCTACAGCGATACGCTCGAGAATGGCATTCCGGCATTTTTTACAGCTTATGATCCGGAATTCGCTGCGCACGAAACTCCCGGTTCAATCGATTACCCGCTAAGCAATGATCAGATGGATTTAACAGGGATTGTCTATATTCATCATTACTTGCAGCAATTATACCGTGAGGATACTTTCTGCCTGAATTTCCCCGGTGATGACATCCATTGTTTGCTGCGCGGGTATCACAATCATTCCGAGGACTTGCTGCTGAATGTTTTTGACCTGGTATTCGCCCAATCTATTGGTTCTGTGCTGGCTGGCAAACCTGCGCGTCAATTAAATATCAGTCATCAGGACCGGGAATACCTTCAGCAGAGATTAACAAATCTCCCAGACCAAGAACTTGATCTTAGGCTGCAGCATGCTTTGACGCAAGTCAGTGACGACCTCAGGCTCGATGACAGCAGTCTGGCTCTGCTGAAAGAAAGTATGACTTCTCTTGCTGCAAGACTCAAAAATGCTTTGAACAATGGGCGGTTGGAAGAAGTCTTTATTGCTTTAAAGTCACAATCGGAGCGTTCTTCCTTCGTTTTTGAAGACGGGCCTAAATTAGCAGATGACGTATTCCGGGACATTACCGAAGAAATCCGACAATGCCGTTATATTGAAGACAAGCTTACAATCATCCGGAGAGAAATCCGCAGTGCCGCCGACCTGGCAGATATTCTCGAAGCATCCTGTCTTTTTGAAGATGAATATGACAGTGTTTATCATTCTTTAACCTCACTGGAACTTGCACTGCTGATCAAATCATTCCCGGCTCCCGATCCGTCATTATTTATCCGTTCCGGACACGCAGCCACTGAAGAAATAAAAGAATGGCAGGTCCGGCTGATTTCTTTTTTAGACCGCCTCGTGCCGTCTGAACTGTCTACCCTGCTTCATCTTGCTGAAGGTATAACACTTATTTAAGCGTGTACCTTCTCAACAGCTTAAAGGCTCGTGATCATTCCAATTTTTCATGCCTCAGCAAAAAAAAGCAGGGCCTCTGCTCTGCTTTTTTTGTTAATAGGACTGCATTCTTCATCATTCTTTTTTCTGCTATGTATTTTAGTCTGAAAAGAGCACGCAATGATCTACCTTGCACCACCATAGATGGTTGATTACCTAGCCATGATCTTTCGACCATAACCAAGCAGGTCGCCACCTATGATCATGGTTTGTTCGACCATGCAAGATATCTTAACAGCTGACAGTAACCTCACGGCTGCAGCCAACCATTAATTCTATAACTTTGTAACGAACTTACAAACTCATAGAATATACGACACCCGGCATAATCTTAGCTCGACCCTTAACGATAGGTTGGAACCCTAAAACAATAAAAATTAATCGACTGCCTTAAAACTTTTCCCAACCGTTAAAAATCTTCCCTCCGACTGCCTAAAAGCCTTTGACCTTCAGCCAATCTTTGGCCGACCCGGTTACACCCCCGAAAGAGCATAACAGAATCTTGGCTCAACCATTACGTACCCTTTTACGGTCTTAGAATTTGCATTTTTGCTGTTTTTTATCCAGGCAATAAATTCCTCACTTTTTCGTTGAGGGATGGATCAGTCACCGCCAAAATCAAATAAATCACTTAAAAAAGATCCCCTGCGGTGCTTCGAATTTTTACCGTAATGGTCCCGATCATACTCATGCTCATGTTCACGATCATGATGTTTGTCTTCATGCTCATAATTTCCGTATTCATTCACATATCCAGGTCTGCGTTCCTGAGTACTGCTCTCGGATTGAGATTTTTCGATAATTTTGTCCAATTCGCCGCGATCGAGCCAGATCCCGCGGCACTGCGGGCAGTAATCAATTTCTACTCCTTTGCGTTCCGTCATCTGCAATTTCACATGACACACCGGACAATCCATGAACAACACCTCCACAAGAATTTATTTATAGGATAAGCTTATATGCTTAATATTTGTTTAGAAATTCTGTTCCGTATTGATTGACAAATATATTTTGATATTGCAAATCTTGCTCCGTCCTGCGTAATTTTTGTTCAGCAGGATATCCAAGCCCAATCATACATTCCACTTTTAAGCCCCGAGGTATGTTCAGCACTTCCTGGATATATTCTTCCGTGGTCTTTCCCTCGGACTGATTTCTGTTTCTGACTTGAACCCAGCAGGAGCCTAGTCCCATCGATTTTGCGGCCAATTGAATAATGATTGCAGCTATGGATGCATCTTCGGTCCAGACATCGGTTAGACTGCTGTCCGCCAGGACCACAATGGACAAAGGGGCTCCGCTTAAGAAAGCTGATCCGTGCTCTCTGGCCAAGGAAAGTTTCTGAAGTAGGTCATGATCTTCCACAATGATAAAACGCTGCGGCTGAATCCCTCTACCGGAAGGGGCCAACAAAGCAGCCTTGACCAGGTTTTGGATTTTATCTTTTTCGATTGCGGCCGGACTGTATTTACGGATACTTCTTCTATCATATAATAAATCAAGCATTTTTATCCCTCTTTCCTGTATATTCATTGGCTTCTAATACACAAACTAGGATCTATTAACTCTAGATAAAAACTTTACCCGTCTCAAACGCTCGCCTTATTTTTTTGAATATTGCTTCCCAAATAACAGGTCATATTCCAACAGCCAGTAATTATTTTCAGCCTCCTGAAATGATGAAGGAAGCTCGTTGTACGTCTGCCCATATTGGTCAACGAAGACCGATTTGCCGTAAACGGGCAGTACATCTGCCATCCGGCCGGTATACTCAAAAATAGTATTCCCTGGATAATTCAGCTGTTTCAACAAATAGGCCCCTAGAAATGACGGGCTGATAAGTCCCAAATCTATGGCACTTCGTATCGTTTTGGCTGCGTCCGCAGAACTTGTATCTGCATCTGTATGTGTATCTGCATTTGTTTCAACAGTGTCCTGCTGATCGTTAGACCAGATGATCAGCGGGACCGATTTCATTTTTAAGGTGTCCCCCGTTGACCATTCGTTTTCATTCCCGGTAATATAGCCGGTTTCTTTATAGACCTGATAATCCTTGCCCAAAAAAGGCAGGTGGTCCCCAAAATAAACGACGATTGTCGGCCTATCCGATTTCCGCAAATAGTCAGTCAGATAAGCCAGCGACGCATCTGCATCCCGTACGCCTTCCGCATAGGTGTCTAAAATCCCTTTTCCTTCGGATGTAAGACTCCCTGATGTACTGACCGTATGATCACTGTAACGGTCCGCCGGATAAGGACCGTGATTTTGCATCGTTACAGCAAAAATGAATTCCGGCTGATCGGCTGTTTGAAGCTCTTGAATAATTCTTTTGCTGACTTCGATATCTGCGATATATTCACCGTCAACTTTGGCCCCGTTAAAATCTTCCAGACTATAAAAGTGCTGAAAACCCAGCAGCGGGTAAATCTTGTCCCTGTCATAGAACCAGCCGTGGTAGGGATGAATGGCCGTCGTCTCGTAGCCGTAACGCTGAAGCAAGTTCGGCAAAGCAGGCAGGGATTTTGTGACATACTGCTGGTAAGCAATCGCTCCCTGTGGCAGGAAATTGGTCGATAATCCTGTCAAAAACTCAAATTCCACATTAGCCGTACTTCCTCCGAACACCGGGGATAATATCTCGCCAGAAGCGCCTTCGTTACTTAATTCTCGAAAATTCGGCAGCGGATCTTCAGAAAAAGCAACCTTCGGAAGCCTGGTAGGATCCCAGAAAGATTCATCCAGAATGACAACAATATCCGGCTTCATTCCGCTGTCCTGAACATTGGCAGCCGCCGCTGACGAACCGGCTTTGTCCTCAGCCGTGATCTTGCTGATGGTTTCTTCACTGTAGCCGGTTGGCTTCAAAACCATGATATATTCTGTGTTCATCATGAAACCCAGAAGAAAACCGTTCTGTAAGCTGTTTTGGGTTTGGACCCAGTAGATATGTTCGATTTCGGCCATTTTAAACAACGTCTGGATCGGCGTATGCCGATAAAAAACCAGTAATGGGATCAGAATAGCGATGCCCACAAGAACACCCATCCTGGTCCTTAAGCGTAGGCGATATTTCGGAACAAAGAATGTCCCGGCCAGAATGAGGACGATACTCATCATGCCAAGAAAAAAAAGGACCGGCAGCACTTCTCCAGAAATCTTAGGCAGCAGATTATAAACCTGATCAAATCTCCCAAAATCCCAGGGAAACAAAGGATCCCCTAAAAACTGTTTCTTCACCATATTTGTTACCGAAAGTAAAATCAGCAGGACGGATGAAGAAATGACCGTAAGCCGCAGATTACCTGTAAGGAAAAGAAAAAAACACAGAAGTACAACTGCCAAAAAATCGTTAATTAAAAATACCAGGAGATTGGAATAGATCCATACAAAAGCTGATTTAAAATCTCCCCGTTGGATAATTTCAGCAACAATGACCTGGATGAATGCTGTGGCTGCAATCCAGGTCAGAAAGCCCTTAGCTGATAATTCCCTGGTTCTCAAAGGGCTTCTAACAAATCCTTGGAAGGCCTTCACCATATAAGACATCAATAACCCTTTTCCCTCCGAGTCTTGTTTTCACTGTTACGAGAGGTCTTCCGGTCTCTGCAACGCTGCCAATCAGTCTCGCCTTGGTGCCAAGAGAATTTTGCTTTAGAATATTCAGAGCCCGTTCCGCATGTTCCTGAGCAGTGATACAGAGAAACTTTCCTTCATTGGCCATATAGAGCGGATCCAGGCCTAAAATGTCACAGAAGGATTTGACTTCCGAATCCACAGGAATTCTTTTCTCCTCTATTTCTACAGCATGGTTCGAAGCTTCGGCAATCTCATTCAGAACCGTGCCCAAGCCCCCCCGTGTAATATCCCTCATCGCGCGGACCTCAATACCAGCCTGAAGCAAATCCTCAACCATTGGTCCAAGATTTGCACAGTCACTTTGGATTGAATTGATAATTTCCATGCGCTGAGACATGATGCAGGCATGATGGTTGCCCAAATCACCGCTGACGATGAGCGCATCTCCCTCACGGATCACATCTGTGCCAATGTGCCTGCCGCTTTTTCTGAAACCAAGACCGGCTGTATTGATATACAGACCGCCATTTCCCTGAACGACTTTGGTATCTCCGGCAACAATTTTGATGCCTGCTTCCTTAGCCGTTCTGCTCAGTGAAGCGACGACGCGGTCAAGCAAATCCATATCGAGGCCTTCTTCCAGAATAAATCCGGCTGTCAGATACTGAGGCTCGGCTCCTGCCATCCAGAGATCGTTTACTGTTCCGCAGACAGCAAGCTTGCCGATATCCCCGCCCGGAAATTCCAGAGGCGTGACCACAAAAGAATCGGTTGTCATCGCTAGCGGATATTCGGAAACAGGCAGGATTGCCGAATCTTCCATTTTATCAAGGTAATCGTTGGCTAAATATTTATGAAAAAGATCTTTGATAAGCTCCCTGGTAGCATTGCCACCGCTTCCATGCGCCATTACAATCTTCACAAACTCACCTACTCATTTTTCATTACAGGCTGCTTATCCTGAGTACATCGGCAAACTATATTTCTTTATCTATCTTCTTTTTATCTATCTTCTTATTGTATTTTTCCAACTTATTTTCTGCAATACTCAAACGTTTGTTAAATTCCTGAATGGATTACTTTTTGGTAAACCGAAACCAAATGCCGCAGGTGCCCTCAGACGATACCATACAGGGTCCCTGCGCTTTAGCCGGTGTACAGGTCTTCCCAAACATCGGGCACTCATCAGGGTTGATCTTACCAAGGATAACCTCGCCGCAACGGCAGTTCGTCGTTTTTTGAGCAGCATCACCGGCAAGGTCGGCCGAACCGGCATCGTATTTCCGGTATTTTTGATTCAGATATAAACCGGAATCCTCAATAACGCCGATCCCGCGCCAAAAAGCCGGTCCAGACTCAAAATAATTGTTGATATAGGCTAAAGCAACCGCGTTCCCTTCGGGCTTAACCACGGAAGGATAAAGATTATGCACCTCGTATTTATGATTTTCGACTTGTTTGACCAAATCGTAAATTGCGATCAGGATATGTTCCCCTTCAAAGCCGGCTACGGCAAAAGGCTTCATATACTGCTCCGCCAAACCGGCATAGGCCTGCGAACCAAGAATCGTACTAACATGCCCCGGCGCAATAAACGCTGATATTTCATTATCCGTGGCGCAGATAAAATCAAGAGCCGGCATAACCCTGCGCAGCGCAGTCAAAAACTTAATATTCGTCAGACCGGAACGCTCCGTCTGCTCCATAACCAGTGCATAAGACGGAATCGTTGTTTCAAAACCGACGCAGGCGATCACATACGTAAGTTCCGGGTTAGCTGCGGCCTTTTTGAGTGCTTCCTGCGGTGAGTACATGATCTCGACCCTGGCCCCGTCCGCTTTGGCTTCACTTAAAGATTTCTCCGAGCCCGGCACTTTCATCATATCGCCAAAGGTAAGCAGCACACAGTTCGGTGTTAAGGCCCATTCAATAGCTTTATCAATATAAGAAGCCGGAGTTACGCACACCGGACAGCCAGGGCCGGATATAAGCCTGATCTCTGGAGAAAGCAGACTGCGTATGCCGTTTTTAAAGATTGAGGAAGTATGAGTTCCGCATACTTCCATGATTTTAAGCTCCTGATGATCGCCGGCAAGCTCTTTCAGTATCTTGTCAAGATTCATATTTCAGTGACTCCAATTCTGCAAATAACTCCAAAATCTCATCAGCAGTGTCCTTCTGAATAACTTCAATGGCGCATCCTGCATGAACCAGTACGTAATCACCTGCTTGGGCATCCACCAGGGCCATATTAACATCAATAATATTCCCCTGGAAATCAACCTTACCGGTAAAATCATTTACTTCCACTACTTTCCCGGGAACAGCCACACACATTTCGTTCACCACCCTGTTCAAATGCCGCTAGTATCTATTAGTACCTTGTCAGCTCAAAATTGTGATATACAGGATTTAGGGTTGACATCATACTAAAATTATTTTATTACGGTTGACCTAAAAAAGCAAAGAATGACCTTCTAGCTTTTTCTTTGCAGCAGCCATCCCGCAACATCTTCAAAGCCTTGTCCGGTTTTGGCGTTGACTTCAAAGACCGGCGCAGTTTTATTCAGCGCTCTGACACCTTTAAAGAAGAATTCATCGTTAAAATCAACATACGTTTTTAAATCACATTTCGTAAGCAAAATTACATCCGCTTTTTCAAAAGCCAGAGGATATTTATATGGCTTATCGCTGCCCTCAGCTGCTGAACAAATCAGCATTTTAATATGCTCACCAATTTGGAATTCTGCCGGGCAGACTAAATTACCGATATTTTCAATGAACAACAGGCCGGGCTTGTCGAAAGACAATCCGTCCAAGGAACTCTGGATCGTAGGCGCATCCAGATGACATGCTCCATTCGTGTTGATCTGGATCGCTTCAATACCTAACTCTTTGAGCTTGACCGTGTCAATATCCGATTCGATATCTCCTTCGATCACATATACTTTATTTTCAGAAAGCTGCTGAATTAGATTAATAATGCTCGATGTCTTTCCCGCTCCGGGCGCCCCCATGATATTCACAACAAAGACTCCCATTTTGCCCAGTTTTTCCTGCGTCGCAAAGGCTATCCTGTCATTTTCATCAAAAATGTTCTGGACAACCTGTATTTCTTTTTCAGCCACTTAAGGCCCCCCTTTTTATTCTGTTTCTATTTCTATATCTTTAACATAGAATTCTTTTCCAATGTTTGTTGGCATACCATCATTACCGCAGTCAGGGCAGGCAAAAGAAAACGGCTGACGCGCATAATGAATATTGCAGTCCGGGCAGTACCACTTGGCTTTAATATTCTCCATTTCGAGAACAGCCCCCTCGCAGAGCGTGTCTTTCGAAATAATGTCAAAATACATCTGAATGGATTCGCCAATAAAGCCGGACTGTTCTCCGACAACCAAGGTAATGCGCGTAATACTACGCGCATTATTCTCCTTGGCTTTTTCAGAAGCAATTTTTATGATTTGTTCAGTAATCGGAAATTCATGCATCTTCTTCTACTGTTTCCACCTGTGTAGGATTATCCTGAGCTGCTGTCCCGGAAGCAACTTCCTGGACGACAGGCCCATATACAGTAAACAACTTACTCGATTTATCTCTCATTGGTGCAGTATAACTTCTTTGGGTATTCAGGCAGTTTTTCGGGCATACCTGAACACAGAAATTGCAAACAATACAGCGGGTACGATCGATTTCCCACTTTTTATCGGATTTGCCGACCTCAATAGCTGTGGCCGGACATCTTTTAGAACAAATGCCGCAGAACGAGCAATTTTCTATCTTAGCCATCTCAATGCTACCGCGCGTATTGGGATAAAACTCATTTTTGATGACCGGATACATCGCTGTAGCGGGTTTGCTGAATAAACTTTTCATAATCGTCTTGTTAATTACATTAAAAGCCATGCGTCTCTCCCTACCTTTCCGTACAGCTGATACAAGGATCAATGGTTAATGCCAGCACCGGAACATCTGCAAGGTCTGCGCCTGGCAGTATTTTCAATAGCGTCGGGATATTCGCAAACGTCGGTGTTCTAACCCTGAACCGCTCCAAGTATTTTGTACCGTTGCCTTTGGCGTAGTAGAAAGTCTGACCGCGGGGCTGCTCCATACGTGAAATATATTCTCCGCTCGGATTGCCTTTTACCTTCATATCCACCTCGCCGTCAGGTATTTTCTCAATACACTGGCGAATGAGATCCAGAGACTGGTATACTTCACGCACCCGAACCACGGTACGGGCGTAGCAGTCACCGTCTTTTTCCACGATTGGCTCAAAATTCAGATCACCGTAAGCGGCATAGCCTAAGGTACGCATATCCTGAACAACGCCGCTGCCTCTCAGGGTTGGACCAACGGCACCTAGATCGATCGCTTCTTGATAAGTCACGACGCCTATGCCTCTGGTTCTCTTCTGAACGGAATAGTCCCGTACAAACACATCCGTCACCGCTTTGGCTTCCTCCCCGATGTCTTTGACAATAACCTTTATTCTATTCAATGTGTCGTTGTCAATATCCTTCCAGACCCCGCCAATTTTACATACACTAAATATAACCCTGCCGCCGGTGGTCTCTTCAAAAATATCGAGTACTTTCTCCCGGATCCGCCAGCAATGCATAAACAGGCTTTCAAAGCCATAAGCATCGGCCATGAGACCGAGCCAGAGCAAGTGGCTGTGTACCCTGGAAAGTTCCGCCCAGATGGTACGCAGATATTTGGCACGGGGCGGAATGTCCACGCCCATCATGCCTTCCAGCGTCTGGGCATAGGACTGTCCGTGAATAAAACTGCAGATCCCGCAGATACGTTCAATGACATAAATCATTTCATTAAAATCTCTTTTTTCAACCAGCTTTTCCAAGCCCCTGTGCACAAACCCGATCGAAGGAACTGCGCCAACTACTTTCTCATCTTCCATAATAAGATCGAGATGGAGCGGTTCAGGCAGTACCGGATGCTGAGGGCCAAATGGAATTATTGTTCGCTCACCCATATTACCATCCCTCTCCTATTCTTTCATATCTGCGGCAATTATGTTGAAAGGCTGCTTAACTGCCGTCTCGTAAAATGTCCCCTGAAAATCAACCGCCATTCCACTGACATTAATACCATAGAGATCATGAATCTCGTTTTCATAAAGAAACGCGGCAAAATACACATCACTGATACTCGGAATAGTATCGCCAGACTGGATATCCAATCTTAGATTTTCCAAAGTCAAGTCCAGCTTTTCAAACGAATAAAGCAAATACATTTCCGATGGCGTTTTGGTACAGCAGATTTGGATCAGGCGATGCCCATTCTGCAGATACTGCTTCGCACGATCAACAAGCTCTTCAGCTGTAACCGGATTAATGATACGTTCCGTCATCTATTTCGCCACCTTCCTCAAGTTCTGATATTTTTCCTCAAGAACTCCCAAAGCCTGAACGACACCGTCAATGATTGCTTCAGGTCTGGCAGCACACCCAGGGACATACACGTCTACCGGAATGACGTTATCGATTCCGCCCTGGACATTGTAGCATTCACGGAAGATTCCTCCGGAAGTGGCACAGGCTCCGATCGCTACAACAACTTTCGGATCCGCCATCTGGTTATAAATATTTTTAATGACCTCTTTATTTTGTTCATTGACAGATCCTGTCACAACGAAAATATCAGCATGCTTTGGATTGCCAATATTCAGAACGCCAAAACGCTCGACATCATATAAAGGCGTCAGACAAGCCAGTACTTCGATGTCACAGCCATTGCAGCTGGAGGCGTCGTAATGGACCAACCAAGGAGACTTCGGCAAGTATGACAAATCATTTCACTCCAATCAGTATAAGGTTTTTCATCTGAGTGCCAGATAGGCGATGTTGCCTACGCCGAGCACAAGTGCAACGATCCAGGCGCTTCCGAGTACGGACTGCCATTTAAGACGGGAATAATTGTTATCGATCCAGATCTCCAGGAAATAGACGACGATCGCCAGGATTAAGGCAATGATCGGGCTCGACGCGAAGAACAGACAGACAATACCCAGCAGGAAGACATTTTCATACCAGTGGGCAATCTCAATCAGCGCCAGATCCGTCCCGGAAAATTCCGTGATAATCCCACGGACAATCTCCTGGTGCGCATGATGAGACATCGATATATCAAAAGGTGATTTACGGAATTTAATGGTTAGGATAAACAGGAATCCAAGAAAAATACCTGGCAGACTGTAAAGCAGCGGTTGGTCATACATTGCGATGTCCCAAACATTAAAACTTTTCGTCACCATGTACATTCCTACAGTCGTTAAAATGACCATCGGCTCATAGGCCATGATCTGCAGCATTTCTCTCTCTGCACCGATATAGGCGTACGGTGAAAAAGTAGAGTAGGCCGCAATGATCAGGAAGATACTGGCCAGCGTCAAAGCGAAAATCGCCAGCAGCAAGTCTCCGCCGCCAAAGAATATCGCTCCCGAGATAATTACAAAAACGATGAAACAGATGATGTACAGCCTCTGCTGCGGATTTACCGCAATACTGCTTTTGTTCATCAATTTAAAAATATCATAGAAAGGCTGCAGAATCGGCGGACCGTATCTGCTCTGCATCCTGGCAGATATTCTGCGGTCCACTCCGGCAATCAAACCACCGATGAACGGGGCCAGAATGATATAGAGAATGACCATTAACCATGCATAATTTCCACTCATATGATCCCCACCCCAAACATTATGATGATTAGAACAATACTGATCACAACACCAAGTTTAAACAGTTTGCTCTCACCGAAAATATTTTCCAGATAGAAACTCCTCATCGTTATTTCTCTTGTAAGACCCAGGGAACCATAAAACTTCTCTTTTTCGGAAGTATTGAGTCCCGCCAGGTATTGCGGTTTATACTGAACATTCTTGTGAGTGAGCGACAGACCAACCGGCAGAACGACCATCAGTCCGACCATAATCAGCAGAATGATGACATTTCCCTGATCCAGTAGGTATGTCTGATTATAGATGGACGCAATAAACGGCTCCAGAGAATATTTCGAGATGAGCGGGAACAGCAGACAAACCCCAACTGTCAAAACAGCAAGCGTAGTCAGCGTAAAGCGTTCTGTCCCTGGGACCTTTGACTGGAATTCCAGCGGTCTTTCTTTCACCATCAAAAGCTTACCGAGCCACTTTGTCCAGAAGAATAAAGTTGCGGCACTTCCAAAGGCCACAAATACCGTGAGTACCGGATTTGCTGTAACCAGCCCTTCGAGCGCTGCCCACTTACTGATCAGCATACCGAATGGAGCAAGAAACATTCCCGCAATCCCGATGACCATACCAATCGCAATCTTCGGCATTTTGGTAATCAGTCCGTCCATGGACTCGATGATACGATCACCGATATTATGCTCGACTGTACCAACAGACAGGAAGAGCAAAGACTTGGCAATCGCATGGAAGATCATAAGCATGATCGCAGCCCACATCAATTGATAGGTTCCAATGCCGGCGCAAACAATAATCAGGCCAAGATTGGAAATCGTCGAATATGCGAGTACACGTTTGGCATCCGACTGGGAGATGGCCATAAAGGCTGTCAGGACAAATGTCACCGCCCCAACCATCGCGACAAACAGTCCGACCATTGAACCACCGTCAACAAAAGCAAAAACCGGTGAAAGTCTGATGATTAAGTACACACCGGCTTTAATCATGGTACTGGAATGGAGCAGTGCGGAAACAGGGGTCGGCGCAACCATCGCTCCAAGCAGCCAGGAAGAAAACGGCATCTGGGCAGCTTTCGTTAACCCGGCAAACGCAAGTAAAGCTGTCGGCAGAAGCACTACGGTAGACGCAAGCTCCGGCAGCTGGTTCAACTCAATCGTATGTGCATTGATAAATAGGTAGACAATGGCGATGGAAAAACCAAGTCCACCAAGCAGGTTCATGTTTAAAGCCCTGAACGCATTCTTAACCGCAATTTCTTCGCGGCTGTAGCCGATCAGGAAGAATGAACTGAATGTGGTGATTTCCCAAAAGAAATAAAGCCACATCAGATTGTTGGCAAAAACAACCCCATACATCGCTCCTAAAAAGACGAAGATAACAAAAAAGAAAAACGGGGTCCTGTCTTTAACTTCCTTGTGATGATGATGATAATCCTTCATATAGCCAACAGCAAATATCGCTATCAAACTACTGATGATACCAATGATCAGTGTCATGATCAGAGAGAGATTATCAACAAATAAATTAGACGATGTCTGGATCTCTTCCCCATAAGAACCTTCAAACCATATCATAATTGCAGCACTGGTTAGCATCAAAAGCCCGGCCAGATACTGTTTGTATTTCAGCGAAATCCCAATGACAATGACTGCTAGAATGACCTCAATTGCAAATATTCCAAGATCAATATATTGATTATCCAGATTAAAGAATACTGCCCCTGTGTTAAAATACTGAACAGTCAGATTGACTGATGCTACAGTCAGAATGATTGTTGACAGCACCACAATGCCTTTCCGGACAGCCGGCTGCGGCAAGATAAGCAAAAGCAGTGCAACAACAATTGGAAACAAAATAAGAAATAGCACTGTGTTCATAGTGTCCTCTTTCCCCTCAATTATTAAATCGTTTATTAACCTCAATCATGAACTTGATAGCAAAATAAGGTGCCCAGTTCTTATTCTGCTTTCTGCAAATTATTATGTCCCCCTTTCCAAATAATATAAAATATGGTTTCATACTCATTTCAAACCAAGTTTAGTATTTAGTATAAGGACTTGCTTCGATAATTTCAACAATATTGCAACAATTTCCTAAACTTTTTTGAGAATATATTAAATTATTCTGAATTTTCTGCCTCTTTGTGCTCCGATATATCCCTTGGAATCTCTCTGCTATCTTCTGGATCCTTCCGTATGCTTTACTATGCTATTTCATGCTGTTCTCTTCAGTTACCCGAAATACAGGGTGAACCAAACTAACGGTGCAGCCTCATACTGCACCGTTGATTGTTTTAAAATATCTATTATAACTTTTTCAGAGCAACATCAATTTGGCTTACGGCTTTTTCAAGATTTTCCAAGGAATTCGCATAGGAAATCCTCAGATATCCTTCGCCGTATTCCCCGAACGAACTGCCCCAGAGGGTCGCAACACCTGCTTCGTTTAACAGGTACTCGGCCATCTCCTTGCTAGTTTTTCCAAAAGCTTTGATATTCGGAAACACGTAAAAGGCACCGCGTGGTTTCAGACAGGTAACCCCACTGATAGCATTCAGTCCGTCAACGATTCGATCCCTTCTGATTCTGAACTGCTCTGCTCTTCTCAAAACTTCATCCTGCGGTCCTGTCAGGGCCTCAATACAAGCCATCTGTGTAAAACCTGCCAGACAGGAAGTACTGTTCACAACGAGCTTGCCAATTTGCTGGGCGGCTTCCTTCGGCATAATGCCGTACCCGGCGCGCCAGCCGGTCATCGCATAGGTCTTCGAGAATCCGTTCAGTATGATTGTCTTTTCTCTCATGTGCGGCAGCGAAGAGATCGAAAATGACGGCTCTTCATAGACGACATTTTCATAAATCTCATCCGAGAGAATCACAATATTACGGTCGGCCAGAAAATCAGCGATTTCCTGATAGTCTTCTTTCGTCAGCATCCCGCCGGTTGGGTTTTGCGGCGAGTTGATAATCACCATTTTGGTTTTGTCTGTCACGAGGGATTTGAATTCCTGGATATCCATTCTGAACTCATTCTCTTCACGCAGCGGGATCGGTAGCGGCACCCCGCCAACGAACTTAATGACGGATTCATAAATCGGGAAACCCGGGTTCGGATAAATGACCTCATCTCCGGGGTTAACCGTAGCCAAAATGGCGTAAAACATGATCGGCTTTCCGCCCGCCGTCATGACCACTTCCTGAGGGTCGATTTCATAGCCTCTTTTTTTGCCCGCATAATCCGCAACCGCCTGTCTTGCCTCCAGCAGGCCTGAAGAAGGTGTGTATTTTGTCATGCCGGCCCGCAGGCATTCCATCCCTTTTTCTATGATATTGGGCAACGTCGGAAAATCCGGTTCACCAATCTCAAGGTGAACAATTTCCCTTCCCTGCGCTTCCAAAACATTGGCCTTCGCCAGCATTTCAAAAGCCGTCTCACTGCCCAGTCTGTTCATCCGGTCTGCAAATATCATACGCATAATACTATATCTCCATCCTCAAGTTGATCATTTCATTATATTTTACCTGAAAAAGCAGGATGAAATCAACCTAAAAAAGTATGCTCATCATACAAATACTATTCCGCTTCCCGCAGCCGCTCCACGATACTTTGCTTGTCCGTCATGGCATACGATACCAAAGGAATCATCATACCAAGCATAAACAGGAAAGGAAGTACGATCAAAAGCGGCCACAGGATAAAATGATAGCTAAAGAACCAGAGCAAACCACAAAAGGATTTGACAATCAAAAGTGAAAATATCGCACTGAATATGAGCGATAGCGCGCAAGTACCAAGCGTATAATAGAATCCTTCAAACATTAACAAACGGCGCAGTTGCTTTCGTGTCATGCCAATGCTTTTCAACATGGCAAATTCCTTGCGTCGGGTCAAAATGCTGGTGAGAATGGCATTGACAAAATTGAGAATACCAATCACTCCGATGATAAAACTGAGTACACCGCCAATCATCACAACGGTTCTCTGCATCCCGGAAAACTCCTGAAGTGAAGTGAACTTCGAAGAGTAATTCATGAGAGGCTCCATCGAATCAGTGTAGCTTTGTAAAAAGCGCTCCATCGCTGCTTCCTGATCTGCGGCAACATTGAAAGCATAGCTCATTACGGCGGGCTGCGCCACCAATTTTTTGTAGACATCCGCAGGTAGATA
>Ga0209639_1001180_pt1 | contig 28551 bp, 23 predicted proteins | sample EPASupsiteHSE605_FD_187268 | JGI IMG/M metagenome (GOLD analysis project Ga0209639, IMG submission 187268) | Bioremediated contaminated groundwater from EPA Superfund site, New Mexico - Sample HSE6-05 (SPAdes) (version 2) | ecosystem: Environmental > Aquatic > Deep subsurface > Groundwater >... | reverse complement strand
CATCATATTCTAGAGAATCATTTGAAGTGTTTCTAGATCTGATTCATAATCGAATCAGTTATCCAAGTGTTGAAAAAGCAGGTGATGTTTATGATATTTGCAATTGTCTTCATTGTGATTCTCTTTTTCAACTTCTTAATGATGATTCATCTGAGAGAGTTCTCTCTCTCCTAATACAAAACCATAATGATAGTATAGATTTCTCCAAATATGAAAGATCAATTACTCAAAACATTGAAACATATTTGGAGAATCCAAGCTTCTGTTTGGTTTCTCTTCCATCATTATGTCGCATTTTTGCTCATTCGAATCAGACTTTCTCTTTATCTTCTTTAGAACCTTTCTTGATTGGATGTATGAAACATCATGGAACTGGTGCTAAAATCCTTCTTAATAACATCAAATATCAAAAGCCTTCTGATCTCTCTGAACTGAACAGATTTCTCCAAATCATGTCTATTGAAGACACAGAAAATTTTTAATACATGGGTGATTTCCATCTCTATTTCATCTTATATGAGAGAATTGAACATACTTTTGATTTAGATTTCCTTTCGATCAAGGAGATGAAAACATTAAAATGACCTTGCAATGTCTGACTTACAACAATGCGAATATTGTTCAAATTTTCGATATTTGTTGGATTGTATTCCTAAAAACATACATATTTCAGATGTTGTTTTCATTTAAATAGTGAAAACATGAGTCGATCAAACAAGAAGAGAAATTCTTTTTAGACTCTTATATCTAATCAATAAACTCCAAAATGAAATAATTCTACCCGAACCATATTTGTTTCTTCGCCTCAAAGACGATACAATTCTTTCAGTATTTTTAATCACAAAGTACTTAATGGGAGAACCATGAGTTAGGAGTCGAGAGTACATTCACATCTAATCTGTTTTATTGATATTGTTTCGGTAATAAGAAAATTGGATGGTGAATATGAAAAAAAACTAAAAGAAATTCAATGATAAACAAAAATAATCAAGAGAATCAACAAATACATAAAAGAAATTGCATAAATATGATAGGAAAAACTTGCTTTGTTGATATGTATGAAACTGTGCATTTATGTCCTTCTGAATGCCAACATTCATATGTGTCATGCAACTTCAGATTGTGTTTGGTAATAGAGGAATATGAAAATGAACATGAATTGAGCGTGGCTTTAGAAAAATGTGATGAAACATAACTTGAGCTCATGATACATCTGTTCATCGTAATTGTACTTAATGATGATGTGGATTTGAATGATACAATTTGTGTGATTCCCATGAATATGCATGAGTTAATCGTGAGATACACTGCTGATGTCATAAATTCCATCCATGCTGATGTGCAAGTGCAGTTAATAACATTTAAAAACTCAATAGATGGGGAATTCGCAGATGGAGGATCAAAAGATAAAAAACATGGACCATTTGAGCTTGAAATCTGTGAAAATGATATCAATTTATTACTGTTTCCAAATCTAGCTCGAATTCCAGCCGCACGGTCACTTGTTTGTGATCCAGTGCTATTGCTTGAACTCCACAATGAGTTTGTTGATCCATAATACTGTGAAGCTCCCTTAACTAATGAAAAGGAGATCTCATCGCTCAAATTAAAATAGGTATTCGATGTTTCAGAATTAGCATAAGCATTGAAACCAGGACCATGAGTCGCAATACATGAATAGAAACAGGATCTTTTCACAACCAAATACTTAACCATATCAATAAATATACCTCCGCCATATACAGCAGCAGTACAATGATCAAATGCTGATGAAAAAACTCCAATTTTGGCGTTCTTGCAATCAAGTAGAATCGCACCTCCATTATTAGAACTATAACAATATCCAAACAAAACACGAACAATTGAAAATACACCAATAGAGGAATACGTCAGGGAACCATTCACCAATGATGAAGAAAACTCTTCCATTAAAATGAGTTTATTTTTTCACAGTGTTCTCAAAGTTAAACTCTCTCAAAAAATGAGAGAAAATGAATTCACAGTTCAGCTCCAAGTGGGTATCTATTTCTCCTCAACTATTCAGCTCGGAACATGTGTGTTTAATAATAAAAGCGGATTTACATTCATCCTAGAATATGGAGGAATCCATAGTAGATGATTTCACAATTGTTTGAAATCGAATGGAATCCAGAAATTGGAAAGATTTTGGATAAAAAAAATCTCTTTCATGTTTTTCATAGGATGATTCTGATAGGATCAAATTGGAAATAAAAAATTTATTCACTTGATTTGTAAGTCAAAACAGAATATTTTGATGTTTTAAGTGATGTTTAAATAGTTTTATAATTTCATCTCCCTGATCCACAAGAGGCCCTAAATCAACATTTTTGATCTGATCTAATTAGATAGAAATATCTCAAATCCATCCAAATCAAGAATATGTTCTATTCCAGACATATAAGATGATATAGAAATCTTCAATGTGTTAAACATTTTCTCTATTAATCTAGTTAGGAAAAAGGTTTTTAAGTAGTTAATCAGATTGAACAAATCCAAACAATTCAACACGGTATAAATCTAAATAATCATCATTACTCCAATTCTTACCAGTGTTTGTGATTCTTATGTACTGATAAAACTTGTGATTAGGTTGAACTGGTAAGTTCTCTTCAATACCAGGATTATTCCAATCAGAATCACCTCCCTTGAAGTAAGTAGTATCTACTCTGTTATCAATGCCTTCGAAAATATATCCATCTGTTGATCCCTCAACTTTCCATGACTTAACCTTATATCTATCACTCAGAGAGTAGGATGTAAGAGATACCTTTCTTTGCTTGAAATCAAATTGGATCCATGAATTGGGGATACTATTACTGCTCCAGCTACTATTATCATTCTTAAAAACATTCTTAGGATCATATGAACTACTACAGATACTAGATGCAGTTACCTCAACATCATAAGAATCAGCCAAATTCCTACCAAGTTTCTTAGACAAACCATCAAAGATACCTGAAAACAGATCTGATTCAAATGGATATTTGTCTGTTTCGTAAGCTTTCTTAATCTGGAGTAATTGATCATTAATTGTTGCATCTTTAGCTTGTAGGAGCTTTATGTTATCAGCTAACTTAGAATCTTTTTCTTGAATCTTATTATTCTGCTCTCCAATTGTCGCTTTAGCTGAAGTGATCTCTGATTCCAATCTTTTAATCACTTTATCTTGGTTTTCTAGCCTAGTATTCATCTCTTTAACAGTTTGGTCATATCTCTGAGAAACTTGTTTAATATGTTCGCTATTTGCATGATCTTTGGCTTGAATAAGATTATTTTTTTCCATAATAGAGTCATCTTTAGCTTTTATCAGCCTTGTGTTATCAGCTAACTTAGAATCTTTTTCTTGAATCTTATTATTCTGCTCTCCAATTGTCGCTTTAGCTGAGATGATCTCTGATTCCAATCTTCTAATCACTTTATCTTGGTTTTCTTGACGAATATTCATCTCATTAATGATTTGTAGATTTCTCTCTGATAGACTCCTTATTTCATTGAATTCTCTTTGGAATGATGCTAGAACTTGATTGGTGTTATCATATATATCATTTGTGTCTTCAATAGACATGATATGAAGAAATCTATTCAGTTCAGAGAGATCAGAAGGCTTTTGATATTTGATCTTGTTTAGAATACACTGAGCTCCAGTTCCATGATGTTTCATACATCCAATCAAGAATTTTTCTAAAGAAGATAAAGAGAAAGTCTGATTAGAATGAGCAAAAATGCGACATAATGATGGAAGAGAAACCAAACAGAAGCTTGGATTCTCCAAATATGTTTCAATGTTTTGAGTAATTAATCTTTCATATTTAGAGAAATCTATATTATCACTTTGGTTTTGTATTAGGAGGGAGAGAACTCTCTCAGATGAATCATCATTAAGAAGTTGACAAAGAGAATCACAATGAAGACAATTGCAAATATCATAAACATCACCTGCTTTTTCAACACTTGGATAACTGATTCGATTATGAATCAGATCTAGAAACACTTCAAATGATTCTCTAGAATATGATGAATCAAAGTTAAAAACCATTCCACAACTATTCTTGTAGAATTCCCGAAAAACACCACTATGAAAAAACAAACATCCAATATTCACTTCATACTTGTCTCCATTATAAACAACAATTCCATCTTTCTCTTGACAACAAAGACGAAAACGAAAACACTCAACAATTCCAAAATGTGATTCCCATTCTCTCAACAAATTAATAACTCCAATCTGATCATTTCTATCACTAGGAATACATCCTGACACAAGAAAATCAATGAAATGACAAAAAACATCAAAATCACACGAATCACTCAAAACAATTCGTTCTTTTGTCGAATATTCATCTAGATATTTATTCAAGCAAGACAAAACCTTCTTTTCAACATGTTTTGTTCTATCCTTATGTTGAAACACAACTTCTGGCATCAACTAAAAAATGCCAAATTAATCTCAAAGTCTTTCTCTTGTCTTTTCTAAAATGAAACTCAATCTATGGTGTTATTAATGAATTCATTCATGAATGGGTCATTCATTGGAATAACAAACCTGTAAAAATTCACAGCATATTTCAATGTTATTTATATCTTTGTTGTTTTATGAGTACCAAACATTTAATACCAAACTTACAATAATTACAACAACTGCCATTGTTACTAAATGCTTATTTAGCAAAATTTCAAGCTCAGGGAATGGAGGAGGAATACTAATATCTAATTCTGGATCAACAGCAGAGATTTCATATTCATTGTTTAATGATATATCTACTACTAATAGCGGTGGTTCATTTAATTTAAATTGCAACAGAATCACAATTCGGTTTTGCTGCTTAATAAATACCAGGGCTACTGAAGCCTCGGCGGGATTTCTAGCATCATCTAACTCTGATTCGTATCAATTAGTTATAAGGCTTTGTAGCCCAAAATCAAACCCATCATATAATGTTCCTTATTGTTATAATTTTGGAATACAAACTTTGAATAATGTCAATTCTACTGAGTGTATCGCCACTCATCATTCAGGTATTCATCACTATGGAACAAGTAACCTTGTTTCCAAGTTCATCAATTTAATTAACCATGTTTCAACACAATTTGTTTATGGCTTCAATGCCGTCACTGGATCAATCAACATATTATATGCCAATTTAATAGGAAATTATGCAAGCGTTGGTTTGTTTTATATTAGCGCCGGGATATCAAACGTTAACTTCACATGCTTCTACTTCAAAAGTAACACTGGTTCTCTAACATCCTCGTCCACATCATATACTGGTACTGCTTTTTTCTACAAGTGCTGGTTCGATCTTTCGAATCCTGTCATGGGGCTATTTGCAGGACCAACATTATCATGTATTATGGGTGCTTCTGATGAACCAATTAGAATAGAATTTGTTCAAGAGCAACAATGTGTTCAGGGTTTCTTTTCGAGGACAATGTTACACAATACACACAAAAAACATATATACGCAGCCTTTTTTTATTGCACACTGGCTTAGGCCTGTAAAACTGTAACATGTTTTTTTGCATTTTGTTTCTCCTTGTTTCAGAGACAACATTCACTAATTCTCAGACATTTAGTGGTTCTTCAATTGATGTTTTCAAGTGCAACTTTTTATCATGTTCTTCTTCTTCTGAAGGGGGAGCTCTAAGCATTAATCAAGCAACATCTGTGATTACTCTTAAGTACTGCTATTTTTACTTATGTTCATCATCAGTATCTAATGGAGCGATTGTTATTACCGGTTTAAATGCTAAAGTAATGAACTCATGTTTTTTGCGATGCATAGCAACAAGGTCATCAGCAGGAACAGTAACATCTTCCACAAGCGAATCTAAGTATTGCACCATTACAAAGTGCTCGCCTGCCGAAAATCCAACAACAAATGTTCCATACTACTTTTATACAGGGGTTCAGATTATAAGCAACATTAATACAACTGAATCAGTAGCCTCACATCACAGTGGTTTGCATCAAAACATGCTAGATAATGTCTACACCACCCATATCAATGTCATAAATCATAGAATGACTGAATTCGTCTATGGATTCAATAATGTCAAGGTATCAACATATACGGCATACGTTAATATCATCAATAATACTGCATCACTGGGCCTCGTATATCTTGGAACATTATCAAACGCCAATATGTCTTTCTTTGTGTTTAAAGATAACACTGGTCCCTTAACATCAGTATCCACAAAATACTTGGGTTCCGGTTTTTTCTACCAATCATCATTCGATCAATCAATACCAACAACAGGACTCTATGTCACGCAAACAATACAATGCAATATGGGGGTCACTGTAGCCCCACTATACCTTGACCTGATCAGGATTGAGTATTGTCAAAATGGGTTTATTTATGCCACCAAATCATTCAATAATTTACGCGTTCTGAAACAGTTGATTATTCTGATGTTTATTTGCCAATAATCGGTTTTTTTCGATCGGCCATTTATTGTAAATATTTCAAAAAATGATTGTAACTTAAAGAATTTTTTCTTAAACAACATAGAAAAAAATCGGTAAATGACCTCACTTTCATGCTGTCTTCAAGTAGCATTTCTCGCCGCTTTTCTGTAATGGATACTGGTATCACACAAGTTGCCAAAGATATATTTTGGATTGGTGTAAACGACTGGGATACCCGCGAGTTTCATTCAATGCAGGCGCCTGTTGGAACATCTTACAATTCTTATTTAATCAATTCGAACGAACCAACTGTAATCGATGCAGTTAAATATACAATGGTAAATGGATGGATTAAAAGGCTTAAAACTGTTGGTGGAGAGGATCTTAAAGGAATTAAAAGGATTATAATGCAACATGCAGAACCAGATCACACTTCTGGTTTGCCAATTTTGCTTGAAAAGGCTCCTCATATTGAAGTAGTGTGCACAAAACAAAACCTTGATACTCTTTCTAGGTTTTACAAAACAAAAGATTGGAATGTCAAGCTCGTTAATTTGAATGAGCCATTTTCTGTTGGAGATCGTGAAGTTGTTATGGCCGGCGTTCCCATGGCACACTGGCCAGAGTCAGCAGTCACATATGTTCCATCTCAAAAAGTTCTCTTTTCTTCGGATGTTTTTGGTCAACACATTGCATCTACAAAGCGATTCTATGATGAGGTTGATCCTTGTTTATATAAGAGTGAATTGAAGACTTATTACGCCAATATCCTTATGAGGCATGGGCGTCCAGTTCTCAATGCACTAAAAGCAGTCTCAAGTCTTCCTGGTGTTGAAGTCGTTTTACCAGCTCATGGTGTTGGATTCAGAAGGCAACAGGACATTGCTATGGGTGTGAAACAATATACAGAATGGGCTAAACACAATCCCCAACCAAAAGTATCCGTGATTTATGATTGCAACTGGTTTGGTACAGAGAAGATGGCCGTTGCTATTGCTAGCGGCGCAGGCAAAGTCGATGGTGTTGACGTTCAAATGTTCCATGCCAGGAAGACCCATATTACCAGAGTTGCTGCTGAAGCTCTTGATAGTGCTTGCCTTGCTTTGGGATCTGCCGTTCTTCATGAAAACGTTCTTCCCGACATGGCAATGCATCTTCAATACCTAAGATGTCTTGGCATCAAGAACAAAGCTGGCGCAATATTTGGAACATATGGATGGTCTGAAGCCACTGTTCCCAAAGAGATTCGTTCACAGCTCATTAATCCCACAAAAATCACTGAAGTCTGCGACCCAGTAATGGCACACTGGGGTCCATCCGAAGAAGATTTCAAGAAATGTGAAGAAATGGGTAAGAAGCTTGCCGAGGTTGCTATTGAAAAAGCATCTAAGAAATAAAATATCATCCAAAATCTGCGTTAATCATATTTGACATGTCTAATTCCGCCTGGAGTTCAATATTTCTTTTCGTCTTTCTTACTACTACTCTCACAATAATAAGTAAAGAAAGAACATAGATTATTGTTCCATATAATATGAATTTTCCATAATAATTATTAGCTGCTTTTGTTGGTACAGGAATTTGAATTGGTGCTTCTGCAAAGCAAAAGTATGTTGAATAGTGTGAAAAAGCAATAGTTGGGAGTGAATCAGGCTTCATATATATCAATTCTATCTTTCCATCTGTCATATGGTCTGAATGTCTTACTGAAGAATTGGATATGAACATGATTGAAAGCCTCGATGTAAAAAATAAGGTATTGTCATTGTCAACAAACACACTTTGGGACACATATCCTTTGACCCCTCCACTTGCACACAAAATTCCACATAAAAGAGGGCTGCAATTTCGAACACAATTCATATAAGAAATTGATGGAGCAGATTGCCATCCTCCGAGCAAAATTCCCATATGTGATTCAGCATAGTTGTCGACAATGTTTAAAAACTCCCCTGAAAAAAAGGATGTGCTTTCTATTGATAAGGATGATATTGAATGAATTCTGCATGATGAACAATTTAAATTAGAAATAGATTGATTTCCTCCAAGAATGGAAAAGCAGATTGATCTTTTCCCCTCCCAATGATGGCTACAGGCCGCAATTGATATACACTCAATTAATGATTCATTCTTATTTTCAGATAAAAAACATCCAAATTGCCCTTGTTTAGAGGGACCACTTATGCAATGAGCACCGCAAACATAACATAAGTAAAACACATGTTGTCCAGAGAGAAGTATATACATGGCCCCGCCATCCTCAATCGAAGAACAGTTGAAAAATGTTGATTCTTCGATATACAAATCGCCTTGATGCATCTCTAAACATAATGATCCTCCTTTCCCATCCTTATTTGATATATCTGAATATAAACATTTCGAAACAAATATCGAGTTTGATGAACCAACATTCGATTTCCATTCGCATTCAGAACTCCTAATCCTAAGCAACATCAGAATACCAAAAATCTTGGGTATCGAAATCATTTGAGTTTTCTTCACAAATTTCAATACTGGAGTTCTCATCGTTTAAAGGGTTGTTTTTGTGAAGAATAATGAATTAATGATAAAAGAACAATATGATAAATAGATAATGTGCTATTAATGCATAATAGTTAGATTGACTGAGTTCTTGTGACGATTAGTAAATTAATGAATGAAAGAGACGCTCTTGTAATTTTGGTAGAAACCGATCCTGTGTCGTGGGAATCTTCGAAATCTCTTGATATATGTTCATTTTTTGATCATCTTTTTCTCTATTTGAAACAAATGATTTTGGCAGATGTATTTAATCCTCCGACCATTATTGCGTATAATAGATGCAATGCGATGTACCTATATCCATCTCCTGATAAATGTGATATGGTAATGGATAATCAAGTACAATTAACGACTGATGAAGAAATTAACGATTATATGCAGCAAATTCTAGAATCTTTGGAGCTATTTAGTAATCAATCGGTATTAATGAAGCCTTCGTTCGGTTCAAAGCTTGATGCTGCTATTTCTTTGGCACTTTGTCATCTAAATGGTTTCACCCGACAGAATATCAGGAAAAGAATCATGATTTTTTATCTTTCTGAAGATGATCCATCAGCTTTCGATACCACAATGAACTCAATTTTTGCTGCAAACAGAATTGGCGCTGTTATCGATTCCTTATCACTGAACCAAAACCAATCATTGTTTTTGAACCAAGGAGCTGTAATCACTAATGGGCAATTTTTGGTGCTTGACAGCCCGGAGTATTTGTCTCAATATTTATTTTCCATTCCTCCAATATCCATTAGACCTTTCTTTGAACTCCCTCCAGTCAAGTCACTCAATTATAGGGCTCCTGATTCCAAGTCAAAAGATTTAATAGACATTGGATATCTTTGTCCATATTGCTTATCTGTACACTCCAAAAAGGAGCTCAAGTGTTCTGTATGTAATGATGTTCTTTTACCAAGTGGATTAAAAAGATAATTTAGATTAGAAAATATTTATTTTTTGCCGCCAGATAATGCAATTTCCATTACGTTATCTACAAATTGTTCCGCAATCCTCTGTTTCTCAAATGAGCTAGATCTATTTCTAATAACATCTGATCTTTTTGGATCTGAAATAACAAATCTTGGTTGAGAATTCACACTTTTTCCTAGAAACGCCCCTGGTTCTTTCTTATCTCGATTGCGTTGAAGAATTGAAATCAAATCATGAACATCGCTATTGGGGAATGGATCTTTGGGTGATAATGCTTCTTGATTGATTGAACTTTGGATTGTCGGTGTTGTTGTAGGAAGAGTTTCTATGTTAGAAAGTGGTTCATTCTTAGTTTCTGTTGGTTGTGTTTTTAATGCAAATGGTTCTTTCTTTGTTGAATTCTGCTCGATTTTAGTGGGAAATGGTTCCTTTGTAATAAATGGTTCTTTCTTGATTACAACTTGCCCTTCTTTGGTGGGGAATGGTTCTTTATTGATAATTATCCGCTCTGTTTTGGTTGTGAAGGGCTCCTTCGTTGCAAATGGTTCAGTCTTGGTTGTAATTAACTCTTTTTTAGTGAGGAAAGGCTCTTTCTTTGTGGAATTCTGCCCTTCTTTGGATGGAAATGGTTCCTTAGTAGCAAACGGTCCTTTATTGATAGTAATCTGCTCTGTTTTGGTTGTGAAAGGCTCTTTGATAGCAAATGGCTCCTTTTTACTGGTGAATGGTTCTTTCTTTGTGGAATTCTGCTCGACTTTAGCGGGAAATGATTCCTTAGTTGTAAATGGTTCTTTTCTGTTTATATTTTGTTCAGATTTGGTGATGAAGGGCTCTTTGGTGGCAAATGGTTCCCGCTTACTTGAGTTTACAGGGGTCTTTGACTCTTCTTGGAGATTCCAGAATTTATATTCCGACACAGCCAACTTAATTATGCTATTCACATAATCCTCTTCAAAAGACTTTTTCTCTGGAGGCAATAAGGGGTTCTTCGGACAACTGATGGATGGCATACTTTTAATTTCTTTTGAAGAAGTAATATGATGCTTGATCTGATCAGACTTTTTAGCCTGAAATGTAGATGATAAAGCACTTTTGATTACTGAATCAACAAATTTTTCCTCGATTCCCTTTGATTCTGACAAATACTGTGATATGCCACTCTTTATAGTGTCTTGAACAAACTCATCGACAGAAAAGAGGCTTTGTGTAGGTTTTTCATCTTTATGTTGAGATATGGTTTCATCAATTTTCGAGGTTTCGGATTCTTCAGCGATAGTAAATAATCCTTGATTAACTACTTGGTAATTAAGATCTTCAAACCCCATTTGGTGAGCCTTCCTAGGAATCGTCATTGTTCGATTCCGACTCCTAGCATTAGCAGGCAATGGTGGTCTTTTTGTCTTAAGAATAACATTAGTGTTCGATAAAGACTCGGGTATATTCCCAAGTTTCTCCAATATCGGGGTGAATGAAACCGAACGCTGTTTCAAAGTTAAAATTTCCTCATCAATGCTATTCTCATCCTTTTTAACAGTCTCTTTGATTATTTCATCCAACATTCCATTGAAGATCTTGTTCACCACTTTGCTGAGAAGTGTCATGAAAATTGCAAAAGTGTCGATGTTTATTTTAACTAAAATTTTACAAATTTTACTAGACTCTTATTTGTGCTGGTTTTCTTGCAGAGAATGGTCTTAGAATGGCCACTTTGTTGATTTCATTTTTATGAACAACATCTTCAGTTTTTTTGATCATTTGTATTCTAAGAACTAGAGCCTTCTTGTCGAAATATCCGCTTTCGAATACTTCTCGTTCTTTTTGTTGTCTTTTTCTCAATAATTCTCTTGATTTGCGATAGGCTGATTCGGCATTCTGTATATTTACTTTTTCTTCCTGTGATTGCAGCAGAATGATTCTTTTTTCAAGGCTCTTTGAATCATCAATCAAGCCGAATCTGACTAAAACCTCCATTTGAGATTTCAAGTTTTTCAGTTCTGTAGAATCTCTCATATAGTATCTCTTCTTTGTCGGATTATTCCACTCTTTCATATGCTCATCTGCTTCTTTTTTCTGTTTTTCTATGAGTTGTTGCATTTTTAACTCTATTTTATTATCTATTTCCGATTCCATTTCCTTAATTCGTTTTGAAAATGCCTCATAATCGCTATCAAAACTTGCAATTTCTTCTCTGTGTCTTGGCCTTGGTGGTCTTCGTGTTTGCTGTGTAGCAGGTTTTCCTAAATCAGTGCCAATGTTTTCTCTTTTTTGGAGTTTTCTTGGGCAGATTAATTCCAATGGATTTGTTTGTGGTGATGGTTCTTGAGGTTGAAACTCAACAACTTGCTCATCCTTAGATTGATCATTCTCAACAGAACCACTTGATGGCTCATCCATATCCTCGAGCATTTTTTTGTCTAAATATTCTTTTGTGATGAAAGAGCTTGGAACAAATGTACCTAAAGCTTGATATTTCAAATTCATTTAATTCTAAACGTATATGATATGATTGTTTATTTTTGAGAAAATAGATTTCTTGAACATGAACTTATTACTTGAAGATACTTTGGTTGGTTGGATTTGATTAAACAATTAATATTCTCTCCTTCTTGAGTTAATTCTACTGCATAGTAATTATTAGGCTGGAATCCAAAAGAGGCATACACTTTGTTTTGATTCTGTCCAATGAAAAATATATTCCTCTCAGCTAACTGTTCTTGATCTGCAATAGATGCGTTTTCAACAATGGCAGTTATCTCATCAGATGAAGAAGCAAAAACAGATCTAAATGTATCAGGATCTTTGTTACCATTTTCATCAAACAAAAATTCAACTGGGATTCGATCAACTGCATAGAATGTCCCGAAACTTGACTTAAGTGCCATTTGCATCTCTGGTTTATCAAAGTTAGCACCATTCTCAAGTTGAATAATAATTGGAATCGATACTTCAATAAATTCAAGTGCGGGGATTGATTGAGGGAATGAAATTTGTCCCGATATTGACATACCAATAGCATTCTTATTCAATGCGAATGCTAAATCGGATACAGGCTCTTCCACTTTATTAGCTATTCTTAAGTATATATTGCTTGGATCATAATCAATGAACATGTCAAGCTTAGATGAGTCATTCATTCTTAACTGCTTCCAATCACGCAACCCTCCATCATCAATAACTTCGTCTTCTTCAGGAACATAACGAACCCTCCTTACAAAATCAGATGGAACAACATGAAGAACTCCTGCTACAGTGCCCATATTCTTAATGAGCTCTCCAAGAACATTTTCATCATAGCTGACACCAGAGTGAACAAGTGTTTCTTTGCTAAATACTACCACTTTCTTGGCTATTTCAGGATCTGCTGATAAAACTCTCCAATATACAAAAGCACGGTTCTTGACATCTGGATAGTTACCATCTTTGGTTGCTTCGTTCAAAACAAATTGTAATTGGTCTTTTGTTGATTCGGGTTTATCAAGATAAACTTTGACCATAGAAGTTAATAATTGGAGTTGTACTACTGGCTGTTCATCATGGAAAGTATCTAAAAATGGATCTAAAATGGTATCTACATTATCTATGATATGGCAATACTCACCTAAAATCCATATTGCCGCTGCTTTAGCTCTAGGTTCCTTGATATTTTCAATATTTTGGCATACACTAGAAATAATAGATTCAAACTCCCCTGGGAACTTTCGTAGAATATCTGTCACAACACATACAGCTTCTTCAATTGCATAATCTGCCTTTCCTTTAACCAATTCAACCAAAATATCAACGCATCGCCTAGATGATGCCTCAATTTTGATTGCGATTTGTCCTATAGCTCGGATAGATTTCCTCACAAAAGCAACATCAACAGCGTTGCAATACTCCATTAGTTCATCTAAAACCAATTTCGTTGAACGGGTGTTGCAAATTGTAACAATAATATCAAGCTTTTCCATCTTAATATATGATGGGTCGTTATACTTACAGAAAAATACCCGAATTTCTTTCACCAAAGCTTTGGGATATTTCAAAACAAATAACGAAAGGGTTCTAAGAACTACATACTGAACCTCAGATTCAGATGATGTCACCAAAGTAATAAATGGTGGTATGACAAGAGGGAATAAATCTTTGGGTTCCCTTGTATCTTTTTCCATAAATAAGAAAATGCATTTAAATGAACCAATAACAACAGCAGGATTGGAATGTTTCAAAAATGGTATCAATCTATCGATTAAAAATGAGGCATCTTCAGATGATACTGGGATATATCTAGCCAATGAGTCAAATAGAATAGTTTGGCACCATTCCGAACAGGATGGAATTGCAGAAATTATTGGGCTTAGAGTATCAGCATTAAGTTGGAAAATGGGAGTCGTTCTTCTCTCATTGATTTCGAATATTGTGGCAGTGGTGTTGGAAACAACCATTGGATTTTCATCTTTGAGTAATTTGAGCAAATCTGTAAAAAGTTGTGCATTTTCAACAGCTTCTGGAATAATCTCATATAGCTTTGCGACACTAAAAGCAGCTGTTTTCCTCACATATGGATCGGTATCACACATGCACTTTTTTAAGGGCAATATCATATGTTCTGCAACACTTTCGAGCTTGATTCTGCACATGGTTCGAACGGCTAATGCTCTAACCAGAGGATTAAAATCTTGAGAATCTTGTACAAATGTATTAACAGCCATAATAGCTTGCTCAGGCTCTTGTGATGAATACTGCACCAAATACAAATATGTTAGCTTCTTAAGTTCTAAATCAGAAGTTTTCACACAGCGAAGCATCGATGAAAACAAAGAAAGCACGTTCTCGCCAGACCTCATTAACGCAATACACCTCTTTGCTGCCTGTTTCCTCTCGCTGGGATCATTGCCATCAAGCTTATCACGAAGTTGAAGGATTTCGCCTTTAGCGTCTCCCTCGAACAGAGTCGACATGTTAGAAAAATATTGAACAACTGTGTCCGGAATGAGTTTACTAAAAGTGACAGATTAACTCGTTATAAAGATTGGCAAAAATGAGTGCACAGAAGGGTACACGTATTCCCGAAGAGGAGGAAGAAGATTACGATATTCTTGATGTTGGTGTTATGCCTGCCAGATCCGATTTGTTTAAAGTTTTTACTCAATCGCATGAGGAGCCTTGTGAGACTTGCGAAAAAGGCAGCGACTGTGACGAACAATGTGCGGAGGAAGAAGGATGTTGGGAAGGTTTAGTGAATGAAGAAGAGGAAGGGTTTGAAGAGGATGTTAGTGTTCAAATGGAAGAAGATGAGAACTAAAACTAAACATTTAGTATTACTGTATATGGAGAGTGTGCTTTTAATAAAAATTGATGATTTCGTTTGCTGATTTTTCCAATAATCTCTAAAAACCATATAAACATGGCAATTTGCTCTTATAATCTGTTCATTCCCTTTTAAAGCCTATTTTGATCCTAAAAGAGTCCATTTTAACATTTGGCCACATAAAATGTTGTTGTGGTTTCCAGTAATTGTTCTTTCATATTTTCCTTTTGAGCCCCAAGTAATTGAAGGAACTACCGACAATTGGGTTATAGAAGTATCAGATTATGCTCAAAAGGGAGTATGCTTGGTTGCTTTTGTTCAGCCTCGATCTCCTCCATGCAAAGCAATAATCGAAGATTTCAATGTTGCTGCTAATTTATCCAAAGGAATGATTAAGTTTTTGTCTGTTGATATTAAACTTCATCCAAAAGTTGCTCATCTTTATACTGTTAGAGCGGTACCTGCTTTTAGGATAATACATCCTCGGGGAATAAGCGAATACTCAGGAGATACATCTTCTGATGCTCTTGCAACAGCCGCACAAAAATTTATTGTTAATCGTGCCCTTCCTGTTGATGCATCATGGGCTCCAGCCCCAAATACGCCATTATCGGCTATTTTATTAACAACTAAAAAGAACACACCTCCATTCTGGGCTGGAATTAGTAATTCATTTGCTGATTCAAAAATAAGAATTGGTGCATCACATGCCCCACAGTTAATGTCCTTATTTGGTGCTTCGGGACCAACCTCAATTGTATTTGTACAAGGAGAAATAGTGTCTGTATACGATGGACAACTCACATACGAAAGTATATTCATTGCAATTAATGAATTTATAAATAATCCTCATGCTAGTGGGAAAGCAGCACCCATTATTAATACCATTGATAATATAGATGCATTTAAGCAGTTTTGTAAGAACTCTGGCAAGATGTGCGTCATCAAATCATATAAATCTGATGATAACGAGTATATGGATTTAGCAAAAACAAACAGAGGTGGTCCTTTTAGGTTCTTCATATGTGGTACAAAATGCCCATTAAATATGAAAAGTGGTGTTTATGTCTTTCATTCAAAGAGAGAAAGTGCAATCTTTGTGGAAAATGTGGATCAACTTAGTGGAGCATTGGATGATATTGTTGGAGGTGGTGCCAAATTCGAGTCAATGAAGAGTCTCTTTCAAAATGAATTATAAACCATCAAAATGTGTTATTACTTTTTTCCAGCTATAAATAGAAGCAAAGATAACTAAATAAAAAGACCTGAAGATTAATAGATCTGATGGATTTTGTCATAGTCACAGTACCGTAACACTCATGTGTGTTTAAATGAATTATTCCCAGAGTAGGAATACTATTTTGATTGATTGAGCAATCTTTGCATGTTAGGAATGTGGTTGAAACAGACCCTGAGCCTTTAAAGATGAAATTTGAAATTGTACAATACTTGGTAAAATTAACAGCTTGTGAAGTCATTGAGTTGTTAATAATATTAAAGAACTCACTGGTCATTTTGGTGTAAGTCCCAAAAATCTTAATCGCATTAAGTGCTCCATTGTTTCCAACAATATTATAATACCTATTATTATTTTGTTGAACAAAAGAAATATGAAAAGAATTCGATCCATCACTGTTGAACACATAATTCGCCGAAAAATTATTGTTACTTGAGTCCCCATACTGACCACTGCTAATTATCGGATTATCACCCTGCAATTTATTTGAATAGCACCTACACACAGTTACACTTTTCATCTCGAACGTGTTTCCGGATTTTCCAACTCCAAATTGACCATCATGCCCATTGCCACCAGAATGACACTCATAAGCGCACACTCTCTTTAGTTCGAATTTTTGAGAATATATTTCGCAATATACTCCTCCAGCCCATTTTTGGGCCGAACACCTATGAAATATGCATCCATTCAAAATCACATTTCGCATATTCGAAACACTAATAGCCCCACCATTCAGACTTGTTGAACAGCTAATAAATCTGCATTCCTCAACAAAAATATCCGTGTTTTGAGCTGTTTTTGTCACAGTAATTACAGCAAAACTTAAATTCATTAATACTAAAATGAGCAAGAAAAACATGAAAGAAGCTTAAAAACAATAAAAAAAATAAAAATTTCTTTGAAAACAAGTTTTCAAAACTTTCTTTTCCGATGAGCAACAAATTCTCAATTTTAGCAAATAGAAATCTTGAATATGTAGGTTCTATGACGGGCGAGAAGAAGTTCTTATGTGCGGTGACCAATGGGGAATACTTGGGAATTATTCTTGAGTCCCCATTTCCTTGGGTTTCCAAATTCCCTTTTATGAAGTATCAAGAGGTTTCTGATAGGGGAAACCGCATTCCTAATATTTCATGCGCTGCATTTTCGCAGAATAGCAAGTATTTTGTTACAGGACACCTGAATGGAATAATTAGGGTGATTGATATGGTTTCGCTGACCACAAGCAAAATTATTAAGAGAAATTCCAGTGCTCGTATTAAATTCATATCGTTTGCCAATGATGATCAATCATTTTACTGTATAGATGAATTGTTTAACATTTTTGGGTACCAATTCAAGACTTCTTTTGGTTTCACGACGTACAAAGAGATTTTGATCCCGTTCCCAAATAATGCAGCAAATTCGATTTCTCGACTTTCAACAGAATCACCAATAGTTGTGATTTCTACCCAAAATTCTATTCATGTTTGCGACATTGTGTTGAATTCAAACGAAGAAGTTTTTCATTCATCTGATCAGGGAGAAATTCTGACTAAATTCTCTTTCTCGAGTCATCGAACCGAAGTTTTTATAGTTTGTAATCGAAGCTATACAGCTTTGTCTGTTGAGCAAGATGGTAAATGGAGAACAAACTATGTTTCTTTGCTCGAATTTAATGTCTTAGAATTCTTTGTTTTGTGTAATAATTATTTAGCTACAATTAATGATGACTGTTCATTACAAATATATAGTACATCAGGTCAGATTGGTGATTATTGGTCGTCAAATGAACTCAAAGAGATATTATCTAAAAGATCTCTGCTTGTATCAGCTAATGAACAGTTATATTGTGCTGAATATGGGGTTTTGACCTCAATATGTTTTCCAAGATGGAATGAGCATTTTCACCAAGCTCTTGCAGATTCAAATTGGGGAAAGTGTTTTGAAATTGCCAAAACTGTATATAATGGGAAAAATCGGAGTTACTTTGGTATTCAAAGTGATATCCATCGAAGAATACTTTCTGTCCATGAAGAAGTTTACTCTGTTTTCGGAAATGCCATCCACTATGCAGATACTGAGAGCAAAATGAGAGATATCATTGATTTCGCTGTTGATCTAGATACTTATGACTTCTTTGATAATAACTTGCTCACATATTTGAAAACAATGAAGAAACTCCCTCTATTTTTTAAAGTTTTGTTTGAACATAAGAACATTGAAGTAGAAAGATGTGTTACTTTAGAAATGATTAATGAACTTTTTATAAATTGCCCTGATATTGCTGAGGAATTATTGGTGAGAAATCTTGTAATTCTAAAAAAGTTCCCTGCTCAAATTCTTAATCTAGCGAAATCTCATGGAATGAAGCGATTATGCTTATCAATATACATAGATGTATATAATGATCACATATCATTATGCAATTTCTTTTATAGGAGTGATGAGTTTTATGGCTATATTGATAGTATATTTCTAAATCCCGAGAACTCATCAATAAGATATGATTATATGTGTGTTGTATTGTTATGGCTCTTCACACCTTTTGAGAATTGTTTTCCGAGAGCTGAGAGATTATTCTCGTTTCGATTAACCAGGTCGCAGGAACTTCTCGAATCATTTATTTGTCTTCTTCCAATAACTTTCCGAAATGGCGTCTGTTTTGGAATTCCAGAGTTTGTAGATTGTATTCTTCGGGTAGTATCAAAAATCCCTTATGAACTGGTTCCTCCTATTCTCGAGTTTATTTCTCCTATCCTTACAGAAAAATCTTTATGTCCTCCTTTGATCTCAGTTCAAGTTATCGTTCGATGGGTCTTTACCTCAAAAAATCTCAGCTTTTTAAGGGAAAGAGTTCTCCAAGTTGTAAATTGTTTTTATCCTGAGCTCATTGTCTTCAAAGATCTTTTGGATTATTGTAAAAGCGCTGGCTTTTCTGAAGTCATAAATCATTTTTATATATCAGAGAAGAGATACGATCTGGTAATTGAAACAATGGAAGCCTCGCCAGAAAGAAGAGCCAAGGTATTTGATTTTATTGATGAACATATCAATGAAATTGAAGATATAAAGAAGGCCATGATACATAACATTCAATTTCTTATTCTTCAGGATTCTCACAAAGTGGTTGAAATAGTTTTGAAGTACTTCCCTGATTATCACAAAACTTTTATATCTCAAGTTTCGGTTTCAATAGTTAAGTTTCAATACCTTAAATCGATTGTTAATGATGAATCATTATCATCCAAGCTTTCTGCTGATGATCAGTTTTTGTACTTTCAATTATTATGTGAATTTGAACCACATAAAGTTCTATCTTATTTACGCTCAACACCAAGCATTCTTTTAGATGCTGCCCTTCCATTCGTTTTAAGATTTCATGTTGTTGAGGCATGTGTATATGTATATAGAATGCTTGGAAATATAGAAGCAGCAGCATCTTTGATTTCTGAAGAACTTGAAAATGATTTGGTTTCTGTATGTGATAGCAATATGACTGTTAATGTACCCTCGATTGACCGTGTTGCAGATGATAAACTCATGAGGAAACCTTTCCAGACTCTACAAATCGCATTCAATATAGTGGATTTGGCACCAAAACTCGGCCAAACACTTCAAAAAATGTGGAAAGGGTTGTTTAATGCATTTCAGCTTCCTCTTTGGTTATCACAGGCATTAACAAACGTGGATACAAAAAAGTCAATTATTCTCTTTTTTGCATTCTTCGTCGTTAATGCCATATCGAAAACAACACCTGAATTTGTATTGGAAGAGCTGACAAAATCATGTTCATCTCTTGATACCATGCAACTTAAAAAGGTTCTCAAACCTATTCTTGGCTATTTAAATCAACAAAATATGCTGAATTCCACAGTACAAGGTCTCCTCAAAGAAGATTGTTACTCTCTATTTAGAAAAGCATTTACCATGAAATCTAAATCTGCAATTGTATACAATCCTATATGTTCAATTTGCCAAAATTCAATTAATGGATCTGGAGGGATTGGCGCTATTGTCTTCCAATGTGGCCATTGCTATCATAATAATATTCTATGTGGGGGCCATACATCATGTCCTGTCTGCAAAGGTGAGCATAATACAAAGAATGCGACAAGTACAAAAGCTAAATCGAACAATCGCCAAAAACAAAGACAGCTTCAAAGAGTTGAATATGGCCTCAGGAAACAATATGGAGAAGATGCTGATCTGACTTCGATGGGAAAGAATATATATTTCTTGCCTGAGTACAAGTTTGATAATGCAATGAAAAGAGTGTTAAAGCCTCCGACAAGTATTCCACCATCAACTCCTGTCTATTTGGAAATATAAAATATGTTTTTTATTAATCATTATAAAAAAATGAAAGGAATTGGTGCTATTAAATACAATCGGTCAAAGTTAATCCTATGCAAAGAAGATATAACAGAGCAAATCGGATGTGAAAATGACTCTAATGTATTATCAAGGTTGGATTTGCTAATCTTAAATAATGCTGAATTGGAAGAGATCACTAATGAAATAGAAAGTTTGAAAACAGTTGATACAATTCCAATTGAAGAAGAAAGAATATTCTTATATAGCGAATATGCTTTAAAATTGGTTATAGACAATTCTGGAAAGAGAAATCTGAAATCTGAAATAATCTCTGAGCTTTTTTCTTATTTTCCGGATATTATCCCTATAATTCGTTCAATGGTTGATTTAAATGAATTAATACAGATCTTTAATGAGAATAATGATGAACAAGCATTTTTTATTCTGTGGTTTCTTTCGAAAGCATCATTCAGCTTGAACTATTCGCAAATAGGACTAGTAATGGAGAAAATTCCATATTGGAGTTTTTCAACTGTTGAACTTGTCGCCTCAATTCTAATTATGTCTAAGAATGGAATATCTCTGGGTATTATAGAACAAACAATGAAATTATTCGCCTCATTGTTAAACCATGGGGATTTTATTTATCTAAATAAGATATTATCTTCTATGAGACAACTATTGATATCATTCCCTAAGTATTTTTCTCAAAGCATCCAGCATTTTCTTTCGATGTTCCCTTTTATTTTAAGATCTAATGACTATGAATTATTCCAAAAATTTAATGATATCATTATAATTTCAACCAATTATTGTGAAATTAATTCAATTGAGTCCTTTGTTGTTGATTTCTTGTTAACATGTTCACTCAAAGAAGCAAGGATTCAATTACAAATTATTATTATTTTATCTAATTTGATTTCGAAATCTCAAATAATAGCTAATGAAGTGGTTAAATCTTGTTTTTTTGGAGATTTATTAACTAATTATGAAGATTTAGATTATAAAATGAAATGCCAAATTGTGGTTTTTATTGCTAAACTTTTAGAACATTTAAGAGTTGATGAGTTGAAAATTCTTATTAATTCAGATATAATTAGTAATGTATTATCAGAGTCCCATGAGTTTGATATATCGATTTCATCTTTGAAAGTCATCTTAAAATCAAACATTGAACTGATTACCTCAGATTCCATCAGGAATACATTAGATTTGATTGATGATGATAATTCATAACAATGATTTTATTAACAAATAGATTACCTATCCAATGAGTTTCCATACTCTATATTGCCCTATCTCCATTTGAATGCTCCACCATGCTTTTGAATCAAGATTACTTCTCTCTCCCTTTCTTTGGTTGTTCCTGATTAAATAACTAACATTATTGGATTTGACAGTTGCTTTGTTTTCGCCAGTTTCGATCTCGTTAGCAGATGACTCCTTTTTATTTGATGTTAAGCCATGACTGCTGACCCATCCTGCGTATCCATAAAATAGTCGACGCCCTGCATAGCATGAAGATGGTATCATAACGTGATTCCTCATCTGAAATATTGAATCAACTGGAGTGTTTTCTGAAATCCAATGCCCACTTTCCTTATTCTCATAATCATAAAATGGAGCCCAAAATGATTCTGTTCTATAAAGATTAACAATACCTGATATTAAACACGATATATATAGAATAACTACAATTGCTTTAATGGTGATTGACCTTACTTTGGTCCATACAAATGCAAAAAAGTTGGAAACAAAACATGTAGCAATTGGAAACCATATTGCATGTAATAATTTGGTATTATCCAATTCCCAAGGTTGGAACATGATTGATGAGGCAATTAATACAACAGGAAAAGATGCCAAATATATTTTGATTTGGAAACCATTCATTATTATAAATACCCCAATAAATGCAATGACAGAAAAAGTACCTAATGCATACCACCAAATTTTTAAAAAACGGAAGGATCCCCTTGCATATGAACCATTTTTCCAAATCGGGCTAAATGATATGAATGTCGGGTCATCAGAAGTCTTATCGAAATATGGGAGGCATAGTGGAACTGCGATAACATTTGCTACAAAACCAAAAATAAACCAACATATAAAGGCCTGGCAAAACATGTCATCAAAAGGGAAAGTTAACATACATAAAGTGATAGCATATAATCCAAGCGAAACATACGCATGAACTTGAGTTTGAGGCATTACTGAGACGGTTATTGCAGCAATCAAAAAATATCTCCAATCAAAAGACTTAATTCCGTCAATTAAAAACAGAATCGCCAAAGCGCATAGTGGTAGGGTGAATGTGAGTGATCTCTGAGGGTTCAAAATGTGAGTCAATGATTGAAACCAAAACGCATGTAAATCTTGTGACCAAGCAAAAATATAGTTAATATTGTTGTTTTGCTCATATGTAATATACCCATGATCGAATATTACTAAAAAACCTAATCCTCCGCTAAAAACCCATAGTGGAAATGAAATATTAGCAGCCAAAACAGACCCTGTTGTTGCTAAAACCAACTTGTGCAAAAGATAAACCCAAGAAAACCCCATAAGAAATGCAGGATATTTAAATGCTTCGGGAAAATCTGCACCACAGCTTGCAAATAAAAAAGAAGACAGATATGCTGGAAACAATGGATAAGCAATCTTGTTTCCAGAAGAAACAGGGGTTTCAATATCAAAGAAACTATTGCGGAATCTGTTCGACCCAATTGATAAAGAGCTAATAATATTCAGATGAAAAGAATAATCACTGTAAGCGGATCCACGGCTTTGAAATCCTTTGCAAAATAACACAAGGTTCATTCTGTATAAAAGCCATATGGAATAAAGACTCAAACATAATACTTCACTCAGCTGAATCTTAATAATGTATGATACTCTCCTTTTTTTATTAATAATATGCATCAATAAAGCAGCCATAAATATTCCTCCGTCAACAACAAAAGTCAAAAAATCACCCCAATCAATAAACCTTTGCAGTAAAAAAATGATAAAAGAGCTCTGCATCATTCCTATTGGAATGCCGGCAAAAAACCTAGTCAAATAATCATATCTGTTCAACACAATAGTCGTTACAATTTCGTATCCAAAGAAGCTGGACAGAAAGAGAGAGAGGACCCACATTATTTTATCGTACTTATAGACGATTATTATGGATTGTTCTTTTGCTTCTCTAGGAGTCGGGGAAGAGATTTGCAAATCCATTTGTGAGATTGGATGGAAGGAGCCTACTGAGATACAGCTCAAAACCATAAAGAGTGGCATAAATGGAGAAGATATATCTGGAATGGCTGAGACGGGCTCAGGTAAAACTGGTGCTTTTTTGATACCTCTGTTGCAAAGGTTAGTGAATAAAGGTAAGCCAGAAAAATTTGGGCTTGTTTTAGCTCCAACACGAGAGTTGGTTCTTCAGATATCTGACGTTGCTGATAAGCTGTCCAAACATATTGATGTATGTATAGTCCCTGTTTATGGGGGTGTTGATGATGTTACACAAATGGCCCAATTGGCTAAAAGGCCACATCTTATCATAGCCACACCAGGAAGAATGGCTCAATTAATCCGAGATGCCATAGGCTTCGATCTCAAACCAGTGGAGGTCGTTGTTATTGATGAGGCAGATAAAATGGCATCTGTAGATTTCTTCAATGATATCAGTCTGATTATTTCCCAAACCAATAAGTATCACCAAATCATGCTGTTTTCTGCAACAATGCCGAAGAATGTCGAACAGTTTACCTCACTATATAGCAAATCTGCAGAAATTGTTCAACTTGGAGATAGAGAATCAATACCTGAAGTGCTGAAAGAGTTTCTTGTCACAACAAAGAAAGAGAAAAAAGATGCTGTTCTCTTATCAATATTCGAGCAGTATCCAAATCAACAAACATTAATATTTTTAGAGACATGTAGAGATGCTACAATTATGGCAGATTTCTTATCAAAGGCAGGATTCTCTGTATGCTCTGCATACGGCAGCATGAGCCAAGGTGACAGAGAAAAGGCATTTAATGAGTTCAGGGAAGGAAAATATCAAATACTGGTTGCAACCAACGTAGTTGGCCGTGGTGTTGATATGCCCAACATTGATATTGTGATACATTATGATTTGCCTCAGACAGAAAAAGAATACATACATAGATCGGGTAGAGCTGGAAGAGCAAAACGTGCAGGTACTGCCATCACCATTGTGACTGAAGAAACCCTGAAACAATTCATTAGTCTTGAAAAATTCCTTGGAAGAAAGATTGAAAAAATGCAAATTTCTCAAGAATCCATAGCCAAATGGATTCCTAAGGTAAAAAATTTCAAAGAAATGGCCGTAAATTGGTACAAGAAAATGAGCAGGCAAAGAAAATAAAGATAGAGATTACTATTTCGGTTTGAGAACTGCCGCCGCCGCTGAACTCCGGATTTTATGCCGCAAATTGTTGAAAGAATCATGAATCGATGATGGATTGTGGCTCATTGAACGCGACATTTTTTCGTTAACACTGAATCTTCGTTTTTGCAAATCTGGAAATAGAATATTGCTTGTGTCACTAGCAACAGCAAACTTGCTCTCTGGAATCTCAACGCTGGCACGGCTAGGAAACTTGGCTTTGGGTTCATTCCCTTCTTTCCGCAGTTTAATCTGCTCCTCAAGATATTCCCTTTGGATACGCTGCTGGCGCTGCTTTTCTGCAATTTCTATCTGTCTCTCAGGAGGCAGATTATCAAAGGAGAACCTCTGGTAATTGCTCTGTTTCTCCTCCATATTGTCAAAACCCCCCCATTTAGAGAATGAAAAAAGCTAAATCTCCAAAAAACAAAGAGAACAATGAGAGCCGACTTGATGTTCAGACCTCTAAAGCTCTTGAAATGTGCGGTGCGTCGAATTATCTTCAATCTAAGTATTATAGAAAGGTATCAAAAGTAGCCACTTTGGCAAATTCTCGAATTATGTATTTCGTTCAACCGAGAGTTCAAATACCTCAGGAAGAGAGATGGAGGCAATCTCTCATATTTTTGTTCAGATTTTTGCGTAGATACAAAATGGAGAACACGATTAAAACGATCGTTTACGAGTGCCCGAAAATTTCAAATGCTTCCAAAATTCGGGATTCGCCAGAATTCGAATATACATATGAAGAACTGATGGGAATCTCTGATTTCCTTAAAGAGTTCAGATTCCGCACAAAAGTTGAGACTACTTATCGTTCAATTGTCAATGTAAAACAACCTCCGAACAAAATAAAGTTATGAATCAAAATGTTTTTGGCTTTTTTGCTTCGTTTCATTGTTGCGCCTTTGGCGAAGGGCCAGGATCCTTATGCCATTCTTGGTGTTGAGCGGCTTGCTACTCAAAATCAGATTAAAGGCGCATTTAGAGCAAAAGCCAAGAAGCTTCATCCTGATATTAATAAAGAACCTGGTGCTCAGAAAAAATGGATCACTATCAGCGATGCTTTTGAGCTATTATCTGATCCAAAAGCGCGAGAAAGGTATGATAAATATGGGTTAATTGATGAGACATTACAAGAGAATTCTAAAAATGGTGCCAATAAAGGGGATAAAATTAGGGATATCTTAGCTAGGGAAACAGCTTCGCGTTCTACTAATCAACAGCAAGGAGAATTTGATTATAGGCAGAAACCTGAAGTTGTTGTTGATATTGATGACCGAAACTTCGTTCAACTTACATCAGATGGCAGACCTTGGGTTATTTATGCATTTCAAGACGACTGGCAATTCAATCACGACAAAGAGGTACTTGAGGAATTGTTCCAAAAGACTGGTTTGCTCTTTGGTATTGCGAAATTAAGGGCATATTCATCTCCTAAAACAGCACAATTTTTAGGAATTAAAACAATCCCCCAAATTGTAGTCTTTGATAGATCAGCTGGGAATAAGACATCTCTCTATAATGGTGAGAAAAATGTTGCAAAGATTACCAGATTTGCTTCACAGAGATTTGGAGTTGAGATAACAACTGTTAGTAATGATCAAGAAATGGTTGTTTGGAGAAAGAAAAACCTGGACAAACTTCATGTAATATTGTTTTCAGAACTCAAGTCTTCACCTGTATCATATGAACTTGCTGCTGCATTTCTTAAAAGAAATGCCGTTTTTGCATTTGCGCATATCAATCACGTTAATATTAAAGAATTTCCTAGAGCCCTAGGATCTCTTTCTGTTGATGAACTTCCAACATATATTATTTATCGTATGGGACAACCAAGAGATGATACATTTGGTGGGCCTGTTATTCCTCTAGTTGCGCCAATGACCCTTGATGCGGGCTCTCTCTCAGCTATTGTAAGAAGGTACTCATACCCTGTTTTTGCACCACTAAATTCTGTGAACTTTAATAGATTATGTCATGATAGGTGTATAATTTATGCATCAGGATTAGAAATGGCGGAAGATATCAAAATCGGTGTTAATGATATGAATATTGAAACAGGATTACTTAATATAACAACAGATCCTGGATTTGCAAACCATTTTCAATTGCAATCAGGCGACTTTTTGGTACTTAAACCAAAAACAAATGAGTATACTATTTGGAATGAAATGACAACTTGGAGCGATTTTAGAAAGAAACTGGAATTTATGCAACATGGGATGATCAAATTCCAAAAAACTAGTCAGATTCCATCTCTTAATGATCCGATTGGCCAAGATACAGAACAAAAGAAACAGACCTTTACTGAGAAACTGTCGGATGTGAGATTTCAACTTGGAGAGGTTTATTCTCGAATATATGCAGGAATCAAGAAACTTCCTGCAGTTTTGGTTCTGATTTTGTTTGCTCTAGTTTTGATTATTTTCGGTGAATTGTTTTTAATGTGTTTTAAACCCCGCAAAGAAAAGAATAGCATCAAACAAGATTTGAAATAAATACACAACTTTTCAATATGTATCGAGGAAAAATCCTTAATCATTTTTATGTTTGAGCAATACCAAAGGGTGCTCTCTCAACATTACAAACTCGCTCTTGGGACATCAATAGATAATATTCCTAATGTTAGGATTGTTAACTTCTGTTTTAAGGATCCTTCTACCTTGTATTTTACAAGTGTAAGGGGAAACCAAAAAATTGCTGAATTTGATGAGAATTGTAATATTGCTTTTACAACAGTGCCTGATTCGGGATTTGAACATGTTCGTTCAAAGACTGCATGTGCAAAAAGAAGTGTTTGTGAACTCAAAGATGTGTCAGATATATTTTTGAAACAAGTACCAGGTTTCGATCAAACAATCGTAGAAATTGGAGAACTTTTAGATTTGTTTGAAATCAATATCAAATCAGCAACTGTTATTCTTGGTGTTAATGAAGAAGAAACATTTTCTTTTGATTAAAAATTGATTGAGAAACATTTTTCGAATTCATAAATGAATCTGTAGATGATAAATAATGATTTTAAGAAAATAAATAAAACGGGGAAATGGATTATTAATTATTTTGATAATCTATGTCTAATAATAGATAGCCTATGTAAAACAATTATTAAATTAAAACCATTGGAAACTTCATCATAAAACTCAAATAAGAGGAAATGGATTTGATTATATTCCTATATTAATACTATAGAATGGGTATCACTTTGAATAGAATCTGTTACTGACTTTGTATTCAAGGTGGCATTTTTTAGTTGATGCCTGAAGTTGTTTTCCAACATAAGGATAGAACAAAGCAGGTTGAAAAGAAGGTTTTGTCTTGCTTGAATAAATATCTAGATGAATATTCGACAAAAGAACGAATTGTTTTGAGTGATTCGTGTGATTTTGATGTTTTTTGTCATTTCATTGATTTTCTTGTGTCAG
>Ga0209639_1001177_pt1 | contig 28663 bp, 24 predicted proteins | sample EPASupsiteHSE605_FD_187268 | JGI IMG/M metagenome (GOLD analysis project Ga0209639, IMG submission 187268) | Bioremediated contaminated groundwater from EPA Superfund site, New Mexico - Sample HSE6-05 (SPAdes) (version 2) | ecosystem: Environmental > Aquatic > Deep subsurface > Groundwater >... | reverse complement strand
CTTGACCTGCAAGATCAACGATCTCCAAAAATCGATTAATATTGAATCCAAATTGTGACAATAATTCTTTGATCTGAACATCATATGGATTACTTAGCATTTGCTCAATAAACAAACTGAAATCATTGGATTGGAAACCAAGAACTTTGACAAATGATTTCAATATATCTTCATATTGGGTGAGATTAGTACTAATTGATGGATCGAAAAAGAGAGACAGAAAATCACCAACTGTTAATGATGAATTCATGATTTGGATAATTGGGGATAATGTGATATTCAATGTCAACAATTCAGATAGGGTAGTTGAACTATTTATCATTGAAAGGTCTGAATGAAAATTGTCCATGATCTTTTTGATACTGGTTGGTTTACTAATTCTATAGCAGTATTGAAACTCATCAATAAAAACAGGATAACTTCCAGAATTGGATATATATTGAACGAAATTGAGTTTGTGAACACTGTCATCAGAAAAGAACTCGGTTCCCATGTAATCATTCGTTAAATAGGTAACAACATTAGTCGTGATATTTCGATTTAGAATAGAATGATTATGAAAATCTTGAGACGATAGTATTCCAGAAACAGATCCTAAAATCAAACCAGCAATCTCAATAAAAACGATACCCCCATCATCTTTATTGTTCACTTTATTTTGAATAAACGAATTTTGGTCTGGAGTAATCATAATTTCACCATAACCATTTACAACTCTAATAATTGATGGACTATTAAGGTTTCCAGACATATATCCAACAGTATTTTGATACTCTTGGTTATTATTTTGGTCAATTGAGCTAATAATTGACCAATTTGAGGGACCACCTGAATAATAGTTATAATACAATGGGCCATCATGAAACACAAATGTACATGCTCCGTCCATTAAACCAAAAGGTCCATAACTCTTACGACCAATACGTAGATTTGCACAATTATTTGGATAAACAAGTACCAGAAAACTCACATTGCCCTCCATAACTGGATGAATAATGGTATATTCTTCCAACTGGTTCTCAATGAATTGAAAACTATGGGGATTAATAATTGTTTGGTCACTTGAAGAGCTCTTGACAAAGCTAATATCTGAACTTACATTATAAACCACAATTTTTCCAAGGAAAGTAACGTTGATGAGATCCTCATTGCTCATTGTGTAGGAATACTCCTTTGTTAATTCTATTTGACTAGAAATTTCGAAAACAGTGGAAACAGAGAAGATTGTTAATAACAAAAACATTGAATAAAATGAATTGGACCAAGTAACAGAAAATAGGTTAAATATTCGACGTTTAAATCAAATATTTGATTAGAAATTCATAATTTCTATGTTGGCGCAAAATTCTTTATATAGTATTGAGGTTTTTGATAATGATGATTACTTTTTGATAACGAAAATGGGGATCTCTTTGAAAAATATTTTGCAAATTATGAATTTATATTTCCAGATCGTTATTTTGTCAGAAAACTGAATTGATCTTTCAATTTGAAAAATCAAAACCGTTGAAAAAATGATAATACACTTATCAATGTTTTCGGATAATCTAAAGATAATTGGGAATACATAGTTAGTATTAAAGATAGGATATTCCCAACTTTTGGAGGGTCGATTCTGATTTATAGCCCACTCTCATAAAGTTGGATTGTAAACGAGACGATATGAACCCTTAATACATGGTTCACAGGGGATTTGGTAATATATTTTTTCTTTATTCAGTGCTTTTATCATTTTTCTTCAATAAGTTACTCAAAAAATGATTCAAAGAGTGCTGTTTAATGATAGTTTCGTTTCATGAAATATAAAAGTTTACCAATTGCAAATAAACAGTACCAAATCCCCATCAAAATTTGGTAGCTTTTGGCCACTTCAACCTTATTTAAATATTTTAGTATTAATCAACTAGAACACCATTAATATCGAAAAACTGTGTCAGTTTTTTCAATCTACACAGAAAAGTTTGGAGTAATCAATAGCCTTCACATTTTTACGACATATACAGATAATAATTTCATTATCTCATTCACATATATATGAATTGGCCCATTTCATTTTTGCAGCTAAATTTACATGTTTAACAAAACGATCATATTATCTTATTTTTTGATAGGAACTGTATAGTTCAGAATATTTCTGAAGAAAGTCTATTACGATTTTGAGCCCATCATGCTTTTAAACATGCTACATATGTTTTTTTATTCATCAAGATCTATTGATGAAGGATTTCATATTGTAGATGTAAATCCTTCAGTCATTTCGGCAGCAAAAAGGACCAACGTTGTATTTCATGTGTATCCGAATGTTACAGGTTATTGCTACTGCAAATTTGGATCAATTGTCATTAGTGGACATGCTGATAATAGTGGGCAAGTTATTTGCAAATCACCAAGTTATCCTCCAGGGCAAGTTCAGGTATTTTTTTCAAAAGATCGGATAAAATGGTCTAATTCTGTTGAGATTACTTTTTCATCTCACTATTCAATTAATCCAGTGATGCTGGCAGTACCTATTGGTGTGTTTGTTTTTATTGGTGCTTTAATATCGACCACAAAAATTGTTCATTTTCCTTATGTTTTATTAATCAAAAGGAATTTGGCTCATTTAATCGACAATGTTATCACTCCACTAGTGATAAACATGCTCGACACGCTTGTTCCTTACATCAACAAGCAATTGAAATTCATCCAAAACTATTTCTAAATCATCCTAGTTTTATTTCATTTTTTTTGTGTTATATCTCCACATAACAAAGAGAGAGATGATTGCCCACGATATGAAAGGAACAACATATGCATTAAATCCAGGTTTCAGCCCATTTCCATTGAAACCCACTAACATGACAGTTAATGTACCAATAACATTAATTCCAAAAGACAAATAAGGCCTCAATCTTTTAACAATAAAAACAAGATAGAGGAGAAAGAGGATAGCAACAAGGGTTCCATAGAGTATTTGCCTAGGAGTGTGATAACCACCAAAATATGTTAACATAAAGCTTGATGATAGCAATAACTCAACAATAATAAACAAAGACCTATGTATCAGTGATTTTCTGCGGAAATCCTTCATGGTAACAAACCATGACATGAAAAAGTAGTAATTAAAAAAAGCGTGCCCAGATACAGAATTAGGATGAACATTACATCTACTATCCATCAAAGCATTCTTTAAAAGTAGAACAACAAAAGAACCAAAAACATAGGTACCAAAAATATTTGAAAGGAGTAGTGATTTCAAGTATCTCTTGCTGCTCGTCAATCCTTGGTAAAACATATATGCAATATTGGAGACAACGCATATGGGAAACAAAGGTATTTTCAATTTCAAAGGATTTGTAATAACATCCCTAAAACAGACATCCATTCTATATTTATGATCGGAGAGTTACAATTTACAAAATAATCGGTTATGATTTTTACAAAATTATCGGAAACTTCAAATGTCAACAAAGAAGGTAACAATACATGAATTTCTCGAGCATTATTCTCGTAAAATTGTAAAAATAGCGATTCCTGTTATAGTAACTCTTATTCTCGATGCGATTCTGACAAGATTTCTTGAGAATACTTCAGGGAGCGTTAATTTGGATAGATCAATTGCAGAGACAATGGCTTACAATGATGGAGGGTATGATTTTTCTGATAGCTTATATCTTGCTCTTTATTTGATTTTCATGATTCTTTTGGTTACAGCTCTTCTTGTTACACTATATTTTTGTGGGTGTGTAAAAATCATATTCTGGTGGATGGTGTTTTCGACAACATTATTACTCTCATTATACATGTGGGTATGTCTAGGATCGTTTCCCACAATTACAAATAAACCAGTTGATTGGATTTCATTTGGATTGGTTGTTGGCGGACTTGTGATTGTTGGAAATATGAGTTTATTCTGGCGCGGACCTCCAATTGTTACGCAATTTTTCATGATTTTTATATCTGTTCTTGTAGCTCTAGTGTTTTTGAATTTCCCTGATTGGTCAATATGGATGCTACTCACATTGCTTGTTTTTTATGATATGTTTGTAGTTCTTTGCCCAGGCGGTTTGCTCAAAATCCTAATAGAAAAATCCAAGGAGAGAGGTGATTCAATACCTGCTTTGATTTATTCAAGCGTTGTCTTTTTAATGGCAACTGAAGAGACAAATAATTACCAAGCAATTGAAAATCCGAAAGCTGAAGAAGAAGAAGACACCGGAATCAAACTCGGGCTCGGCGATTTTTGTTTCTATGGTGTTTTGGTTACCAGAGCAGCAAGACTAGGGTGGGACATTGTTGTTCTTTGTGTTTTTGCAGTTATCCTTGGGTTATCTCTCACACTTCTATGCTTAGCAATATATGAGAGACCATTGCCAGCCCTTCCGTTTTCTTTGGTGTTGGGAATCCTTTTCTTTATCATTGGGGCGTTCTCATTCCGCTCTTTTAATATCAACTTGAGGAATCTCAGACTAGTATTGTGATTTACTTATCGTTAGCCAAATGGAAAGAGTTCGAAAAAAGCGCTCTCGTCCAGCAGGCGGTCCTAGGAAAATTTTTGATAAACTTCCTCAAATTGAAGGTCTTTCTTTTGGTCAGACAATTGGATCGGGACATTTTTCTGAAGTTTTTGAAGGGATATATAATTCACAACCTGTTGCAATAAAATTAATCGAACGCGGAAGCGAAAAATTAATATCTACAGAAATACAAATTTTAAATCAGCTTAGGGGGTGTCCAGAGATCATTCAACTTTTAGCTGTAATAAATGATATAACAACTGTATTGGTTTTCGAGATCGTTAAACCTATAAGTTTTGAGTCATTTATAGATCAAATATCTCCACAAAGTATGAGATTTGTTCTAAGATCATTATTAGAGGCAACCCAATATGCTCACAAATTTGGAATTGTTCATAGGGATATAAAATTTGGGAATATTTTGATCTCTACAGATCTGAAAGAATTGAAACTCATTGATTGGGGTTGCGGTACATATATTTCGGATGAAATGTCCCCTAAAGCAGGATCAAGGACTGTTAGGTCTCCAGAAATGCTCATTGGATATAAAGGATACAAATTTGGAGGCGATTCATGGGCAATCGGTTCATTCATTCTATTTATATTATGCGAAGGAGAGTTGCCATGGAAATGCCGAACAAGCCCTTTGACTTTGATCTCTCTATCAAAATTTTTTGGATCTGAAAAAATCAAAGATATAGCTAGCAGAAATGGCATAGAATTGGATTCCGAGATTGTTAATGAATTATCCGAATTGCCAATTGAGAGTTTGAGTGAGAAGTTTTCCAAAAGATTATTTCATTTGATTGAGCCTGATCTAATGGATCTAATGAATAAACTTATGGAGATTGACTATGCACACAGATTATCTATTGAAGAAGCTTTGAAACACCCATATTTCCATTAATGCTAGAACATTTATAATAAAGAAAAATGTTTACTCCACAACCTTTGATATTCAAGTAATTATAATACATTGTATTTATTGTATTAGAACTGATCCAAAAATTGAAATCACTTTCAAGACTTCAATATCATTGGAAAGCGTAAATTGTTGCAAAATGAAATCGTATGATCTATAAGGTGTATCCAATGGTGTGGCTTGAGCTATTGGATTGTCGGCATGACAAACACCAGAGGCAAAATACTGATATTCATATGAGGAAATTAGACCAAAAGTATTATTGTGAATAATTGAGACCGAGTTTATTGTAAGGGAATTCGATGGATGGCTTATAGTACAATGCCTTAAACTCAAAACATCATTGCTTTCTTTATAAAAGAGGGTACCTATATTATGAGAGAAAATGCAATCAGAAAATATATATATCGAACCATATGTTCTCACCAAACCAAATCCTGAATTTGCCCAATTTCCAATAATATTTGCAAAAGAAAAGCTCCCAGAATAGTCCCATAACATGATACAAATATGTGAGGATGCATTATTCCATGCAAATGTACAATAGTTGCTCAAAAAATCCCTTGTTTTATATACCCTAATTCCACAATCGAATTTGCACAAGTTTTTTGAAAAATTTGAAGATGAAAGTCGATTTTCTCCATTCCAAAGAGTAATTGGTTGCTCTCCTAAAAGATACTTAGAACAATAAGTCAAAGTTGCATAATCGATTCGAGATATTTTTGAAGAAATTGATGCAAAATGGCAACTTGTAGCATTGCATCCATACGCACATATCATTCGAATTTCGCTGATAAGATTTGCACAGTAAATTGCTCCTCCTGAACCAGAACTGCTACAATTATTGAACACACAATATGTTACATTGAAAGGAAGTAGATTACTCAAGTAAATTACTCCTCCATTACTGGAAAATGCTTGTGTTCTGGAAAAATAGCAATCATTTATCAATATTTCCACATTTAAATATGATCTTCCAACTGTAATATTGTTCTCAGTACAAACATTTTGTGAAAACCTATTCCTTACTGTTTCTTCATCAATATTCCTCGGATTACCACCGGATTCATAATTTAAAACAAAGAATACCAACATAATAACATTTGCGAAAAAAAATCTTGAACCCAAATCCATTATTTATTAGTTATTTCTTAATTCTGAATTTTTGTTACAAATAGTAATGACGATGAATTCAAAAAATCAAAACTTCGGATATTTATTAACTCTCCATTCATTTATGGCAGATTATTATTTACACTGGTTGAATTATCCTCAATTTTAATAATATCTTATGAAATAGAGTGTATCCAATCTATTTAACAGTAATTTTTAGTGTAAACAGAACATTTATGCCAAGATCAATGTTGTAGTATGAGAGAACTCGATAAATTGAAAACATTTGGTCATTTTGAAATAAAAAATGCATTTGAAAGGAAATTACTTTTTTTTGAAAAGAATCCTTCATATCAACAAACCGCAATTCATTATGGAGATTGCTCTCAGATCTGAGTTACTCAGTGATTTTAACAAAATATCATTAGTAATTCGAGAGGCATTTGAAATCGATTTCTTGAATGGAAACGTTCCAGCTTTACATGTTTCGGAAGTAACCTGGGTTGATTATCTGAGACACTCTGAGCATTATGACAATGATTTGGCTATTGTAGCTCTTGTTAATAATGAAATTGTTGGTCATATAATGTATACACCATGCAATATGAGGTTTTATGGAATTGAAGTTAAGGCAGTGGCTTTATCCATAGTATCAGTGAGACCGTCATTCCAAAAGTGTGGAATTGGCAAGAAGCTCATCGAAGAAGGCCTGAAGATTTCGAGAGAAAAGGGTTATCAACTGTCTTTTGTTTTGGGACATCCATCCTATTACCCAAGATTTGGATATATCATAAATGGATTCGGAGAGTCATCTATTGTAATTAAATCCGAGTTTTTCCAGTGCATTCCGAACAATATCAAAGAAGTTGCAGTCCAAGATCATCATATGGACCAATTAGTGTCAATGCACTATAAAACTTATGAAGGAGTGAATGTTTATGGCTCCCCTTCTCGCCAGATAATTGAATGGAAGAGTATATCTCCTCATCTGAAAACTTCTGTTCTCGAAGAAGAAGATATTAAAGGATATATAAGATATGTAAAGCATGATAACGTAATTGAAGTGAAGAAGATTGTATCAAACAACAACCAAGATCTAGTGAAATGCATCAGTTACATATTCCAGCAGAATCCAAATATCAAAGAACTCAAATTGCCCATCAATCCCCAATCCAGCATTCTTGATGGGCTTGAATATTCAAAGGTGTGCCAGAAGTGGGAAGCATCAATGTTATTTAAGATAGATCCCAAGTTTTCATCATTCGATAAATATATGGATGATATTCAAACAAATGAAGAACAATTAGGCGCATTTTTATGGCCAATGTGCCTTGATTTACTCTAGATAAAAGAATCATTATTTTTTTTATGGAAGAAAAGAAATCACAGGCAGCCCAACTTTCTGTATCAATCACAAAGCTTCCTCCAAAATGCACATTGGAGCAAATTAGCAATTTTTGTAAAAAGGTTGGTGTTTTGGCAACTCATCCAGAAACAGGAGAAGACTTAATTCTTCATAATGAGAAGTCAAATAGGGCGACTGTCACATATTCATATCCAGAAGGAGTCAATCAAGCAATAAAAATTCTGGATGGTGAAATATTCTCAGAAGGTTATCAAGTAAGCGTTGAAAGGGCTGCTCATGAACCATTTGACTTTTCAAAGTGGAAGAAAGCAATGAGAATGACTAGAAAATTTCATTCATATATTATAGGAGATGAAGAATTAAAAAAAGATGAGATTAAAAGAAACAAAATTATGATCCTTAAAAATGTATTCACTACAAAAGAAATGGTTGAAGATCCTGATTTATATGGGAAAATTGTGAAAGAGTTGACTCAAACATGTGAAAAATACGGTAAGGTTTCACTTGTAAAGCCCATGGAGTTCAATGCAGAGGGTACAGTGATTGTTAGGTTTGATGATCCTCAATCTGCGGCTCTTGCAATTGGAGAATTAGATTCTGCAAAATATAGAGATAGGGAAATCACATCAGAAATGTGGGATGGAAAAGAAATCGAGTCCAAAGAATCACAGGAATCAGTGAATGAGAGGATTGAAAGATACCAGAAGTTCCTAGAAAACAAAGAATAAAATTGTACAACTTTAATGATTCAACAACTCAGATAATAAGTGTCTGTTTTCTTGCAAGGAAAGCACGACAGGTTTTTTCTCATGGGGAATCAAAGCAGGTAAATACGTCATTGAAAGGGACATGTTATCTGGGTTGAAACTCTCCAATAATTGACTTTGTGGAGGAGAAAAAGATTCTAAAATCTCTGCTTTAGGTTTCCTTCCCCTTTTTTTGATTGCAGGCTCACCGTTAGCGATTCTCTCCAGCCTTCTCTTCAAAGTACTGTTCCATCTATTCTTCACACAGTTATCTGTTCTCCCGCTAAAGTGTTTTGCAATTTTCGCCCATTGATTTCCATACATATTATGATACTCTATAAGCTTAGAATCCTCTTCTTCTGTCCATCCTACTTTTTTAATTTCGGGATTCAAGTGATTGATCCATCTCTCTCTACACTGCTTTCCTATCCTCCCTGGAAGAGTTTGGGCTAGTTTTGACCAATCCTTATCTCCATTAATTTCAATGAATCGGATAATTGCTTCATCTTCATCTTTTGTCCATGATCCTTTAATTAAATCGGGCTTAAGGGCTTTGTTCCATCTACCAGACACTTGTGGGACGGTTTTATTAGGAAAGCTCTTGGCAATCTCTGTCCATTTCTGTTGAGGGTATAGATTCACAAGTCTCACCAAAAACTCATCCTCTTCTGGAGTCCAAAGAGCAGCTGAAGAGTTATAACTTCTTTGCTGGCGAGATCGTGTTGGAGCAAGCGCCATTGATATATGGAAATGATGTACGTTTAAAAATTCAAATTATCACAAACGCACCAATCGAAAAAAATTGTTGCAGTTATACCTCCATGTTCTTTTTTCTTGACGTGCTCATTGGTTTAACTAACAAAGAATATGGCAACTTCTTAAATGGAGGGGAGGTGGCTGTCAACCCGTGAGCAACAATGGATAAGCTGGAAAGATGCTTTTCAACAGGACGCCTTTTTATTTTGGGGAGAATACAAATTTCGTTATTGCAAAGACATTCTTCATTTTTGAGAATCTTAATCATGTTCTTCATTTTTATCATGATATTATGAGCAGCTCTCATCATATCAATATCACATTTCATTGGTTTGACCACAATACCCAGATCAGTAGCCATTTGAAATAACTCTTCTTTCTTCGGTACTGTTTCTGTCCTTTCCTCATATCGAAATGAATCTGATATATAATACTGAAGGGGAGATCCTTTGAAAAATGGGTGCTCACAAACATCAGTTATTGTTATCCTTGTTGCTGGATCTTTATCCATCATTCTTAAAAGGAGATCAATCAAATCAGGAGGAATGAATTTTGGGAATATTGGTTCATTATTGATTATTTCATTCACCACTTTTTCGGAATTCTCTGCAAAAAAAGGCATTTTTCCAGCAGCAAGAGCATAAAAAGTCACCCCAAGACTCCAAATATCACTTGAATATGAAAGATTGGGACTAATAAACAGTTCTGGTGCAGAATAGTCTATGGAACCACAGTTTGTCCCGCTTTGGTCTAACTTTTCAGCCATTCTTGTGCTAAACCCGAAATCAAGTAGCCTTATTGACATATTCTTATCAAGAATGAAATTCTCAAGTTTTATATCTCTATGGATAATCTTCTTGTTAATGTGAAGATATCTAATCGCAGAAGCTATTTGCGAAAAGAACTTTTTTATCTCTATAATAGTTATTCTTTTCATTTTGTTCATATAATTCAAAAGAGTTCCATTCTCTCCCAATTCCATTATTATTGAACTCATATGAGGAGTCTCATAGCAGCTGTAGTATTGAGCAATAAAAGGATGATTCACGCATTTTAGTATTTCAATTTCTTTCAAGTACAGCTCCTTATTATACTTTTCATCCTTGTAAAAAACTTTAAGTGCAACCGGGGTACCCAATGGTGTGAAAATGGCTGAATACACATCAGAAGACGATCCTGTTCCTATTCTTTCTAAAGATGAAAAACATTTACACATTTCGACATTATGTGTCATAAGTTCTGCCTCACTACAGAATAATTTTATGAAAGTTTTTGGTGGGTTATGAAAAATTCAATTTGTTAATTTTTTTAAATAATTTACACATAGTTTTGAATAGAGGTTTAATAAAAAATAATCAACTATAGATTTTACCACATTCCCATAAAATCGAAATCATTTTCCAGAAACTCATTTTGAATGAAATCATTTTCGGTATATTTCTGAATAATATCTTCTCCAAGGAGTTCAGACTCTTCTTTTGAGACAGATCTTTTAATCATCGGCAATGGTAGTGGTATTGGAGTGACTGGCGTATAAGCCACCACTGGTAACGGTAACAAAATAGGCTTGGGTTTCAATACAATTGGGCAACATATTGCTTGGCTAGCTGTTCTCATTCCTGTAAGCATGAAGCGTGCATTAGCAGGCTGAGATGGAAATCTTACTGTCCATTGCCTCATAAAAACTGAATCTGGATCCAATGATGGAAGAATTTGCTGCAAACAACTCTTTGCCTTGTCCTTGGTTTTTATTGAAATATATCCAAATTGTTGGAAGCCGTTGTTAATGCTTGATTTGCATCTTCCGATAAATCGCTTCAAAATTTTGGTATTTACTCCAATAAAAAGACCCAAGTAAGCAAACCCGCATGCCATTGCCCTCTTTTCTTTATCCTCTGATCGACGGTCAATGAAGCGAACAATTGATAGAACTTCCTGAGAAAAAGATGATATATGTCTGCTAGATCTACTATTAATAAAAGAATCTTTAAGTTTAACATATGCTTCTGTATCTTCTGTCGGTAAATCTATAATGTCCCCTTTCATTAATCACAACGAAAAGTGAGAAGAACCTTAGTCTAATTCAATAGTTGAATGAGATACCTGTCTTCACAAATTTCAGGGTTTTGAAACGATAAATTATCAGAATTTTCTCGTTTTTGTAAAGAGGAAACAGGGTTCAAAAATTTGGATAAACTCCGACTAAATTGATAATGGGATATTTAATTACTTTCAGGCTTTATATCGGAAGTAGTTACTTGGGCCTTCCATCTTGCTAGTTTCAGTAAATCAGCACTAATTTCATCTTTGAAGGGCTTTCCGGTGGCACTGACCCACAGATTCATTCTAAATTTATCAGTACGAATTGTAAACTCGATGCCATTAATATGTTCAGAATGAGCTATTGTCTCACCAATTAAGGATAGTACAACATCTTCAAATCTATCGTTGATTTTTTCTTTCTTAGACTTGGCAATAACATGCTCAATAGAAAGTTCAATCCCTCCAGCGTTATTCCTGTCTTCCCAAAGAGGACGAATTCCCCTCTTAAAGACATAATATCTACAACCCTTTGGGAGAAGCGAAGCCTTTTCAATTGAATTCAATATGCCCCAAAACTCCTCTATTGTTTCAAAATCTGCCAATCTATGGAGAAACTCATCCCAATTGGCACTTTTAATTGTAAATCGATCAGGTATCAAATACCAGAATGTCCACTGCCTCAATAGTGGAGTACCAGCTGTTGTTTCGCGTTTGATTTCCATCCAACAAAAATAAAAGCGGTTATTATTAATAAACTATTCAAAATTCAAAGAATTAGTGAGGTGAGGTGAACTGAATTTAGCAAAAAATAATCGTCTGGCCGTTGAAAACACACCAGAATCTGATATGGAAAGCCTGATCATTAGTGACCATGAGATCATCAATGGAAAATTGGCATACATAGTTTTTTCGAATGAGGGCGATAAAAGAAATGAGCACCCAGTATTTTCAGAAGAATTTCCATCTGCGAAAAGAGTTAGAGATTATTGGATTAATGAATGTACCAAAAAACTTGGGAAAGAACAAGTTTCAGCTAATATAGAAGAAGTATTACCTAAATCTACAATGCATCCCATTCATCAAGATGATTCGATAATAGATATCCTCGGAATAACACAGTTTCGAGATAGATTGTTAGTTGTTTTGAAATATGAAGCTGATGACAGAGTACGCCAACTGGATATGAAAACAGCAAAAGAGCGATACCCTGCTCAGTTAGCATCTTTCTTAGAAAAAAGAATTGAATTTTCAAAAGATATTAATTAACATTTTATACTATCTGAATAGCTGATGAATCACAAAAGAGGGACATCATTGAGGTAATACCATTGATCAAGAAATAAAGAATGGAGAATCCGAATAAGTATAGAGACTGATTTGTTTTCATCACCAAAAAATAGTACATTCCTGATATGATAATCATTGGAAAACTCAATACCCAAGAAACCAAGAATCTGGCGAGTATATGAGAGTTTTCAATGTTATCCCACATTGTTTCTTCAATGGTAGAAATGTTTCTGAGTGCAAAATGATATGAAATTCCCCATGGCCCACCGATTAATGGTGAGAACAGTAACAGCAAAACGGGGAAAAGGATTATGGAAACAATCACATATAATATCAAAAATATCACATATGGTATCCCAATATACAGCCCTTTTGTAAGTAAAGAGCAAATATTTTGGTCTTCTTCGAAGTTCATAAAAGACATTATTGTGTCATCAAATAGTTTTTCCCATAATGTTTTAGGAGAGCCGAGATACTGCAAAAAATAGAACACAGAAAAGGGAAGCGTCAGTAGAAAGTAAAATGGAAACGAAACAACCAAACAAAACACAATGAAACCACCACCTGAATAAGAAAATAGCTTTATCCATCCACCAATTTGTCTATTGATCGCATAAAACAACAAAGCCCCTCCTAAATAATAAAAAATGAAAGCTGCCACAGACAATTGGTTTCGCCGATTGAATTCTACAGTTGACATGTCAAATGAATTTACAATAAATAGAACTATAAGTATACTCAATAAAATCGGCATTATAACATAGAACAATAGTACCAATATTCTTGAAGTCCCATTACTTGTTTGAGCTTTCATTTAATACGTTTACTTTTAATAATTTACATTTTATTCACATATTAAATATACATTCCCTATAAGGGAATCACTTAATCAAGAATAATGATATTATTTATTTCCGTGTCTCTAATGATCACAATTATCTTTAATTGACACTAGTTGACAATAGTCGTCATTTTTCTCCCTAAGTTGATGTTATAGAGCAATGCTACAATTTATAATAGGAGAATGGTTTTAAGTCTTTTAAAAATCACAAAAATTTCATTGACCATTTTGTTAAACAGTTTCTAGATCTTTTTTCGTAATGAATTTATTACCTTAAGTTCATTGAAATATTTATTTAAAACATGTCAATTATTTTAAATGAAACTGATATTTGGTGTTTATTTATGTTGTTTATTGGCAGCTGTGGTTATTTGGCTGATTGGATTGATGTTTGGTGGTACACAACAATGGACAATGGGAATGGGTTCAGCTACATTTATAGTATCTGGTTATGTTTTCTTTCGTAGTAATTGGCTGGAAAATCCTCATGATGTAGGTACTATGTTATTAATAACAAGCTCAATCCATGGTATACTTTGCGGAATTTGTGCTTTCATATATTTATTAATAACAGACCCAAAAACTCAGTTCTCTCATCTTTTTGGTACTATCTTTATTGCTTTTATATGGTCAATGATTTTTGATATGGTTTCAATATGTATTTGTCAAGAAGAAACAACAAGAAACACTGAAGTTGAACAAAAAACAATAGTCAAGGTGATTATTCTGGACAAAAACGAAGTTTAAAACTGCAAAATTTCGGTTTTTTAAGTAATAAACAAGTTCAACTTTTATGACCTTTTTTAAGACCATAATTATGTGATATGAATTCTAGACATCAAAATTTTTGGTCGTTCAAGAGAAAATATATCAAATAGCTTCATGGATAATTAATGGGAATTCAGATTTGCCGAATGCTCAACATTGGTGTCGTAGCAGCGAAATAATTGTCATGGTTAATTCTGAGAAAAATGTGAAACTTTATCGTAATGTTTATGACATAATGTTTGATTCTTTTTTAGATACAATTCCAGAACCTTTTTTTCAAATATTATCAATTCGTTATCCAGAAGAAAATCTTCAATTGATCAAAAACGAAGTACTAAAAAGGGCAAATGAAATGGTTAGTTTCCCTGAGTTTGATGAATCCAGTATCAAGAATGCCAAATCCGAATTCAAAGGCCCAAAAACATATTCTAGTATTCAGAGGCGTATTGATTTTTATTTTCCCTTTTTCCCTGACATTTTGGAAGAAATATCCCAAATTCAATTTGTAAATTCCGTCGAAAAAGAATATTCCGAGTGCTTCGTGTTGTTATCTTATAATTCATGGGTAATTATTTATCATAAATCGAAGAAAATAGATTATTTGACCCTTTTGGTGAAGAATCTGTTTTTGTTTTTAGTTTCTTCCAGGTCCAGTATTATTATGAATGCAATAATTTACCTAATGGCAATTTTCTTTTTGGAAAGTAATTTGGAATCATCAGATGAGATGCTAAACATGTTTAGAAATTTGTATTCTAGTAATATGGCCTGCACATATTTCTCTCTTTTTCCAAAAATTATTGGTAGATTTATTAATTCTAAAGATGAAAAGGAAAAAGCTATATCATACGAAGTTCTTTCATTTTATTATGACATTGTTCAAAACGAGCCCTATGACATAATTAAAGATTCTGCTATGAGTACTTTAAAATGTTTAGAACTTCAATTAATGAATCTTGACATTTTATCCATCAGGATATTTTATTTGTTTATGAATTTGTTGGAATTATCCACAGTGAAGTGTTGCCTCAGATTAATTGTATCAGGAATTATTTCCAGAGTGAAGCAATCATCATGGCGATGTTATGTTTATAAAGAGAGTCAGGCTTTTTTAACACTTAATCCTCCAAATTTATCATTAGGTCTTTCTTTTTCTTTTTCTGATGTTGAACTATACGATTTTGAGTCAGTCATAGACAGTATATCATCATTTTACCTCGAAGGACCCAAAATAGAATTATGCGATGATTCTCTTTTATCAGTTTTACATATAATTTGCAAAGGTATAGAATTAAAAATAGATTTGGCAAACGAAATATTTTCTGGGTTTATTAATGAATTTAGCAATGAATTTTCTTTTGAGTTATTTTCTGTTTTTCTAAACATATGTTGTTTATTGAATCCATCAATATACCAAGAGATATCTTTGTATAATTGTATAGTGTTAAACCAAGTATTTGACCCTGGTGTGATAGCTAATAGGATATTGATTGATCAAAAGGGTATAAATGAGCTTAACACTTTTAGGAACACTGTTCTTAGACTAATCATATATGAGGGTTCTAATGCAGTTAATTCTCTCATTATTCAGTTTATACCCTACCCAGATTTGCTTTCCGAAATATTGCAAAGATTACTTCAAATGAAAAATCTATTGACCCCATTATTATATATCTCTTCGATTCCAAAATCCTTAGCAATTACTCTTCAGTATTATAATAGTATTGAAATCAAATCATATGACCAAGTTAAAAAAGCAGTATCAACTGTTTTTTATTTTTTATCAGTGCTTTTTTTAGATATTTCTCTTGCAAATATTTTTTTCAAAGACCAGTTTTTTTCATCAGTGTTTTTGTCTTTTTTATTTGAAAGGGGAATATCTGATTTTATTTTAAGCCAAATTAAAGTGTTTTTGATCCAGACTGAAAATATTGAATCATCATCAATCCCATCTGTTATTAACAGCATTTTTGGAATTATAGTTATTGAGTTACCAAAAATGAAAAATTTGGAACTCGGTTTGAATTTATTAAGAATGCTAAATGAAGTATTGTCCGTAAATCCATCATTCTCAGAGTTTTTCATTATCTCACTCGATTCTTTATATCAAAATTTGGATAAATTAGATAGTAACCAAATCTCAAGGCAGTTCTTTTTTGAATTTCTTAATTTTTTAAATAGAATCCCCCCCTCATATAAAAATTCAGATGATATGGTTAATCATATGTACAAAAGCACATGCAATATTTTTGGAAACGATGTCCAAGATTTATTTATAAGTTCATTAAGTGTTATGTACAGAGATTCTTACGCAGAAAGGTTTGAATTATCCCTTATAAGAGATCCAATGATACCCAAATATCTATTTCGAGTTTATGATAGTATCAATAAGCTCCCCGAATTATGTGACTTCATTTCCCAGTTGTGTAGGTATTCTTCATCAAACTGTATGGTGTTGCACAAGTGTGAATTTGATTTGTTATTGTTAAATAGTATTAAAAATAGAATGAAATCCCCAAACGAAGATCAATATTTGATTGAAAAAATACTTTCTGTCTTTGAAGATATTGCATCTCAATCATCATCTCCATTCATCACTAGGAGATTTTTATCATTGTTTTGCCCAATTGATGGATCAATATTCCCAATGCCTTATGGAATTCTTTTCAAAAAACTAACAAGTTTATATTCTTCTGCTTTGAAGGATTCTTCCACAGCTCTTCCATTATTGCCAGATCCTAATCTCATTTTAGAAAAGATAATTGAAAACCCAAACAAACTCACATTTGTTTTTTGGGTTTATATTGGGCAGCATTGCGAAGGATATTATCCGCGTATTGTTTCCGCTATCACTGATGGTGATTTATTATTCGATCTCTACATTGAATCATGTTACATGAATCTCCATGATTCAAATAAAAAATGCTATCAGATTTCAACTAAGATGAATGAACAATCATGGAATTTTGTCTGCATGAAGTTTAAGACGGTATCGAATCAGTGTTCTGTTTCATTTTATATTAATACAAAAAGATCATGTGGTGTGCTGCTAAATTTGTCACATGGTTCAATACATATGGCCAAATTTTCATTTGGAGGAGTACTTTCCAGTTCATTGAAGCCTAAAAATGCTTTTTACCTCGGTCCTTTAGGAATTTTCATAAAATTAAAAGAAGAGCAAATAATTTCTCTTGCAAAGAGTGGCTATATTCAATTACGGAAAACTGGTAACAAAGCTTTGTTCTTTGTTAAAACTTATAAAAGTCAGCCAAGAAGCAAAAAACCAAATTTAATTAATATTCTCACTCATCATTGTTCGCTAGATATAATTCTTCCCCTATTTTCTTTTCTTAAATGCAAGTATTCTGATGGGTCAAGTTATTCGAGCTTTCTTTATGATGCTATTGATGCAATATCAAACGGATTGATGTGTGGAGAAGATGTTGAAAAATCATTTGCGGTATCAAACGGCTTCTCAGTTATAAAATATTTAATTCGAAGTGGACCAAAAGGAAACATCAATTTTTTACTTTATTCAACATTCTATCTTCTTTTGCAATCTCTATTTTCTGACGATCTGAAGAAGCATTTAATTGAAGATTTTTTATTGGATACCGGTTTTTGGATTTGCAGTGATCCTGAACAGCAACTACTGATATTTGGACATTGGTACCAAACACTTTTTCATGAATATTTTGGCATTTGTTGCAAGATAAAGACTTTTTCTACAATTTTAAATGAGATAGTATTATACTTCCCAGATCAAGGAGTTAAGGATATCATTGCTCAAATAACAATCCCCAAAAAAAATCAAACAAATGATATTTCTAATTCTGAAATTCGAAAGATTTTCTACGAACTATTATTTTTGTTATCTGATATAAATTTTACATCTAATGAGTATTTACTCATTATTACATATTGTATTTCATCAGAAAACGCAACGTTTGTGCAAGAGCTACTCCTTCTTGTCATTAAAATTATATCTTCAAATTCTTCTACAATCAATCAACTTATTCAGTTACCTGAAACAATTGGATACCTATATTTTTTAATCAAGAAACCAGATCCAGATATCGTTATTTATGTTATTGAAATCATAATTGAAATGTATAAAGTATCTCCTATTAAGAATCCCCCACTCTATGCTCAACTAAATGTAATACTTAGGTATATTCCTTCAAAAGTATATACATATAGTTTTTTGGCAAAGCTTTTATCATTTGTGACTGAGAAAAATGTAGAACTATTGCCGATTTTTTTCTGGGGTTTATCATCAATGGAATACCTAGAACTAAAAGAGCTGATTAATAAAATTCCAAAAGGGTTCCAATTTTATGGTCATAATTGGGAGATTTGGCCTATGATATTTGTTTGCAATTCACAAGGACAGCTTCAATTAGACATCATTAGTTTAGCTATTCAATCTGGTTCATCTCGAATAATTCAATTATATAATTCCATTGAAATCGCTTCAAAACTTCTGGGAACTAATTCTTATGGAATTAGGCATCAATTTATTTCTCAACTAACAAATATGATAATGGATCAACAAATTGATCCAAATAGTAATACAATCAACCAGTTTTCTTCAGTTCTCCGTTCATTTTTGTTTTTCCGAAAATACAGGGAAGTGAGGAGATATCTTTTAAGTGCGTTTGAAAAATCTCCTTTTGCTGATTCGGTTGAGACACATCCATCAAATCCAAAGAAACCAAAAATTAGACCATTATCTCCAGAGCTTCTCTTAGATGGACTTGAGAAATACGATTTTAAGAAACATAAAGATAGTTTTTCAATTAAGATCGATTCTAATGGTAAATGGAATGATATTAGGATTGCTTTAAGAGGTTTAGATGTTTTAGATATGAGATTGGAAAAGAATCATGATATTATTATAATGATTTCTTATTTATTATTCAAAGATTATCCAGATGATGTGAAAAAGAGAATTAGTTTAATTGAAAAAAGTGGAATATGCATCAACGGAGTTGAATCACTTTACTATCTTTTGAAGCTAAAAATTGGTGTTTACTCAAAATATAAAATCGATGGACTAAAGGAGATTTTGTCATTGAGCGGGGAAATCTCTCATATTTCTTTTGATGAGCCAAAAATCTTCCGAAAATATATTAACAGCTTAATTGAATCATCCATTCATTTCCAAGAAATATCAATCAACTATTTGGTAATTTCCAGTAACATAGATTTTGGATTTTGGAAAGATAGCCAAGAAAAGGAATCTAGTCGAATCATATTAATGGAAAATAACTCAAAAAAGCAGTGGAGATATATTTGGAGTATGTTTTCTGTTGATGGGGCTCCATGGGAAGATGCCTCCGAAAAAATGAAGCACTTTCAAAGGGATCAAACCCTCTGTTATTCTTATTCTCCTTCAAAGCTAAAAATTAATTGGGAGTTTTCAAATCACCAGATTGCTTCAACTGCGAGAGATAATGGAGACACTAAAGAGCTCATAAACTCATTGAATGAAAAAGTAATTCTGCACGAGAGAGAATTTGATTCCAAATCAAAAGGGAAGAGAGTTTTTTTGTCTAATTGTAAAATATGTACAATAAAACACGAAAGGTTAATAGAATTATCTATATATATGAATTATGTCTCTATTCAATATGAAAATCGCAAAATTTTTACTTTTGCTACTGATGAAATTGGTTTAGTATTATCACAAACATTTGCTCATCGAAAGCTAGCAATTGAACTATTTTTAACGAGCGGAAAATCATATTTTATTGTTTTTGCCAAAGAAGAGATTAAAGAGAGTTTTAATAAAGTGTTGAATACCAAACTTAGCAAAGAGTGCCTAAACGAGATAAACTATTTCGTTTCTGGACAGTACACTGAAGATTGGCGAAGTGGGAGTATCTCCAATTTTCAGTATTTGATCTATTTAAATATGATGGGATCCAGGAGCTTCAACTCTCCTTCGCAATATCCTATTTTTCCATGGGTTTTATCTGATTTTGAATCGAATCCAATCAAATTTGCTACCAAAGAATCATATCGTGATTTTTCCAAGGCAGTAGGGGCATTTAACAATGAGAAGCTTTCCAATATTAAATCTATATATGAAGACCTTAAGACTATTGATCCACCTGGTCATATGTACTCTTGTGGCCCAATTTGTCCCCTCACAATATATCTTTATTTTGTTAGGGTTGAACCATTTACTTCATTGCACATACAAATGCAGTCTGGCAAGTTTGATTGTGCCCACAGAATATTTTGTTCAATTCAAAAACTTTATAAATCTGTTTACAATTTAGCCAATGATTATCGAGAATTAACACCAGAGTTTTTCTATCAACATGAATTTTTGGTTAATTATGATGGATTTGATTTAGGATTGCAAAATCAATATGATAATTGTGATGTAGAACTCCCTAAATGGGCCAAAAACCCAATTGATTTCGTTTATTTACATAGAAAAGCCCTTGAATCCTATCAAACATCCGCCGAACTTCATAATTGGATTGATCTTATGTTTGGATATAAACAAAAAGGTGAACATGCATTAAAGGGTGACAACTTATTCAATCCTTTGCTTCTTGATGATATATGGAACAAGGAACCTTCTCCTAGTTCGATGAAACGGCAGAGTATTTATGCCGCAAAAGAATCTCTTGGTCAGTTGCCCGTTCAAGTATTCACTGTTCCTCATTGTATGAAGAACGAAATCAAATGTGATAGATTACCATTATCTTTTGAAACGAGATCTAGCATAATACATGTGTTTTTTGAGAATAATTACAAAGGAAAAACTGAATTGTTTTCTTTATCTTGTGATGGTATTTTAACTTGTGTCCAGATTGAAAATTTCGATAAATTTTCTCGAACAGAAAAAGCAATAGATGGTTTTGATATATCATGGGTATCAAAAGGGGCATATTCATATGGATATCACCAAGCTCTCTTGGTTGGTAATTCATCGCAAGTATTGAACCTCAAAACATTGTGTGTTTCCCCTGTGTATTTATCATTCCAATGTATCAGCAAATCCAACAGGTATATGTTATATGCAGGAACTGATAATTTTTTAAGACTTTTCAAATCGAAACAAACAGATACACCATTTAGGACAGTTCCATTTTATAGAGATTCTGCTACCTGTTGCTTTTTATCTGATGTTTTCCACCTCGCAGTTATTGGATCAAATGATGGATATCTTGTATTGCATTCAATTGAAAATGAGTGTCACATTAAAACTATAAACTTAAAACAATCCGTTCCCCTTCATGTATTAGTCACACCTGTATGGGGGTTCATTACTGCTGTTTGCTCAAAAAATGAAAAATCGAACCCAAATAGTATTTGCTTGTATACAATAAATGGAGAGTTCATCAGGGAATCCAGCATTCCATTCAGTGTTATCCATATCATTTCATTTTCATCTCGAAAAGGATTTGACTATATTATCGTAACTAACGCAGCAGGAAGTATTTTTATGTCTGAAGCTTACTATCTAGATTTCCGCCTACTCAATGTCAAAAAAGGAGCAATTGCCTACCTAACGTTCATACAGAAAATACAAACCCTGATCATCGTATCTGAAAAGGGAGAAATCCTCTTTTACCCCTTAGATTTGGAAATTTCTGAACAAACGTTGACGATGTAAACTATATAAATTTTTTACTTCATAGAGTGGTCTAGTATTATGCAAAAAACCTGCAAGCTCCTTGTTTTAGGCGATTCTGGTGTTGGGAAGACATCCCTTATCCATAGTTTTGTGAGTGAGGAATTTAGATCTGATTTTAAAGCAACTCTTGGTGCTGATATGTCTTCAAAAACTTTCTTTATTAAGGACAAAAAAGTCGAAGCCCAAATTTGGGATACAGCTGGAACTGAACGCTTCCGATCAATGACCATGTCTCATTATCGCGGAGCTGATGCTTGTATTCTTGTTTATGATGTCACATCCCATTATTCTTTTGAAAGATTGTCGAATTGGAGAAGAGATATTATAGATTCAGCTGGAATTGACAATCCTGAGACATTCCCTTTTGTTCTTTTCGCAAACAAATGCGATATTCCATCAAGTAATTGGGAAGTATCAAATAATGAGGCAAAGCAATGGGCAGAGCAAAAAAATATGCCTTTATTTCTTGTTAGTGCTAAAACGGGCGAAAACGTTAATTCTGGGTTTATTGCTCTGCTTGAATCATATGTATCAACATTGAAGCAGCCCTATGTTCAGATGCAGATGTACAATTTGCAAGAGAATAACAAAAGCAAAAAATGTTGTTAACAAACAGTTTAAATATTACAGCATGGACACTTACACCTCTCAGCCTCTTCTTCCTCATCATTCAACAAATAATGCTCTATAATTTTTGGTTCGTATTTCTGAGGAGGGCTTAAAGATTCTTGTGATAGAGACATTGGTTCATCAGCATCAAATGTATCACTGATCCTTCTTTTTGGCGATGGAACAGGACTTATGACTTTTGGAATGCCTTCCCATATATCATCAACATCTCCTGGTCTGAGCTCTATAAGAGTCTCAACCAGTTTTGATGATATATATGAATAATTGGGTTCATCATGGTATCTTAACCCAATTATGTATTCATAGATTTCCAAAAACTGAGAAGGGAGATCCTCACACAGTTTTTGGGTAGATAAAAGTTCTTTCATTGAACTTACTTCATTTTTATCTGTTGAATTGCTCCATGGTAATGTGCCATGAGATAATTCAATCAGAGAAAGGAACCAAGAGTATAAATCATCACATCTTCCAAGGTCTTTTTGATAGTGTGCGTTAAGTGATGCATACCTCAGTGTTCCAACAAAGCATGATCTGGGAGACTGAATATGTGGTTTCCCAGTGTTGGGATCAATGTGTCTCTTACTTAACCCAAAATCAATCAAACATATATCGCTGTCACTCTTTGGACGGTGTAAAAAGTTGTTTGGCTTTATATCTCTATGAATAAACCCATGATTATGAAAGCTTTGTAGAATTGATATCGTTTTTATTCCTGTTTTCACAACAGGACAAATACCTAGCCTCTTCCCAGGCTGGGCTTTTCGTATTTGAGACAATGAATTACCTAAAAGTTCCATTACAATGTAACTTGAACCTTTATTCTCACCATTACAAACTAATTTTGGAAAACACACCGAATCTTGAATTTCTTTCATCACCGAGTATTCTATATCCATAAATATTTTTTGTTTGTTCGAAAACGCAACTTTCATTGCATAAGGAATATTTTTCGCATTATCTCTTACAAAATATATCTCACCAAAACCACCTTGGCCGATTCTCTTTATAATCCGGAAACCATCGATGATATCAAATGGCTGAATTGTTCCAATAGCTGATTCATCCATTAATTTCATATCACATGTCGTAAATAATTTGACTTACTGTGTTCGAACTTATCATTAATGCATCGCGCTGTTGATAGGACTCAGGTTCTTGAACCTCCTCTTCGCATAATGGCCAGTTTTACCAAGGATAACCAAAAGGCGCGAATTTTATTGAATCAAAACTCCAAAATGTATTTTGAAGGTTTTTTTATGGGATTTGACGAGTACATGAATATTGTGCTGCATGATGCGTATGAAGTATATGTTAAAGATGGAAACAAAATTTCCCTAGGTACAATAATGTTGAGAGGAGACACCATTGGTCTAATTTGCCCAATTTTTAACTAGCTGTGTATTTTCTAATTTTAAAAACATATATCTATTTTTAAGCAAGAAATCTTCATTTCTTTTTTTGGAAACTTTTGCATAAAAAAGTGCCATAAAAATGAGTCTCTTCTTTTTGCTGAATTTCCTCGTATTTTCCAAAAATTGCACCGATTTAGATTATTGGTATTTAAATTGTACGTTCCCAATTGTTTCCAGCACTAGATATTCTGTCACATGTCCAAAATCTGGTTTTTATGAGTATAGCTGTGTTCCAATCGAAGGGGTTGTATGCACTGGCTCGTCAATTGTTAACAAATCTATTTTGTGCTATCCCACTGAAGGAAAAGATCCCTCAACTGCTCTTGTATTATCTGTTTTATTAGGATTCTTAGGCGTGGATCGTTTTTACCTTGGATATCCGACAATAGGCCTATTTAAATTATTTACAGGTGGCTTTTTCGGGCTTGGATGGTACATTGATATTTTTTTGATTGCCTTGAGAATCGTCAAACCAGCTAGAGGTGGCGTTTATAAATTCCTTCCTGGAGCTAATTTCCGTATTAGGCTTCCCGGATCTGTTTGGCTTTAGTAAAATTAATGGCTTTTACGTTGTTTTTGTTGAGCCTTTCTGTGGTTTCAAATAGGAATGTTAAAGTAATGAGAAGACTTAGAGGTAATAATGCCATTGCATTTTGCGTATCAAGAATAACTAATTTTGCACCTTTTGGAGTAATGGTTGTTAAAGATTCAATTGCAACAGGTTTAAACGCGAATATGGAAGATATCGGGTTTAATATATCTGGAGAACCTTTAATCAGCTTCGAATACAATGGATATGCCTTAGCAGATCCCCAATGTTTTAATTTTTCATTTTCTGGCTCATATTATATTTGTGGTTACAATGTTTCAGGTCCTTTGCTTATCGAAAGTCTTAGTGTTCAAGTGCATAATGAATGGGGATGGCTACCTGTTGGAAGCTATCCAATTATATATATATCATTTATTGAAGCTATTATATATGTTGTTGTGCTAATATTTTGGTATATCAACAAAAGAAAACACCCATTATTAGTTATAAAACTTCACACATTCATCGGAATTGCCTTGATTTGTCAATTAGTGTTTTCCATCTTTAATTTTTTCTTTGTGAAGAATTTTAATGCCAGCAACTCCTATAAATTGTCTTTTGGAATATATTTAATCTTTGGTCTAAGATCGTTTTCGAAATTATTATTATCTTTGCTTCTGGCTGAGGGTCTCTCACTGATAGCTGATTCATTTCCTTGTATTGAAATGTCATCCAATGTTTTTGTTTCATTTTTATTATCAAGTTCTCAGTTGATACTGCTGTCATCATACGCTCCCCATATGATTTTATGGCAAAATGTTGCAGTTTTAATAATATTCATTGCGAGCTACTTTGGGTTTTTCTTATTTATTCACATTCTATTTGAAACGCTCTGTGATGATTTTAACCGAGCATATGATTATGATATCTATTCGAGGAATTAACCCTGAATCAACTCCAACCCTCAGGAAAATCGAAATGTTATCTAATTTTAGAAATTTTGGACTCGTTTGTTTTGTATTCATCATGTTTAGCACAATGTTTTATACATATGATGAGTTTTCTGGTTGGGTATCCTATCTAGCAGCATCTGTCTTTGGATTGTCAATCGATATTTCAATAGCCTATTATTGCAGATTGAGAAATGCCATGACTACTACATATGATGAAGATGCTGACATGTATGAAGTGAATGAAGATGAAGAGCTTAAAAACTGGACTCCAGGGGTACCACTACCACCAATTCCAACAGGAATATCATCTTTACAAAAAGTTTACCCATCAGAACAAAACTAGTAACATTTTACTCGTGTTTATGAGCATTTGAACATCTGAGTATATATGCGAAGTATAAAAAGCCCAACAAACCAATTCCAGAACCTATGTATACTATATTTTGCTTTTGTTGTTTCCGAACCATCTCTTCTGGTTTTCCAATGGATTGACAATTCTCTCCTTGTAATAATGATTCAATGAATCTATCTTTAATTGCATCTTCTGCCCTCTGAGTTGTTATTTTCATGCAACCTTTTGCTTTGTTAAAGCCAACAATAAACGATTCTCCTTGTTTTTCCATTTTTGTAGATTCTAATACCCATGTATCGAGATTGGCAGCGGCCCAACCATATGAAACATTATTGCATGAATTGCCAAATAGTACTTTAAGAGAATATGGAGTTTGACCATTTCGGAAATCATCAACAACATATAAGACTACAGGTCTGGTTTTCATCTCCTCTTCAAGCTCAGCATAGTCATAATGATGAAAATTGCTTCTTAAGTTTTGCTGAACAAAAAACTCTATTTGAGAGGGACTATATATAATAATGGACTTTTGACACAAATGACTAAAAACAGCTGTGAGTTTTGTCTCGGAAACATCTGCAAGACTAAAAGAAAATGTGCAATCGTATCCCCTATACATTGCGGATATGTGTTGAAAATGTTTTAACAAATTAGGAGAAGAATTATTAATCTGTAGATAAAAATGAGTTCCGCCTGTTTGGAGTTGATTAAACTGCCTTTCGCCCAAACCATTCGTTTGTTCTGCAATTGATCCTATTGTCGATGAAAGGTATGAAGCCCATTCATTAGGTTTTGAAGCATATGTCTTTCCCCAATATCTCTGATTTGTCCCCCTGACCAATCCAAAGAATGGAACTCCTCTAAAACCATGTTTTTTACAAAAACGAGTTTTTCCACAATTAATATTGGTAAATATAACTTTAGATTTGCTTCCAACTGTCTCAGAAAACTCCATTAACATTTCAGGTAATCCTTTGCAATGTGGACAACCAGTGTTCGTACCAACAAAAAAAATAGGCCTTTCGAGACTCTCTGCTTGTTTGATTGGAAACTCTTTATCAGTAAAATTCCACCAAATGAACAAAAACAGTATCATTTTGTTCTCAACACGGTTTTGACATTAAACCAAAAACTCAGAAAAAAACTAGATACTATCCAGTATTTGGATCAAGCATTGCGGAAATCCATTAACCAGTTGATTAAATAGAACTTCGTTTTGTAATTCTTTTCGTTTTGTTTATTTTATCATTTTACAATTTGCCATATGCGAATAAAAAACACGTTGTACTATTCTATAGTTTGACTTAAAGTGAAGCCAAAGTTCAATTAAATTGTCACAATATAAGACAAGTTTGACTTAACATTTTTTTTGATGCTGTTCCTATATTTTTCACTTTCAGTTTCGATTGTGTATAACATTTCTAGACAATCGAGTAATATACAAAGATATACATATACTCTACAAGAAGGTGATTTAATCAATGTAACTCTTCCTTACAGAGTTGTGATAACAAAAACCGATACAATTTTGTATTTTAATAGGAGCGATTCACATAATTACACTAGGTTACATTTTAACTATAGTGAGATCCTTATTAATCAAACAGGCTCATATTCTTGTATATTCTCTCATATCCCAGTTGAGTGCAGTTTTTATTTGCTGATAGCTCCAGATGACTATCCGATTAGAGTCGTAACAACAGGTTATTCATATATTTGTGATCCTGATTATTCTCTTTATTTTTTTGCCAATGAGCCCATTTATGTCCGACCCTTAGATGGTTTACTTAGACCATATTCTATTTGGATTTATCAATGGTTCGAGAGTAATGATTCAGGGTACTATAATAAACCGGTGCTAATTAATATTTCCAAACAACATCTACTTAAGGTTCCAAAAAGATCATTGATAAGGGCATCTGAAATTGCCAGTCATGGATATGTTGGTTACAAAGCATTTTTTAATAAGAATGATTATTTTATTCAAAATGTTCCAGTAATTAATTATTATGATATAATTACTGTTTTATCAGGTTTATACTCAGATTCATTATCATTAAACCAATTTCTAGATATTGATATATTGAATAAGCTTAAACTCTTATCCAAAAGCACAAAGACAATCGAAGAATATCATGGGAAACAATTTAGAAATGATGACATTTATTATTTTCATAGAAGCTATGATTCATCTGACTATTCTTATAGAGGTTCTGCTGGAATGGTTTCTTATCAATATTTATATTACAAATATCATTATTTAACTCTTAGAACAATATCTGATGAAATTCGGTTAACCTTATTGAGTTTAAACATAACTAAGAATTTGTCAGAATTATTTAGAATGAATGGATCTGTTCCTCAATTGCTTCAAGTATCCAAGTCAAAATTTTTATTCACTGATTATCTGTATCAGTACTTAAACTCTACCAATAATAGAAATCTAACCGTGATACATAAAATTATTTCCATATCAAATAGTACAACTTCCTTATCAGAATTATTAACATTGAATATCACATTATCCCCAATTATCCAAATCATGAATTCATCATTAACAGTTGGTGATTTTCTGTCTCTCTTTTTCGATCCATCAATTAGTACTAATCTCACCCAATATGAAGATATATTGAAATCATTTGTCAAAGTTCTTGGTTTCCAATCCAATGATTTCAGTTTGTTTATTGAGCAAATGCTAAGTAATCCATATGATGTTCAGATCAAAGAATTATTGTCACAATTTGGATTCAATATTAATCGATTTTTGGAGATCGTTGATCTTGCAGGTCAAG
>Ga0209639_1001175_pt1 | contig 28736 bp, 16 predicted proteins | sample EPASupsiteHSE605_FD_187268 | JGI IMG/M metagenome (GOLD analysis project Ga0209639, IMG submission 187268) | Bioremediated contaminated groundwater from EPA Superfund site, New Mexico - Sample HSE6-05 (SPAdes) (version 2) | ecosystem: Environmental > Aquatic > Deep subsurface > Groundwater >... | reverse complement strand
CAGGCACAGGAATATTGTCGTATTCTATCTCGATAGCCTCCATAATTTTTTTAAAATCGTCCTTCATAAATACCTGTGGTTAATTATAAATTAGCAATAGGTAAAGATATTGATTTTCCTTAAATACTTTGATATATAATTCAATATTTCACTTTTGTCGCTTTTCGGCTAATAAATCCTCGTTATATTTGCAAAACCAGATTTGATCGTTGGGAAATTAGCCTAAATATAGGAGGATGTATAAGAAATATGAAAAAAAACTATACTTTTGACTTGTTATAAATCTTGTAATTGATTGAACCACCTATCCGAATACTATTTTGAGACCTTTAAATTATCATACAAAGACGCTTTTAGTCCTTCTTTTTTCTTTTATCTTAATCCCTTTGGCTTTTGCAATGGATGTTTCCGGCTATCGTTTTCATACAATTCCTGTTTCACCTTATTACCACGGAATTCAGAGTATTGCGAAAGATAGTATTGGCCGTATCTGGTATAGCGGACAGCGTACGCTATTTATGTACGACGGAAATGCATTTTATCAGATGGACGACCGGATTTCATCACATTCGCCCGAACTGTCGTGGGCGTTCGGTGAATTGTGGGTGGATTGTGATAAGAGGTTATTCGTTTCCACAAATCATGGCTTATTTCTTTTTGATTATGCTTCGCTGGAATTCAACAAGATTTCAGAGGGAGTGATTAGTTCTTTGGTGCAAGATTCGAACAGAGTTTTGTGGATCAAAAAAGGAGATGTTATTGAAACCTTTTCTTTCAAAAAGGGATTTAAATCACAGCGATATAAGCTGCCTTCGTCTTTTGATACTGCAGTTCTTAGTAGTCTGGAAGGAAATATGTTTTTAAGTACTCGCAATGGTAAGATATATAAACTGAAAAGTCTTATATCAAAACCTGAACTGTTTATTGACCTCGGAGAAGGGAAGGGATATATCCGTCAGCTTGTAAAATATAATAAGGAGTATTTTATTCTTACCGAAAACGAAGGCTTGTTTAGAGCGGACGAGCGTGGACGGATTACCCGATCGTATCCTTTTCTTTATAAGGAAAATCAATCGATAAATGCGAAAAAATTATACGTAGATCAGAAGGGTGTTCTATGGGTGGGGACTCAATTAGGACTTTTTCTGCTGGATATTAAGACAGACGAAATGGTTACTTTGCTTGCCAATCCTGCCGACAGATATTCGCTGCCTCATAATTCTATATGGTCTATTTATCCCGATCCGGATGGAGGGGTATGGATTGGAACCTACGGAGGAAAGCTGGCTTATATGTCTTTTGATGATAATCGGGTTGTATTCAAATCTTTTTCTAAAGGAGGATTAAACAGTCCCATTGTAAGTTGCTTTGAAGAAGACAAGTCCGGAAACATCTGGATTGGAACAGAAGGTGGCGGAATAAATTGTTGGAATCGCCGAAGGAATGAATATTCGTATTATACGCAGTCGTTGTCCAACGGCATAAACTATAACCTGATCAAGTCCCTGTTGTTTGATTCGAAAAAGAGAAAAATACTGATTTCTTCTTTCAACGGTGGTATAAGTGAGTACAACACAGAAACAAAAAAAATTGAAGATTTAAAATTATATCATCCTTCCCGACCGGGACGATACCTGAGTGTATACAATTTCGCAATGGAGGCCGATTCGGGAATCTGGCTGAATGCTACGACAGACGGGCTGTTTTATAAGGATTTGAAAACAAATCGGATAAGCCGGATTGTTCCAAAACAAAATGGGAAAGATATTATTTTGCCGGAAGTGGAATCAGTATACAGGGATGTGAAAAATCGTCTCTGGTTGTTTACACACCGGGGGGCTTACATTATGGATGTACGTACGCACAAAGTATTGGATCATCACCTGATCAATGATTCAAACTATTCTGTAAACCAGTTGATCTGTTTTACTGTTGATTCCGATTCGAACGTATGGATTGGAACGATGGGTGGCGGCGTAAATCTATTATCGCGGGATGGTACATATAAGAATTTCCGAAACCGGGAGGGGTTTAGCGCGCATACTGTTTTTGCCATCCAGGAGGATAATGCCCGCGAGAATATCTGGTTTAGCACAAACGATGGAATCTGGTTTTACAATAAGTCGTTACATAAATTTCGGAAGATTCATTGCGTCGAAACAGACTTGTGCGGCTCGTTTTATCCCCGGGCAAGCTTCAAAACAAGCAAAGGTGAATTGCTTTTTGGTGGAACCAATGGATTTATTCTGTTCGATCCTCAGACAATCAGGGAGACGAATAAGAAGAATAATGTCTTTTTTACCGGTTTCTTTATAAATAACACGCGAGTGATACCGGGAAAAACAGATTCTCCTCTGACGGAAGATATATCCGTTATCGGAAACAGAAAAGAAGCTAACAAGTGGATAGATCTTTCCTATAAGCAGTCTAATGTTGAGATTCAGTTTTCGACTGATAGTTATGTGAAATCCGACAAAGAGCAGCTTGCATGCCGGTTGGTGGGGGCTTCGGACGAATGGTTGCTTTTACCGTTGACTAAAAATAGCATCCGTTATGCCAATCTCCCTCCGGGTTCGTATAGGTTCGAGGTTAAAGTGGTGGCCCGTGATGAGGCGAGCGATGGAAGGGTAACCTCTCTCAGCTTTAGAATTAATCCTCCTCCCTGGCTTTCTGCATGGGCATATATAGTTTATGGGTGTATTGTTGCCGGGATTATCTACCTGGTGTTTATGTACTTGTCCAATAAAAAGAATTTCAGGCATAACCTGGAGATGGAAAAGTTGGAAAAGAAACGTATCCGCGATCTGATAGATCTGCGTGTAAACTTTTTTACCAATATTTCGCACGAACTGAAAACTCCGCTTACTTTGATTATGGATCCGTTGAAGCGATTGACGCAAACCCTGACTCCGGATCATCCGGCCATGAATTATACGAAATTGATAACAAAGAACGTAATACGAATTCAGCGTCTGGTTAATCAGCTGTTGCAGTTTAGGGAAATAGAAAGCAATACCATCAGGCCTTGTCCGTCGTCGGGCGATTTGATTCTTTATGTATCGGAACTGTTTGACATGTTTATACCTCTTGCCGAAGGAAAGTATATCATTACGCAGGTTGATTCGTACTGCGACAAACTATTGGTTTCGTTCGACCATGAGCTGATTGAAAAGATATTCTCGAACTTGTTTTCCAATGCGATTAAATATACGCCTGAAGGTGAATCTATTAGTTTTAGAATCTACAAATCAACAGCTGATGAAGTGGCTCATTTATCCGATATAGAAACATTTGATTCGGAGATGTTCTGTGTTTCGTTCGAATTGATTAATACCGGTACAGAGATTAGCCCCGATCAGGCAGCCCGCCTTTTCAAACCTTTTTCCCGGTCTTCATCACAAAAGCAACTGGAGGAATTCAGTTCCGGGCTGGGTTTGTCTATCGTTAAGGAGTTAGTAAACCTGTTGGGTGGAACAATTTCACTGCTTTCACGTACAGGGGAGGTGTGCTTCCGTTTAACTTTGCCTGTACAGCAAGCGCTGTTTGATCCGCTGGCGGTGGACAAGTGTAAATCAACGGGTCTTTCTTATGAGTATGCCAGAATGGAAGTAATTCATCTGGATGTAAATGAGGAGGAGGTTGGCGATGACAAAAAAGACAGCCGTAATATTAATAAGTTGCTGATCATTGAAGATGATGATGATTTAAGGAATTATCTTAAAACTCAATTGTCGGGTAGCTTCCGTGTTTATACGGCAAAAAATGGGTTGGAGGGCATTGCCTTGGCAAAAAAAATAAGTTTGCAGATTATCCTTACAGATATTATGATGCCCGGGGCGGATGGATATGATGTGTGCGATACGTTGAGAGGAGATATTAAAACCAGTCACATTCCAATTATTGTTATGTCTGGTCTCGGAGGGGCGGACCAAAAGATAAAGGCATTAAAGAAAGGGGCAGATGTATTTATTGAAAAACAATTTGATACAGATTATCTGGAACAGCAAATAAACAACCTGATAGACTCCCGGAATAAGATGAGGGAGTTGTATAGTAAAAAGTATACACCCGAACCTTCAAATATTACAATAACGTCTATGGATGAGGAGCTGATGAACAAGGCGGTTACCTTCGTGGAGGGTAATATTCAGAATCCCGAATACGACGTTGAGATGTTTGTTTCGGACATGGGTATAAGCCGTACATTGCTGTACCGGAAGATTAATGACATTACACATATGACCATCAAAGAGTTTATCTTGGATATGCGACTGAAGCGTAGCAAGCAATTGCTGGAAAAATCTGAATATACCATTGCCGAGATTGCTTTGCTTTGCGGTTTTAATGACTCAAAATATTTTAGTACCTGCTTTAAAAAGCATTACAGTATGGTTTCGTCCGATTATAGAAAACAGACAACATCTATATCTTAGATACGAATTTTTCTTGTATTTTATGGTTGATTTTTGTCAAATGTACAAAAACCAACCATATATGTACAAAAACCTCCCGTCTAACTCCCTTTAAAATCTACATTTGCAGGACTTATTTATCTCAAATATTTAATCCTGTTATTTATGAAGAAGCACTATCTGATTGGTTTGTTCTTAGTTTTTATTATCGTGTGTGCGTTTACAAAGCCAGAGACGCCCATGTCTGCAGTTATCGACAATGCCTTGAAGCAGGCCGAAATGCAAAGTTTATTACTGTCTAAAGAGATGGAAACTATTCCTGATTCATTACCCCGGACAATCGATAAAAATGGAAATTTGATAATGTCGGGCTCCAAATGGTGGTGTAGCGGATTCTTTCCGGGTACCTTGTGGTATTTGTACGAGAATTCTTCGAATAAGGATTTAAAAAGGTATGCTTCTCTTTTTACCGACCGCATAAATAAGGAACAATATAACAAAGGAACCCATGATTTAGGTTTTATGCTCTACTGCAGTTACGGAAACGCGCTCCGGATTACCGGTGCTGATTCATGCAAAAGCGTACTGATAAATGGATCCAAATCCTTGTCCACACGCTTTAATCCAACGATTGGTTGTATTCAGTCATGGGGTAGTAACCAGAAATGGAGTTTCCCTGTAATTATAGATAATATGATGAATCTGGAAATGCTGATGTGGGCATCCAAAGAAACAGGAGAGAACAAATTTAGAGAGATTGCTGTTACCCATGCCAATACGTGTATCGAAAATCATTTCCGCAAGGATTACAGTTCTTTTCATGTGGTTTCTTATATACCCGAAACTGGAGCAGTTCAGGTAAAATGTACACACCAGGGATACAGTGATGAGAGTGCATGGTCCAGAGGTCAGGCGTGGGGTTTGTATGGTTACGGGATGATGTATCGTGAAACGGGAGACAAGAGGTACCTGGATCAGGCGAATCATATCGCCGATTTTATATTGAATCACCCCAATCTGCCTAAAGACAAAATTCCATACTGGGATTTTAATGCTCCTGATATACCCAATGCCCTGAGGGATGCTTCAGCTGCATCTATAATAGCCTCATCGCTGATTGAACTGAGCCAGTTTGTGGATGAACCTAGAAAGAGCCAATATATAGCTGTGGCTGAAACTCAATTGAGAACACTTGCGTCTCCCGAATACACGGCTAAGAAAGGAACTAACGGATGTTTTATCCTGAAGCATGGGGTTGGCCATCTGCCCGGCGACTCGGAGGTGGATGTTCCGTTAACGTATGGCGACTACTATTACGTGGAGGCTCTGATGAGATACAAAAAAATGATTCTGAATAAATAGAAAGATCATCTTATCTACGAATGCGATCTATTAATTTCAATTTTAAATATAGAAGGTATGAATAATACAACATGAAAAACAAAAACCAGAAAAGATCACAAAAAAAACAATGCGTTACTTATTTTAAGACGCGACAATTATTATTACTTAAATCTATTAAAGTATGAAGATTTTAATTTATCTGCTTTTATTTATTTCTCCATCCTTGTTCGCACAAGTCAAGGGAACTGTTGCCGACGAAAGCGGCGAAGGTATTATTGGAGCCAATGTTGTTGTTAAAGGTACCAATGTGGGTACAATAACCGATCTGACCGGAGCTTTTACCGTTGATGCGTCAGGAGACGCCACGCTTGTAATATCCTATATGGGTTATAAAACCCAGGAAATAAAGGTTGTCAATCAGAAAACAATCAAGATTATCCTGCAGGAAGATGCGGAAATTTTGGACGAAGTTGTTGTTGTGGGATATGGCGTAATGCGCAAAAGCGACCTTACCGGTTCTGTTAGTTCTGTTAAGTCTGATATGTTGAAGAAACAGGCCGTTTCGTCGTTCGATCAGGGATTGCAGGGAAAAGTTGCCGGAGTTCAGGTTATCGCTGTTTCCGGATCGCCGGGAGGTGCAGTGGATATCCGTATTCGTGGTGGAAATTCTTTAACTTCAGGTAGCCAACCTTTGTATGTTATTGATGGATATCCCGTAACAGCAGGTAGCTCGGCCGGAGGTTCTGGTGCCGGACAAAATCCGCTGGCTACATTAAATCCGGGTGATATTGAAAGTATGGAGATTCTTAAGGATGCATCAGCTACTGCCATATACGGTTCACGTGGTGCGAATGGGGTCGTTCTTATCACAACAAAGAGAGGCAAATCCGGCAAAACAAACGTTTCTTATGATGGTTATGTTGGCTTTCAGAAGTTGGCAAAGAAACTGGATATGATGAATGCTTCCGAATGGGGAGCGCTAGCTAACGAAGGTGCCGCCAATGACGGACGTCCTGCATATTATTCAACTACATCAACGAATCCTCTTTATCCCGCTATAAGTGAATTGGGTACGGGCACTGACTGGCAGGATGAAATATTCAATTCATCATCTCCAATTCACAATCACAATGTTACGGTTAATGGAGGATCTGAAAATACGAAGTTTTCTGTTATGGCAAGTTACTTTGATCAGGAAAGTATTGTGAAGAATCAGGATTTTAATCGCGTTTCTTTCCGTAATAACATTGATACAAAACTTTCATCACGTATCGATCTTTCTACAAGCTTTACAGCAAGCCGTGTTACTTCTAATGTGGGTCGCGAAAATGGAGATGGCGGAGGTAATACTTCAATCATCAATGCTGCTTTGGTACTTCCTCCAACTGTTCCGGTAACAGACCCGACAACGGGTGAATATGTCCGCATGAACTTTTTGACCGGTAGCTCTGCAGTGCCGAATCCAGTTCCTTATGTTGAATATCTGCAAGACAAGGGAACAATTGACCGTGTACTTGGATCGGCCGATCTTAGCATTAAACTTATTGAAGGTCTTACGTTGAAGGTAAGTGTTGGCGCCGACCTTTCCAGCGCGTTGCGTGAAGTTTACGAACCGAAGCAAACAAATACAGGTTACAATGCCAATGGTATAGCTAGTCAGCAAAACAGAAGAAATCAGTCTCTTTCGAACGAAAATGTGCTGACTTACCTAAAGAAGACTGGAATTCATTCAATAAATGCAATGGTTGGGACATCGGCTTTATCTATCGAAAGCAAGTCGAGCAGTATGACTGCCAGAGATTTTATATCGGATGCTTACGGATACAACAACCTGGATGCAGGAGCCCAATGGGATAAGCCTTCCACCGGAAGAGATAAAAATACATTGTTGTCCGGTTTTGGTCGTATCAACTATGTGTTAAAGGATCGTTACCTTTTTACTGTTACAGGACGTGCGGACGGTAGTTCTAAATTTGGTGCTAATAATAAATGGGCGTTTTTTCCATCTGCCGCTTTTGCATGGCGTATGGATCAGGAAGCTTTTATGAAGCAGGTGGATTGGATTAGCAGTCTGAAGTTGAGAGCCAGTTACGGGGTAACGGGTAACCAGAATATCAGCAGCTATTCTTCGGTCGAAAAAATGAATACCTATGTTTATCCCATCGGAGGGGTTACCAATGTAGGTATTGCTGCCGGAAATATGCCAAATCCTGATTTGAAGTGGGAAACAACAGCTATTTCTGATATTGGTGTGGATTTTGGATTCTTGAATAACCGCTTTAATTTTGTTGCCGATTACTATTACAAGAAAACGACCGATCTTCTATGGAATATATCAGTTCCATTAACAACCGGATTTGGTTCAGTTTTAAAAAATATAGGAAGCCTCGAAAACAAAGGGCTGGAGTTAAGTTTATCTGCCGATGTGCTTACCGGCGATTTTAAATGGAATACCGCAATCAACTGGTCTAAAAACAAGAATAAAGTCCTGGAAATTCCCGGTTACATTCCAACACAACAAGGTACAATTTCCGGACACTTAAAAGTAAACGGTAGCTGGCTGGAACCGGGTTTGCCAGTTGGCGTCTGGAATTTACTTAAAACGACAGGTGTTATGCGTACGCAGGAAGAACGTGATAAAGCTGCCCGTGTAACAAGCACTACGTTTGATCAGGTGGGAGACATGTGTTTTTATGATAAAAACGGCGACGGCAAAATTAGTTTTGGTGAAGACAGAACCATTGTTGGAGATCCAAATCCTGATTTCATTTTTGGTTGGACAAATAACTTTACTTATAAAAACTTTGATCTTTCTGTTTATATCAATGGCTCTTACGGAAATGATATTTACAATGTGTTGCGTGCTGAAACCAATATTGTGAGCACTTGGGGAAACCAACGCAAAGAGGTTAATGATCATTGGACATCCACAAACACAAATGCCAAATATCCGAGGGCACACGTATTGGTAAACCAGAATTTATTACAATCGGACTTTTTGATTGAAGACGGTTCTTTCTTACGTATTCAAAATCTGACCTTGGGTTATAACGTTCCAAAATGCCCGTTTGTGAAATCGTTGAGAGTATATGCAACCGGACAAAATTTGCTTACCATCACCAACTACTCGGGATACAATCCTGAAGTAAACAGTCAGGGCCAGAGTAACCTTCAATTAGGGGTGGATTACAATGCCTACCCGGCTTCCAAGTCATTTATTCTCGGAGTTAATATTGGTTTTTAATATTCAAATCAAAAAGTTATGAAACTATACAAATATATGATTATCGCAGCCGCTTTTGCGATTGGGAACTCTTCCTGCAGCGGCTTTCTGGATGAGGAGATTTATGAATCCATTACACCTGATAATTTTTACAAAAATGAGGCCGATGCTAAAGCCGGGCTGACTTCTGTTTATCAAACACTTCAGGAACAGAATGGATACAAACGGTACATATGGATGGGTGCCGAATTTCCCGGGGAAGCTGCTTATGCAAATGCCAGTGCTCCTTCACGTGTCGAAATGGATGATTATACATGGACTCCCACTACCGATTTCTGTAAATTAATATGGCAGGTGTCGTACAGCGGAATAAGACGTGCTAATAATTTGTTGTTGAATATCGACAAAGTAACTTTTAAGAGTGAAGATACGAAAAAGCAGTTTATTGCTGAGGCTAAATTTTTGCGTGCGTTGAATTACTTTGCTCTGATCCGTTTTTATGATCATGTGCCTGTCGTTACTGAAAAGGATAATATGAATGCCGAAGATCTTACAAATGAGGGGACAGACGATACAGTTTGGGCGCTGATTGAAGAAGATTTAAAGTATGCCGAATCAGTTCTTAAAACTTCGTACGGAGCTACAGATATGGGCCGTGCTACAAAAGGAGCTGCCATGGCCATGTTATCGAAAGTATACCTTACGCAAGCGGCATGGCCATGGAATAAAGCTGGCTTTTGGGAAAAGGCGGCTTTGAAAGCAGACGAAATCATAACAAAGGAAAGTTCTTTTGGGTATGAGCTGGAAACGGATTTTCGGAATATATTCAATGTGAACAATGAACATGGAAAAGAATATATTTTCGACGTGGAATTTGTTACCAATATCAATGGTCACGATATAACCGCATTAACCGGTATGAGAGGATATAATGTGAAGAAAACCGACGGTTGGTCTTCTTTGATATCTACTCCCGATTTTTATAAATCCTACGAAGTGGGCGACAAACGGGTTTCGACGACTTTCCTTGTCGACTTTAAAGATGTAAAAACGGGTAAGACTTACCATTATGATCCTAATAATGGTAAAGAACCCTCTTTTCCCTTGTGCCACTTCGCAAAATATCTTGATCCTAATGATAATTTATCTACCGCAGCAGGCGATTATGGTTGTAACATGAAAATAATTCGTTATGCCGATGTTTTATTGATGCAATCAGAAGCTTATTGTGAAATGAATCAGATTGATAAAGCCTTGTCGGGAATTAACCGGGTTCGCGAACGCGCCGGATTACAAGCTCTTCCGTCTACCATATCTCAGGCCGATTTGCGTAAAGCAATTATTCAGGAACGAGTTTGGGAATTTGCAGCCGAAGGTCAGGCGCTGTTTGATTTAAAACGTCAGCATGCCATGGCCGACAGAATGAAAAAAGCAATCGACGATAAATACTATTCTCTCCCTGTTCCGCAGGATGAGATGGATAAAAATCCAAATTTGAAGCAACATCCTTTATGGAAATAACAGCCTGATTGTTACAAATAAAAGAGGGGAAGGAAAATATCTTTTCCCTCTTTTTCGATTTTTCTTGTATATTTACCACTTAAATTTGTAGTATGATGAAAAGCCACCTTTTACTTCTTTTTTTATTTTGCTTTAATTTTATTCAAGCGCAGGTAACAGAGATAAAATACTTATCAGGTAAAGGCTCTGATGATGCGGTAGAGTGGGACTTCTTTTGTACCAAAGGGTCTAAAAGTGGTTCATGGAATACGATAAAAGTTCCATCCTGCTGGGAAACAGAAGGCTATGGAACCTACAATTATGGCCATGATAAAAATAAGGCCGACGAACAAGGGTTGTATAAAACCCAATTTCAAATTCCTCAGGACTGGAAAAGCAAGCGTATTTTTATTGTTTTTGAAGGGTCTATGACTGATACAGAAATTAAAGTGAATGGCAAACAAGCGGGTCCTGTTCATCAAGGCGCTTTTTACCGGTTTAAGCGGGAGATTACCAGTCTGGTTCGTTTTGGAAAGTCAAATGATTTGGATGTGAAGGTGAGCAAGATGTCAGCCAATAAAAGTATAAATGAAGCGGAACGCGAAGCAGATTTCTGGGTATTTGGAGGTATCTTCCGTCCGGTTTACCTGGAAGCAGTCCCCAACGAATATATAGAATATACAGCTATTGACGCACGTCATACCGGAGATGTTAAGGCTGATGTGATCCTTTCGGGCAACTTGTCGGATATTGAAGCTCAAATGGTGGTTTTGGATCAGCAAAATAAGGTGATAGGCAATTTTTCTTCTACCACTGCAGCCGGAAAAAAAGATAAAATCTCTTTGTCCGGTAACATAGCAAATGTAAAACCCTGGTCTTCTGAGTATCCAACACTATATACAGCTACTATTTCGATTAAACGAAAAGGAGAGGTGTTACATACGATAACAGAAAAGATTGGATTTCGTACAGTGGAAGTCCGCGAACAGGATGGGGTGTATGTTAATGGAGTAAAGATGATATTTAAAGGCGTAAACCGTCATTCTTTCTGGCCAACAACCGGACGTACCACAAATAAACAGCTTAGTATTGATGATGTGAATCTTATAAAAGATATGAATATGAACGCGGTTCGTATGTCTCATTATCCACCGGACAAACATTTTCTTGAGGTGTGCGATTCGTTAGGCCTTTATGTGATAGATGAACTCTGTGCCTGGCAATATCCTCCCTATGATACTCCTGTAGGCAAAGAGCTGGTCAGAGAAATGCTTACCCACGATATAAATCATCCCAGCATTGTATTCTGGGCAAATGGAAATGAAGGTGGATTTAATTTTGATCTTGATCCTCTTTTCCCGCTATATGATATTCAGAAGCGGGCAGTCCTGCATCCTTGGGCTAAGTTTAGCGGCATAAATACAGCACATTATATCAATTATGACTCGGGTATAAACAATCTGTTTCATGGCCGGGATATTTTTATGCCAACTGAATTATTGCATGGATTGTATGACGGAGGACATGGCGCCGGACTTGATGATTATTGGAATCTAATGCTTTCCAACTCACTCAGTGCCGGAATGTTTCTTTGGGATTTGGTTGATCAGGCTGTTGTTCGGACAGATAGAAATGGTTTTTTAGATACGGATAAAGATCATGGGGCAGATGGTATAACAGGGCCGTACCGCGAAAAGGAGGGAAGTTTCTTTACCATTAAAGAAATCTGGTCTCCTGTCCATATGGAGAAAAAGTATATAACTCCAACGTGGGATAAACGATTCATAATTGAAAACCGGTATTCATTCACCAACACGAACGAATGTACATTTAAATTCAAACTTGCAAAAGTTACTAATCTTTCTGTGGATGGCGTGACAGCTGTAACCGGTCGGATCGACTCTCCTGACAGTAAACCGGGAGAAAAGTGTGCAATAACTTTAGATCTACCCAAAGATTGGACAGATTACGATATATTGTATGTCACAGCTACAGATCGTGAAAACCGTGAGTTATTTACCTGGAGCTACGAAATTGGGAATCCGCTTAAGGTTGCCCGGCGATGTTTACCAACGGATAAATCAGGCTCTGCTGCGCAGGTGCAGGATATGGGATCCGACTGGTTGTTCTCGGCTGGTGGAGTAGAAGCCCATATTAGGAAGGAAACAGGTTTGCTACACTCAGTCGTTTATCAAGGAAAAACAATACCATTGAGTAATGGCCCTGTTCTGATAACAGACAATCAGGTTACCTGTAAATCCGTTGAATATAAATTAGCGGAAGGAAACCCTCATCTGGCAGTAACCTATGTAACGAATAATGGCAAAGATGTTGCATATACATTTGAGTGGACAATGTTGCCTTCGGGAGTATTGCAATTGGATTATGATTACCGGCCGCAGGATAAAATTTCCATGGCAGGAATTACATTCGATTTTCCGGAAGTCGGCGTTAAGGGAGCTACTTTGTTTGCAAATGGTCCGTATCGGATATATAAGAACCGCATGAAAGGAGGAAGCCTGAACGTTTGGAATAAAACATATAATAACACCGTAACCGGCGAGAGTTGGGACTATCCCGAGTTCAAAGGATATTATTCCCTGTTTTATGGAATGAAACTGGATTGTCCAACACCCTTTGCTGTATATTCGGGAAAAGATGATGTTATACTTCATTTATTTACTCCATCTATACAATCCTCGTACGCGGCCGACAAGAATTACACTGTTCCGGCATACCCCAAAGGAAACATTTCTTTTATGAGTGCAATACCTCCGGTGGGTACTAAGTTTGGGAAAGCAGACAATTATGGTCCTCAGTCACAGTTACACCGGTTTAGTGGTAATGGAGCAGAAAATAATACGTCAGGACAATTGTTTTTTAATTTTATGCAATAAATAGATCAGATTCCAGAATAAACAGTCCTGTCTTCAAGTTGTATTATTTTATAATTATCGACGATTCAGATGATTACCAAATAATACAACTTGTATATTTCTAAATAAAAAGGAACAGGGGCGGTTCTAGTTGAGAATAAAGATAGCTGAAATCTATCTCGAAGGAATATAAAACGATCAATAAGGTTAAAATATAAAAGTATTTTGATAAAAAAGAATATGCTTGGTGGAAATAAATTGAGTATGTTTGTAGTCGTTGAAGCAGCAGTGTTTCATTTTTTTTACTTTGAATGTGTGTGCGAGCACAGTTTGTTGATTTGCCTTAATTTAATAACTTATTAAAATATAAGAAATGACATCCAGAAGAGATTTTTTGAAGAACACAGCTCTTCTTTCTGCCGGGTTTACTATTGGCGGATTGAACATGACGGCTGCAAACAGCAGCAGAGTCGTTGGAGCGAACAAGCGTATTAACCTGGCTTGTGTTGGTATAGGAAACAGAGGTGGAGAGATTTTGACTGAATTTGATAAAACCGGGTTGGCGAACATCGTGGCTTTGTGCGACGTTGATATGGGTGCTCCTCATACACAGGCCAATATGGCAAAGTTCCCGAGTGCACGTCAGTTTAAGGATTTCCGTCAGATGTTCGACAAGATGGCCAACGAGATCGATGCTGTGATGATTGGTATACCCGATCATGCCCATTTTCCCGTTTGTATGATGGCAATGGCTTTGGGAAAACACGTATATGTGGAAAAACCGATGGCACGTACATTTTACGAAATCGAATTGTTGATGGCAATGGCCCGGAAAAATAAGAACCTGGTTACCCAGGTAGGAAACCAGGGACACTCCGAAGCCAACTATTTTCAGTTTAAGGCATGGAAAGAGGCTGGTATCATCAAGGATGTTACAGCTATAACCGCTCATATGAACTCGCCGCGCCGTTGGCACGGGTGGGATACAAAGATTAGTAAATTCCCAAACAAAGAGGCATTACCTACTACATTGGATTGGGACACCTGGTTAATGTCGGTTCCTTACCACGACTATAATAAAGATTTCCATTTGGGACAATGGCGTTGCTGGTACGACTTTGGTTTAGGAGCTTTGGGCGATTGGGGTGCGCATATACTGGATACGGCCCATGAATTCCTTGATCTGGGTCTGCCGTCGGAAATTAATGCGTTGAAGCTGGACGGGCACAACGATTACTTCTTCCCGATGTCGTCTACCCTCGAGTTTAAGTTTCCTAAACGAGGTTCCATGCCCGCGGTGGATGTAACCTGGTACGATGGCGTAAACAATATACCCTCTGTTCCGGACGGATACGGCGTTTCAGAAATTGATCCGAATATACCTCCGGTAGGTGGTGGAAAGATTCAGCCTGCTAAGCTGAATCCGGGAAAGATTATCTACTCAAAAGAACTAACCTTCAAAGGTGGTTCTCATGGAAGCACATTATCTATCATACCCGAAGAAAAGGCTAAGGCAATGGCTTCCAAATTGCCGGAGGTTCCCAAGAGTCCGTCTAATCACTTTGCAAACTTCCTGTTGGCTTGTGCCGGCGAAGAGAAAACCCGTTCTCCATTCGAGATAGCAGGCCCGCTTTGCCAGGTATTCTCTTTGGGAGTAATCGCCCAGCGACTTAATGCGAAGCTGCAGTTCGACCGTCAAACCAAGCGGATCACAAATCATCCGTTTGCCGATGCACTGCTTGCGGGTGTTCCTCCAAGAAAAGAGTGGGAGCAATTCTATAAGATTTAATTAAACGATTTGTTAAATGTAAATTATATACTAAAAATAAATTTTGATATGAAGAAAAATATGTTAGCTGCCATCCTGCTGCTTTTTACCGTGTCGATGTCGGCTCAGCAACCTCAATGGGAATCGCTCTTCAATGGCAAGAACCTGAAAGGATGGGAGAAACTGAATGGTACGGCAGACTATAAAATAGAGGATGGGGTTATAACCGGTATTTCAAAGATGGGTACCCCAAATACCTTTATGGCGACTAAAAAAATGTATACCGACTTTATTCTTGAGTTCGATTTTAAAGTATCCGACGGATTAAATTCGGGAGTTCAGTTTAGAAGCAATAGCCTGAAGGAATACAACAACGGTCGTGTTCATGGGTACCAGTTTGAAATAGATCCATCTTCCCGTGCATGGACAGGTGGTATATACGATGAAGCCCGCAGGGGTTGGCTTTATGCCCTGACAGAGTACCCATCAGCACAAAAGGCGTTTAAAAACGGCGAATGGAACAAGGCACGTATCGAAGCTATCGGTCATTGTATTCGTACATGGGTGAACGGAATTCCCTGTTCAAATATTCTCGATGACGTAACAGCCAAAGGCTTTATCGCTTTACAGGTACATGCCATTGGAAATAAGGAGCAAGAGGGTAAAACAATCAGCTGGCGTAATATCCGCATCTGCACTACCAATCCGGAAGCGTTTAAAACACCCGATTCGCAGGCTGCACCTCAGGTTAATTGCATTGCCAACACAATTTCAGAGAAAGAAGCCAGTGAAGGCTGGAAGCTTTTGTGGGATGGTAAATCAACTGAAGGATGGAGAGGAGCCAAGCTTACAACTTTTCCTTCAAAAGGCTGGGTTATTGATAATGGCATTCTTAAAGTATTGGCCAACGATGGAGCCGAATCAACCAATGGTGGCGACATTGTTACAATAAAAAAGTACAAAAACTTTATCCTGAAAGTCGACTTTATGATTACTCCGGGAGCCAACAGCGGTATCAAGTATTTTGTAAATACAGAGATTAACAAAGGAGCAGGCTCTTCTATTGGTTGCGAATTTCAGATTCTTGATGATCAAAAGCATCCCGATGCTAAACTGGGTGTAAAGGGAAACCGTACGCTTGGTTCATTATACGATTTAATTCCTGCCGATTCAAGCAAACCTTTCCGTGGCGGATTCTTTAATACAGCCATGGTCGTGGTTAAAGGCAATAAAGTTGAACATTGGCTCAACGGAGTGAAAATTGTTGAATACGAACGTGGCAACCAAATGTGGCGCGCGCTGGTAGCTTACAGCAAATACAAAGACTGGGAAAACTTTGGCGATTGGGAAGATGGAAACATCCTTTTGCAGGACCATGGCGACGAGGTTTTGTATAAGAATATAAAGATTAAAGAGTTGAAATAAGAGCAATACTGTTCAATAGGCAGGTTTGCATAATGACATAAAAAAGTCCGGACTAGTAAAAGTCCGGACTTTTTATTTGCATTAAAAAGGGGAAAATAGTCCCGGTTAAATAATTCCTTTTTTAGAGTTTCTTACAAAATCAATGATGATTCGTATTTCATCACTCATGGGAACTTCTTCTTCCACTCTAAGCGCAGCATCCATAACACTCACTTTTGCATGATATATTATCTCGTAAGCATGCGCTATATGCTTTATAACCTTCTCAGGAAAGTTGCCGTAATTCAGCATCTTTACATTTACTCCGTAGTAGGTGGTAGGATTGCTGGATGTTACAACATAAGGAGGCACGTCTTTGCTGAAACGACATCCTCCCCGAACCATGCTCCAGGTACCGACATGGGTATCTTGAAACATACTCACCAGCGAACTTAAGATCACATGCGAATCAATTACACAGTTGCCCGCTACCAAAGACTTGATGCCCAAAACGCAATGATCGGCAATCCGGCTGTCGTGACAGATGTGAACACCTTCCATAATGAAATTCTCGTTACCAATAACCGTTTTTCCCTCTTTGTGCGACGAGCGGCTTACTATCACGTTTTCACGAAATACGTTTTTATTACCTATCTCAAGGATTGAATCTTCACCGTGAAATGAAAAGTCCTGGGGAGTGGCACCCAACACGGTACCCTGAAAAACATGGTTATCGTCACCCATGCGTGTGCCATATAAAATACTGGCATAAGGCATGATGATACAATTGTTTCCTATTACTACGTTCTTGTCAACATAAGCGAAAGGATGGATGGTGACACCTTCTCCTATCTTTGCATCGGGGCTTACATATGCTTGTGGGCTGATTGAATTCATATCCTGATTATTTAAAGTTACTTTCTCCTCTGCCGCCACCTAATGCCTGATACAGGCTGATGACTGACTGAATGCGTTCAAAACTATCCTGTACATCAGACAACTGTGCGCTTAACAATGATTGCTGAGCGGTAAGTACTTCCAGATAGTTGGAAGAACCAAGCTGCATCAACTGTTTTGTCTTGTCCACGGCACTGTTTAACGATTCAATCTGTTGCTTGCGCTGTATGCACTTTTCGCCTGCCGATTGATACATGTACAAGGCATTGCTAACTTCCGATCCCGCATTCAGAATGCTATGTTCGAAAGAAAGACGAGCTTCTTCCTGTTGAGCTTTGGATATTTTCAGGCGGGCAATGTTTTGTCCTTTGGCGAACAATGGTTGAGTAAGCGATCCTACAGCCGAAGCGATAAACTTAGCTGGATTAAAGATCGCACCTCCGGCATTGTTTGTCCATCCTGCAGTACCATTCAGCGTGATTTTAGGATAGAAGGCTGATCGTGCTTGGTTAGTCGCGTAATAAGCAACCGCCAGAGCCATTTCTGCCTGCTTTACATCTGGCCGGTTAGATACCAACTGCAAGGGGATGCCTGCTGAGAAACTTTCGGGCATTTCCTGACCGTCAAGCGATCCACGTTCGATGCGCTGAGGCGCTTGTCCAAGAATCAGCGACAGCGAATTTTCAGTTTCACGGATCTGTCTACGGATATCCGGAAGTGACGCATTTACCTGATAGTAATATGATTCACTCTGCGCAACAGCTGCTTCGTTGGTCATGCCTGCATTTTTCAAAGCTTTCATAGCTCTTACATTTTCGCTCCAGGTCCGGGCTGTCATTTCTGTAATTTCAAGCTGTCTGTCCAGCATCAGCAGGGTGTAATAGCAATTGGAAATGTTGGCGATAACCTGAGTCTGTACAGCTTGACGATAAGCATCGCTCTGCAAAAGAGACGCTTTGGCACCGCGGCTTCCGTTCAACAAATTACCAAATAGATCTACTTCCCAACTTGCAGAAGCAGGTAAAGTATAGGTTTTAGTGGCAGAACTTCCATCTAAAGAGCTTATAGTTCCCGTAGGAGCGAGCGCCAGTGAAGGTGCAAATGCAAGGCGGGCAGACAGTAAACCTGCCCTGGCTTGTTCTACGCGAAGCAGAGCGGTTTGCATATTGATATTATCAGCCAAACCCTGTTCGATCAATGCCTGAAGCTTTGCATCGCGGAAAACCTCTTTCCAGGGAAGGTTTCCAAAATTAGCCGTGTCGGAAACCAGCGTGTCGCTTACCGATACCGTATCGCGATACATTCCGGAGGTTTCCACCTGAGGCCTTTCGTATGATTTGTAGATGTGGCAACTGCTCAAAAGAGCCGTTGCACACATCATTCCTATGATTTGTATTTTCATTCTGTTATTCTTTTTCAATATTAGTATACTGTTCCAGTTCGGGCATTACTTCTTCCACATCCATACCTGTTTTTTCGATAGGTTTGAACTTTTCCTGCAAGTATTCGAAGGCAACGAATAGTCCGGGCACTACGAATATCTGGCAAATCACACCGATAAGCATTCCACCTACAGCACCGGCACCAAGGGTACGGTTACTGTTTGCACCAACACCACTGGCAAACATCAGAGGTAACAGACCAATAATCATGGCCAGCGAAGTCATCAGAATAGGACGTAAACGAGCGGTTGCACCCAATACGGCCGACCATTTTATACTCATACCCGATTTTCGTCTTTGCAAAGCAAACTCGGTAATCAAAATTGCATTCTTGGCAAGCAACCCAATCAACATGATTAAGGCAATCTGCATATAGATGTTATTTTCCAATCCAAAAATACGAGCAAAAATAAAGCTTCCTGAAAGTCCGAATGGTATGGAAAAGATTACAACCAAAGGTAGAATGTAACTTTCGTACTGAGCACTCAGCAACAGATAAACGAAAAGAAGACACAAAGCAAACACAATGGCTGTTGTGCTACTACCCGTATTTTGTTCCTCACGTGTCATCCCGGAAAATTCGTAGCCGTACCCTGTAGTTAATGTCTCGGCCGCCACTTCTTCGATCGCCTTGATAGCCTGCCCCGAAGTATATCCCGGAGCAGCCGCACCGTTCAGACCAATAGAGGTATACATATTAAAACGGTTGATAACCTGCGGTCCGTACACTTTTGTGAGTGTCATAAACTGCGAAATAGGCGCCATTTCAGCACCATTCCGAACAAATATTTTATTCAGAGACTCCGGATTTACGCGGTCTTGCGGATCCGCCTGGATATATACACGATACAATTTACCAAAACGGTTGAAGTTTGATACATACATACCGCCGTAATATCCTTGAAGAGTAGCAAGAACCGTACTCGGACTGATACCAGCCTGTTTACATTTGGCTGCATCCACATCAACCAGAAATTGAGGAAAACTTGGGTTAAATGAGGTTTGTACGATGGCAATTTCAGGACGTTTCATCAGGCTACCCATGAAGTTTTGAGTTTCACCGAAAAACTTATTCAGATCTCCTCCGGTTTTGTCTTCAAGGTGCATTTCAAAACCACTGGTAGAGCCATATCCGGTAATCATAGGCGGAGCGAAGATGTATATCTGAGCATCTTTTATCTGGGCTGTTTGCTGATACAGCATACCAATAACACTGTTCACATCCTGCCCTTTCCCTTTACGCTCGTCCCAGTTTTTGAGTCGGCAGAAATAGGTCCCATACGAACTACCACTACCGGCCAAAAGTCCGTAACCACTTATCTGCGTGCTGCAGTCAATTAAAGGATTGGCTTTAAGGATTTTAGTTACTTCAGCCATGGCAGCTTCAGTACGCTCCAACGATGTTCCGGGAGCCATATTTACAGCCATCATAAATACTCCAGTATCTTCATTTGGAACCATCGAGGAAGGAGTGGTTTTCATTAAGAAGACAAGAAGCACAACGCTAACAACTACCAGACCCAACGAGAGCCAGCGCTGCTTAATAATTCGAGTTATGCCTCCTTTGTATTTATTAAGAAGGGAATCGTATGTTGTATTAAATGCTATATGAAAACGATCCACAAAGTTCAACGGTTTACTGTTATCGCCTTCTTCACGTTTCGCTTTAAGGAATAATGCACATAAAGCCGGACTCAAAGTCAAGGCATTCAATGCAGAGAAACCAATAGCAACAGCCATCGTAATACCAAATTGACGGTAGAATACTCCGGACGTACCTCCCATAAAACTTACAGGGATAAACACCGCCATCATTACCAACGAAATAGAAAGGATAGCTCCCGATATTTCACTCATAGCGTCCAGCGAAGCCTGCTTGCCGGATTTGTAACCCTGGTCCAGTTTTGCATGGACCGCCTCGACGACGACTATCGCATCATCGACGACTATCGCAATGGCGAGCACGAGCGCACTTAGTGTAAGTAAATTAATACTAAATCCAAACGCGTATAGCATAAAGAACGTACCAATCAGCGAAACCGGAATGGCAATGGTCGGAATTAACGTAGACCGGAAGTCCTGAAGGAAAATATAAACCACCAATACCACCAAAATAAAGGCTTCCAGCAAAGTGCTCAATACCTTACTAATGGAAGCATACAAGAAGTCGCTTGTATCCATCTGGACTTCAAACTTCAATCCTTCGGGCATCTCTTTTTCAGTTTTTTTTATGAGACTTTTAATGTCGCCGATAATTTCCGTTGCATTAGATCCCGGAGTCTGGAAGATAATCATAACCATTGCGGGATGTCCGTTGGTGTATGTGTTAATAATATATGATTGAGCACCCAATTCGATCCGGGCAACATCTTTGAGCTTTAATATTTGTCCGTCCGTTGTAGCGCGAACCACAATATTTTCAAATTCTACCGATTTCTGTAAACGACCCTTGGTTTTCATAATATATTGAAACGACTGGCCTCCGTTTTCTCCAAACTGACCAGGCGCAGCTTCAATATTCTGTTCGGCCAAAACGGCTGTAATATCGCTAGGCATCAGTTTATACTGTGCCATAACCTCAGGTTTCAGCCAGATGCGCATAGTGTATTCTCTGGAACCAGGAGACATTGCGTCGCCCACACCGGGAACACGCATAATCTGCGGGATGATATTGATATTGGCGTAATTCTGAATAAACGTCTGATCGTATTTGTTATCAGGACTGTTTAACGAAAGCACCATCAACATACTGGTCTGCCTTTTGGCTGTAATTACACCTACTTTAGTAACCTCGGCAGGCAGTAATCCCAGCGCTTTAGATACGCGATTCTGTACGTTTACCGCAGCCATATCAGGGTCGGTACCCTGTTTAAAATAAATCTGTATCTGAGCCATACCATCGTTGGAGGCCGAAGATGTCATGTACATCATGTTTTCCACACCATTGATTGATTCCTCCAAAGGTGTGATAACGCTATTCATTACAGTCTGGGCATTGGCACCTGTATAAGAAGTGCTTACCGAAATAGTAGGAGGTGCAATATCAGGATACTGTTCAACGGGCAACGACCCAAGCCCCAGTATACCCAAAATGACGATAAAAATGGAGATAACCGTCGAGAGTACGGGGCGATTAATAAATCTATCTAACTTCATATTTTTTCTGTATTATATTCACTCCTGTTACTTAGAAGCTCCTTCTGCTTGTTTATTTGCTCCGCTATTTTTTGCGGCTGCCTGTTCCGGAGTTACTGCCTTTATCTGCATGCCATCTTTAAGCGAAGAAATACCTTCTACAACAATCTTGTCGCCTGCCTTCAAACCGGAAGTAACAACGAAATTCTGACCATCATCCAAAGTGAATATTTCAATAGGAGTACTCTTTACAGTCGACTTATCGTCAACCACATACACAAATCGCTTATCCTGAATTTCGTAGGTTGCCTTCTGCGGAACAAGGATGCGATCCGTCATATTGGCCGGAACCAACACAATGCCTGTACCTCCGCTACGAAGAATCTTGCTTTTATTTGAGAATTTGGCACGTATACTAACCGAACCAGTGGTTTGGTCTATTACCCCACTCATGGTTTCAACCTTTCCGGTATCAGCATAAATGGTTCCGTCAATCAGCTTCAACTGAACGGAAGGCATAGCGCTCAGAATATCTTTGGACGAAGTTCCATTGGCGGTGAAACCAAGCAATTGCCTTTCGGTCATCGAAAAGTAAGCATACATTTCAGAAATATCCGAAACAGTGGTAAGAGGCGTAGCTATACTTGGACTAACCAGACTTCCCACACGGAAAGGAATAGTTCCCACTACACCGTCCGACGGACTGGATACACGCGTATACGACAGATTTTTTTCCGCGTTAACAAGCTGAGCGGAGGCTTGAGCCAGCAAAGCTTTACTTGATAGCAAAGAATTTTCTGCCATCTGTAAATCGTAAGCACCAATGATGTTGTTTTTAGCTAATTCCCTTTTGTTTTGAGCTGTAAGCTCGGCAGTAGCCATATTTGCCTTAGCCACATTAACAGCAGCACGGGCAGCATTAACAGCCTCTTCATATTGAACAGGATCAATAATAAATAAAGTCTGTCCTTTACGTACCACAGAACCTTCATCCACAGCCAAACGGGTAATAAAGCCGGAAACCTGAGGGCGGATTTCAACGTCTTGTTTTCCTTTAATTACTGCCGGATAGGAACTGATTAATTCAACATTCGAACTGCTAACTGATACAACAGCCAGTTCCTTAATCATCTGACTTCCATTTTGGTCTTGCTTGCCGCAAGAAGTGAAAGATAAACACATAACCAATACTGCGGCCACCGATAAATGAGCCGTAAACAATCTTCTTTTTTTCTTACTCATAAAACTAAATATTGTTTGGTATATTTAATAGCAAATAATAATCCTGCAAAGGTCTTACTAATTAAAACATCCTGAAAGGTTGAAAGTTTATTAAAAATGGTCTGTTTTTCATCATTGATTGTTTTTTCGATTCAGATTATCTAAGTTTGCGGTCACAAAAGTGTTCAAAAATATGAATTACAATAATTTTTCGTTCAAAAATTCGGTGTCGATCAACGACGACTTTGCCATGTATACAGATATAATTAGTTCTTACGTGCTTGAGCATCCCGTACACAGCGACAAAGTATATATCGGTTTTTGCCTGGAAGGATATGCCGTAATGGAAATAAATCTGGTGAAGCATAAGCTTGTTAAAAACGAATTTATTGCAATGGCTCATAACCATATTATATTTCATCACGAGATTAGCGAAGACTTTCGTTTGGTTATGTTTTCTTATTCCAAATCGTTTTGGGGCGAAATGTTAAATGAAATACGAAAATACCCGCTTTACATACTGTTTAAACAAAAATTTCCGTCCGTTATGCTTCAAGATGTAGAAATGGAGCAGTGTATGGACTATTTTAATCTGTTGTGGAAGGTGATGAACGATACGCCTAACGAAAGCAGACGAGATGTTGTTAAGAATCTTCTTTGTTCGTTTCTGATTAATATTCATTTATATGCCAACCGCGGCAGTGAGAAGCATATGCCTATTTCAAGAAAAGAAGAGATGATCGGCTCCTTTTTTTCGTTGATATTCGAGCACTACAAAGAAGCTAAGGATGTTGCTTTTTATGCCGATAAGCTTTGCGTAACACCCCAATACCTTTCTGTTTTGGTGAAAAAGATTGTTGGAAAAACAGCCAAAGAGTGTATAGATGATTACATAATTCTGGAAATAAAGGTTTTGCTAAACTCTTCTTTGTCCATTCAGGAAATATCTCAGCAGCTTAATTTCCCCAATTCGTCGTTCTTCGGTAAATACTTTAAAGGACATACTGGCGAGACACCTTTAAATTACAGAAAGTCCAGGTTAAAGTAATCTTACTCTTTTACTGTTCTTTATTGCCGGCCAACGGAATACTGATTCCAAACTGGATATTGGCCGAAGGCTGACTTAAAGGAATGTATTGTGGGTTTACCTTCGTTAGCATGTAATCGGAAGCGATAAAGAAGTTAATCCAGCCGGGCGAGAAGTTTAAAGCGGCTCCTGCCGTTTTAAAGTCGCTGTGAAGCATAGAGTAACTTATTGTAGCAGCCAACCAGCCGGTGGGCCGATAGTTTACCGATGCCGTAAGTTCCGTAAAGGTTTCGGGTACGTTAAACCGGGTAGAAGAGAGAAGGCCAAAGCTTAGCCTGTTTCGCAGAATTGCGTACTCGGCCGCCAGGTTTACTGTAGACCTAAGTTTGGTCGTTCTTTTCTTCTTAGCACTTTCTTTGAAATGGAACAGCCTCATAAAATCATCCCCCATCTCGTCCAGCTGATTGCCAACGGAAGGCACATCCTCATCGTCGTCGAAGTTCAGATTAAAACCGTCATACAGGAATTCTCCGCTCGAAACAGCCGTAGTAGTGGCCTCCTTGTTCCACGAAATATAACCCAGATCCAATGCAGACGCCGAAAAGGTTAGTCTCTCGTTCGGCTTATAACTTATACCCAAATCCATGGCCCCTCCGTAACCCCCAAATCCGGGAGAGTCAATATCAAACCCGTTTATATAATCTTCTCCTGTTGTTTCATCTTTTTTTAATTCGGGAGAGGCCCCTTTCATGGATGCATTTAACTCTCCTTCGGCCTGCACTATCCACTTGTCTTGTGTCATTTCGATGGAAAAGTCATGGAAATATCCATCCACGTTTGCAATCCCCAGCAGCATTTTGAACCTGGCACCCAAAGTAACCTTTTCGCTTACGGGGTATGAGTATCCGATTCCCCCTTCAAGGTACGACGAACCGTTAAGTGAAAGTCCGCCTGCATTATACAATGTGCCGCCTGGATCTGTCATTCCTGTTTTGGCAGCTTCCAGTAAACCTTTGGGTATATTGGCATCCATTCCGTTTCTAAGATTTACATCGATTGTCCAGAAACTTTTGCGGGCAAAGAATCCCACCGACAGCAAATTCATCGTTACATCCGCGTTAATCCGGTTATTGGGTTTAAGCTGATTCAGAAAGCCGGTTGCCGGAATATCCGGATGGAGAAAGGTAACCAGCTCTTCGCCCGGACCTGCAGGATAAATAACATTGTCGAACGTAAGCGCGTTGGAATGGAAGTTTGCACTCAGCGACCCAAGTCCCGGAACAGAAACATAGCCGGTAGCCGGACGAAAGGCCGGGTTCAGGGAGAGCCGTTGCGTGGTTTTATCCATAAAGTAGGATGTCTGCTGTGCAAAAAGAGTAAAAGAAGAAATCGATAAGCAAAAAGACAGAAGCCCTTTTTGGGAATAGAGTGAGTATGTCATGGATACAATCGCGTTAATAATTAATCAATATGAATTCCGCCCTTTTTACGAGCTTTCAGTTTCAGATGCACAAAATCGTCGGGTTTAAGTATCGTATTCTGAATAACTTCGTCGGAAGTAATTGTAAATTTTACCAGAACGTGTTCGGCAGTCTTCATTTTGGCTATCTGATCTTCTCCAACGAGAAACGAAATATCCGTCTGAGTTGTTGTCCCTTTTACACCCGGACTAATTTGCCGGGGATCAAGGGTAATACCTGTACTCAACATATTCGCATCAAAAATAACCAGACTCATACTGATACGTAAGGGCAGGTCGGTGGATGCGACACCAAAAATTTCAACCTCTCCGTTGCTGAAAAGCATCTCTCTGATATCCTGATCAAATACATCGAGAAGGGTGTCCGAAACAGAAACTGAAAAGTCGGATGCAACAGCAAAGGGCACTTTGGCTACATACATGATATCCAGGTAAGCATCCCGGGTATAGAAATGCTGCACGCTTTTATCAACAACCGGGTCGAAAGCATACGTTATATAATCAGGAGATGTTTTAATCAGATTACCAATCGGGGTATAGTCCCACACTTCACCATCCCAGCCGGGTAACGGTACCGGACCGATCCCGAATTTCGATGTCTTCTCATTAAAGGGTAACAAAGGAGATGTCACATGCAATTTAGTCTCCATCGATTGGGTGACTAAGCCGTTTTTAACGGAAGCCAGCTTTAAGTTGGCTGTCGCCGGAATACCAATATTTGTTTTTGTAGTAACAAAAATGCGAGGCTCAGAAAAGCTAAGCACATTATCGTCCCCATCAAAAATGTCGGTCAGCGAACGAAGATCAGTCTTGCCCGATTGCACATTGATAGCAGCATCAAACACGCCATAAATGGTTTTGTATCTGACGTTACATAACTTTGTACCGATACGAATACCCGGATTCTGATCCACATGAATCACCCCGTTTTTCTTAATCTGAAGCGTTTGGCGGGTAGTAACCTCATACGAATCGGCACCTGTTATTCTTTTTACCTTGAAATTCAATCGGTGCGAAGATTGAGATAAAGACAACGTTTTGGAATAGATGGCGTTGACCAGTTCTGATCCGGTTATTGGATCGTACACCTTCAATTCTTTTGGAAACTGAATCTCAAAATTTACAGCAGCATCCCCCTGGACCAGCCGTAAATTCTGAAAGGAAACGTCTACAACAAGCTGAGAATAAGCACCCGAAATATCTAACAACGCCGAGTCTAAACGTTCAATATGACTGCTAAGATTTAAAGAGAAATTCTCTTGAACCGGAGTCAGCGCAAAAGAAACATCCGAAGGGTAGGGAATATCATTTGTAGCCGACAACCCCTCGGGAAGAGAAATATCCGACAGAACCTGCAGATCGTTTATTTTATAATCGTCCGGCGAAGGAACCGAAGCTTTCAGCGTATCGCTGTAGACAATATAGTAAGCTCCGTTTTCGAGAACAATTTCCGAAATATGCTGATCATCGATGAACTTGCTAAGCCTTAGCGAATCCGTTTCACCCAAAGGCAAATACAACGAATCTCCACCCAACGAAATGTCGGTGGAGATTCCATTGTTCAAATCATACGTATCGTCCACGCATCCCGCACCAAGGATAAGAAAGAATAAACAAGGTGCAAGTGCTTTATTAGTTAATGTTTTAAAGCGAAATTCAAGTGGAAATTGCATAATGCAGGTATCCAATTATATAATTTAATCATTTAATAATCTAGTGATTAGAGCGTTGTTTGAATACGATAAATCTAAATACCGACCAAAGTTACACCAAAATTTTATATAAAATAAACGAAACTAGATTAATTAAAATGATTCGTAAGGAATTTATTTTGTATCCTGTCGTACAACGAGCTACTTGTTTGAAAATAAGGGCTCTGTATTAGCGGCAAGCGCGATAAGTTTTTCCGATTCTTCGGCAGTAATAGGCTTATAATCTTTCATAAGCTCCAGAGCTTTCAGGAACAGGGATGATTTTCCCGGAGGAATGGCTGTGGCAATTTGCTTCGACAAAGTGAATTTCAAAGCCAGCTTTGTCGTTTCTTCGTCAGTAACCGGCTGGTACCATACGTTTTTATCGTATTTCTCCTGTCCGGGTTTGTTTGCAGTAAGAGCCATTGCTTTCAGTGCGATGATACCCATGTTGCGGGATAACGCCTTTTCATAAATCTGCGGACCGAAATCTCCGGCATTCCAACAGGCAAAGTTAATGGGGAACATGGCCGTGTCGAAATCGTATTTTTCCATAGCCAGCATAGCCGCTTCCACCGAATGGGCCGAAAAACCTACATATCGTATCTTCCCATCCTTTTTTGCTTTTTCTATCACTTCCATGGCGCCACCGGGAGCAAACGCCTTTTCAACATCATCCCTTGTCGTAATGGCATGAAGCTGAAACAAGTCAAAATGATCTGTTTCCAGATTAATCAACGATTGCGTTAACGTCTTTTCCGCACCTTCGCGGCTTCGTTCATGGGTTTTACACGCCAGAAAACAATCCTTGCGGTAAGGCTTCAAAGCCGGACCAAGCTTTTCTTCCGCATTGCCGTAACTGGGAGCCACGTCGAAGTAAGTTACACCCATTTCAATGGCCTTAGCCACTATCTCGTTTGCAAATTCCGGGGAATGATCGTTCAACATAATTCCACCAAATGCGATAGAAGAAACCTTTTCGCCGGTTCTGCCAAGTATTCGTTTCGGAAGTTCAAATCCGACCGGAAAATTAGACCCAAAAGCCCTTACCTGAGGAATGGTGAGGGCCAAGCTGCTTAAGGCGGCAGCATGAATAAACTCTCTTCTTTTCATAAGGATAGTAGTTAGTTGATTGATTGAAAGTGCAATATACAATTTTATGCCGAATATTCATCCACCAGAATCTAATTTTGGTTCTTCGTCACTTTAGGTGCAAGCTATTCAGCTAAAATCCTTTATTTACAGGTATTTCAGCTATTTTTTTTGTATTGAATATTATGCTTAGTTATCTATAGTCATGATGCTGTCAAAAGCCG
>Ga0209639_1001174_pt1 | contig 28789 bp, 23 predicted proteins | sample EPASupsiteHSE605_FD_187268 | JGI IMG/M metagenome (GOLD analysis project Ga0209639, IMG submission 187268) | Bioremediated contaminated groundwater from EPA Superfund site, New Mexico - Sample HSE6-05 (SPAdes) (version 2) | ecosystem: Environmental > Aquatic > Deep subsurface > Groundwater >... | reverse complement strand
ATAAAAACACTTCCCCGTGACTCACTCTCACACCCTGGCCGTTTTCACCGGAATGGCGGCTTTTTTCACAGCATAACGGCGGCCGCTTTCGCGGCAGAGCCACTGGCCGTTTTCGCCGGAATACCCAATCACCCATACCCCCTTTGCCAATCTTTCTAATTTGCTGAAAATAGATAAAAAAGATAGACAACGGTAATCTTCAACAACCTGTCTTTATCCATAATCCGCTCCATCTGATGGCTTTTCTACTGAAGACGACAGAAATTACGGTTTTGTAAGTAGAGTAAACATAGGAGGATAAGGTGAGAATAATCGCGACAGTGCTGTCCCTCTTCTTATTCGGATGCGTCGGTATCCCTGAAAAGGTGAAGCCCGTTGATAATTTCCAATTAGAGAGGTATCTGGGCAAGTGGTACGAGATTGCCAGGCTGGATCATTCTTTTGAACGGGGTTTAACTCAGGTGACCGCCGAGTACACCATGAGGGACAGCGGCGGTGTAAGGGTGCTAAACCGTGGCTACTCTGAAAAAGAAAAGACATGGAAACAAGTCGAAGGAAAAGCATACTTCGTCCAAGGAACAGACAAGGGTTACTTGAAAGTTTCCTTCTTCGGGCCGTTTTACGGTTCATATATCGTACTTGAACTTGATCATGAGCATTACCGCTATGCAATGGTTTGCGGGCCTGACAATTCTTATTTATGGATTCTGGCCAGAGACCCGGAAATGAAAAATGAGCTGAAGGATAGCCTCATGGCAAAGGCATCGGCGCTCGGTTTTGACGTAAGCAAATTAATATTCGTTGATCAGCGCTGACTATCCCTCTTGCCGTATCTATCAACTTGGTGTCATTGACTGTATCATTGGGATGGGGTGACAATTGGTCCCGTGCCGCTAATCTTTTTGGAGTCACCATGAGCCAACGCGTATTGAACGTTGAATTCGTCGGATACGGAATATAGAAATACCTTGAGAGCTCAAGCGTCAACGTGATGATTTCATCCGATTAATTGACCGTATTTATCACCAGTTATATTTCAACGACAGATTTCCCTGCACTCCGTTTTCTCCGTCAAACACCTCTGCGACCTGACCTTGCAGACTCAATCTTTGGTTGAGTTTGAAATCTGTGCCTATCGCCAAGACATAACTGTTTTGATCTAATTCGCTGGCGGCCGTGTCCCCTGCAACACTGACCTCATTGCGGTTGAAAAAATCATGGATACAACTGATCTTTGTCCAGACGCTCACTTGATTGTCCGGGGCGTTTTCAATAACTTTCCTCACCTCAACACCAAAGCGTCCCCATAAAGAATCGCCCTGCTTCAACGAGACTCGAGCCCCAAGATTGTCGTTAAAATCGCTCATCCCAATCTTTGTATAGGAAAATTGCTGATGAGGTTCAATCGACCAGCCGTTTTGCTTCCGGAATGCAATTCCATTTTGAACGGTCAGCACGGTAATGTCGCCATCGTAATCCTGGCTCAGTCCATATCCCAGCTCACCCGGCACGGTATTATTGAGGCGCAGTCCGCCATGCAACAAAGAACAACTTCCGTACCAGGAGCGCGGACTCTCAGGATTGCTCACATACAAACCATATATCCCTCCAACCGTGGCTTTCGCACTGTTTTCCACAGCACTGGTCTCATATTCTTGAAAGTTATCCCCTATGCCAAACATAACGCCCCAATACGACCTCGATTGGCCCCCAGGTATATTTCTTTCGAGCATTCGTTGCCAGCCCATACTCATGCCAGCCGTGTGAGCATCGACTGAACTGCCGTCTTTTTCATCGAAATCAATGTTGTCGCCAAAGCCGCGCATCCAAAGCTCTCCTTCTGCTTCCTGTCCGGCACCTGCGTCTGCATGATGACTTTGTGATCCATAACGCGTCTGATCCAAGTGTACGCCAAGGTCAGTCGCGATGCTGCGACCCACTCTTTGCGCACCAACAACTGCTCCGGAATAGCTTTTCAAATAATCTGGAGCATAAAGAGCATAGACTAACCAATTCGTGGGAGCACCCCGGTAATAATATTGATAAGCTCCGCCCGGCCTGTATTCCCCATCTTTTTCCATCGGTGAAGCCAGTCCTCCAATCAGGGTGTTGCCAGCCGGAACATCGATCACATAAATTCGCTGCAAATCACTGCCCCAGGCAGCCAAAATAGCCTGTTCGTCTCTCGCCTCCTGTATTCCGCGATACTGGTCGCCCCACCAGCTCCCCAAATACCCCAAAGCCTCTTGGTATCCACTGTTGCCGCGTCGGTATAACCGCAGGGTGCTGCTTGGAGTCACCAACGCAAGGCTGGTGTCGGTTACGCCGGGCCGACTGGTAAACGAATAAAAATTCGTGTAATCCGTGACTCCGGCTCCTGTTTGATAAAACCTTGGATGAATGTCCGCATCCTGAAGAATGCTGATTTTGCGATCCAAGCGGCTTGTGGTTACGCCCGCGTAAATATTATAAGCGTCCAAACCGCCACGATCAGTCACAATGGCCTGGTTGGTTTGAATCTCTTGATCAATGTCCGACAATGTTTCAGCCGTTGCCAGCGAAAGCGGCGGCAGAAACTCCGATGCTGTCAACAGGATGAAAACATGAGAAATAAGCAAACAAGTTGACTTCATGCCGATGCTCCTGCACAAACAGACTGAGACAGCCTTAACCGTAGCGATTGTGTCCGGAAAACCAATTGATTCTATTGCTAAATCAAGCGACGCATGATGCGCAGAGCGCAACCGCGCCGACGAAGGGGGAAATTTCGAGCGAAACGAGAACTATCGGGGAATAACGAGATTTTTCCTTGCTGTGACTCTACCACTATGAGTGGCTCAACTTGAAAGCGAATTGGAATTACCGTCGCAAGAACAGCACCGGCTCCAAACGCTTGGCGCGCCTGCATTCCGCAAACCGCGACGCGTCGCCCAGCCGCCGCCAGGATGGGGATGCTCTGGGCGCTCACTCGACTGCGTCAACAAGCAGAGGACGGAATGCCGCCAAACAATTGGCCATTCGCATCCTCTGCATCGGGTGGCGCGGCGATTAATCCAGCAGCCGAACCGCGCCCTGATCGGCCGAGGCGGCAAAACGGGCGTACACCTGCAAGGCCTTGGAAATCGTGCGGTTGCGCTTGGGGGTAAAGGCTTCGGCGCCCCGGGCTGCTTCCTCAAGGCGGCGGGCAGTCAGTTCCTCGGCGCTGATCAGCAGCGAGATGGTTCGCTTCGGAATATTGATGTCTATGCGGTCGCCCTCCCGAACCAGGGCGATGGCCCCGCCGCTGGCGGCTTCCGGCGAGACGTGGCCAATGGACAGGCCGGAGGTGCCGCCGGAAAAACGGCCGTCGGTGATCAGGGCGCAGGCGGCCCCGAGATGGCGGGACTTCAAGTAGGAGGTGGGATAGAGCATTTCCTGCATGCCCGGCCCGCCTTTGGGCCCTTCGTAGAGAATAAACACCACGTCGCCGGCCTCGACCACGCCGTCGAGGATGGCGTCGCAGGCCTCCTCCTGGGAGTGATAGACCTTGGCCTTGCCGGTAAAATGAAGGATGGAGGCGTCGACGCCGGCGGTCTTGACGATGCAGCCCTTCTCGGCGATGTTCCCATACAGCACGGCCAAACCGCCGTCGCGGGAATAGGCGTGGGCCAGATCGCGAATGCAGCCGGATGCTCGGTTAAGGTCAAGCTCGGGATAGAGCGTCGCCTGCGAGCCCATGGTCAGGTTGCGCACCCCGGCCGGGGCGCTGCGGTACAGGGTCCGCGCCGCCTCGCTGGCCTCGGGCCGCATGACGTCAAACTGCGCCAGCGCCTGGGCCAGGGTCAGGCCGTCGGCCCGATGCGCGCCGGCGTCGATCAGGCCGCCGCGCTCCAGTTCCGCCAGAATGCCGAGGATGCCGCCGGCCCGGTTGACGTCTTCCACATGATGCGACGAGCTGGGCGCCACCTTGCACAGGTTGGGAACTTTGCGCGACAGGGCGTCGATGTCCTGCATGGTGAAGTCGACCCCGGCCTCATGGGCCACGGCCAGGATGTGGAGCACGGTGTTGGTCGAACCGCCCATGGCAATGTCCAGCGCCATGGCGTTGCAAAAGGCCGCCTTGGTGGCAATCGACCGGGGCAGAACCGTGGCGTCGCCCTGGCCGTACCAGGCCTCGCACATGGCCACAATCCGCTCGGCAGCCTGATCAAACAGCGCCAGTCGGGCCGCATGGGTGGCGACCACGGTGCCGTTGCCCGGCAAAGCCAGGCCCAGAGCCTCGTTGAGACAGTTCATCGAGTTGGCGGTGAACATGCCCGAGCAAGAGCCGCAGGTCGGGCAGGCGCTGCGTTCGACCTCAGCCACCTCCGCGTCGCTGACCGAGCTGTCGCCGGCCATGATCATGGCGTCGATCAGATCCAGGGCCTTGCCGCCCGCCCGTCCGGCCTCCATCGGGCCGCCGGAGACAAAAATGGCCGGAATGTTGAGCCGCATTGCCGCCATCAGCATCCCGGGAGTAATTTTGTCGCAATTGGAAATGCAGACCATGGCGTCGGCCTTGTGGGCGTTGCACATGTACTCGACCGAATCGGCGATCAGCTCGCGGGACGGCAGGCTATAGAGCATGCCGTCGTGGCCCATGGCAATGCCGTCGTCAATGGCGATGGTGTTGAACTCCGCGGCAAAACAGCCCAGCGTCTCGATTTTTTGCTTCACCCGCTGACCGATCTCGTGCAGATGCACATGGCCGGGCACAAACTGGGTGAAAGAGTTGACCACAGCGATCACTGGTTTGCCAATCTGCTCCTCGCGCATGCCGTTAGCCCGCCATAGAGCGCGAGCGCCCGCCATTCTTCTGCCTTCCGTTGTCGCCGCGCTCCGCAGTGGATTCGCCATCGTCCTCACCTCAACTCACTGATTTATTTTTTGCTTGTCTTTTGCCGCCTAAGCGATAGAACCCATAGTAATTACTTTGTCAATTCTACACTGGTAGACGCCATGAAACAACAGGAGATTAACTATTGGATCACCGCCATGCTGGCCAAGCACGCGCGGGTTTCAGACCTCAACATCACTGTGGGCAAGACCTTGCAGGTGGAAAGCGACGGCTCGCTGGTTGCGGTCGACGTCGCGCCGCCGGTGACGGAACTGACCCCGTTTCAGACCGAGGTCTTTGCCTTGAATCTGATCAGCGGCAACCGCCGACTGCTACGCGATCTGGTCACCAAGGGCTCCTGCGACCTGTCCTATTCCCTGGACGAGAAGGTCCGTTTTCGGGTCAACATCTTCTCGCAGAAAGGCTACTACACCTCGGTGCTGCGAAAACTTGAAACCAAAATCCCTTCAATCAGCGGGTTCCATTTTCCCGAGGCCTTCAGCAAGATGGCCCGCGAGGTCAACGGCCTGATCCTGTTCACCGGCGCCACCGGCACCGGCAAAACCACCTCCATGGCGGCCATCCTCAATCGGATCAACGAGGAACGCCAGGTGCACATCGTCACCCTGGAAGACCCCATCGAGTATATCCACCCTCACAAGAAGGCCACCTTTAATCAGCGGGAGATGGGCGACGACTTCGACACCTTTGCCGGCGGTCTCCGCGCCGCCCTGCGCCAGGCCCCCAAAGTCATTCTCGTCGGCGAGATCCGCGACCGAGAAACCCTGGAGATCGCCCTGACCGCCGCGGAAACCGGCCACGTGGTGTTTTCCACCCTCCACACCATCGACACCGGCCAGACCATCAACCGCATCCTGGGCATGTTTGAGCAAGACGAGCAACCGCAGGTGCGCAACCGTCTCGCCGACACCATCCGCTGGGTGGTCAGCCAACGGTTGCTGCCGCGCATCGGCGGCGGCCGCATCGCGGCCCTGGAAATTCTCTGCACCAGCCTGCGGGTTCGGGATTTGATCATCAACGGCGAGACCGAGGAAAAAACGTTTTACAATGTTGTCCGCGACGGCTCGTCCCGCGACATGCGCACCTTTGATCAGCACCTGCTGGAACTCTTTGAGACCGGCCTGATCACCGAGGAATCGGCAACCCTCTACTCCTCGCACCGCAGCGAGATCAAGCGGGGCATGGACACGATCAAGGCCGCCCGGGGCGAACGCACCTCGTCCATCGACGATCTGCGCATGGAGCAGGAAGAAACCGATCCTTACGGGCGATAAATCAAGCGAAACAGCACAAACGTCCCTCGCCCTTGCCGTCGCAACCATTGGCCGCACTCGTCCGCCGCATCTGCCGCATTCACCCCAAGGAGTTCCCATGCTGACCCATTGCCCGTCCTGCCAGCAACCCCTGCAATTCACCACCGAACAAATTAGCCGCCTGGAACAGGCCTTGTCGCACCTCGCCGCCGGCAAGCTGTTGACCATGAAATGCCCTCTCTGTCGCCAGGCGATCGCTCTGGACAAATCCGGTCAACCGCCGCAAAAAAACGAGACCCAGGTCCAACCGCCGCCGCCGCCTGACCTGGACTGGCTGCACACCGGCCTTTTCCAGGCCGAGGAAAAGGTTGAAGACGTTCCCATGGCCCTGGTCCTCCATCCGCCCGGCGAGCAACGCAAACGCATCGGCGAGGCCCTGGAAACCGTGGGCTACCAGGTGTTCGTAGCCGACGCGCCAGCCGAAGCCCTGGAAAGGATGCGTTTCGTCAATTTTTCCTGCGTTGTTTTTCAAGACGCCATGGAGGGCTCGCTGGCCCAATCCTCTTTCCACGCGCACATGCGCGCCCTGCCCATGAATCGCAGACGCTACATGTTTTACATTCTGCTCGGCGACGCCTTCCACACCCTCTACAATCTTGAGGCCCTGGCGCACAGCGCCAACCTGACGGTCAACACCGGCGACCTGCGCCATCTCGACATCATTCTGCGCAAGGCCATTCCCACCTACGAGGAACTGTTCGGGGCCTTTCTTGAGGAACTGAGCGCCCAGGGAAAAGGCTGAACCCGGCGTCGCCTCCACACCCCCGCGTTTTTCGCTGCAACGAGCCAGAGGAACCGCCGCTGGCCTTGCCCCGGCGCGTCTTGCACCTTTCCGCAACACTTCCGCCCCTGGCGGACAAACAAAGAAATGCCTTTTTTCAAGAGGAAACAGTTGTTTTTCAAAAAAATCTCTGGTAAATAAATTAGCCTTATTACCTTGAGCGAGAGAACCTCATTTTTCGTCTCATCAACCACTTATTAAAGACCAGCACCGGTCGCCACAGGAACATTCCATGACAAAGAACGGAACTCAACCCGCATTTGCGGCAGATGACAACAGCTTTGAAGAAATGAGCTTTGCGGAACTGTTTGAACAAGAAGACAACAACACCGTCATTACGGTTGGCGAGGTTGCGCTCGGAACCGTCGTCGGCCTGAGCAGCGACGCCGTCCTGATCGACGTCGGCGACAAGGCGGAAAGCTATGTTGCGCTCTCCGAATTCCGCCATGAAGACCCGGATCGGGAAATCAAAATCGGCGACCAGTTTGAAGTCTTCATCGAAAAACGGAAGGAGGAAGGCGGCCTGCTGCTTTCCCGCGAAAAAGCCATTGCCATCAAAGTCTGGGAACAGATTGCCACAATTCAAGAAGAAGACGGGACCATTGAGGGCCGTATCGACAACCGGGTCAAGGGCGGCATGTCCGTCGACATCGGGGTGCCGGCATTCCTTCCCTATTCACAGATCGACCTGCGTCCGGTCAAGGATCTCGACGGACTCATCGGCCAGACCTTTGAGTTCAAGATCCTCAAGTTCAACCGCAAACGCAACAACGTGGTTATTTCGCGGCGGGCCATTCTTGAGAATCAGCGAACCGCCCTGCGCGAGCAGATGCGCACCTCCCTCGAAGAGGGCCAGACCATCCGCGGCGCCATCACCAACATCACCGACTACGGTCTATTCATCGACCTGGGCGGCATGGACGGTCTCTGCCACATCACCGACCTTTCCTGGGGCCGGGTTTCCCATCCTTCCAAGCTCTACACCGTTGGCGAGGAGATCGAGGTCAAAATCCTCAAATACGACAAGAATTCCGACCGCGTCTCTCTGGGCGTGAAGCAACTCAAAACCGATCCTTGGGAACGCGTTCCGGAGCAGTATGCGCCGGGCTCAAGAGTCACCGGCAAAGTTGTGTCGATCACCGATTACGGCGTCTTTGTTGAGTTGGAAGAAGGTGTCGAAGGTCTGGTGCATATCTCCGAGATGAGCTGGTCGAAAAAACCGCGCCATCCGTCCAAGATCGTTGGCGTTGGCGAGGAAATCGAGGTTCAGGTGCTCAAGGTCGAGGCCGAAACCAAGCGCATCTCCCTGGGCATGAAGCAGCTGCAGCCCAACCCGTGGGATGTAGTGGAAGAGAGCTATCCGGTGGGTTCGGTTATTGAGGGCAAGATCAAAAACATCACCGACTTCGGCATCTTCATCGGCATCGAAGAGGGCATCGACGGTCTTATCCACGTTTCCGACCTCTCATGGACCGAGCGGATCAAGCATCCGTCCGAAAAATACGCCAAGGGCGAGACCATCCAGGCGGTTGTGCTTAAAATTGACAAGGAAAACGAGCGGTTCTCCCTGGGCGTCAAGCAGTTGGAGCCCGATCCATGGCAGGCTGCGGCCAGCAACTACCCGATCGGCTCCACCGTTGAGGGCACCATCACCAACGTGACCGAATTCGGCGTCTTTGTGCAGCTGGAAGAGGGCATCGAAGGTTTGGTGCATGTTTCCGAGATTTCTCGAGACAAGGTGAAAACCCCGGTCGGCATGTTCAATGTCAACGACGTCTTGAAGGCGATGGTGATCAACGTTTCCGCCGACGACCGCAAGATTGGCCTTTCCGTCAAAGCCCTGCAGGAAAAAGACGACAACAACGGCGCCGTCCCCGAAGAATACCTGCAAAAAGCGCAGAGCAGCGGACCTTCCACCTTTGGCGATCTGCTGAAGGCGGCGGCGGGAGAGGACTCGAACAAATAAACCGTTCGCGTTCCTGGTTCGTTCATCACAGCAACGGGTGTTTCATCTGACCGGAGCCCAAGTTCAGGAAAGATGAAACGCCCTTTCTATTGCCCGCAGCAAGAGGCCTTACGCCGCTTGCCGACAATGCGGTTGGTTAAAAGGAAAAAATTATCATGCTTAAGCGTGAATTGGTCAATCAAGTTTCCGAACAGCTTGGCGACTACTACAAACAGGACATAGCGCAAGCTGTTGAAATCATTCTCGAAGAGATTTCGCAGGCGCTTGCCGAAGAGAGAAGGGTTGAAATACGCGGCTTTGGCAGCTTTTCCGTAAGGACGCGCAAACCGCGCACCACCAAGAATCCTAAAACGGGAAAAATGATGAATATTCCCGCCCGCAAAACTCTGCACTTCACCATGAGTAAATCACTCAAGGAAGTATTGATCGACGAAGTCGAATAATACGTCAAGTTTTGCACGGCAAAAAGACCGGCCCCTCTGGGGTTCGGTCTTTTTTTATAGACGAACACTCACGGGATCACGGGACTGGCGGCGGCGTCTCTGTGAAGGCAAGATTTAAAGAAAGGCGCTGACGTCGCCCTTCCCTTCCCGCAGGATTTCCGGCTGCTCTGTCAACAGGGAAATGACCGAGGAAGGCGCGGGAAGGATCTCGCCGCTGTCGATGATCAGGTCGACCTGCTTGCCGAAAAGGCGGTCGACGTCGTCGCAGGTGCGCACCGGTTGCTCGTCCTCTTCGAGCATGGCGCTGGTGTTGAGCACCGGATTGCCCAGCATCTCGATCATGGCGAGACAGACGGCGTTGTCGGGCACGCGAATGCCCACGGTTTTCTGCTTGGTCAGCATAATTTTGGGCACAACCTTGGTTCCCGAGAGGACAAAGGTGTAAGGGCCGGGCAGATTTTTGCGCATCAGGCGGTAAGCGGTATTGCCGACATGACCGTACTGGCTGATGTTGGTCAGCGAGGCGCACATAAAACTAAACGGTTTGTCCTTGGGCCGTCGCTTGATCTGGTAGACCCGCCGCACGGCCTTTTGATTAAAAATATCGCAGCCAATGCCGTACATGGTGTCGGTTGGATAGCACACCACACCGCCGTGTTGCAGGACCTCAACCACCTGAGCGATCAGGCGCGGTTGCGGGTTCACAGGATTGATTTCAAGAATTTTTGCCATACAGGAAAATTTTGAGCTATCGTTGAAAGGAAGGCGGCAACGAACGCCGCAACACTGCGCAGGGGCTCCGCAAACGGTCTGCCGGAGACGACGGGAGGTTACTAAAGCAGGATCAACCGGTAAAAGCCACCGGTTTTTTCACGCGCATGTATTTCTTTTTAGGCCAGAACGTGCTAGAGAATACCTAATCTCTCTTCACCAAGCCCCAATCCGCAGGAAAGAGCATACACAAACAGGTCGGGCTTCGGCCCGGTGCTGTCAAGCAGCCCGGTCCGGAGTCCGACCTGTTGCATTTTAGGTAATACATCAAATTTTTACATAAAAAATAGCGCTGCCGCATCGCCGTTTTCACTAGGACGGCCGACACGGCCCCGTTTTTACTCCAGCAAAAAAGGAGACCACATGTTTCAGCAAGCAATTCCCCTGGCGCTCACCTTTGACGATGTTCTTCTGATGCCCGGCGCCTCCGAGGTGCTGCCGTCGGAAGTGTCGCTCAAAACCCGCCTCACCGACACCATTGAACTGCAGGCGCCGCTGCTCAGCGCCGCCATGGATTCGGTCACCGAACACCAGACCGCCATCGCCATGGCGCGTGAAGGCGGCATTGGCATCATTCACAAAAACATGAGCATCGAACTGCAGGCCAAAGAGGTGGAGCGGGTCAAAAAGTCGGAATCGGGCATGATCGCCGACCCGATCACCGTCTCCCCCTACCAGAGCGTGGCCGAGGTGCAGCAGATCATGCGCAACTACCGCGTCTCCGGCCTGCCGGTGATTGACGGCGACAAACTGGTGGGCATCGTCACCAACCGCGACCTGCGCTTTGTCTCCGACGACGGCCTGCGGGTCAACGACGTCATGACCAGCAAAAATCTGGTCACCGCCCCGGTGGGCATTGACCTGCCGCACTGCAAGGCCTTGCTCCATGAACACCGCATCGAGAAGCTGCTGATCGTTGACGACGACGGCCGCCTCAAGGGCTTGATCACCATCAAGGACATCGAAAAAATCAAACAATATCCGAGCGCCGCCAAAGACGGCTTGGGGCGGCTATTGGCGGGCGCAGCGCTGGGCGTCGGCGCGGAAATGCTGCCGCGCACCGAGGCGCTGGTGCGGGCCAAGGTGGACGTGGTGGTGCTCGATTCCGCCCACGGCCATTCCGCCGGCATCCTTCGCGCCTTGGAGGAGATCAAGGCCCACTTCCCCAACCTGCCGGTGATCGCCGGCAACATCGCCACCGGCGAAGCAGCCCAGGCGCTGATCAAGGCCGGCGCCAACGGAATCAAAGTCGGCGTCGGGCCGGGTTCGATCTGCACCACCCGCATTGTAGCCGGAGTGGGCGTGCCGCAGCTCACGGCCCTGAAAAACTGCGTGGAGGCCGCCTCGAAAAAAGGCATCCCGGTGATCGCCGACGGCGGCATCAAATTCTCCGGCGACATCTGCAAGGCCATCGGCATTGGCGCCCATTCGGTGATGATCGGTTCGCTCTTTGCCGGCACCGACGAGACCCCGGGCGACACCTTCCTCTACCAGGGCCGGAAGTACAAAGGCTATCGCGGCATGGGCTCGATCGGGGCGATGAAACAGGGCTCCAGCGACCGCTATTTCCAAGACAAGGAAAGCAGCAAGCTGGTGCCTGAAGGCATTGAGGGCAAGGTTCCTTACCGGGGGCCGATCTCGGAGATGATCTACCAACTGCTCGGCGGCCTGCGTTCCGGCATGGGCTACACCGGAGCCGCCACCATCGAGGAACTCCACAACAAGGCCCGCTTTGTGCAAATTTCGTCGGCCGGCCTGCGCGAGTCGCACGTCCACGACGTCATCATCACCAAAGAGGCCCCGAACTACCGGACCGAAGGGTTATAAACCGCTCTCGCCGTCCTTTCATCCTTGCATCAAGAGGCGCCATGTCCACGCATACGCAGAAAATCATCATCCTCGACTTCGGCTCGCAAACCACCCAGCTGATCGCCCGCCGCATCCGCGAACAGAAGGTCTACAGCGAGATTCACCCCTATACCCTGGATCTGGAACGACTCAAGGCCATGCGGCCCACCGGCGTTATTCTGTCCGGCGGACCGGCCAGCGTCTACGACGACGACGCGCCGATCAGCGATCCCGGCATCTATGAGCTCGGCGTGCCGATCCTCGGCATCTGCTACGGCGCCCAGTTGATGATGGTGCAGCAGGGCGGACGGGTGGAGAAGGCCGAGAAACGCGAGTTTGGCAAGGCCCAGCTCAACATCGAATACACCGGCGGCTTGTTCGCCGGCATGGAGACAACCCCCTCCCATTACCAGGTGTGGATGAGTCACGGCGACCGGGTCGAGCAACTGGCGCCGGGGTTTGTGGTCACCGCGACCAGCGCCCATTCGCCCTACGCCGCCCTGCGCCACAGCGAGAAGCCCTTTGTCGCGGTGCAGTTCCACCCCGAGGTGGCCCACACCCTGATCGGAACCGACGTACTGCGCAACTTCATCTTTGGGCTGTGCGGCTGCCAACCGGACTGGACCATGCACTCGTTCATTGACGCCACCGTGGCCGACATCCGAGCCAAGGTCGGGACTGATCAGGTCATCTGCGCCCTGTCCGGCGGGGTCGACTCCTCGGTGGTCGCGGCCATGGTCCACCGGGCGATCGGCGACCAGCTGACCTGCATCTACGTCAACAACGGCCTGATGCGGACCGGCGAGTCGGAAAGCGTGCTCCGCTTCTTCCGGGAAAAAACCGACCTCAAGGTGATCGACGTCAACGCCGAGGAATTCTTCCTTAAATCCCTCGACGGCGTCGCCGATCCCGAGGAAAAACGCAAACGGATCGGCTATGGCTTTATCGAGATCTTCGAGGCCGAGGCCAAAAAGCTCGGCGCCGTGCGCTATCTGGCCCAGGGCACGCTCTATCCGGATGTGATTGAATCCGTGGTGTTTCGCGGCAAGGCACCGATCAAATCGCATCACAACGTCGGCGGCCTGCCCGAACGGATGCAGCTGGACCTGATCGAACCCCTGCGCGAGCTGTTCAAGGACGAGGTCCGCGAACTGGGCCTGGAGCTGGGGTTGCCCGAAGAGGCCATCTACCGCCAACCCTTCCCCGGCCCCGGCCTGGGCATCCGCATCATGGGCGAGGTCACGGCGGAACGGCTGCGCATCCTCCGTCAGGCGGACGTGATCGTGCTGGAGGAGATGAAAGATTCAGGCTGGTACCGCAAGGTCTGGCAGTCGTTCGCCGTGCTCCTGCCGATTCAAACGGTGGGCGTCATGGGCGACGGCCGCACCTACGAGCATGTGATCGCCCTGCGGGCAGTGGACAGCAAGGACGCCATGACCGCCGACTGGTCGCGCCTGCCCTATGAAATTTTGGGCCGCATCTCCAACCGGATCATCAACGAGGTCCGCGGCGTCAACCGGGTGGTCTACGACATCTCCTCCAAGCCGCCGTCGACCATTGAATGGGAGTAAGACCGGCAATCCAACATCCTCAGCCAACCCATTAAGAGCCAACGTTTGTCATGCTCAAATCAGCAATCTATGTAGACGCGGAAAACATCAAGATGAGCGGCGGTTACGGCATGCGCTACGACGTGCTTGTCGATCTGGCCAACAACAACAACTCGGTGATGCTGCGGGCCAACTGTTATCTGGCCGAGGATCACGAGCGCACCCAACGGGATCCGGAATACCGACAAAAGGTTTATTCCTACCACAACATCCTGCGTCAGTGCGGCTTCAAGATCATCAAAAAGTATGTCCGCCGGTTCAAGGACGAAGACGGCAACATCACCACCAAGGCCAACGCCGACATGGATCTGGCGATCGACGCCCTGCTGCAGGCGCGGAATCTCGACCGCATTATCCTGCTCACCGGCGACGGCGACTTCCTCCGCCTGATCGTCGCCCTGCAGAACATGGGCTGCCGGGTGGAAGTCATTGGTTTTCACAATGTGAACAAAGAGTTGCGCGAGGTTGCCGACTCCTATGTCTCCGGCTTCCTGGTGCCTGGACTGTTGCCGATTGCCGGCAGTTACGGCGACAACGGCGAGCAGTGGCAGCGCGGCACAGTGGCCAACTTCAACCAGGACCGGGGTTTTGGTTTTTTCCGTTATTACCGCCTGCAGGACAATGCCCTACAATCGGAAACCGTGTTTTTCCACCTGTCGAAATCGACCCTGTCCTCCGACCATTTTTTCCAGGAGCCGCACCGCATTTTTGAATTCCGAGTGGTGGAAAATCCGGCCAACAACAACCGCTCAGAGGCCTGGGACATCCGCCTGATCAAGGAAGGGTAAGCCATGACACACTCTGCATGCCTGCTGCTCGCCGGCGACATCGGCGCCACCAAGACGGCGCTGGCTCTGTACCGGACCTGGCCGGGACAACCACTGCGGCAGCAGACCTTGCAGAACAGGGCGTTTTCCAGTTTTGACGCTTTGTTGCTGGATTTTCTTGGCCAAGGCGAGGCCGCGCCGGTTCGCGCCTGCTTCGGCGTTGCCGGCCCGGTGATGGCGGGCGCGGTCCACATGACCAATCTCAGCTGGACGCTGGACGCCCAAGCCCTGCAACAGCGGTTTGGTTTCCTTCGGGTCGATCTGATCAACGATCTGGTGGCCACCGCCATGGGCGCCTTGCACCTGCCCCCTGCAGACCTCCGGGTTCTTCAGCCCGGAGAACAGCACGCGGGCGGGGCAATGGCGGTGCTTGCCCCTGGCAGCGGACTGGGCGAGGCCTTTCTCGTGCCGCACAACGGCGGCTATCTCCCCTGCCCCTCTGAAGGCGGCCATGTCAGCTTTGCCCCGCGGGACGGACTGCAAAGCGATCTGCTCGCCTTCATGCGCGCCCGGCAGGCGCATGTCTCGGTGGAGCAGGTCTGTTCCGGGCTGGCCCTGCCCGAGTTGTTTGCATTCATGGCCACAAGAGAACCACCGCCGGACTGGCTGCAGGCGCAGCTGGAGCAAGCCGACGTCCCAACCCCGGTCATTGTCCAAGCTGGGCTGGAGGCCGTGCAGGGCGGACGGCCCTGCGACGTCGCCGTGCTCACCCTCCGGCTGTTCCTCGACATCCTTGCCGACGAGGCGGCCAATCTCGCCCTTAAAACCCTGGCCATCGGCGGCGTGTTCCTGGGCGGCGGCCTGACGCCGCGCCTCTTACCTCTGCTGGACCAGCAACGGTTCCTGTCGGTTTTTACCCGGGGAACCTACCGGGATTGGCTGGCCCGCATTCCCATCCGCATCATCCTCAATCCGCAGACAGCGCTTTTGGGCGCGGCCGCGTATGCCGCCGACGCCCTCGGCACGCGCTCGTAATCCCTCATCCCCCCAGGTTTCGGCGGCCCTTCGGCACATCGGGCCTCAACCGCAAGCCGCGCCACACGCCCCATGCATCTTTCGCCCTTCCTTCTCTCCCAACTACTGGTCGTCGTGGCCATCGGCTTTGATCTGCTCTCGTTCCAGTTCAAAGAACGGCGGCGGATTATCCTCTGCCTCATGGTTTCCTGCCTGCTGATCGCCGCCCATTTTGCCCTGCTCGGCCACAGCACGGCCATGGGTCTGGCGCTGCTGGCCGCGGTGCGGTTCGTCGCCAGTTATCACACCACCTCGAAAAAGGTGATGGCCGTGTTCCTCGGAGCCGCCGTTGCGGTCGCGACGCTGACCTTCCACGGGACGCTGAGCGTGCTCGGCTGCATTGGCGCAATCTTCGGAACCATCGGTTCCTTTTGCAAAGAGGACAAACAGTTGCGCCTGAACATGCTGGCGGCCACCAGCGTGTGGCTGGCGCACAACTGCCTGGCCGGCACCCCCACCGCCGTGCTCATGGAGGCGCTGTTCCTTGCCAGCAACCTGCTGGGCTATTATCGATTTTACTGCCGCAGGGCCGGCAAGCCAGGCCTGCTTGGCTCCTGATTGCGGCCAGCGCGACATTGAAAATCTCAGCCCAGTCGTTCAGGCCGGGTCGGCGTTGGCAGGGCCTGCAGGCGTTGATAAATTTCCCGCCCGATCCAGGCGTCGGTGGCGGCATATTGGATTTGTTGCGGGGTGAGATCGCGGTTGGCCCAGTTGGTGGTGCGGGCCGACTTGGAGATGCGGATGCCGCAGACCAGGGCGGCCAAGCCGCGCAACCCTTGGTTGTGCACCCCTTTGCGACGCGCCATCCGGGCCAGATCGACAAAGCCGCCCGGATCGAAGGGGTGCAGTTCCTGTAAACTCTTCAGGTCAAAATCCGGGGCTACCCCGGCCTTGACAATGTTGCTGTCGCCCAGCACCGTCAAAATCGGCTGCGACAGCCCGGTCTGGTGCAGTTGAAAGAGAAACACCTCGGACTCGGTTGCCAGTTGCAACAGGCTAGGGGAAAATTTCTGCCCCTTTTTGAAGGCCGGCCGGGTTTCGGTGTCAAAGCCGAGCACAGCGGCCCGACGCAAGCGGATTGTCGCCAGTTCGGCTTCTTCAGCCGTCCGCACCACATGCACCGGCCCGTCCCAATTGGCCAGCGGCAGTTCATTGATTGCTTCTTTTGCGATTCGCACTGCAATGGTTGTCTGTTCTGCCGTCATATCCCCTGCTCTCTGCACCTTGCGCCCATTCTGCACGCCCGCCGGCCGTCTCCGCGACGACCGGAGGCCCCTCTTCGGCAGCCGATTTACCCGATACGCGCCGGTCTGTCATGAAGAATTGACCGGAGCAAGAGGCGCGGCACCCGTTCTTACCTGCCACATTTTTGCACACCTGCCCTCCATTCCCGCGCATTCACTTCATTTATGTCACAAAACCACTCCAATATTTACAAATTCGAACATATCGCCAAACCTTTCCGGCGCAGGCGAGGACAAACCCGCCCATCACAAGGGCCCCATCTCCGCCCAGAACAGCCATCCTGCCGCGCGGCCAGGGCTTGCTGCAACTTAACTCGACACAGGAATGTTTTTTGCTTTGCACTTAATGGCAAGAGCTCTTGAATCAAGCAATGCAGGCAGGACACCTATGAAAGGGAACGAAACGATGCGCCAGACCACCGCCGAAACAGCCGTCACCGCGGCGCTTGAGGTGCAGGCCCTCTATAACATCGTCAATCTGATCGGCTCCGCCGTCCATTTGGACACGGCGCTCTCCTCCATGCTCAAGGTGCTGCACGACACCCTGCGCATGGAACGGGCCACCCTGGCGCTGCTGGACGAAACCGGCCGCCATCTCACCATCCGCGCCTCATACGGCCTGAGCGTCGAGGAAGAACAGCGCGGGGTCTACGGACTCAACGAGGGCATCTACGGCCAGGTGTTCAGCACCGGCTCGCCGTTCATCGTGCCCGACGTGCACAGCGAACCCCTGTTCCTCAACCGCACCGGAGCCCGCAACAAGATTTCCAAAACCACCATCTCGTTTATCGGCGTTCCGGTCGTCCTCGCCGGGGTGACAGTCGGCGTCCTCAGCGTCGACCGACTGTTTGGCGCGGACATCTCCTTTGAGGAAGACGTCCGTTTCCTCACCGTGCTCGCCACCCTGATCGCCCAGTTTCTCAGCCTCAACCGCGCCATCCGCCAGGACCGGGAAAAATTGGTCCAGGAAAATCTCAGTCTCAAGGAAAAACTGCACGGCCGCTACCACCGCCATCAGATCATCGGTCAGTCCAAGGCCATGCAGGAGGTGTACTGGTCGATCGAACGGGTTGCGCCCTCCGGGGCCACGGTGCTGCTGCTGGGCGAATCAGGCACCGGCAAGGAACTGGTGGCCCGGGCGGTGCACGACGCCAGCCCCCGCAAAAACGAGGCCTTCATCAAGGTCAACTGCGCCGCACTGCCGGAAAATCTATTGGAAAGCGAACTGTTCGGCCACGAACGAGGGGCCTTTACCGGGGCGGTGGTGGCCCGGATCGGGCGGTTTGAGCAGGCGGACCACGGCACCATCTTTCTTGACGAAATCGGCGAACTGCCTTTGCTGCTGCAGGCGAAATTGCTGCGGGTGCTGCAGGAGCAGCAGTTTGAACGATTGGGCGCCTCAAAAACCCAGAGCGTGGACGTGCGGATCATCGCCGCCACCAACGTCAGCCTGGAGCGGGCGGTGGCCTTGGGCAATTTCCGCAACGACCTTTTCTACCGTCTCAACGTGGTGCCGATCAATCTGCCGCCGCTGCGCAAACGGCGCGACGACATCCCCCTGCTGCTGGACCACTTCCTGCGTTCGAGCAACAAGCGCAACGAAAAAAATATGCGCATGTCTACGGAATTTCTTGATTTCCTCACCAACTACGACTGGCCGGGCAACGTCCGCGAGCTGCAGAACCTGGTGGAGCGGATGGTGATTCTGGCCAACAGCGAAGTGCTGCGGGTTGAAGACCTGCCCGAATACCTGGTCAGCCCCGAATCCGGACGGATCCCCCCGGCTATGGAAACGGTGCTGCCGTCCCTGGCGCCCCCCCAGGCGCAGCCGACCCAATCGTCGTCGGGCCGAAAATCATTGAAAGATCTGGAACGGGAACAGGTGGAGTCGGCCCTGATCCGCAACGGTTGGGTGCAGTCGCGAGCCGCCCGCGAATTGGGCCTGACCCAGCGGCAGATGGGCTACAAGATGAAGAAATTCGATCTGCACCGGCCGGAATATTAAACACATCCGTCTCGCAGCGTTCAGGCCGCAGTTCAGCTTTTTTCCAACTCCTCGCGGATGGCCCGGCCCAGCTTGGCGATCATATAAGGTTTTTTGATGTACTGGCCAACCCCGAGGCGCATGGCCTCGGCAATGCGTTCGGTTTCAGAAAAGCCGCTGGTGATGATCGCCCGCTGCCCAGGCGCATGGACCAGGATGGCGCGATAGGCGTCCAGGCCGTCCAGGCCTTCGCCCAGAATCATGTCCAGCAGCAGCAGGTCGAACCGTTCGCGCCTGGCCAGCATCACCGCTTCCTCGCCGCTGGCCGCCGTGGTCACACGGTACCCCAATTCAAGCAAAATGGCGGCGGCGATCTCCCGCTGCTCCTCGACGTCGTCCACCACTAGTATATGCTCGCCCTGCCCCCGGCAATCCTCCAGCGACGACTCCTGCATTTGCCGCTGGTAGACCTGCGAGGTGACCGGCAGGTAGATGGTAAACGTGGAGCCGACGCCAACCCGGCTTTCACAGTTGACATACCCCAAGTGATCCTTGACCGTGCCCCAAACCACGGCCATGCCCAGCCCGGTGCCGCTTTTGCCCATCTTCTTGCTGGTGTAAAAGGGCTCGAAAATTTTGTCGATGTCTTCGGGTTTGATGCCGCTGCCCTGATCCGCCACCTCCAGCACCACATACTCGCCCTGGCCGATTTTTTCGTACAGGCGCAGCGAGTTGTCCACATACCGATTTTCCGTTGCAATCCGGATGAGGCCGCCATGTTCCATGGCCTCGGCGGCGTTGATAACCAGATTCATAACCGTTTTGGACAGGTGCACCGGCGAGCCCAGCACATGGAACAAATCAGGACTGCAATCGGTGGTCACCCGGACGCCGGGATGATTTGCCCGCAGCATCGCAAACTCGGGACTGCGAAGATACGCCTCAATCAGCTCATTGAGATTGACCGGCGTCTTGACCGTGACGCCGCGACGGGCCAGGGTGAGCAGATCCTGGACAATGGCGGCCGCTTTCTCTCCGGATTCTTTGATGGTGCGCAACGGTCGAGCCAGCGGACTGTCCGGGGGCAGTTTCAACAGCAGCAGGTCGGGGTAGCTGACAATGCCTGAAAGGATATTGTTGAGGTCGTGGGCCACGCCGCCGGCCAAGGCGCCGATCATCTCCAGTTTCTCCGCCCGGACCAGCCGTTCCTCCGCCCGCTGCCGTTCCAGGATTTCTTTTTTCAACTCAGCCCCCCGCTGCTCGATGATCTTTTCCAGATTGTCCTGATGATCGGCGAGAACGGCTTCGGCATTCTTGCGCACCTCAATTTCCCCATGGAGCGTTTTCAGGGTGTGCTCCAGCTGTTCGATCATGCCGTTGAACGAATCGGTCAGTTCGGTGATCTCGTCGGCACGGACAGGCGGTTGAGGAATGCGTTGGGCGAACTGTCCGATCTTGATGTCGCCGATAACCTTGAGCATGTCGTGCAACCGCATGGCAATCAAGGCGCGAAAAAGATGGATGATAAACCAAGAAATGCAGAACAGGACCACGACCGCGCCGACGGCGCTGACCTGGGCGATCCTAGCCAGGGGCTGCAGCGTGTCGTCCAGGGATTGGTTGATGTTGAACGACCAGTCCGCCCAATGCAGGTGCTGAAAAGCGGTCAGGGTTTCCTTGCCGTCGAGCCGATGGATGAACAAGCCGCTGTCGCTGGCGGCAATCCGCTGCAAAAAATCTGCGTTCTTGGGATCTGACAGGGGTATTTCATTGTCGCCGGAGCTGGCCATCACCCGCTGCCGTTTGTCGGTCAGAAAGGCGTAACCGTACTGTTTAAGCCTGAATTCATCGAGAAAGAGCGCCTGGAACTGGGCAAAATCGACCACCACGCTGATCACGCCGACAAACTGCTTCTTGACCGCTATCGGCGTCGTTATCGTAAAAATCCTATTGCCCGCCAAGCGACTGACGAGCACCTCAGAGACAACAGTTTTGCCCTGCATCGCCTCTTTGAAGTATGGGCGGTCAGCCAAGACAATGATATTTGACAGGGGATAGTCATTGGATGAGGAGGCGATTACCTCTCCCCGGGCGTTGGCAAGGAAAATGCTGTCAAAGTAGGGATACCCCTTTTGCACGCTGTCAAAAAACGCTGTGGCCCCCTGAATGGCGCTTTTGCCGTAGTATCCGCTTTCGACCAAGGCCTCGGTCAGCACCTCCTGCTCGGACCAATTGACCAGATCGGTCATTCTCGCCTGCACCCAATTGTCGAGCAAGCGCGCCGTCAGGTGCGCTTCCCGTTGCAGACGTTTGGTCAGCGCCTGCTGCACGACATTTCGGGCGTTGAGGTGAAAGACGACCAACACGACGGCCAGACCGAGCGCAATAATCGCGACGATCGGGCAGAGCATCTTTTTGCCGAGACTGGACCGGTATGCCATTATCGAATCACCACGTCCGCCCGCTTAATGACGTTGTAGGGCAGCTGCATGCCAAGCTGTTCGGCCGTCCGCAAGTTGAGTTGAATCCTGCCGTGGTCGGTCGGCGTGACCGTGAAGTCGCCAGGCCTCTTGCCGTCGAGCATTTCCCGGGCTATCTGCCCGGCGGCTCGCCCCTGTTCCCACATCGACACGCTCACCGCGCAGAGCACCCCGGATTCGGCGGCGCTGTCGTAAAAACCGACCGTGGGCAGCCGGTACTGCTCGTTGATCAGACGCACCAATTCCTGCTCAGGGACCTTGGTGGGGTCGGCGGCGCTGCGGGCGATGGTGCGGATCACATACAGGCCGACCGCGTCGATCTGATCGCGATATCGGGCAAGCGTCGCCTTCCAGACCTCCAGGGTGAGCGGTTGCTCGTAGGCGACCACACGCACCGGCAAATTGAGCGTTTTACAGTAGGCAATCAGGGGATCAGTGGTTTCCGATTTGTCGGCCAGCACCAGCAAGCTTTTGACCTCTGGACGAATCTTGAGCAGCAGCTCGACGCTCTCGACCACGTTGGGCCGTTCGAGCACCCCGGTGACGTTGGCCGCCGGAAAGCCGTATTTGGCGGGGTCATCGTTGACGCCGCCAAAAACGAACCAGGGCGGCCCCGGCGCGCCGGCGTAGTCCTTGGCGAAATACTGCTGGGCGATGTCGTCCATGGCGATCACCACCTGCGGCCGGTATTCGGCGACGATCCGCCGGGCTTCCTGTCCCGCCGCCCGCTTCCACGCCTCGGCGGTGTTTCTTTTGGCGTCCATGTGAAAATAACGCAGCTGGCAATCGGCCCCGGCCAGGGCCTCCTCGATGCCTTTGGTCATCTCAACCACATGCTCCGCCTGCCCTTGGTGGTAACTGTGCACCACCAGCACCCGCGGCGTTTCGGCGCGGGCGGCGGCCCCGAACAAGCAGAGGCCGACGCCCATAGCCTGCAGAGCAAGTAGGGCAAGCAGAACAACAACACGGTGTTTAAGGGCGCGCACCTGCCGCATAACCTGCCTCCATGTGAACGACGTCGCCAGAACGACGTCGCTTGAACGCCGCCCTGGTCATTTCCGTCCTTTTCCGTTGATGTTCTCATAGAAACGCAACCATTGCAATTGCTCCAGGGAAAAATGGTAAAAAACGACGCACTAGGGCCGAAACGCCGGTACCCGGTTGAAGTTCCGGCAAGAACACTCACCGCGCCGATTTTCTCCGCCGCCGGCACGAAAAAGTCTTTCTTTGTCCCCTCTTTTTATCTATTCTGCCGGTGTAGTAACTATTCTTGTTTTCTTTCGTCGTCTGTTCCCCCAGCCTAGGAGTAACGCCTCTTGAAATCGACAGATATCGAGGATCCGGAATACTTTCACAGGGTAATCGACTGCCAGTTCGCCTGCCCGGCCCACACCCCGGTGCCGGAATACATCCGCCTGATCAGTGAAAAACGCTACACCGACGCCTACAGGCTCAACTGGGCGTCCAACGTCTTTCCCGGCGTGCTTGGCCGCGTTTGCGACCGTCCCTGCGAGCCAGCCTGCCGACGCGGCCGGGTGGAAAAGGAACCGGTGGCCATCTGCCGCCTGAAACGACTCTGCGCCGACAACCGCGAAGAGGTCATCGATCTCGCCCCGCCGGTGCCCCAGCAAAAAAACGGCAAGCGAATCGCCCTAATCGGTGCCGGACCGGCCTCCCTGACCGTGGCCCGCGACTTGCTGCCGCTAGGCTACATTATTGATCTCTTTGACGATCAGGCGCAGGGCGGCGGTTTCATGCGCAGCCAGCTGCCCTCGTTTCGCCTGCCCGAATCGGTGTTGGCCGCCGAGGTCAACACCATCCTCGACATGGGCGTTGTCACCCATTTCAATCACCGCGTCGACAGCATGAAAGCCCTGCTGAGCCAAGGATACGACGCTGTTTTTGTCGGCACCGGGGCTCCGCGCGGCCGCGACCTGCCGGATCTGCCCGGCCGCCGGGAAGCGCACAAGAAGGTGCATGTCGGCATTGATTGGCTGGCCGGGGTGGTGTTTGGCCATGTAACCACCGTCGGCGAGCGGGTGCTGGTGCTTGGCGGCGGCAATACGGCCATGGACTGCTGCCGCACCGCTCGACGCCTGGGTGGCGAAAACGTGCGCGTGGTGGTGCGCAGCCCCAAGGCCGAGATGAAGGCCTCGCCCTGGGAGATTGACGAGGCCCTGCACGAGGATATTCCGATTATTGACAACCATGCGCCCCTGGAATTCGTGATCAGAGACGGACTGCTGGCGGGCATGCGTTTTGACCGGGTTGTCTCAGTGCAGGACGCCGCCGGCAACCATCAATTGCAATCCACGGGCGAACCGCCGGTGTTTCTCCCCTGCGACGAGGTGCTGCTCGCGGTCGGCCAGATGAACGCTTTTCCTTGGATTGAGCCGGATGCGGGCATCGTCTTCAACGATCAGGGGTTGCCGACGCTTGATCCGCGCACCCTACAATCCGCCTCCCTGCCCCAGGTTTTCTTCGGCGGCGACGCCGCCTTTGGCCCGCGCAACATCATCACCGCCGTGGCCCACGGCCATGAGGCAGCCATCTCCATCGACCTCTTCTGCCAGGGCAAGTCGCTGCACGAGCGACCGGTCCCGCAGGTCAACCTGGCCGGCCAGAAGATGGGCGTGCACGACTGGCTCTACCACAATCAGATTGCCGAGACCGGCCGCCAGATCGTGCCCATGGTTGCTAAGGCCAAGACCCTGAAGGATCGGCTGCTTGAAGTGGAACTCGGTTTTGACCGCCAGGTCGGCCAGGCCGAAGCGCTGCGCTGCCTCAACTGCGACGTGCAGACGATTTTTCGCGCCGATCTCTGCATCGAGTGCGACGCCTGCGTCGACGCCTGCCCGGAGAGCTGCATCAACTTTGTCGACAACGGCCCCGAGGACGAGGTCCGCGCCCGCCTCAAGGCCCCGGCCGGCAATCTCAACCAGAGCCTCTATGTCTCCCTCCCCTTGCCCACCGGGCGGGTGATGGTCAAAGACGAGAACGTCTGTCTGCACTGCGGCATCTGCGCCGAACGCTGTCCGACCTCGGCCTGGGAGATGCAAAAATTCCTCTATCAATCAGCACAGGCGGGACAACTATGAAGCAGTTGCAAGGCGTTAACGATTTCGTCATCCGTTTTGCCAACGTCAACGGTTCCGGGTCGGCCAGCGCCAACAACCTCTTTGCCAAAGCGGTGTTCCGCATGGGCGTGCCGGTCAGTCCGAAAAACATCTTTCCCTCCAACATCCAGGGCTTGCCCACCTGGTACGAGGTGAGGGTCAACGCGCAGGGCTACGTGGGCCGGCGCGGCGACGTCGACATGGTGGTGGCGGTCAACGGCCAGACCCTGCGCCAGGACTACGACGGACTGGCGCCCGGCGGCTACTTCCTTTTTGATTCCTCCAAGCCGCTGCCCGAGGATTTTCGGCGCGACGACGTCACGGTCATCGGCGTGCCCATGACCCTGCTCTGCAACGAGGCCTTTGACAATCCCAAGATGCGGCCGCTGTTGAAAAACATCATCTACGTCGGCGCCCTGGCCGCCCTGCTCGACATGGAACTGCAGGTGCTGATTGATTCGCTGACCAAGCAGTTCCGCAAAAACCCCAAGCTGGCCGAGCCCAACATCCAGGCCCTGCAACTGGGCTACGACTACGCCGGCGAACATTTTCAAGACGTGTGCAAACTGTCGGTGCAGCGCTGCAATCTGGTGGGCGACGGCATCATCATGGACGGCAACACCGCCGTGGCCCTGGGCGCGCTGTACGCCGGGGCCACCGTGGTCGGCTGGTATCCGATCACCCCCTCCACCTCGATCATCGAGGCCTTTGGCCGCTACGCCGAAAAATTCCGCATCGAACAGGACACCGGGCGGATCAAGGCGGCGATTGTCCAGGCCGAGGACGAGCTGGCCGCCATCGGCATTGTCATCGGCGCCTCGTGGAACGGGGCCCGCGCCTTCACCGCCACCTCCGGCCCGGGCATTTCCCTGATGAGCGAGTTCCTGGGTCTGGCCTATTTTGCCGAGATTCCGGCGGTGCTGGTCAACGTCCAGCGCACCGGCCCCTCCACCGGCATGCCCACCCGCACCCAACAGTCGGACCTGATCTCCTGCGCCTACGCTTCCCACGGCGACACCAAGCATCCGCTGCTCTTTCCCTGCGACCCCAAAGAGTGCTTCGACATGACCGCCGACGCCTTTGATCTGGCAGAGCGGCTGCAGACCCCCATCATAGTGATGAGCGATCTTGATCTGGGCATGAACGATCATTATAGCCCGCCGCTCCACTGGGACCCGGAACGGGTCTACGACCGGGGCAAGGTGCTGAACGCGGCCCAACTGGACGAGCTGACCACCACCTGGGGCCGCTATCTGGACACCGACGGCGACGGCATTTGCACTCGCACCTATCCCGGCGCCCATCCCGACAAGGGCGTCTACTTCACCCGGGGCACCTCGCGCAACGAATACTCGGCCTACACCGAGGACAGCGGCGCGTACACCCGCAACATGGAACGGCTGCAGCTGAAATGGGAGACCGCCAAAACCCTGCTGCCCGGGCCCCGGATCAAACTCCACGAGCCTCAGGCGAGACTGGGCGCCGTTTTCTACGGCAGTTCCACGCCGGCCGTCTACGAAACCATCGAAAGCCTGCGCGCGCGCGGCATAGCCGTCGACACCATGCGGCTGCGCGCCTTTCCCTTTCAACCGGGCGCGCTGGATTTCATCCACCACCATGAACTGGTCTTTGTCATCGAACAAAACCGCGACGGCCAGATGCGCACCCTGCTGATCAACGAAGGCGATCTGACGCCGCACAAACTGATTGCCATCACGTGCTACGACGGCCTGCCGCTGGCCAGCCGTTCGCTCACCCAGGCGATGGAAGAAGCCCTTGCAGAGCGCGGCATTCTTCTGCAGCAGCTCGCCCCCGGCCAAGGAGACGCCCAATGACCTTTTTCCGCCCCAGCTTCCGTCATCCCGATCTGCCGCCCAATGAGGCCGGCTACACCCGCCGCGACTACGAAGGCGGCATCTCGACCCTGTGCGCCGGCTGCGGCCACGATTCGATCTGCAACGCCATTATCCAGGCCTGTTTTGAACTGGGCCTGCCGCCGCACCGGGTGGCCAAGATGTCGGGCATCGGCTGCTCCTCCAAAACCCCGGCCTATTTCCTCGGCAAATCGCACGGCTTCAACTCGGTGCACGGCCGCATGCCCTCCATCGCCACCGGGGCCAACATGGCCAACCGCGAGCTGATCTACCTGGGCGTTTCGGGCGACGGCGACACCGCCTCCATCGGCATGGGCCAGTTTGCCCACGCGGTCCGCCGCAACCTCAACATGCTCTACATCGTGATGAACAACGGCTGCTACGGCCTGACCAAGGGCCAATACTCAGCCACCGCCGACAAGGGCTCCAAGGGCAAGAAGGGCGGCGTCAACGCCCTGGAATCGATTGATCTCTGCGAGCTGGCCATTCAGCTCGGCGCCGGTTTCGTGGCGAGAGGCTTTTCCGGCGACAAACAACAACTGACGCCGCTGATCAAAGCCGGCCTGTCACACCACGGGCTCTCCTTCATCGACGTGATCTCGCCCTGCGTCACCTTCAACAACAATCCCGAATCCACCAAAAGCTACCACTGGGTGCGGGAGCACAGCGAGGCCACCAACACCTTCGATTTCGTGCCCTTCCGCCAGACCATCACCACCGAGTACCAGGACGACGCCACCGAGGCCGTCACCCTGCACGACAACTCGGTCATCCATTTGCATAAACACCCCCACGCCGCCGACGTCACCGACCGGCGTCAGGCCATCGACAACCTGGAAGACCACAAAGCCCAGGGAATGATCCTCACCGGGGTGCTCTACGTCAACCCGGCCAGCGCCGACACCCACGACATCCTCAACACCTGCGAGCGGCCGCTCAACAGCCTGACGGAAACGGATCTGTGTCCGGGCAGCGCGGTTTTGGAGGAGATCAACGCGGCCCACCGATAATCAGGACGCTCCGCCCCTGTCCCTGCGGCCCATTTTTCTGCAGCGACTTGTCGGCAAATCGGGTCTTTTGTGCTATGCAGGACTGCCTTCTTTTTCCGTAGCGACCGTATCGACTTAACGACACCGCCGATGTGCGCCACAGAACCCTTTTTGTCCGGACCGCCCCGCCATGACCACACGCCGCCCCTCCTGGCCGCTCTTACCTGACGCCGCCCGCAAGCCCTCGCCCAGCCCATCGTCGCCTTGTTCGTCCGTCCTGCGAGGCCTGCTCCTCGCCCTCGGCGCGGCGTTGCTTGCCCTTGGCCTCAGCGCCTGCGGTCCGTCGACCGGCGGCATTGCTCAACCGGCACATGCTTACGCCAGCCGATCAGATCAATCGGCAACCAACAACGCCGCACAGGCCCCGCAGCGTCGCAGCGTCGGCCGCTACCATGCCCAGCAGATCACCGGCGATTTCGCCAACTACGCCCGCCTGGAACAATTCGTCAACCAGATGGCGGCCAAGCACGGGTTTGAGCGCGAATATCTACTGGGCCTGTTTTCCCAGGCCAAACGCAAAGATTGGACCCTCAACTATCTGGCCAAATCGGACAAAACGATCAAGGGCAAGCCCGCCGTGGGCGGCTGGACCCGTTACCGTTCGCAGTTTCTCGACGAACGTCATATCGGCGCAGGGGTTGACTTTGCGAGGCGCCACCGCGCCACCCTGCAACGCGCCTCCCGGCAATACGGCGTGCCGGAAGAGTACATCCTCGGCATTCTCGCCGTGGAAACAACCTTCGGCGGTTTTGTCGGCAACCACCGGGTGCTGGACGCCCTCACCACCCTGGGATTCGATTACGCCCGACGCGGCGACTACTTTCGCGGCGAGTTGGAAAACTTCCTGCTGATGACGCGCAGCGAGGGGATGGACCCGGCCGCGCCCAAGGGCTCGTTTGCCGGGGCCATGGGGCTGGGCCAATTCATGCCCAGCAGTTTTCTCAAGTGGGCGGTGGACTTCAACGGCGACGGCCGGCGCGACTTGTGGAACCCGGAGGACGCCATCGGCAGCGTGGCCAACTACTTTGCCCAACACGGCTGGCAGACCGCACGCCCGGTGGTCACGCCGCTGCAGGCAAAGAGTCCCGTCGTCACCCTGGAAACCGGCATCAACACCCGGTATACGCTCGCCGCGTTGCAACAGGCCGGCTTACAGCCGACAGGCTCTTGCAGCGACCAGGGTCAGCTGAGTTTGCTGCTGCTTCGTCATCAGAGTTATGATCAATACCTGATCGGGCACCCCAATTTTTACACCATCACCCGCTACAACAACAGCGCCTACTATTCCATGGCGGTGCATGAACTCGCCCAGTCGATCAAGCGCAGGCTGTGATCCATGGATGAGAGAACGCCCCCGCTCCAACCCACAGTGGAGGTCGATTCCATCGCCCCAACAGGCCTCGACCAGGGCGACGCCCCTCCCGGCGCCTCCTCAGGCGCAATCAACCTGCACCGGCTGGATCCCCTTATCGGCTCCTCGTCATTTGGTGTGGATTTGATGTATAAAACGATCAAATCCACACCAAATGACGAGGGAAACCATGAATAGTAAAGATATCATAACGTTAGGGCTCAGACTGCAGGCTCCATGGG
>Ga0209639_1001170_pt1 | contig 28936 bp, 32 predicted proteins | sample EPASupsiteHSE605_FD_187268 | JGI IMG/M metagenome (GOLD analysis project Ga0209639, IMG submission 187268) | Bioremediated contaminated groundwater from EPA Superfund site, New Mexico - Sample HSE6-05 (SPAdes) (version 2) | ecosystem: Environmental > Aquatic > Deep subsurface > Groundwater >... | reverse complement strand
TTTTCTTTTCTTTTAATTGAATTCCGCCTTCAACAGCAACCTCATCATAAGGATTAATGATTAGGTTAATACCAGCATCGGAAATTTTGCCGTCCTTTAATTCAATTTTGGCTTCTGTGTCAAATGTCTGCTTAACACATACTAGAACCTTCAAGTTCATTCCTCCTTTTCATCTAATGGCTTAATGTTATACTAGGTTAGATTTACACACTTTCACACCCCGTCTTCTTGCAATCACCCCCACGAAAGTTATATGTATTTATTTTTGCCTACGGCAAATTCACCGCCATAGTTTGAGTAGTTTTTACCCTCAATTTAAATAAACACAGCCAATGTTATACTTTCTATATTGAAGTCTATTTTCCTCCTTTTAAGGAATAATAGGAAAAAATTTTCTCACTTTAAGTCAACATTATTTCAAATCGTTTCCAGGGCTCTATTTACCGCCTCTGCGGTCTTATCAATGTCATCCCGGCTGTGTGCACCAGAAACAAAACATACTTCAAACTGTGAAGGCGGAAAATAAATACCTGCTGCCAATAGTTCACGGTAGAAACGTGCATATTTAGTTGTATCACAGCTTAATACTGATTCATAATCATTAACGTCTTGACTAGTAAAAAATAGCGAGAACATAGACCCAGTTCTGTTTATTGCATATTCAAGGTCATGAGCTTTAAAAATATTTTGCATGTTATCGGTTAACTGACAAACCAGATCTTCCAGGCGTTTATAGAAGCCGGCCTCCTGTAACCCCCTTAACGTAGCAATGCCGGCTGCCATAGCCAGCGGATTACCTGATAAGGTACCCGCCTGGTACACATCTCCCTCCGGAGAAACCCGATTCATAATTTCTGCTCTGCCTCCATAGGCTCCTACCGGTAGGCCACCACCGATAATCTTACCCAGAGTTGTCAGGTCAGGTGTAATCCCTGAGAGAGTTTGTACACCACCATAACACGTCCTAAAACCAGTTATAACCTCATCAAAAATCAACAGGCTACCATAGAGCCTCGTAATCTCGCGCAGCCCCTCCAAAAAACCTGGCTTAGGAGTTACTAAACCCATATTTGCTGCGATTGGTTCGACAATTACAGCAGCAATATTAGGGCCAGACTGCATAAAAGCCTTTTTTACAGATTCGAGATCATTGTACTTACACACCAGAGTCTGTTCAATAAACGCCTTTGGTACCCCAGGGCTTGTTGGTACACCTGAGGTAAGCATGCCTGAACCTGCTTTTATTAAGAAAGTATCAGCGTGTCCATGATAACATCCTTCAAATTTTATTATTTTATCACGGCCTGTGAAAGCCCTGGCCAGCCGCACTGCGCTCATTGTGGCTTCAGTTCCGGAATTAACCAGCCGCACCTTATCAATAGAGGTAAAGGCTTCACATATTAATTGGGTTAGCTCAATTTCCTTTTCGCAGCATGCGCCATAACTGGTTCCCTCATGAGCTGCAGCACAAATTGCGTCAATTACCTGTGGATGGCTGTGCCCTAAAATAAGCGGTCCCCATGAATACACATAATCTATGAACTGGTTATCATCTACATCATAGATTTTCGAGCCATTGCCCCTTTTGATCATTAAAGGAGTCAGCCCGACCGACTTAAAGGCACGAACTGGGCTATTTACGCCCCCAGGCATATATTTTTTCGCCCTTTTAAATAGTTGTTCAGATTTTCTTGTATCCAGTTGGGATCCCTCCCCTATTTGTATTCACTTGGCCTGGTTTCTAGAATGCTCATACGTATTCCAGACTGGCTTTTTTAAACTCCTTCAGACTCTTAATAACTTTATAATTGTAAGAATTGGTCTTCTCACATACTTTAGCAACCAGCTCATGAAGTTCATCATCATCGTGAGCATGAAGCATGGCAAATAAATTATATTCAAACAAATCTGGAACATCTCTCAAATAACAATGACTAATTTCTTTAAAATCGGCCATTATCCTGCCGACTTCTTCCGCTCTTTCATTTTCTACTTTCCAAGCTACCATGGCGTTGGCATTATAACCGGCCTTCTGATGGCGCAGTACAGCGCCCCACCTTCTAACCTTACCATTTTGCTGTAATGCCCGAACTCGGTCAATAATCTCCTGCTCAGATACATTCAGGCTCTGGGCAAGTGTCTGAAAAGGGTGTGAAACCAGCGGAAGATCACCTTGTAATAGTCCTATTATACTTCTGTCGATAGCATCACAAGTCATTAGAACTCCCCATATCAAAAGATACTTTTATTTTAAATATTTTTTGGGCTGGTAAATTAATAATGTTTAGCCCTAACAAGGTTTCTAGTTCCCCTAGTTTTTCTGCAGCCTCTTCCTGGGAGGGCATAGTTAGAGTAAACCACATATTATAATGGTGATCCCGCAGATAGTTGTGAGTAACGCCGGGAAGCTGATTTATAGCCTCGGCAGCTTCTTCAATTCTCTCTTCAGGAACGGCAGCTGCACAAAGGGTAGAATAGAATCCCAAACTTCGAGAATCCATGATTCCGCCAATTCTTCTGATCAGACCGCTGTCCTTCATTGCAGCAATTCTGTTCAGCAGCTCGTCTTCGTTTATGCACAAGCGATTAGCTGTTTCAAGATACGGCTGTGTTGTTAAAGGAAAATCATTCTGTAATATATCTAAAATATTTAGATCTAATTTATCCAAGACTCTCAACTTAAGCATCTCCCTGGGGATGGTAAAGACACCAGGTATCTTCGGCCATATATTCACCATTGTAATAATTAGCTCTAGCTCTGCAGCCTCCACATCGGCTCTTGTAATCACAGACCCCGCATTTTCCCTGGTAATCCATAGTTCTCAGTTTTTTCAGGACCTCATTTTCCTGCCATATTATATCGAAGGGCTTTTCCTTGACATTACCAAGCGGCATATCAAGATAAGCACAGGGCTGCACATTACCGATTGGGCTTATTATACAGTAGCTGATTCCAGCCAGACACCCTTTGGAAAATCTAAGGGGTATACCCTTCTTGTCCGCTACCCTGATAAACTGAGGTGCGCAGGTAGGTTTTATTTCAATAGGCACCTGTTTTTGTTTATTCATTAAGCGTGCTATGGTCTTCTCATATTCGACTACTCGTAAGGCTTCATCTTCTATATTAACAGCCCTCCCCGTCGGCACGAGGAAAAATATGTGGTGGGCTATAGCACCTATCTCAACGGCAAAATCCGTAATTGATTCCAGTTCTTCTACATTCCAATCCATGACTGTAGTGTGGATTTGAAATGGCACTCCTGCTGCTTTCAGGTTTTTCATACCTGCAACGGTTAGTTGATAGGCATCGTCTAACTTACGGAATGAATTATTTTTATTAGGGTCCAGACTGTCAAGACTTATTCCTGCCGCCATAAATCCTGATTTTTTCATCTTTTGAGCTACTTGAGGTGTAATCAGGCTGCCATTGGTTCCCATAACTACCCGCAGACCCTGTTGGGTCGCAAAGGCTCCTAATTCATAAATATCCGGACGCATTAAAGGTTCTCCGCCGCTGAATATCATGATCTGGAAACCCGCCTTTTTAATTTCTTGGATGAGTTTCTTGGCCTGACTGGTAGAAAGCTCATCCGCAGATTTAGTACCGGCATCCCGATAGCAGTGATCGCAAAACATATTGCATTGGTTAGTTGTATTCCAGGAAACAAGCATTTTCTAACCCTCCCTAATTCGCGGCATCCTTAATAGTGATCCAGCACCCGGTGCTGGGGAACATCAGTAGTACCCGCAACATTAATAGTAAGCGTAGCGAACATCAGTAGTACCCGAAGGGTGAAGGGTGATTACGCGGACTTTTATCATTTACGCTGACTTCTATAAAACTATTGATTGCGGGGAAGTTTATGATATTTAGCTGACAATTACTACTGAATTGCCGCGTTAATCATAATTATTCTGTGCGCAGCGATAGCCGCCCGCGTCCAACTTCTCCTATGTTTTACTAGCTTTTAATCGTTCACTTACCTTGGGTTAATATCTTTGCTATATCCTTCGCTGCATAGGTAATAATCATATCAGCACCTGCTCTTTTAATAGCCAGTAAGATTTCCATCATAACAGCTTCTTCGTCAATCCATCCCTGCGCCGCCGCCGCCTTGACCATTGCATATTCACCGCTCACATTGTAAGCTGCAGTCGGATATGCAAATTTATCTTTTACAGCTTTCAGTACGTCCAAGTAGGCCAAGGCGGGTTTTACCATAACAATATCTGCGCCTTCATTAATATCCAGTTCTACCTCATGCAAGGCTTCCTGTATATTGGCTGGATCCATCTGGTAGGTCTTACGGTTGCCAAACTTGGGAGATGATTCAGCCGCTTCGCGGAAGGGACCATAAAAAGCAGAAGAATATTTAGCTGCATAAGACATAATAGGGATATGATTATAACCTTCGGAATCTAATATTTTTCTGATATATCCAACTCTGCCATCCATCATATCTGAAGGTGCAACCAGATCTGCACCTGCCTGAACATGTGACAGAGCTTCTCGTGCGAGCAGTTCCAAGCTGGCGTCATTATTAATAGTTCCATCGGTTTCAACGATACCACAGTGCCCGTGATCCATATATTCACACAGACATACATCCGTTATAACTAACAGTTCAGGACAAATATCCTTAATAATTCGGGTCGCTTCTTGAACGACTCCGTCTTTATCATAGGCTGAACTGGCCAGGCTGTCCTTGCATTCAGGTATTCCAAAAAGCAAAACTGCTGGAATTCCTAAAGAATTAATTTCATTAATTTCTTCCTTCAAATTATCAACTGAGATTTGAAATACGCCGGGCATTGATTGTACCGGTATCTTCTTGTCTTTACCAAAGGTAATAAAGAGGGGATATATAAAATCTTTTACATTTAAATGAGTTTCCCTGACCATGCTGCGAAGATTTTCACTGGCCCGCAGTCTCCTCATTCTGTTGATTGGAAATGTCACAAAATCCCTCCTTAAATATTATGTGTCGTTGGACGTTGGGAACGATTCACGCGGGCTCGCAAGCTCACGCGCTGCAGCCTTAATAGCTGCCAAATATTTAACTTCAGAATTCTAAAGTTTTAGGTCTTGAATAATTGCATCTAATAATGCGTCTACGGTAAATTTATCGGGCATAATATCAACTGTGAAGCCATGTTCTAAGGCTGTCCCAGCTGTTATAGGACCAATGCAAGCCACCTTAACTTGATCATTAAAATTCTTGATGTTGTCCTTCCCAATTATTTTAATAAAATTAGTGACTGTAGATGAACTGGTAAAGGTTATATAGTCCACCTGTCCTTTCCTTATCTCTTCCAGGCGGGCAGGGTTGATATATGATGCGGGTTCTGACTGATAAAGATAAATCTCATCAACAATGGCCCCCATCTCCCGAAGGCTCTCCGGCAAAATCTCTCGGGACCCTTTGGCTCGGGGCAAGAGTATGCGTTCTTCTGCCTTAATCCTGCTCTTTAACTCGGCAATGATACCTTCTGCACGATACTCTTCGGGTACCAGGTCTACCAATAATCCCCGGTTGGTCAGTTGGTCAAAAGTAGCCGGACCTATAGCGCCGATTTTTATTCCCTGCAGCTGGCGGATATCCAGCTGTCGTTTACGAAGTTCTTCAAAGAATATATCTACCGCGTTTACGCTGGTAAAAATTATCCAGGAATAATCACGGATATTTGCAAAAGCGGAATACAGGGCTGTTAAATCTGTTTCTTTTATGATTTCTATAGAAGGAAACTCGATCGCTTCCCCGCCCCTGTCCCTGATGCGTTCGAGCAGTCCGCTGGCTTGTGCTCTGGCTCTGGTTACCAGGATCTTCTTCCCCCAGAGCGGTTTATTTTCCCGCCATTTTAAATCTGCACGTAAGTTTACAGTCTCCCCTACAATGATAATTGCAGGCGGTTTAAAATCTGCTTCACGCACTTTCTGAACAATATTGCCAAGGGTACCAGTAATTACTTCCTGATCGGGGAAGGTACCCCTTCGAACCAAAGCTGCAGGGGTATCCTTACTTCTCCCTGCACCCACTAGATTGGTCACGATATATTCAAGATTCTCGACTCCCATAAGGAATACTAACGTACCGATGCCAGCAGCTATTTTATCCCACTGAATGGAACTTATTTCTTTACCTGGCTTTTCATGTCCGGTAATAACCGCAAAGCTGGAGGCAGCATCCCGATGAGTTACAGGTATGCCTGCATATGCAGGTACAGCTACCGCTGAAGTAATACCTGGAACGATTTCAAATTCCAGACCATGCTCCCGAATAAACAGAGCTTCTTCTCCACCCCGTCCAAATACAAAGGGATCCCCCCCTTTTAGCCGGGCAACAATTTTTCCTTCTTGTGCTTTTTGAACCAGCAGTCTATTTATATCATCCTGAGGCATGGCATGATCGCTGGATGCCTTACCCACATAGATAAATTCCGCATCTTTACTGGCATAATCAAGTATTTCCTGACCTATTAAGCGGTCATAGACGACCACTTCGGCTTTCTCCAGTACTTTCTTGCCTTTTAAAGTAAAAAGACCGGGGTCTCCCGGACCCGCTCCGATAAGGTAAACAAATCCTTGCTTTTGCATTAATTTACTCTCCTAATCGCTTTATTTCTTCCAGGATTCTGTCTGCCCCTCTGTTTAAAAGACTTTGAGCCAGAAGTTTTCCGATCTCTGCTGCTTGATCAATATCCCCTGACAGGCTGTCTTTTATGACTATCTGACCATCCATAGACGCTACCAATGCTACTAGATGAAGCTTGTCTCCTTCAATATGAGCCAGTGAAGCAATAGGCACCTGACATCCACCCTCCAGCTCTCGCAGCAGAGATCTTTCGGATTTGGTTTCTAAATCAGTATTTTTGTCATTAATATGAGAAATGATTTTTAAAGTCTCATCATCATTTTCCCTCACTTCAATAGCTATAGCTCCTTGTCCTACTGCGGGCAATATTGAATCTGTACTGATAATTTCACTAATCTGCCCTTTAAAACCAAGTCGTTTTACCCCCGCATAAGCCAGAATAATTCCGTCCAAATCCTGTTCTTCCATCTTTTTTATACGAGTTTCCACATTACCTCGCAAGTCAATCGTGCGAAGATCGGGACGCAATGCCCTAAGCTGAGCAATCCTGCGAAGACTTGATGTACCAACCAATCCATTACTAGGCATGCTGGAAATGGTATAACCTTTATGAGATATCAATACATCTTGGGGATTTTCTCTTTTTAACACAGCTCCCAAAGTTAGGCCTGGTGCTAAAAAAGATGGTAAGTCCTTCATGCTGTGTACGGCCAGATCAATTTCACCGTCCAGTAACGCATTCTCAATTTCTCTGGTAAAAAGCCCCTTGTCTCCTATTTTAGATAATGCCACATCAAGTATTTTGTCACCTTTAGTTCGAATAACCTTAATCTCAATATCTATGTCTGGAATTACCTTATTAATCTCGCCTGCAACACAGCCTGCCTGCCATATGGCCAGCCTGCTGCCTCTAGTTCCCAACCTTAATTTCTGCATATTCTTCCTGCTCCTCATTCGCTAATTGCAAACCGAATAGTTTTTTCACTACTTCAGCATAAAGATGACCCTGGTTGCTAACCGCCATCTCTTTCAGGTTCACCACCGGAAAATGCAGCAGTTGATTAACAATGGAATGGGCCAGAGCAGTGATAACCTCCTGTTCACGGTCAGTAACTTTACCCAACCTGTTGAAGGCTCGTTTCAGTTCATTTTGTTTAATCGTTTCGCCGTGTTTTTTCAGAGCTGATATAACAGGAACAACATATAAAGAAGCCAGCCATTCATTAAACTCCACCAGTTCATCAGCAATAATGTCGTTTGCAGTTGCAGCCGCTTTCTGCCTCGCGGTAAAGCTTGAATCGATCACACCCTGTAAATCATCGATATCATAAAGATATACGCCTTCTATATCTCCCAGGGCAGGCTCTATATCCCGTGGTACAGCAATATCAATAAGTATGATTCTGCGGCCTTCACGAGACAACAGTACCTCACGGCAATTATCTTCCCTCAGGACATAATGACTGGCAGCCGTGCAGCTAATAACTATATCTGCATTTCTTAATTCTTCCGTCAGAAGGTCAAAACGCACCGCACGACCATTAAATAGTGCAGCCATTTCTACAGCTTTTTCATAAGAACGATTGGATACTAAAACTGAATGTACCCCATTTAAAAGTAAATATTTGGTTGTAAGTTCACCTATTTCTCCGGCTCCTACAACCAGAACGCTTTTATTTTCTAATGAACCCAGAGTCTTCTTGGCCAGTTCAACAGCAGTATAACTGACTGAAACGGGATGTTGATCTATAGCCGTCTCAGTTCTAACCTTCTTGCCCACATACAAAGCCTTCTGAAAAAGGGAGTTCAATACCCCGTCTGAGGCCTTAAGTTCCTGAGCCTTCTGGTATGCTTCTTTAACCTGCCCCAAAACCTGGGTTTCTCCTAAAATCATGGAATCTAACCCCGATGATACACGAAAAAGGTGATCTATAGCAGCATAACAGTTAGGTTGGTAAATATATTTTTCGATTTCTTCGGAAGATAAGCCTGAGTAGGATAGTAAAAATGATTTCAAGTGTTTCTGGCCTGCCTCAATGTCCCGTGCGGTTGCATACAACTCGGTACGGTTGCATGTATTGAGAATTACCAGGCCGTCCACTTCTTCACTCTTGAGTTTATCGTAGGCATGTTCCAGTTCAGCAGCAGCAAAGGCAAATTTCTCACGGATTTCTATCGGTGCTGTCTTATGATTTATTCCCGTAAGCAAGACATACATTGCTCAATCCGCTCCTCTATTGTTTCTTTCCTACCTTCTTTGAGTAAATCCAACATATCAGAATAAACCAGGGCTTCGAACAGCTTCTTTCTATCATCAATGCCTAAATCTGACTTTTTAATTTCATCTCTCAGACCGCCTAAAATCTCCAGCCATTCGCCATATTCATCGGGAATGATTTTCTCCAGTTCCCTGCGTAATTTGCCGGCTAATAGCGGGCTTTTACCTTCAGTTGATATAGCCAGACATAGTGAGTTGCGTCTAAGTATCGAAGGAACATAAAAATCGCAATTAGGCGGGTCATCAACCGCATTAACTAATATTCCTCTTTCACGACACAGAACAGCTATATCTTTGTTAATATCTTCATCACCAGTGGCTATAAAGACCAGAAACGTACCGTCCAGATCTTCCGATTGAAAAATTCTTTGCCGCCAGTCAATCAAGCGCTGGGCTGACCAAGTTTTAATGCTTTCGGTAGTCTGGGGACTAACTAATAATATGCTGGCTTCGTATTCCAACAAAGTGGCAACCTTACGCTCGGCTACCTTTCCTCCGCCGATGACCAGGCACCTTTTGCCAGCAAGATTCAAATATATTGGATATAAATGCGCCATCGTGCTCTTTAATCCCTTTACATCAAAAAAGGTCTGAAATCAGACCTATTTTTTTTTCTTTATCTCTTCTTCGAGTTCTTCGTCGTCTCCTTCTTTGGCCTTTTTGAAGCTTTGCATTGCCTTACCTAAGGACTCCCCAACCTTGGGTAATTTCCCCGGACCAAAAACAACCAGCACTATCAATAGAATTAGAGCCAGTTCCCAGGGACCGAAGTTTCCAATCAATCCGAACAAAGTATTCCCTCCTTCAAGTTAAGACCAAAGAGGCCTGGACTATTCATCAAGTACAATACTACTTGCGCTTGGAGGCACACCCTCAACAATTATTATGACAAAAAGTCTAACCTTTGTAAAGAATTTGTATCCTCAAGCTTATTTACTCGATTCTTAGACTTTTTAGATCGTTTCCTATTTTTCGCACCTAATCTTGGTCAGGAGCCTTTTGATCAGGAGCCTCTTGACGAGGTTTGGCCCATCTGGCAACAATAACACTTACTTCAAACAATATATATACTGGTACCGCCATCATCAACTGACTGATAGGGTCTGGCCCTGGTGTAAGTGCTCCTGCTGCAATAACAATAATTAGAATGGCATACTTACGATTTTTGGACAGCATTTCTGATTTGAGTACCCCTATTTTGGTCAGAAAGAATGTAACGACGGGGAGTTCAAAAACCAGTCCGAATGGGATTGAAAATGACATCACAAAAGATACGTACTGATCAACCTTAAACATAGTCTGCAGGTTTTCACCAGCTATATATACAAAGAACTTAAGCACCAAAGGCAAGATGGCAAAGTATGAGAAAAGTACCCCTCCAGCGAAAAGGATAATAGTAATAGGAAATAGTACGTAGATATATTTTCTCTCGTGAGGATAAAGGGCGGGCTTAAAGAAACCCCAAATAGCCCAGGCTACAATGGGGAAAGCAATTACAAATCCAGCCAGGAAAGAAAGCTGCAATTTAACAAAAAATGCCTCTGTAACGCCTGTCACTATCAGGCGCTGGTTTATGGATCGCAGCGGAAGAGTAACAATGTTTAATAATTGTTCGTTATAACTAAAGCAGAACACAGCCGCAATCCCAACTGCTGCTACACTTATGATCAAGGCTTTTCTTAATGCGCCCAGGTGTTCTATGAGGGTTTGCTTATCCTCAGTTGACATGTCTTTAAACGCCACTTATATTCACTCCCAGTCTAGTATTCCCTTCCAGATATAAAAGCGGCTATATCATATAAGGCATCTTTTGCCTGTACATCGGGTAAGCAATTTAACTGCTGCATTGCTTTCTCGGCAAATGTACAGCTTACCTGATATGCGTAATCAATCCCATCAGATTCGGTTATTAAACTTACAATCTCTTCAGCTTGATTAAAGCATAACTCCGGAGATGATAAAAGTTTGCCGAGTTGTTGGCGGCTGGCTCCGTATTTCAAGGCATAAATCGCAGGTAAAGTAATTACACCCTGTCTTATATCACTGCCTACCGGTTTACCGAGAGTTTTCTCATCAGCAACAAAATCCAGAATGTCGTCTGTAACCTGAAAGGCCATTCCGAGATAATATCCATATTTCTTTAATGCCGTGATTTCAGTATCATTTGACTTACTAATCATCGCTCCCAACTGGCAGCTAACTGAAATTAATAATGCAGTTTTCTTCTCGATTCGACGCAGGTAATCCTTGAATCCCTGATGTACATCGTAGCAGCTTTGCATCTGTTTGATTTCGCCTTCGCAAATGCGCATACTAGCGTTCGCGAGAACCTCTAATATGTCACTTCGTTGGTATGTTGCTACCATGCATAAGGATTTAGCAAGAACATAATTTCCGGTGTAAAGTGATATTCTATTACCCCATTCACTTTTTACGGTTGGTTGTCCACGACGTAATACAGAATTATCTATCACATCATCATGAACCAGACTTGCCATGTGCACCATTTCCAGAGCTACAGCCATCGGCAGAACATGTTCAACTGAGTTGGAAAACAGCTTGGCCGCTAGTAATACAAATGCCGGCCTCAATCTCTTCCCCCCTGCTTTTACCAGATGAGTGGCGGCTTCATCAAGCAGAGGCAACTCTGTATCGATACTTTCAATCAGTTGCTCTTCAACCATGGCTAAATCTTTATTTATGGGATTAAACATATCTAAGACGGTCATCACGTTCCCCTTACCTATCTGGAATCCTTTATAATTATATAGTTGATATCTATAAAAATCCAACTAAAAACGTACTTAATCAACAGTTAACCCTTCATATCTTCGAAAAATGTCATGGGGGATTCTCATTATATCCAATACTTTTCCCACTATGAACAATATTATTTCATTTAAAGATTCTGGACGGTGATAGAAGGCTGGCATGGCTGGTACAATTGATACTCCCATTTCAGCCAGTCTTAACATATTACGTAAATGCACTGCACTGAGCGGTGTTTCGCGAGGTACCACAATCAAGGATCTATGTTCCTTCAGCATTACATCGGCAGCCCGCTCAATCAAGTTATTAGACATGCCGTTTGCCACTGAAGCGAGAGTGGACATTGTACAGGGTATAATAACCATAGCTTCCGCAATAAATGAACCGCTGGCAATTCTGGCTCCTATATCTGAATTTTGATAATAATAAAGATTACCATCAGGCAGATATTCCCTTAAAGCAGTTTCAATTGACTTCTGATTTTGCCAGTTCATTTCCTGTATCAGTACCAGTGAGGCTGGTTCGCTAACTACCAGATGCACCTCATGTTCCCTTTTCAATAGTTCAGCAATAAGCTCTAAACCATAAATGACCCCGCTGGCTCCCGTCATAGTTACGATATACCTGGACAAAAACATCACCCTTCTTATGTGTGCTTATATTCACATGCGTTTTAAGATTATCAGCTGAAATAACCAGCCTGTCATTTAATGATATCCAACAGGGCCATAACAAATATTATCATACCAACATAATGATTAATTTTAAAAGAGGCGAAGTTTACTCGGCTTAAATTGCCTGGTCTTACGATGATATGTTCGTAAAGCAAAAGTACCGCAGTAAAAATAACCCCTATGTAATACCAGGTCCCCAGACTTAAAGCTATCCCGTTAAGTGCTAGCAGTATCACAGTCATAAGGTGAAATACTGCCGAAAATAATAACGCACCGGCCTCCCCAAAACGTGCGGGTATGGAAAAAAGGTGGTTGGCACGGTCAAACTCTATATCCTGACAGGCATACATAGTATCAAACCCGGCTATCCAGCAGGCTACCGCCATCCACAGTATCAAAGGCAGCCAATCAAAGCGGCCAGTTATCGCAATCCAGCCGCCTACAGGCCCTATGCCTACAGCCATTCCCAAAAGCAGGTGACACCACCAGGTAAATCTCTTGGTATAAGAATAAACCCATAAGATAATAACCGCCAACGGTGCTAGTTTTACACATAATGAGTTAAGCTGGCCTGCTGCAAAAAATAACAGTGCAAAAAAGACCAATACCAGAATCCAGACTCCGTTAATTGGCAGTTCACCTTTCGCCAGAACCCACCCGCTTGTTCGTGGGTTAGCCCGATCCATTTTTCGGTCTATTAACCGATTGAGACATAGAGCGGCTGACCGGGCACTGACCATAGCAACTGTAATCCATAACAACTGATTACTGGAAGGTATTCCCCGAATCGCAAGAAATGCACCCAGATAAGCAAATGGTAAGCCGAAAAGGCTATGCCCAAAGTCAATCATTGATAAAAATTTCTGAACTCTAGTCAAGGCCGTATTCACTCCACTTAGTATTTACCAAATCTATAATTTCTTTACTCATAACTATATCGTCAGGCCATTCGCGCATATGTCCTTCGCCAGGCCATTTCTTAGTAGCGTCTATTCCCATCTTGGAACCGAAAAGAGGCAGTGGAGCAGAATGGTCCAAGACATCCAGCGGCCCTTCAACAATCATGGTGTCCCTTTTAGGGTCTGCGTTATTAAATACCTTCCATAAAACTTCAGATAAATTCTGAACATTTACGTCTTTATCAACTACCACAATAAATTTAGCAAACATCATCTGCCCCATACCCCATAGAGCATTCATTATCTTGCGGGCATGGCCAGGATAGGACTTCTTTATTGAAATAAATACGCAATTGTGAAAAACTCCTTCCATAGGCATGTGCATATCGACGACTTCGGATAATTGCATTTTTAACAACGGCAGAAAAATTCGCTCACTGGCCAGAGCTAAATAACAATCCTCCTGAGGAGGCTTACCTACAATCGTAGTGGGATAAATAGCATCTTTACGATGAGTTATACATTTGATATGAAACACAGGATATTCACCAGGAAGTGAATAATAACCGGTATGATCTCCAAACGGTCCTTCAATACGGCTCTCCTGCAGATCTATATAACCCTCCAGAACGATTTCAGCATCAGCGGGAACCTCCATATCAATAGTCTTACATTTCACTAATTCAACCGGTTTCTTCCTCAGAAAGCCAGCAAAAATAAGTTCGTCAATTTCCTTCGGCAGGGGTGCTGTTGCAGCATAGGCTATAGCAGGATCCCCTCCCAGGGCTACAGCAACCTCTATTACAGAATTGCCTGCTTCCTTATTCAAACGGTAATTTTCTGCTCCGTCATGATGAATATGCCAGTGCATTCCGGTAGTATTATGATCAAAAACCTGCAGTCGGTACATACCAACGTTTCTTTTTCCGTTGCGTGGATCACGGGTATATACCTGAGGCAGAGTAATGAATTTTCCCGCATCATCCGGCCAGCACTTTAATATTGGCAGCTTATCCAGGGATGGTTCCATACATATTACTTCCTGGCACGCACCACTCTTAACGATTTTGGGAAATAAAGAGGATAACTGGGCCAAAATCGGCAGCATCTTCACTTTTCCCAGCAAAGAATCAGGGACGTTATCGGCTAATTGCAGCAAGTCCATAATTTCATTGCCAATATCGTCCAGATCTTCGACCTGTAGACTCAAGGCCATACGCTCTTTGCTGCCGTAAGCATTTATTAGCAGGGGCATGTCCGACCCCTTTACATTCTCAAACAATAAAGCAGGTCCATTAGACTTGCTTATTCTATCTGTTATTTCAGTTATTTCTAGTTCGGGATCAACCAATGTTTTAATTCTTTGCAGCTGCCCGATATCTTCCAGGGCTTTAATAAATTCGTGCAAATCTTTATAGGCCATTTACGCTACCTCCTAAATTGTTGCGTATTTCCTGCATCAAGTTTTCCAGCGCTTCTATTTCATAAATTTCTTTTCTGTCCAACTGCCTGAGCAGCATCTCCGCTTTATTTAAATAGGTATGAGCATCGTGTTCTTGTTCGTAAATGTATATTAACTCCAATGCTATGCCTAAGTTATATCCTATTTCTCCATAGATTACAGCTCTTTCATGCATCAATCCAGCTACTTTAGCAGCAGTTAGAAAGGCGTTTTTATACAGGGGACCCATGGTTTTCGCAAGTACCTCTTGCCGGGTGCCATGCATTTTATGTTCAATAATCAAACCTTCATTAATATCACACAACATAACAGCAAATATATCCAGCAGCTTGTCACAGTCTGTTTTCAGCAGCAAACTTAAAACTTTACCGAAAATATAATCTCCTATTAAAATAGTAAATTGCAATTCCTGGTTATGTTTCTGTCCATCTTCATCATCTTTAATTAGAACGTGAACTTTGCTCGCAAAATAAATCGTTTTAAATAAATTCGCCATCTCTATATAGGCGTCTCTTTCGATCCCCATATATCGATAAGCATTAACTACCATAGCAGGAAGCAATTTAAAGCTTAAATCTTCAACTTTAGGTACATAAACGGATATTTCATCCCACCAGGGTAATAAGCTCTTTGTAAATATATTATCAACATCAAGTAAATCGGCTTTCATTTCCCTGGTAAAAATAAATTCCATGAATTAGTCCCCCTTAAGTAAAACGATAAGACTTAAGCTCTCTACGAGAGCCGCATTACTATCATTCCACAAAATACGATAATTTCCTGCTTAATTCCATATTTCTTTTATAAGTTCTGCTTATATATAATACATTAATGGGCGCTTCAATTACATAAATAATTCATTACATTGTTTCCATATTATTATGCTAAAAGAACTAGGCCTCACTTGCAATTTTAAACAAGTAAGGCCCCCTAGCTAAATTTGTTAATCTTTTTTCTACTACTTCGGTCTACTAAAATAGTATCCCTCCTAAATATTTACCACCATGCGCTCTTCCTGGTCTACCATTAATCCCCTTTTAACTTCCTGTGCATTTACATATTCAGCCCCAAATGCTTTCGCAACATAGTTACAGGCATCCCATGGATTAACTTTCTCTCCACAAGTAAATACATCCACTGCTGCGTATCCTAATTCAGGCCAGGTATGAATCGCAAGGTGAGATTCCGAAATAACAACAACTCCGCTAACTCCTTGAGGACTAAACTTATGGAAAACCACTTCCCTAACTTCAGCGCCAGCCTCCAAAGCCGCATTTACCATGATATCCTCCACTTTCTGGATATCATTTAATGCCTCAAATCGACATCCGTACACCTCGGCTAAAACGTGTCGCCCTAAAGACTGCAATAATGTCAACTCCCTTCAATTGTAATGTTTTTCCCAAGCCTCCTTTCTTTACACTGGTCAAAAACATACATGTAGAATTGTAGCACATTCATCCTCCATGTCAATAAATACATTTAGGATTTTTACGATTAAAAATTGAATATTAAAATATAGTTTAATAGTTATAATATGCTGCAATTACTTCATTATCTTCTTTACTTGTATATTCTTTTTTTCTTTAATTGTGTCTCTTAGGTTTACTTTAAAAAGACACATTGCACACATTTGGTTCTTAAAGCACGATTAATCCTTTGAACTTTTCTTGGGGACTTGATATTTCTGGCCTTTAGTGATAGTTTAAATGTTGATTTCTTTTTTAAAACAGCCACATAATTCAAAAGCAGGAGGATATATTTGCATGGCAAGCATGAAAAGAATTCTTACGGGCGACAGACCCACAGGCAAGCTGCATCTTGGCCATTATGTAGGCAGCCTGGCCAACCGGGTCAGGCTGCAGGAAGAATATGATAGCTATATTATAATTGCCGATGTCCAAGCTTTAACAACTAACTTCGAAAATCCGGAAAACCTTAGCAAGGATACCTTTCAGATTGCTGAGGACTACCTGGCAGCAGGACTCGATCCAGAAATATCTACCATATTTATTCAAAGCATGATTCCGGAAATTCATGAATTGACCATGTATTTTTCAATGTTTACTTCGGTCAATGTTCTAAGACATAACCCCACGGTAAAGTCTGAGGCACAGCAGCATGGTTTCAGCGATATGACTTATGGATTTTTGGGATATCCAGTAAGCCAGGCAGCTGACATCAGCATATTTAAGGCTCATCTTGTTCCGGTAGGCGAAGACCAGATTCCCCATCTTGAATTGACTCGTAAAATCGTCAGGCGTTTCAATGACCTATACCGACCTGTTCTGGTGGAACCTGACATACTCGTGGGTGAGGTGCCAAGGCTGGTAGGACTTGATGGCAAAGCTAAAATGAGTAAGAGCCTTAACAATGCTATTTATCTAAGTGACAGCACTAAGGAAATACAGGAAAAGGTTATGAGCGCTGTAACAGATCCGGCTAGAATCCGTAAAAACGACCCTGGGCATCCAGAGGTTTGTACTGTATATGAATATCATAAAGTGTTTAATCAACTTGAAGTAGAACAAATAGAAGAAGACTGCCGGCAAGGCGCAATTGGCTGCGTTAACTGTAAAAAGAAGCTTGCAGGATGTCTGGATGCTCTGCTTGAGCCAATGCGTGAAAGAAGACTAAAATACTCCCAAACCCCTGGCTTAATAAAAGATATATTGATGGAAGGAACCAGCAAAGCACACCGGGCAGCCAGGGAAACAATGAGTGAAGTAAGAGATGCTATGGGCATAAACTACTTTGGCTAGTATGAAGACCAGGGCATGAGAAAAAATCGTGATTGAGGCGGTATAAGGTATGGTGACACACCATAATTAAGGTTTTGGGACACACCTCTTTGAGGAATGTCCCTTGGAATGTCCCCGTAACAAGTACGTCGATTGAACAGGCTTTTATTAATAACGCTATTGGGCTTTTTTGACGGTCTGGGGGGAAGAAATTCTTCCCCCCTTTTATACTTTACCCAGATATGCCTTACGGACCTCTTCATTAACAGCTAATTCCTTCCCCGGGCCTTCCATAACAATTCGCCCTGTCTCAAGAACGTAACCATAATCTGCAATCTGCAAAGCAGCTGTAGCATTCTGCTCGATTAGCAAGATGGTCATACCCTTGCTGTGTATATCTTTAATAATTCGAAATACTTCTTTAACCAACAGAGGAGCTAGCCCCAGAGAAGGCTCATCCATCATCAGTAGCTTTGGGCGGGACATCAAGGCCCGAGCAATTGCCAGCATCTGCTGCTCACCCCCGGACAGGGTGCCTGCCACCTGCCATAAACGCTCCTTTAATCGGGGGAAAAGTCCATACATTTCATCAATGTCCTTATTGATTTCCAACTTGTTATTACGAGCGTAAGCGCCCATATATAAATTTTCCAACACGGTCAAATTAGCAAATATTCTGCGTCCCTCCGGTACCAACGTTATTCCCTTTTTAACAATATCTACTGTTTTTTTATGGGTGATTTCCTCACCCTGAAAACGGATACTGCCTGATGCAGATGGCACCAGATTCACAATAGTTCTAAGAGTGGTGCTTTTACCTGCCCCATTAGCACCTACCAGGGTTACAATTTTATTTTCCGGCACTTTCAGACTTACACCTGTTAATGCGTGTATCCCGCCATAATATGCATGTATATCAACTAATTCAAGCATCTACTTCCACCGCCCCAAGATAAGCTTCGATAACCGCTGGATTGTTTTGGATCTCAGCTGGATTGCCATGAGCAAGAGCCACTCCATAATCCAGTACATAAATACGCTCACATATACCCATAACCACTTCCATATGGTGTTCAATCATTAATACGGTCAGCTTAAATTCTTCCCGCAGCTGGGCTATAAAATCCATTAGTTCCATAGATTCATTAGGATTCATCCCCGCGGCGGGCTCATCCAGCAGTAATAAAGTTGGCTCGGTGGCCAGGGCTCTAACAATTTCCAAGCGCCGCTGCTTACCATAAGGAAGCGAAGTAGCCTTTTCATTGACCAGCTTATCCAGCTCAACCTTCTTCAGCAGTTCCATGCATTCGTCGTAATGCTGCTGGCGAGCATGCCGATAACGGGGCAGATTCAGGACTGCTTCCGTAAGGCTGGCCTTCAATCGCAGATGTTTTGATATCATAACATTTTCTAAAACACTCATTGATTCAAACAAACGGATGTTTTGAAAGGTACGGGCGATTCCCCGAGCCGTAATACGATCAGTTTTTAGTCCGGTAATATCGCTATCCTTAAAAAAGATTTTACCGCTGGTGGGAGTGTAGACCCCGGTTATCATGTTAAAAACCGTGGTTTTGCCTGCCCCATTAGGTCCTATCAAACCAATAATCTCACCTGGGTTTATTTCCAGCGATAAGTCCGAAACGGCCCTCAAACCACCAAATTCCATACTAATATGGTCTGTGGTCAGAATCTTTTCACTCATATTGAATCACCCCGTTTCTCAGACTTCCCTCTTCCAAACCGATTTAATAACCAATCCCAATTAAATTCTCGGGTTCCCATCAAACCTTGCCTGTAAAATAATATTACCATCAGCAGCCCAAGGGAAAAGATAACCATTCTCATACCGGGCAAACCTGGTATGTTTATAATTCCCAACAGATTGATGGGGCCTTCTACAAAACGCAGCACCTCCATCATAATTGTGATTATGACGGCAGATATTACTGTCCCGGTTAAGCTTCCCATTCCCCCCAGTACGACTATCAATAATATCTGGAAAGTGAAAAGAAATCTGAACATAGTGGGATCTATGGAAGTAATTATGAATCCCATCAAAGCACCGGCAACTCCTGCGAAAAAGGCTCCAATTGTAAAGGATAAGAGCTTATGCTTGAAAATGCTGATTCCCATAGCTTCGGCTGCGATTTCATTGTCGCGTATCGCTTTGAAGGCATAGCCCCAGCTGCTATTAATAATTCTTTTCAAAATAATAAGCGTAATAATGGCACATCCCCAATAAACCCAGATACTGCGAATAGAAGGTATATTCTTCAGACCAAGAGATCCGTTGGTGATGCTAATCGTGTTGGTAACTACAATTCTTATGATTTCCGCAAACCCCAGGGTAGCAATCGCCAAGTAATCATCGCGCAGCCGCAGGGCAGGAATTCCCACCAGCAGGCCAAAAATGGCCGCCACCAGACCGGCTGCTAATATCGCTGGAAATACCGGCCATTGTATATGTGCCAGAATCGGATTAATGGGTTCCATATAATAGATTATTTCCTTACTGGCAGGGGACATCGTCAGAATTGCGGCGGTGTAAGCCCCGACGCACATAAACCCGGAATGGCCCAGGGAAAACATCCCGGTGAAGCCTATCACCAGGTTCATACTAAGCCCCAATATGACATAAATAGCAGCAAGGTTTAAGATGCGTATCTGGAAACTATCTAAATTGTCTTGAATTCCCAATAACAGCAAACCGGTACCGGCCAACAGAGCAATGGTAAGTATGGTTTTCATTCCTTTTCTCTTGTCCATGCCTTACACCTTCTCTACTACATTTTCGCCCAGAATGCCACCTGGTCTGAAAAGTAAAATCAATATTAATATTATGAAGGCAAAGGCGTCTCTATAGCCAGATAGCCCCGGCATAAACCCAACCAACATTACTTCCATAGTACCCAGTAAAAACCCGCCCAACATCGCACCTGGTATACTGCCTATACCACCCATGACCGCAGCAATAAAGCATTTTAAGCCGGGAAATACACCCATAAGAGGATCTACCTGAGGATATTGGAGACTCCACAGTAATCCGCCCACCGCTGCCAGAGCTGAACCCACCGCGAAGGTTGTGCCTACCACTTTATTTACGTCCACTGCCATCAGGCTGGATGTTTCAAAGTCTCGTGAAACCGCCCGCATAGCTATGCCAATCCTGGTCTTTTTTACCATAAAGGTCACTGCCAACAGTAGCAGACAGGTAACAATTGGAATTATTATGGTTAAAGAAAGAAAAGAGATATTACCAGCATGAATATTCCAGACCAGGTCTTCCGGCCGGGGAAAAGGTTTGGGGCGTGCCCCTAGAGCTACAATGCCGATATTCTCCAGCAAAAAAGATACCCCAATTGCTGAAATTAGAACCGAAATACGAGGCGCATTGCGAAGAGGTCGGTAGGCTACTTTTTCAATGCTCATACCCAGTATCGTAGTCAAAATAATGGCAATCGCAAAAGCTGCCCACCATGGTAAGGCAAATATAATTATTCCATAAAAGGCAATATAAGCGGCAACCATCAACAAATCAGCATGGGCAAAGTTAATAAGTCTTATTATGCCGTATACCATGGTGTAACCAATGGCAATAAGTGCGTATAAACTTCCTAGAGTAATACTGTTCGCGATGTTCTGCAGGAGACTATCCATTGACAACTACTACCACTCCTTTGGTCTCTTCCATAGGAAGTATATAATTTCTAATCTAGTATGTCCAATCATAAAGATACTCCCCTCCTACAAATGAGGAAGGGAGTACATATAAACAATTACTGACTATTTAGGATCAACCTTGGAGTCATATACAAACTTGCCATCCATTACTTTTTTGATAATTGCAGTCTTAGTCGCATCACGATTTGCATCCAGGGTAATAATACCAGTAGCTCCTTTGAATCCTTTGGTGCTGGCCAGAGCCTGCTGAATAGCAACCCCGTCAGTTGAGCCTGCTCTGGTGATCGCATCCAAGGCCAGAATATAAGCATCAAAACCCAACGCACCAAATGCATTCACTTCTTTGCCCGGGTAGGCTTTCTTAAACTCGTTCAAGAAAGTAGTGGATACTTCAGTAACCGGTTGTTCAGCTGTGAAATGGGTACTGAAATAAATATCCTTATAAGATTTAACCTGATTTAGGAATTCAGGAGCCTCCCAGGTATCACCACCGAGTATTGGTATATTTATACCCAGTTCGCGAGCTTTGGCCACCAGAATTCCACACTCCAGGAAGTTTCCTGGTGCAAATATAATGTCGGGGTTTTTAGCCTTGATCTGGGTCAGTTGGGCTGAAAAATCTTTGTCACCCGTGTTATAGCTAAGATCAGCAACGATTGAATCTGCACCGTTTGAGGCTTTAAATGCTTTAACAAAATAATTGCTGAGCCCTACCGAATAATCCTGCTGCACATCTCTGATAATAGCCGCTTTCTTAGCCTTTAAAGTGTTTACAGCATAATTAGACATAACGGTTCCCTGGAAAGGATCAATAAAACATACCCTGAAATAAAATTCATTATCTAATGTTACAGCCGGGTTAGTTGGCGAACAGCCTATTACCGGTATTTTAGCCGCTTTAGCAACTGGACCGCCTGCCATAGAAAGCGAGCTGCCGTAACTACCAATAATTACATTCACCTTATCTTTGCTCACCAATCTTTCCACTGCATTAGCGGCTTCCTGTTTTTCGCTCTTGTTATCAACGGTAACCAATTCCACTTTTTTACCTAGAACCTCAGGAAAGAGTTTGTTGGCCAGTTGAATTCCTTCTAATGTCATCTGGCCACCCGCAGCATTGGTTCCAGTTAGAGGCTCATATACCCCTACTTTAATTACATTTGATTTGTCAGCTGTGGTTTTATCAGTTGTGCTCTTACCACAACCCACCACCATTAGCGATGCTATCATGAGCACCACCATGAGAACTGTGAACCTTCTGTTTACCCTTTTCAACTTTTCTCCTCCTACTTTTATTATTTCGATCCATTTTCCCCCACGGATCGACACCTTGCTGTTATTCTAGCACTGCATATACAAGAATCAAAGTATTATTTTGTTCTCCAACATAGCCAATTTTACAATCTGCTCATATAGTTTTTGAAAGTTATCCGGTGTTAGGGATTGTTTGCCATCTGAGAGGGCTCTATCTGGTTCCGGGTGCACTTCCACCATTATGCCGTCAGCTCCTGCCGCGATTGCTGCTTTAGCCACGGGGGTTACCATCTTCCACTTACCGGTTGCATGACTGGGATCAACTAATATAGGCAAATGCGATAAATTTTTGATTAAGGGTACCGCCCCAATATCGAGAGTGTTGCGGGTATAGGTTTCAAATGTACGAATACCTCGCTCACATAAGATGACATTAGGATTGCCCCCGTTCAGGATATATTCAGCTGCAAGCAGCCATTCCTCAATAGTAGCAGATAATCCTCTTTTAAGAAGTATCGGTTTTTTTGTCCTGCCGAGTTCCTCCAAAAGTGAAAAATTCTGCATGTTACGGCTGCCTACCTGCAGAATATCTACCTTTTCAAACATATAATCAATATCTCTAACATCCATAATTTCACTAACCAGAGGTAACCCCGTGAGGTCACGGGCCTCAGTCATAATCGAAAGGCCTTCTCGCCCCAAGCCTTGAAAAGAATAAGGTGATGTGCGAGGCTTAAATAGACCTCCCCTTAAAATATGAACACCTAATTCTTTCAGCTTTAAAGCTATATCAAGATAGTTCTCCCTGCTTTCGACCGCGCACGGTCCAGCAATAATTGTACAATAACCTTCCCCTATACAAAGCTCTCGCCCTGGTGCAGGTATTATTATCAGAGTATTTCTGGTGCTGTTGCCGCGAGAAGCCATTTTAAAAGGTTCCATATAATCCTCCACAAATTAGGACTCAAAGAATTCATTTTCATTTAGTATAACATGAGCTAAACTTAAAAATACTAAAGATTGTTTCATTAAGTACATTTATGGATAGGAGAATCATATGAGGGAACCCTTGAAAGCTGCCATATGCCAGATGTTGGTTTCTGATGATAAAAACGATAACCTCAGTCATGCTGGAGAGATGATTTATGAAGCTTCTAAAAGACAGGCTCAGATGATTATTCTGCCGGAAATTTTTAACGGCCCTTACCAAACGGAACTCATGGCTGAGAACGCGGAGATTTTCCCCGGAAAAACTACTAGTTTTTTGTCTGATTTATCCCGTAAAAATAAGATTATATTAGTGGGTGGTTCCATACCGGAAAAAGATGAAGCCGGAAAAATATACAACTCTAGTTATGTATTCGATGAACAGGGTAATCTTATCGGCAAACATCGCAAAATGCATCTCTTCGATATTGATATCCCTGGACAGATTTATTTTAAAGAGTCTGATGTTTTTACGGCTGGCAACAGCCTGCAAATAATTCGGCACAAGGACTTAACTTTTGCCGTAATAATCTGTTATGATATCAGATTTCCAGAGCTCGCCCGCTTGGCTGCATTGGAAGGTGCGCAATTGCTTATAGTACCTGCAGCTTTTAATTTGACGACCGGCCCGGCTCATTGGGAGTTGTTAATCAGAACGCGGGCAGTTGACAATCAATTGTTTGTGATAGCAGCCTCTCCAGCCCTTAACCCCGCAGCTAGCTATCATGCCTGGGGACACTCTATGGCTGCAGACCCCTGGGGGACGGTTATTGATGAAGGCAAAACCGGGGAAGAGATAATTTATGTACAATTAGATTTATCTATTATAAATAAGGTTCGCAGAGAATTGCCGCTGATGCAGCACAGGAGAAACGATATTTATCAATTTAATTACCAAGCAAACCACAATGAATAACATCCCTGGAATTTTATTAATACCCCTATTTGCCGTCCTCTAATAAGTCATACAAGCAAAAACACCTGACAAAAACTAGCCAGGTTTTTTTTATGTATTCATACTGCAATTTATTCTCTATCCACTTTCCCCTATCCACTATCCTCTGTCTACTCTATTCAGATCCTCTCTTAATTTGGAGGCATCTCGTAGAAAAACGTGTATAATTTCATTCTGGCTCCTATTAGTATTCACATGAATCATTACTCGAATGCACAGTGGAATTGAACCAACCACTCCTATCTCCAGACTGCAAAGCAAAGGAACTAAACACAAGCCCATAGAGCGGGCGGCTTCCGCCGGGAAGACCGTTTTAATATCCTGAGTAACTGTAAATATAATACTGGCAATGTCGTCCGAACATAATTCATTTTTTATAATGATCTCTTCTAATAACTCTCTGGTTGCCTGCAAGATTTCTGCTGCATTATCCTCTTTTACGGTTATTGCGCCTCTGATTCCTCTAACTGCCATACTACTATCCTACCTTTCTTGATTCCTGTTATAACTTGTCCTTTTAAGGTACGGCCCGATGCCCAAGACCAATAGATACTTCATCCAAGTGTAACAGCCCAATACCGAAGAAAATAGCCACACTTACATGGTCATTATAACGAGCAACACCAATTTTACCGCCAACGTTAAGTCCAAGAGCCTTGGGCATTATCTGCGCCAGAGCTTCACGGGCAGCTCCTGCCACAGCTCCTTCATCAGGGTGAGTATCTTTGATAACTCCTTCCCTTTTGGCCGCAACTACTGCCCTTTCAACAATCTTGGCTACTGAGGCGATGAATTCTCCCCCATAATCGACTGCTACAGCCTTAATTCCATATTCATCAAACAGTGATTTTTTGAGCATAACTTCTTCCTGACGAGATAAAGAAAGGGCCATCCTTATGGCTGCTGTAGATGCTATCTTGCTTCCTGCCTCCATCATATCACCCCATAAAATTCATATACCCTATTTTACTATAACCTTGCCAACCATTACTATAGTTTGATTGGCCGTAAACATTTGTCCCTTGTTGGGATATGCCAGGTTAGATGAGACAGCAGCAACTTTATAATCAATGGGAAAATTATAGGCAGTGGAGTCTATCTCCACCGTATCACCGGCATTAATCTCAACTGCAACTTGTCTTTCCGAAAAATTATATTTTTCCTGACCATTAACTAATATCTTAGCACGAGGTAAAGATGAAAATTTATCAACTGAAATGGCAAGACGTGCTTGCGGCGACTTAATTTCCCCGACAGCGGGTGAGGTTTCTTCCTGAGGTAAACTTACAGGAAGCCCGATACTCTGCCCTTCCATTCTTTCACCCCAGCTTAGATAAAAGCGAATTGGGTCTGCAGTCATTAAACCTTGAATTAAAACCATAAGCAGCAAACTTAGTACCGCAAATCTTATTAAACCTTTTTCTACCCGGTTAATAAATTTTTTCAAAAATACCATCCCCCCGGCATATGTCTCTCTTTATATTATGCCTGGGTTAGGACCTTTATCCATTAAATGCATTTAAAATTGAAATAGCCAAAGCAGCAGCTCCATAACCATTGTCGATATTGACCACACCGACCCCGCTGGCGCAGCTGTTTAACATAGCCAGTAATGCTGCTAATCCATTGAAACTTGCTCCATAGCCTACACTGGTTGGTACAGCAATCACCGGCTGCCTGGTCAAACCTCCGACCACGCTGGCCAGAGCTCCTTCCATACCAGCCACTACAATAACCACATTTGCCTGGTTTATTAGCTCGATTTTATCAAATAGACGATGTATACCTGCTACTCCAACATCATAAATCCGCCGGACTTCTCCGCCCATTAGTTCTAAACATAGAGCGGCTTCCTCCGCCACTGGTATATCGGCGGTTCCTGCTGTTACAACGGCAACTTTTCCTAATACAGGGAGCTTGGAACGCTGCATATATATTAAGCGAGCTGTTGGATTATAGCATACCTCAGGAAAACTTGATTTGACGGCCTCAAAGACTTCTATACCCGCTCTGGTACCAATGATATTGGGGTTCTGCAGCGCCAAACGACTAAAAATAGCTATGATCTGTTCGCTGGTCTTACCTTCGCAGTAGATTACTTCCGGGAAATTGTCCCTTATAGCCCGATGATGATCAAGTTTTGCAAAACCCAAATCTTCATAAGGAAGTATTTTTAAGGCCTGGTAGGCATCTTCTATCTCCACCAGCCCATCCTTAACCTGTTTTAATATCCCGTATAAACGGTCCTCATTCATATTAATCACCTTCAATAATATTTGCCACAAGAAGAGATATGTTTGGTTTACTAAAAAATTAAACCTTTTACGTTGCTATAATAACAACGTAAAAGGTCATTGACAAGATACTATTCATTTTATATCCCCGGCACCGGATATACAAATAATATATTAAGGAAGCCAAACTAAGAAGGATTATATTTTGGTCAGGTTGCAGCAACTACCAGTTTTCCTTGGCATATTGAACTCCCACCTGAAATGCCTCCCGATTTCTTAGTATTACTGACTCTTTCTTGCCCTTAAAAATGATTCCAAATTGCTCGAGAGCCTGTTCTACAGTAACTACGCCGGTTTTTTGCAGGCATGCTCCCAGCAAAATCATGTTGGCTGCATTTGAGCTGCCCATTTCATCGGCAATCTGATTTACTGGCATTTTTAAAATATTTAAATCCTCTCTCTCAGGCAGTCTATCTACCAAGGATGAATTAATAATCAAGGTTCCATTCGGCTTAATCTTCTCCTCAAACCTGTCCAAGGATGGGCGGTTCATAATGATAGCCATTCCCGGGTTCTCCGTAAGCGGCGAACTAATTTCTTCATCCCCAATGGTAACCAGGCAGTTGGCTGTACCTCCCCGCATTTCTGCACCATAAGCAGGTAACCAAGATACGTTTTTACCTGCCCCCATAGCAGCATAGGTTAGGAATTTACCCATTGACAGTACTCCCTGCCCGCCAAAACCAGCAAATAAAATCTGTTTCTCATCTGCCATCCTACTATGCCTCCTTGACCTTGAATTCACCCAGTGGATAATAGGGTATCATATTATCTTCCAGCCATTTCAACGAATCTATTGGCCCCAAACCCCAGTTGGTAGGACAAGTTGATAGAACTTCCACCATAGAAAAGCCCAGGCCCTTCATTTGCGTTTGCAGTGCTTTCTTTATTGATTTCTTGGCCTTTATAACATTGGCAGGATTGTTAACTGCCACCCGGCTTATGTATGCAGATCCCTCATTAGTAGCTAACAATTCCGCCATTTTAATGGGATAACCAGCCTCTTCTTTTTTCCTCCCGTAAGGGGAAGTTGTGGTCACCTGTCCCAACAATGTTGTGGGAGCCATTTGACCGCCAGTCATTCCATATACCGTATTGTTTACAAAAATAACCGTAATTTTTTCGCCCCGGGCTGAAGCATGGACGATTTCTGCCATACCAATAGAAGCAAGATCACCATCTCCCTGGTAGGTAATAAGACAGCGATCAGGCATTATTCTTTTAATACCAGTAGCAATAGCGGGTGCTCTCCCATGGCCTGCTTCCAACATATCAAAGTTAAAATAATCATAAGCAAGAACTGAGCATCCAACCGGACAAATTCCGATGGTATTCTCACGCATATTCATCTCATCAACACATTCAGCTACCAATCTATGTATGATTCCATGAGTACAACCTGGACAGTAATGGAATTTGGCTGAGGTGAGGCTTTCCGGTCTCCGGGCTACTGTTTTCATTTAAAATCCCTCCCTTTCAGCCAGCAGCAGGATCTGTTTGGCAATTTCTTCAGGGCTGGGAATCATCCCTATTCTACCGTAAAACTCTACCGGCACCTTTCCGTTCACCGCTAACTTAACATCCTGTATCATCTGTCCCATACTGATTTCTACTGAAAGAAACAGTTTTGCATTCTCTGCTGCCTTTCGAACTTGTTCTTCGGGAAAAGGCCACAGTGTGATTGGCCTGATCAATCCTACCTTATGTCCTTTTTTGCGCACTTCCATAATCGCTTTTTTAACTATACGCGACATAAGACCAAAGGCAACTACTACTAAATCAGCGTCTTCTGTCCAGTAGGTTTCAGCCCTTTGCTCGTTAGTCTTTATCGTTTTGTATTTATCAGCTAGCACACTATTCCGGTATTCCAAAAATTCCGGCGACAAATGCAGCGTATTTACAATGTTAGGTTTCCGTCCTTTACAGCCGGTAATGGCCCAGGGCTTTTCTGCAAACTGGGTAACCTTTTCACGAGGAAAAACCGGTTCCATCATTTGTCCCAGAGTTCCTTCAGCCATCAACATAACAGGAATACGGTATTTTTCAGCTAGATCAAAAGCATCCATAGCGAAATCCATCATTTCTTGAACAGAGGAGGGCGCTAAGACCATTATATTGTAATCACCATGGCCTCCCCCCCGGGTAGCCTGGAAATAATCTGACTGAGCGGGTTGTATTCCCCCTAATCCCGGACCACCCCGGGATATGTTAACGATCAAACAAGGCAGTTCCGCTTCCGCGATAATTGATATTCCTTCTGATTTAAGGCTTATTCCCGGTCCGGAAGAAGCCGTCATTACCCTGGATCCAGTGGAAGCTCCGCCATAGACCATACTAATAGCTGCC
>Ga0209639_1001167_pt1 | contig 28976 bp, 16 predicted proteins | sample EPASupsiteHSE605_FD_187268 | JGI IMG/M metagenome (GOLD analysis project Ga0209639, IMG submission 187268) | Bioremediated contaminated groundwater from EPA Superfund site, New Mexico - Sample HSE6-05 (SPAdes) (version 2) | ecosystem: Environmental > Aquatic > Deep subsurface > Groundwater >... | reverse complement strand
AACATATTTGAAGAATCCAAGCTTCTGTTTGGTTTCTCTTCCATCATTATGTCGCATTTTTGCTCATTCTAATCAGACTTTCTCTTTATCTTCTTTAGAACAATTCTTGATTGGATGTATGAAACACCATGGAACTGGTGCTAAAATCCTTCTTAATAACATCAAGTATCAAAAACCTTCAGATCTCTCTGAACTCAACAGATTTCTCCAAATCATGTCTATTGAAGATACAAATGATATCTACGATAACACTAATAATGTTCTATCATCTTTTCAAAGAGAATTCTCTTCGATGAGAGATGAAATCCAGAGAATTTCTCAAAGATATGAACAAACTGTAAATGAGATGAATACTAGGTTAAAAGAACAAGAAAATATCAATAGAGAGTTGAAACAAGATATCAATTCTGCTAAAACGACAATAGGAGAGCTGAATAATAAGATTCAAGAAAAAGATTCGATGTTAGACGAGAAAAACAGGGTAATTCAAGCTAAAGATGATCAATTAGCCCAAATTAAGAAAGGATCTGAGTTTCCATTTAAGTCAGATCTGTTTTCAGGTATCTTTGATGGTTTATCTAAGAAACTTGGTAGGAATTTGGCTGATTCTAGTGATGTTGATGTAACAGCATCTAGCATCGTGAATAACAATCCAGTTGGTTCATATGGTCCTAAAAATGTTTTGAAGAATGATAGTAGTTACTGGCAAAGCCAAAATCTCCCCAATTCATGGATTCAGTTTGATTTCCAACAAAGAAAGGTATCTATTACATCCTACTCTATGAATGATTATTTTAGAGTCAAGTCATGGAAAGTTGAGGGATCAACAGATGGATCAACATTCGAAATCATTGATAACAAAGTAGATACTACTGATTTCCAGAACAGTAATCAACAGTTTAATGATCCTAGAGCTCAAAAGAACTTTCCAGTTCAACCTAATAACAAGTATTACAGGTACATAAGAATCACATCTACTAGTAAGAATTGGAACAACAGTGATTATTTCATTTTATTCCGTGTTGAATTCTTTGGATTTGTTCAATCTGAGTAAAATCCTTTTTTATTATCTAGATTTGTCAATCTTCTTGATTTAGAGATACTTATTTGTGGTTTTCTATTATTACGAGAGATAGGAACTACTTATTTGTGGATTTTCAGCACTATTAAACCAAATAGTAGAGATCAGACTAACTTTGAATGTTTATTGATTTAGGGCAGGAAAAATGGTGATTTGGAGCTTCTTATCGATCAGGGAGATGAAAACAACAAAACTATTTAAACATCAATTAATGCATCAAAATGATTTTTTGTTTTGACTAATGAAAAATGAATAAAACAATTATTGGATAAAAGAAAATTTCTCATGTCAAGTATTGATGGCAAATTGTGATTTTGAATCAAAGTTCAATTGAACCCTTTTATGTGGGTGATTCTCATCAAGTATTGTTGGTTTATTACAGTGATATTTTTCTGATCTGGAATATCATTCAATCAGAAGTATCGGATTATCATATCTGAAAGCAAATGAATAGTAATTCTCTCATGACATAACCAATTTGGCTTTTTTTATTTAGTTATTCTCTTTGTATTTCCTTAGTTTTATGATGATTAATACATGAAATTACTCGCAAATTACAAAAACAACATAAGAAATCTGCTTGGATTCATTGAGTTATATATAATTACAATTTTACTTCATTTTTCATCTTCAACAGGTCTAAAAACTGGCAATGGGATACCCATAGTCATAAGTTTTTTCATATTTCGTCTAGCTTTCGTTTTTAATATTGATTCCTTGCCTCTCAGAGTCATGAAAGAAAGATTTCCTTGATCTATTAGTACCTTCATCATATTAAAATCATCTTGGTTCGTTATTGTAACATGATTCTTTGATGAATCTGCTCTCAAAGGAGATAGATATTGATTTTTCTTTTGGTATACTTTAACTTTTGTCATTTCGATTCTAGAATCAAGATCAGCTATAGAATTCTCATCTAATGATTTACATAATCTCTCTTTCTGTGCCATAATGAATTTGGATTCAAACTCTAAGACTTCATTTTCAGCTTTCTTTGTCTGAACATATTTCCTATTACTTTCAAGCAGTTGGCATAGTGCTTTAACATCAGGTTGAGATATTTTATTCTCCTCGATTATTCTCTTATGTAATATCTCTTTCACACATTTCAAATCCTTAACTTTGGCTTTTATCATTGAGTTTTGTTTTTGAGATTCGTCAATTTGGCTCATAAGCTTGTTCAAAACTTCCTTCCGGCTTAAAATTGCACTCGAAAACCTTTCGTTTTCTCTTTGAAGTTGGACTACTCTAACACTTTGTTCTTGATTTTGAATGCTATGTAGTCTTGTTTTTAATTCAAAAATTAATTGATCTTTTGATCCTAATTGGATACTAAGGTGTTCAATGTTGTTTTGAAGCAACTCCTTTTGATATGCCATCATATTCATTCTCTGTTCCAGCAATGATACTTCGGTAGCTACAATAGTATTATCTCTGATTCTTGATTGCATTTGATCCAAATCATATGATTTAATATCGGTTTGAGACTCTGCTGTTCCTTTTGGTATTATATCATTGATCTTTTGAGTTATGGAAAAATGAGAACAGAAATTGGAAAGTCGATCCATCTTTTTTTGTGTATTGTCGAATTCATACATCTTTGCCTCTATCTCATCAATAATTCTTTCATATTGTATGCTCAAATCAGCCAATTCGACTTGTAATCTGGTCTTATCGAGGTGATTATTTATTGCCCTAATAACAAGACTTCGTGTCCAGGATGATGATGAAGAGCCCCTGATTATTTCTATATCTGTATCTTCAAAAACCTTACAAATATAATGACCTTCTTCTATAATTAGAGGCAGAAATGCCCTATTTATGGTCTCGGACAAATTCTTTCTTACGATGCATGCAATCGATCTATTCTTTCGAGACATTTGGTCTTTATTACTAGAAGAAGTCTCAATAAAGTCGACTGAATGACATATATCATCAGCGTATGAAATCGATAATATTTTTTTATCCTTATTATATGCCTCATTGGGTTTAGAAGTAATAATGGGTTCATCATTCTTGTTTTTATCAACAGATAAAACTAAATTCAAAATCTCTGGCTTACTTTCAGCTATTTTTGAATTGTTATGAGATAGAATTCGCTCAAGAATCTCAATATTAGCTTCGAAATCATGTACATAGTTTTCGGTACCTTTATGGGAATTCTCATTTAGATTTTTTTCTAATTTTCGGATTTTTCTATCCAATTTCTTAATCTCCAAAGATGTACTAGGGTTATTCTTATAAGATTCTATATTTATCGATGAATTGAGACATTGTTGATACTGTTTGTAATCAATGTATATCTTTTCAAGTTTTTGAATATTCTCTTCAGATATTTTCATCCGTTTTAAATGCTTTTCTCTGGATTCAAGATGCTGCTTAAGCTCAAATGCCTGCTGCTTAATCCCATTTATTGTCTCTTCATCTGCTTCAGAAGATTTTCTCAAAGATTCAGGGGAAGAACCTAATTTTTGAATTCTGATATACTTTCGATAAAGCTTTTCTGCCCTTTCAATAGTTCTATTACTGTTAATCAATTGTAATCCCAACTTTTTAATATCATTTTTAAATTCTTTTATGCTACTGTTTCTATCCCTAATAGCTTGATCTAATTTTAAATTCGCAGTCTTTATGGAATTGATATTTCGAGTAAGCTGTTTATTTGATGACATAAAATGCTTTTCTTCATTTGCTAAATCTTCTGAAAGGCTATTATAGGATGGTTTTGTTCTTTTGGTGCTCGGAACAGAACCTTTTGTCGGTCTAAATAGTGTAGAATTCATGAAATGATACAGAATACGACCGTTTATTTGAGCTCGCGAATGACTCCAGTCTCAGTGATAGGTTGCGAACCATATCTATAACTTGCTTTGATCTGAATTGCAAACGGTGCTTGTGTCTGATTTAATAGATACAACAATTGAGATATTGGTTTACCACCTGCGGCTTCTAAAACTGTGCTATCAGCAGGTTGGGCCATTATCTTCCACCCATGTGAGGGCTGAAATTCAATTTTGAATTCATTGAGTGGCTTATTACCAGTTCCAGCTATGAATAATTTAAGTGCAATTTGTTGAGGATTACTTGGATTTGGTTTTGACTGCCCATATATAATAAAATCTGGCATTTTGAGTAATTCTGGTAGATTTGGCGCTTTGACTTCTGCTGGTTTAGGTGCAGCTGGAGGCACTTGGGTTGGGATGCCCCCTAGGAGACTCTCAACAGGAACGGGCTTTTTTGTAGTTGGAGGCTTAGTAGATGGGGTATCCATTGCAATAAGAAGTAAGTCATCGACATCATCTGGTTTTTCTTTAATAACTACTGGCGCAGCTAATTTATTCTGCGATTCTTCATTGTTTCCAACAGATATTGGAGCCAAAAACTCATCACAATAATCATCCATTGATAAAATATTCTTCATTTCTCCAGCCCTTTGTTGAACCTCAAGATTATTTGAGGTTGAAAGTTGGGTCATTAGGGCAATAGCTTCTTCTTTGTTTCCTATTCTTACGGAGAGCTTTCCTAAAGCCATAATCACATAAAACTTAGTCTCGTTTGCAGTTTGAGGTAGGAATATGATTTGTTTTAATATGTCAAAAGCCCCATCGTTAGAATTAGCAAACTCACCAATAACAAAAGCACTGATTTGCATCAATGATTGGTTATCACTAAATTGGAGCAGAGATGATAAAAGTTGCTTAACAGCATGTGGTTGAATTTCAGGAGTACGTGCAATAAGATCACAAAAATCTTTAATGATATCAGCACTCACATAGTTTCCACTATCAACGAGAATTTGGTGAACAGTATCAAAGTTCCACTCCTTTGATGGTGCAAACCTTTGAACAGCAGAATATATCTTTGATATAAGTTCCATTCTAAAATCAGAATCTGCTAATCTGATAAAAGTAATAATTTCAGGAATCAATGATTCAACATTGTTCTCATCAATTAGAGCAGAAATAACATCAAGAGCTCTTCTTCTAACAGAAGGATCTCGATGATCCAAACATCGAACAATCTGTTTCTTATATCGTTGCAAAGCTTGCGTATCAACACTTCCTCGATTGATAATTTCTCTCTCGGTGTAGAGAACTCGAGCAAAAACAGATAGTGCAGAGTACAAAACATTTGGATCTTTCATTGATAAAAGTCGACCAACCTGATTAAAGGCTAACCCTCTCAATGAAGTGTTTGTGGAAACAGCAACGACAAGTTCAACTGCTTGGTAAAGCAACGCTCTTCCTGTATTCCTTCTAGTTTCTGTGCTCGAAATGATACTTTGAAGAATACCATCAAGCTCTTCTGTTGGTTTCTTTAATAAGGATAATGCATGCATTGCTTTCATTTGCATATATGGATCATTAAACACACCAAAACTGTACTCTCTTGTTCCTCTAGAATTAGAAAGAGACTTGAGAATCCTTGTAAATGGCCCTGCGAATTGAGACCATAGTTTCGATAATCTTGGTTCGACATCAATCAAAGAAATCACCATATTCATTCCAGATAATACGACACCATGATTAGTATGATTTAAAAGCTTCTGAACAGAATTTTTGAAAGTTTCAGCAAGGTCTGGATTCTTCCTCACTATCCTGACTATTGCCATACCTGCCCGCTTCATGACAGAAGCATTATTAGAATCTATAGTTTTTTGTACTGCTGATGCACATGCTCTGCAAACTTCAGGTGAGCCAACATTGGAAATAAATGCAAGTGCTAATGATTGAATATTTGGATCTGTGCTAGACAAATCTTTTAACAAAGTTTGTGTTACTAATACAGTTAATTCTGTTGTTTCATCCAACAATACAGAAGCTCCAATATAACCAATTCGTTTAAAGCTGAATTGATCATCACACATCAAAGTCATTGCTTCCATTTGTCCCCATGCAGGATTTTGCCCAATTATTTCCAAAAATACCAATTTACAGATTACTCTAGGTCTGATTAAAGGATCGCATTTTCTTAAATATGCCCTAATATGAGCTTGTTCAGTTGCAATCAAGAATCTTTCTTGTTCAATAGATTCAGATAATCTGATTGAGCTAATAAACTCATTAAGCGGCTGCGTCATTTGTAATGTTCAACCAGAGTGAGTCAATTCATGATTAAAAAAGAAAAAAATAGAATTGATATTTGTCGAACCATATCATTAGAGATTTTGAAACCAAATCCTTTGCTTATTGACCAAAATTACATTTTGGAATTAATAGTTTGCTGGATTTTGTCTATCAACAACATATGAATTTTTTTTAAAAAACTTCCCAACGAATAAAAAATACGTTGTTATCAATCTGTTATTGGATGTTTTAACTGTGGAGGATATATTTTTCATCGCAATATAATCAACAACCAATTTGAATCATTAATAAGATTGAAATGAAAGGATATTTTAACATTAGTTCCAATTATTCAATGATTGTTTCAATTCTTTGATTGACACACACATGTCAAATAATTCAAATGAAAAAAATGGCTTGTACTGTGAATATTTATTATAAAAAAGGGGTTTAAAAAGGAGATGATTAATTCTCTTTACAATTCAAAACAGTTGAAACTAACTGTATTATATCTTATCAATTTCCCGTCATTCCCTCAAAAACTACAATATTTGTCACAAAAAAAATTAAACGGATAAAGAATGTTCACAAATTGAAAAGATGGATTCAATTCTAGATTAGGTCATGATCGGTGGAGATATGATACTCAAACATATTGTATGCGAAGATGTCGACGAGAACCAAGTCCTCCTAATTCCTCCTCCTAATGGGCATACAATGACTTTTTTTGGTGCTTGGGCAATAATTGTTAATCTTATTCTCACGTATGACCATAACTATTTGCCAGGAAAGCTTGGATGTGGGATTTTGCAATCTGCAACTGTTGGGTTTGTTGTATTTGCTATTAATACACTCTCCTACTTAGTATATATGAGGTGTTGGAGGTTTGGTCATGATTCTTCCTATGCAGGTTTATGGAAAAGTCTCATTGGGAAATCAAGTATGTGGATTCCGAGAGTAATGATCATTATAGGGTATATATATTTTGTCGTTGAATTCGTTTGTGCAATGACGAATGATATTAAAATAATACTAGAATACTGTAATATCAAGGATATATCAGACGTGACAATCTCATATGCTATCTCATTGTTGACATTCATATTTTTTGGTCCATTTCCAGATGTATCTGTTTTTGTTAGACATTCAATAGTATCGTTGTTTTCTTGCCTCGCAATCATATCAATTGCTGTATATGTCTTATACACAAAATATCAGTACACGGGGTTGCCAAAGAATCTTTCATGGTGGAATCCATCATTTTATTCGCTTGAAGCTGCTTCAATATACTCAATTGATATTTTCATGCATCCTTTCAATCATGCTATATACTCAAGACTCGAAAAGCCCTCATTAAAGAGGATGAACTACAACGGAATTCTTATACAAGTATTCGTAACCTTTTGGATCTTCATTTTGGGAACTATTGGATATATAACATTTCCAAACAACAATAGTTCTGATCCAATATATTGGAAATACTCAAAAAATCTCAAACTAATCGCTTCAATTCCTAATTTTATCAATTCATTTACCACAAATGGTGTAATAGTTAACCTTATTCAAAGAGAAATGGTTGACCTTTTCCTTGAAGGAACAAGCAACAAAAACACCGCAATCATTCCAGCAGCTGTACTCTTGTTATTTATTGGAGGCTCATTAGTTTTGTGGCCGATAAATCTAAGATCCAATGTTAAAATTCTTGGTGACGTCATCAATTGCTTTCTATCTTATATACTTCCATATATTTTCTACATTAAAATGAAAGAAAAAATGACAGCATGCGAAAAAGCGGTAATTACAATCCTCTCCCTACTGGGAATAACTTTAACAGGGTTTCTCCTATATGTTGACTATGTAAGACTAATGCAAACTTTGTAAAATATTGTAAATTTATCGTTATTTGTAAACAACAAAATCTAAAATGAGTGATGAAAACGAGCTTCCAATTCTTGCCCGCAAAGCTCACAGACATAATAAAACCCTCAACAGTTTAAGCATAAGCGGGAATAGAAAGAAATCTAAGAGATCGTTTTCGCTAAATATCAAACCTTCGAATGAAGTAATGATAAGTCTCATTCCAAACAATTTTGCATTGCAAAATATATTGGATTTATTTGAAGACTGTGATATTATCAGATCTTGTCGCTTCTCTATTGATTCTAATGATCCAACACATAAGAGGTGCTTTGTTCAATTTCAAACCGTATCACAGGCAAGGGATGCGATAACAAAGATTAATACTGCTCAAGGAGATTGCCCCCTGTTTGCAGAGTTTGTTAAATCCGAAGAGAACGAAGGTCGCTCATCTCAGACAATCCTTGTGGAAATGATACCAAAAGCAATTAACTATGAACAATTAAGGCAGCAATTTACTCGCTTTGGCGATATTCTTTCTGCTGAGATAGTTGAAAATGATGAAGATAATGAATCATGGGGTTGTATGATAACATATAGTAGGATTGAAGAATCATATGCTGCCTACCATGAAATGCATGAGACACAAATTGAACCCGGTCTGCCTCCTATTATCATTAGTTTCAGGGAAACCAATCAAGTTATTTCCCCATCTTCTCCAATTACATCTCGAATTGGATTATCAAGAATGAAAAATGCATCCTCAGTGTTTTGTCTTGAATAGTAAATAGTGATATTATTACTCAATCTCCTTATTAATTCCAATCTAAATATTACCATAATTTGAAACTATTCCGAGTAATTGTAACATGATTCATCAACCACATCGATTTCTAGTCTGGGGTGCCAAAATATTCTCAGAATGATCTGGAGCTTTGGGTTTTTCCTGAAACTGATCAAAAAGATTGATGAAAATACACTCAACATTAGTATCTTCAAACGATGAAACTTCAAAAAATGGAATATTATAGCTTATAGCAAGAGACTCGCCTTCTTCTCTTCGCACTTCTCTTTGATCGGATAATTCACATTTTAACCCCACTAACACAAATTTCAAATCCTTTTGCGAATGCTTCTCGCACTCTTTTTTCCAATAGTCAATATGATTAAATGAATCTCTACTTGTAATATCATAAGCAAGTATGATTCCATTAACAATTCGATAAATTGCTTTTGGTATTGCCCTCCGTCTTTCACTATTCATTGTATCGAACAACATGAATCTGGTAATTGTCTGCTTAATTTCTACATTTTTAGAAAAATAATCCGAAAACAGATAATAATCCTGATCAATGGTATTAAACGCAAATTTTCGGAACAATGTAGTTTTCCCCACCGAAAAATCTCCTATAGCAAATAGTTCTATTGGTTAAAATATAAAAATACTAATAAGAAAGTCTTTCCCTTCAACTGTCATTTACTTAGATATGATTATCTTCTTCATTTAGTTATCTAAATGTGTTTAACCCATTTATTCTCTGATTAGGGAATTAAATTTTCTTTTGAAATTATATAAAATGAAGACTATCAATGATACTGGTTTTTCTTCAACGGAGAGTCGGCGCCATAGGAGGGTAGAATTAATTAAGAATTACTCAAAAGTTCTTAAAACAGAGCTTAGCAACGCACTTGTTTCTATTACAAATAAGTCTGGAAAAAAGAGCGTCAACCAAGAAGAATCAAGGATTGAAGATAACAAAAAAAATGAACAATCTAGTTTTTATAAATCAGCTGAAGAAAGCGCTCCTCACATAAAAATCATAAATAATCCCAAAAAAGAAATAGCGAAAAAGATAGAAGAACCCAAAGAAATTCCAAAAGAGATGAAAACAGGGTTTTCTTCTGAGAGCTCTGCAATTTCTAATTCTTATTTTCCAGACTCTGAGCACAAGCCATTGGTTATTAGCCCATCTAAAAAGGCAACTAATCCAGATGTTGTTGAGAGATGCATTGGGTCTCACGTTGCTATGACTTCAAAGGGCCGGCTTTCCGAAATTCCGGTGAAGATTCCTGCTAAACAATCCCCAACCCTGGATAAAAAACCTGATGCTCAATCTTCAATGAATGCCAGCCCAATATTGGACAAAAAGGCCAAAGATAATCTAGATAACATTTCATCAAGTCCTAGAAAAGAAAACAGAAGATCATTGATTCCTGTTCCACAGCAAATTAAGAAGAGTGATTTGAAACAAAGTGAGAAATCATCAATTTCCAAAGAACTTGTAGAGGATGAAGAATCGGAAGATGAAAACTATGTCGTTGAAACCATCGTGGATACTAGAAAAGACTTGATTAGAGAGAATAGGAGAAAGGAGAAATCCCTCTACTCAACAGGTAACTATGCATAAAAAGTTAAGTATTTGATAAAAATCGTACAAATGGTCTTTCAAATGAAGGGACAATTGCAAATGCAAGTACAACTATACATAAAGCAACAAGAACATTTCGAATAACATACATATAATCAGGGGATCCATTGATTGAAGATACTGTGTCATGTACATGATCTCCAACCATCAATGAAAATGTTACTATAATGCTTTGAAACAAATCAGAAAACCACGGGGAATGAAAAGATAGAATGGAATGAAGTGTAACACCAATAGAGATGACCAGTAAAACCAGTGGAATGAATACAAAAAGAATTCCAGAGTCAATGTTGAATGAAACAAAAAATTCAAATAACAAAGAGACTGTAAGGCATATACGAAACAAGGGTATGAACTTACCAAAAAAGAATGCTTGCATAAATGCAACAATCAAAGAAGCAATGGTTGATATAGTAGTTTTGATTCCATGTTCTCGCCATATGACTAAAGATAAAATACAAAATGGAACAATAAATCGGAAAAAAACATCCTCCGCACCAAAAATTTCGTGAATTTGGATAAGATTGCTAATCTGAAAGCATAATCCATCCTTTATTAGTAGAACTGTTCTAGAAATCTCATATGTAACTTTTTCAATTGTGGCTACTAATCTCATTGATAAATCAATTTTGTTGCTATTTCTTATTTCATCTTCTATTTCAATTGGAAAAAAGCCCAAATCCATTTTGAGCGTTCGATCATTATAATAATGAAAGACGATCCGATTCCATAATACTCCTATACTTATATTTTGAAAACTTGGGATAAAAGTAGAATTATAAATCACTGTATAAAGCAGATCTTTTGTACAGATTTTATTCATAATCCCATATCCGCTTGTACAATGGCACAAAACCGAGTTTTGCACAAATTTAATTCTATTAAACATAAATATCCAGTAAATGCAGTTTATTGAAACTCCAATCACTGGAAAAAATCGAAAAATCATCCTGATCAATCCAGTTATAAAATGGGAGGAAATAGTTCTGATAATAGGACCTTATCTGATGAAATCTGGCAAAGAGATATTACTAACATGTTTACTTCTGCGAAGATGACTCGAATACCAACTATTGAGCCTGATTTTCTCCTCTCTGTTGAATATGAGAAAGATTCGAAGAGATGTTTCTCATACATATTTATAACTAAGGAAGGAATGATTTATTCTGTTTCTCAAATATTACCTGATATTGAATTTACTACAGAGCTAGATTGTGAATGTGTTATTGATTGTGCCCTTTTGAGTGAAGCAACTTTTGCATTGATATGTGACAACAAAAAAGTTTTTATTGTCGAATATTCATCATTAGGATTTCAAATTAAAGAGGTTTTGCAAGATAATGCTAATAAGATCATTCCTGTTAACAACACTCAGTTTCTAATACTTGGATGTGATCTATCTCTTTGTTTATGCGATACTACAGGAATGAGTTCTCTTATTTGGAAACCATTAGGAACGTTTGAGATTCTTTCATATTCGCTTATAAAGAGTAGCATATTTGCGGTCATCACAAATGATAGTTTCTTTGTTGGATCTGCATTAATTCCAAACTCTCCAATCGATATGATCGATCTTCATGGATTTTCCTCGCTTGTTTCTACTAAATCAGGAGCTACATTCCTATTATCATCTGATAAAAAGGGTATTGAGTCTGTCAATATCAGTTCAGGTCCCATCTTTTCTGATCGAAAGAAAATTGCACAATTATCCAACCCTATTAAAAAATTGGTCTCATATGGTCAAAACACGGTTTTAGCTTTGATGTCATCATCAATTGTTGCATTTACAAATGATTTTAAGCCAAGGACTGTTAACTTCTCTGGATTTGATCTATATGATGTGTTATATCTTCGAAAGCATCCATTTTTTGTTGCATTCTCATCAAATGGGAGAATAATTCTTTGTAAATTACCAGAATCATCAAAGTCAGATGAGAATCCCCAAATATTAACAACTGAACTCTCTGATCTTCATAAATCGAGAATAATACGAACAACAACTGGAGAAGAATCTTCTTTTATTACATTGGATGAGAACAAGTGCCTAATTCTATGGGAAAACTTGCCAAATTGGTGGAATGCTCCCCACTTCTTTGATATGTTTGGAGAAAAACCAGGAAACTAAAAAACCTAATCAAAAACTTTATTAAAGAGTTAGAGAGATAAGTATTCACATTTTTGAAACCGGTTATAACATTGAGGAGGTTCTAATATAGATTCTGGAACACCATTCGGTGTTTTAATGTATCCATAGATTATTTGTGGGTATTCTAAACCATTATGTTGAATAAAAACTGATTTATATGCATTAATTTTGGATTTTTCATGAGCAGATATGCATCTATTATTATAGTATACAATACAAAAAGACAATTCGCAAATTGATTTTTCATCTAATAATAGCTCATTTTCAAATGCATTTCCAACTGAAGAATGAGAAATCTTAATTAAAGACTGCCCATAGCAAGAAATATTGTATTTTCCTGCTGCTTTAAGCTCACATTTCTCAAGCTCGATTATACTATCAAATGAAGATATTGCTGAGCCCTGATAACCATTATCAATATTATTCAAATATGAACAATTGCATGAATTGATCAGTGAATTTTTTGCATTAATTGATATTGTGTTATTGGAAAAGGAAACATTATGCAATAATGCTTTTGAATCAGTAACATATAGTGCAATAACATCATTATTAAAAAATAATGACTGATTTATAGATATTTCAGATTTAGACTTGCAAAAACAAAAACAGCCATCAAAACTAGATTCGCCAATATCAATTTTTGAAGAATCTGCTATAATAGCATATCCGTGCAATCTGTAAAACTCGCATTTATCAAGAATAATACTAGACTTTGATCCCTTAATTGCTCCATCAGATTCTAGAAAACTGCATCCCATGAAAAACGCAGCACTAGACTCTTCAATTAGAATTGATGACTCGTAACCAGTAAACTTAGAATAATCAATATTCAATGTTGAATGATCTTTAGCATTAAAAAGGCAAGAAATAAATTCACAGCGAAAAAAATCACAATTGCTTGATTCGATACTTATCCTCAAAGATGCTTTATTGGCCGTTATATCATTATTAGAAACAAATTTGCAATTTATTGCCCTTATTGATGATCTAACGGAACGAAACATCATTGGATCCAAAAGCAAGAAAGTACAATTCTCAAAAACCACGTTCGAATCTATAATATTAAAATTAGATGAAATTATCAATTCCCTAATTATAATTTTTCTGACAGTTTCTATTGTGCAGCTTTCACATTCATTAATATTCTGACCATTCATTACAATTTCCCCTGATTTCGTAATTCTACAATTTTTTAGATCCCATTTATCCAAATTAAATATGAGATCTTCTTGATTAGCGTTTAAAAAAGATGTAATAGTCATTAATTCGAAAATTATAAAAATTAAAAATGGAATCCTTAATATCCCCGCAATATAAGGAATTATATAACAGACCAGAATGAAATCATTTCATATTATTTTTTTAATAAAAATTTTCCATTTTCGCAGGTTAAGGATTTGATTTGGATCCTTCATTCTTTGCCAATAATGAAACACCTCTTTGTTTGTCTGATCCAATCATGTTTGGGGAATTTCACAGTAAATATTTTTATCAGAAATCTTGATGGTGTTTAAAAACTATTTTTTGTTAGTTTTCTTATCTTTGTCTTGTATTTTTGGAATCCTGAATTGTGAATTTGGTGATGTTCATCGCAAAAATATTAATCACATTGTTTTAGTCCATTCTTGCATCAGTGAGACCCTTTCAAGTGGAAGATCATATTCTAATAGTAATATTGATATTAGTAATTGTTTTTTCATTCGATCTTTGAGTTTAAATGATAATGGAGGTGTGATTTTTGTTGATGGTGGCTCATATTCTTTGAAAATCTTAAAATCGATGTTCTGTAACTGTACAGTTACTGATAGTTATAGTGGGGGTGCGATACATTTCAACTCTTATTCTTCAAATGTATCTATGATATGCGGGTATAGATGCCATGCAATTTCCAATTGCTTTGCAATGTTTATGTGTTCACATCTTAACCTTGCCAATTATGTTTCTGTCACGTCATGTTCGTTTTCTAATACAGGAGATCATTCTTTTGGGCTTTATTATGGTATTCAAGCATTAGGAAACTCAAATAGCTCAATGAATTCCCCTAATTATAACTCTGGTGTATTAACATATTATCCATCAAGTTTCGAAGGCTCATTTTGTAATTTTGCAAATAATAGGGTCAATAATTGGATATGCCTTTATTTTTATGGTAATTCTGGTGTTTTAGCATCTTCAAATATCGTGCACAATAACAGCCCAACGGAAGGAGTTGTTTATCTTCAAAGTGCAGTTGAATATACCATTAGTAAATGCATTTTCACTAATAATCGCAATACACTATTCTATCGATATAATGCAGGTTGGCTAACTATTATAGATAGTCATATCTCACATACGGATACACTTACTTATGGTTTTTCTATCGAAATGACAAACAATATTTATTCATTCACAAAATCATATGGCATATCATTGTTTCGATCAGTATACTGTTATGCAGATAAACCAATAAATACAGTCCAGGTAGTTTCTTCGATCTCAAAACCTCTAACTCGAATAAGAGAGCAGTTTATTGTTTACTTAATCCTGGTTCAGTGATTATTAATCAGTAGATTCCTTCGTTTTATTAATGATAAGTAAAACAATTTTCTGAAAATCTTTGATTATGAACAGCCTATTTAATTATATATAAAAAAAGAATGAATAGTTGCAGATAAGAATATTCTCAAAAATGAGTGAAATCAAACCTAATGATTTTTGATCTCAATTGAGATGGTAATTATCATCATAAATTATTTTATATTTAATAAAGAGTGCCCCTTTTTGAATATGTTGATATTACTTCACTTTGAATACAAATATTGCTAAAACGATTTTTCTTAGTGTAATTATACCATATCTCATGTTTTCTTGAACTCACTAAATTGTTTATTTGTCAAAAACATTCTTATTAGGCTTGGGCGCTCGAAAATTTGTTAAATTCCGAGCTCCAAGCATGCTCGAGCATTTGTTTTCTCAAGCCTAACTCTTAGTATTGTTGCTGATGTGGCTAAAATATTTCAATGTAAACAATACGATCGTTTTTTTCAAATTTTTGAAGCCAAAACGATTATACTCCATTTGACCAAATGGCAATAGACTTTAAATTTTTGAAGAAGAAACCATTTTGGTTTCGATGGGATATATTTCCATTTTTGTTTATTTATCCATTTGTTTTCAACCCTTCAATAAATAGGATCAAAGAAGCATGGATTTTCGAAGAACCAGATTCGCCTTCAAATAGCACATTCGCATTCCTATTTGATCATGTTGATGTTGAAAAACTACAACCTCACACATTTCAAGTTATGTTTCCTATTGTTCTCGTTTTGATTCATGTGATTATTCTTCTTGCTCCTAATTGGTCTATAAAATTGAGGGTTAAGTTTTGGTATCAAGAAACTGGTTCTAACGATGCATCTCATGTTGCATTTTTCCCAAAGCCACATCATGGTACTTCTGGTATAGTTGAGTATCAAAAGGGCAATCCATCCTTTGTAATTTTCCAACAAAAGAAGAGAGAGTATATTGATGGAAAGTTTGTATCCCTTAAATACCCTACAAATATGAAAGTTGGTCAATATTTAACACACAAAGGACTGACTGATAAAGAAGCAGAAGAGAAAATTGCATATTTTGGACCCAACTCATATCAGCTTCCAATTCCTGGGTTTTTACAACTCTTCAAGGAGCAACTTGTATCTCCTCTATTTGTTTTTCAAATATTTTCTATTTTATGTTTGATGGTTGACGAGTATTGGACATATCCTTTGATGTCATTAGGATCGCTTCTTTTTATGGAGTTTTCTAATGTTAAAACAAGGCAATCCAACTTATTGGAACTTCGTGGAGCTGAAGTCATTCCTGTTCCTTTATATGTTTTACGTGCAGGGAAATGGAGGAAGATTCCTTCAGATTTGTTAGCTCCTGGAGATATTATACTGATAGAAAGCGAGTTTAGCTCACCGTGTGATCTTTTGGTTCTAAATGGCAGGGTTGTTGTTAATGAAGCTATGTTAACAGGCGAGTCAACTCCACAACTCAAAGATCCGGTTTCAACTTTGCCTTCCACAACGCAATTTGATGTAACAAAACATAGGAGACATGTATTGTTTAGTGGAACTCAAATAGAACAACTGATTCCAGCTCAAAATGAATCATTGCCTGTTGTGGGAGTTGTTTGTTTTGTTCTCTCTACTGGTTTAGGAAGTGCTCAAGGGAGATTATTAAGAACAATTTTGTTTGCTTCTGAAAGAGTTACTTCAGATTCCAGAGATTCGTTAAGTTTGTTGTCATTTTTATCAATATTTGCTGTTCTTGCTGCAGGTTACGTTGTTTATCATGGAAAGAAATCTGGCACAATTCATAATTTCCGTTTAATCGTCGAAGCATTGATTATTATTACTTCAACAATTCCTCCAGATTTACCAATGCAGTTATCATTCCAAGTTAATGCCTCTCTCTTAGCTTTGTCTAAACTTTCTGTTTTCTGTACAGAACCTTTTCGAATTCCCTATGCAGGAATGGTATCCGTTTGTTGTTTTGATAAAACAGGAACCCTAACTGCAGAAGAATACAAGCTGATTGGTGTGGATAACTTAGATTCCCCTCCCTCCCCAAAGAGATCTGACATTGTTGGGAACTATTATTCCAAAGATGAAGAAATGCCAATTGAATCCATGTGGGTTATTGGAGGTTGTCATTCTCTTGTTAGGGGTAATTACGGAGCTTTAATCGGCGATTCTGTTGAAGAAGCTGCATTTACTTCTATGAGATTTAAACTAAACCCTGATAAATCTTCAGATCACCCTAGATGTAGAATTGTCCCTGTCAAAGAGTATCACTTCTCTTCTGATTTAAGGAGAATGACTGTTGTTGCAGAAGTTTCAGAGCAAACAGGATTTATTGCTTTAACAAAGGGGGCTCCCGAAATCATTGCTGAGCTTTCCAACAATATAACTAGTGATTATTACCCATCTCTTCGTAAATATACCAAACAAGGTTGTCGTGTATTAGCCATGGCATATAGAAAACTTGGAGATTCTTATGATCCTCAGACTGAGAGAACATTAGTTGAGAAAAATCTTACCTTTATAGGTTTTTGCGTGTTTTCAGCGGCAATAAAACGTGGATCCGAAGATACAGTCGCTGGCCTACTTAAGTCCACTCATAGAGTAATTGTGATCACAGGCGATGATCCATTGACAGCTTGTCATGTTGCCAAACGCCTTCACATTATTAATAAGCAACCAGCAATTCATGATTTAACAATAACTGATGAGAATGGAGATATAGTAAGAGATGATAGTGAATATTCATTATGCTATACTGGAAGATGTCTCCAAAGCCTGACTCCAGACCAATTTTCAATTGCTGTTAGGAAGTGTAATGTTTTTGCTCGAATGTCTCCTCAAGATAAAGCATCTGTTGTAATCGCACTCAACGAACTTGGTGAAAAAACACTTATGTGTGGTGATGGTACTAATGATGTCGGAGCACTTAAGCATGCCCATGTAGGTGTTGGGCTCCTTGAAAGTTCAATCGAAGAAGAAGAAGTTAATCCATTATCTGAAGAAGGTGGCTACAAACCTAAAAGAGGCGCTGCTTCAATTGCTTCACCCTTCGTATCAAAACGCCCCACAATTAGCAGTTGCATTGATCTTATCCGATTCGGCAGAGCAACTCTCTCTAGTACTCTTGATTTATTCAAGCAGCTATCTGTCAATTGTCTTATCACTGCCTATAGTATGAGTGTTCTTTATATTGAAAATGTGAAGAATGGAGATAGACAAATGACAATATTTTCAATGGTCATGATGATAGCATCAATGTCAATTGCTTGGGCAAAACCCACTAGAAAACTTTCCAAAGAAAGACCCTTCCCTTCTCAATTCAACTCATATCTTGTATTCTCTGTTTTGTTCCAATTTGGTATTCATTGCCTATTCTTATATTTGACTCACCAACTTGTATTTGGAGCCGGTTATAAGTTAGATAAGTTTAATATTAAAGCTAGGTTTACTCCTAACCTTCTTAATACAGCCTTGTTCATTATTTCAGGAGAGATGCAAATCGTTACTATTTTATGCAACTATAGGGGCTCGCCATTTATGCAAAGCTTTTCCGAAAACAGAATGCTTCTTGTGGGCGTAATTGTTGCTGGTTTATTGATATGTGTTCTCCTTGCGGATATTCATCCTTGGATCAGGAAACAATTCCAATTGGTACAGTACCCAACAACCAGTTTTCAACTCTCGCTTGCTTTGTACTGTGCTCTTGATGCTATTATCTGCTTCATTGGTGAGAGATTTTTGCTCTCATTCTTCTCCCGAAAGAATAGAGAAACTGTTAAAGGCCTTGTCGAACCATCAATTCAGGCAGATTTGGCTGGTTATATCACAAATGATGACGACATGCTCCCTGATGATTTGCATGACTTCGGGTTGATGGAAATGATGAAACAAAATATGTTAATGCAAAAGAAAATTAAAGATAAGGAGGCAAAAATGAACATGACAGAGATGCTGAAGCTTAAGCAAATTCAAGAAGTGCAACGAGAGACAAATATGGCGCCAAAACCAAAATAAAGATATACACATTTTTATGCAAAACTACTCATTAAATAGTTCATTAAACGAAGAAGAAGAAATATCAGAATTGTCATCTTATTGCTCTGATGAATTAAAATCCGAAATCATTGATGAATTCTTGCAAAAAATTCGAAATGAAACAGATTATTCAATAATTGATTCTGATTTGGTTGAAACCGACCCGAAAAGGAATGTAATAGCAAATACAAATACTTTGAACTTTGATGTAACATTTCCTGGTGTGTTTGTTCAGAAAGATATTCGAATTGAAAACGTCGGTGATTCTCATGAATCCTTTGATGTTTTCATTCAAGGGTCAGATTTTTTTGAATCCAGAATGTCGAAAATTGAATTGGATCCAGGAGAAAAACATTCCTTAGCAATTTTTTTCAAACCAAAAGCAGTGTCTTCTTTTGCTGGTAAAGTAATACTGCAAGGATATGTTTCTCTAGTTGTTGAACTAATTGGATACTGCATGAAATCGCCTCTAGAGATTCCAGAAAACGAATCATCAATCTGGTGTTTTTCCAACAAACCTGAGGTACGTATGGTTCCGCTTTCTAATAATTCGCCAACAAAGACTCTAAATGTTGAGATCGGAATTTATTCCAGCCTGATTTCTTCTGAGTGTTCTTCAATGGTTATATCACCCAACACTACCAAATATGTTTCCCTTTCTTTTAATCCAGCGATTAATATGCACAGTATGGATTCTTATATGAAAGTTAGATGTAATGAAACTGGTGATAATTTAAGATTTGATTTTCGCTTTCCAAAACCCAAGCAAAGAACAATCATTAACTTTGGTGATGTTATTGTTGGAAGAAAAAAAGAAGAAGTGGTTGCATATGCTCATTTCCCAAACATAGATATTCAAACTCCTTTTTCTGTAGTATCCAAGAATGAACACAATGTTGTATTATTATTTGAAGCTTTTTCTCCTGGATATTACTCCAAATTGTTTAATCTAGAGTCAAATTACATTGAATTAATAGGAAATGCAGTTCAAAAACCTTTTTTGATTGATGTTCCTAGCAAATTTCCCAGAAGGCCATTTATTATAACCAATGTTGCACAAGAAGTAATTAGATTTTCCCTTCGAACAAATAATGAGCGCTCTGTTCTTTCTCACTCTGATTTTGAGTTGTCATCTGGTGGATCAATTGAAGTTTCAATGTTAATAAGTGATCAAAAGAATGATCTATGTATTTATATATCGTGGAAGGATACTAATGGAAAAATATTTACTGATATTTTTGAGTTTAATAATGAGATAAGTAATAATTCCAGAAGTTTACTCGAAGCATCTACTATTCTCCAAGTTAACCCTGAAATTATTGATTCAAAAAATGATGCATTGCTATCCCCGGATTTTTTGTTCTTTCCTGGTGTTGAGAAACATGGTTTTAAGTATGGTATGATTACAATTAACAAAAACTCAGATTTTGAAATCAAATCTCCTGATTGGATAAAATCTGAAATTATTGAGGGAAATCCAAAACAATTATCTATTTATTGTCAGCCCCCAATTTCTCCCACAATTGATTTTATTGATATCATTTTTAATAAGAATTCATCTAAGAGGATTCCTGTTTTTGCATATAGTTTATCATCATCTTTGATTTTCGAAGACACATATTCATTTAATGGGAATTCTGGATCTTTAGTCGTTACCAATAATGGAGAAAATACTGCATTTGTTGCTCTATTTGATAATAGCATAAACAGTATAATTCATGTTTTGCCACAAAGTGCAATAATTGAGCCTTCAAAACAAATTCAATTTTCTATAAATACGGATAATGATGATGAATCTTGTCACCAATTGAGCATTGTTTTTGGGGATCTAATAATCTTGAGTATGTGGACTTATTACAAACCCAATGACCCGTTTTCATTACTTTTCGCTGATTCGACAATGTCCTCAACTAAACCTCCATTTCATCTATTGACAAAGAAGCAAGCATCATCAATTATTAGCGAATCTGTGTTTACTAAGAATATTGATGTTTCTTTCTTTGGCAATAAAGGAGTTTTGTTTGATCCCCCATCTTTGTTGTTTCAAGATAATAATCGGGAACATCAAATATCCATTACCAATAATAGTATTAACAGTGTTAAGTATCGATTTGAAGATTTGAAAAATCTTATCATCTCTAAACCAATGAAAGGAAGAATTCGGGCAAAATCTGCTGTTAATGTTTCTATCGTACTAATATCATATAAAGAAAAGTTCAGTATTCCGATTTGGATTGATAATCAGAAGTATTTGATTAATGTTTCGAAAAATGAACCAACTATTCCATTTTATTTGTCTTCGGATGTATTAGATTTTGGAAAATGTAGACTCGGATCAAATAAGGAAAGGAATCTTGAGATACATAATCAATCATTCGAATTAATAACATTAGCACTGGTTTTTGATAAAAACATAATTGAAACCAATGATAGTGTTCAAGTTGAACCAAATTCTTCAAAAGTTTGCTCCATATGTTGGAAACCTAACGTGGTCGGGGAATGTACTTCAAGGTTGTTGATCAGGTTCAAATCTTTTGAAAAAGAAGTCAAACTGAATTGTTTTGTTATTTCTCAACAACCTGAATCCAAAATCATCGATTTCCCATCATGTGAAGTAGGAGCAAAAAAAATGATAAGAATTAAAGTAGGTAATGTTTCGAATTTTGAACAAAAGCTCCAAATTAAGATATCAAAACCATTTGCTTGTTCCCATAAGTTATTTTCTATCAACCCCAAGAGCTATGTAATGGTTCCTTTTGTTTTTAATCCAACAAGCATTGGGTATTTCCATCATGATGCAGAAATCTTAATGGATAGCATGGTAATCTTAAAATTAAAAATGAGTGGACATTCATATAGCTATAATTAATAACATTTTTACTAAAACTGTATTAAAGGTATTCGATATTCTTTTTTGGAATTTTTGTCTCTTGGAATTTTCAAAGTTGTTTTTTGTTTCTTGGTTTCTCTGAGGCTCTCAATTGATGTTTGAGGCCGAACAAGTTTAGCAAATTTGTTCATAAGATCTGGCGGCCTAGTAGTTAATTGTAATTGTTCTTGAAAACTTGGTTTGTTATAAATCCTATCAATTTTTTTGGTTGGAGATACCTCATTGTTTAATTCCTGTTCTGTTGAGGCTATATACTCTTCAATTGCTTTCCCAATTGCAAGATAATTCATTCGACTGTTATGTTTGGATTTTTGCTCCTTAACATTTTCTTTGGCATTACTTTGAAGTATATCTCTAATGCTCTTTTGAGGCATTAGGAAAGTGGATTTAATTTTTGGTAACTGTTTCGCTTGAGCAAAGTGTTTTTCATCGTTAATAAATGGATTAGTTTTGGCCCATGTTGCGAAATCATGAATATTCCAACATGAACCATCATAGAAAAGTCCGATATACTCCATATCAGGAACTGCCCACATTCTTACACACATATCTCTACTGCATGTTAATAAAAAGTTACCATCATGGACAATTTTCATGATCACAATTTCAGTATTTGAACATCTTTGGATTGTAATAGGGTGCAAATGAACTGGATCTCGATTAAACTGCCATTTCTTAACATAACCTAATGTATCAGATGTATAAACATGATAATCATCTGTATTATGAACAATGTTGGTTATTGAGTATGGGGCAATGATTTCATGACCATTCATGGAGCAAATGATATTTAATTTTGGCAAAGAATACAAATATAAATAACCATTTGAATCGCCAATAATTGCACAAGAACCTATGCATTCTATTACCTCAATTGAGTTGCTATGGTGTATCTTTGTACGGGATATGGGAGAAATAACCTCTAAGGACCAAGAAATAATCTCACCATCTATATCACCTGATATGATTCCACTATGGAAAGCAGCTACTGAAGTTATATCTGAACGATGAGAATGAAGAGTTCGTATTAATATTAAACCCTGATTGTCCTGCTCTGAATAAATTTCAATGATTTTATCCCATCCAGCCTTAAGAATCAGCTTTCTTCCATCAATAATGACACTATTCAGAACACTTGTTGGTTGTCGATGATTATTAGGAGGTATGGAACAAAGCATTGAACCTGAAGAAAAATTCCAAATAGATGTTGATCCATTAAAAGATGATGTCAGCAATTTCCTTCCTGTTGAGTCAAGAGTTGATGCTGTGATATCACTAGTGTTAGATGAAAGACTCTTTCTATGCCGAAAGGTTTTTTGTCCATTACACAAATTCCATACATCAAAATTACCAAAAGGATCCAACGTTACGATTTGATCAAAAACAGAGGAATAGTGACACCCAATAATCTGATACTGATGAGTGGAAATCTCTTTTAAATCAACCTGTACTATTGAGTCTTCAAGCCATTTCACTGGGCATGATGATGCTGTGATTAATGTGTGCCTTCTTTCATCAAAATATGAAGAAGAATAATTGTTTTGTGGACGGAGCAAAGCTGAATCAGACCAATCCCTTATCAATCGGAAATTCACAGCATCCCACATCCGAAACTCTTTTTTGTTGGTAATAGTAATTATATATTCTTGGCCTGATGTGGAAATGAAACCCAATGCATGTTGAACACTGTTGTAATGACCTCCAAGGCGATTGGTTTTCTTGAGGGTAGATGTATTCCAAATAAAAACATCCCTCGAAACGCTGCATGTTGTAAGAAAGTTGTGGTTTAAATTGTAATGAAATGAAGTTATTGGAGATGAATGTCTGAAGCAAGATATTTTGTTAATATGATTACCCATTTCGGTAAATTGCCAAAAAAGCACAGAACAATCCAATGATGATGAAGCGTAACAATACTTCGATGGAATAGTATCAATTTTGGTAATGGCATCAGAATGAAGTTGATGCTTTCCAAGTCTTTGAACAGAGTAATTTATACTTTGTCTCATATTTGGCGCAATTAGAATAAAATACTCAAGATAACCTTGGTCATCGCCTATGAAAAAATACAATCTGGTTGGATCTGTAATACTGAAAGTTGCTGGATGCATAACTTTTGGAATATTATATAATGGAATATCATCTGAATCAACAATACTTAATGATTTTAATGCATTTGATTGAGTCATAGTTTTTATGTCATGCGCATCTGGCGAAGCACTTATGCTGGTGGGTAATAAAAAGAGAGTTTCTAAGCTAAAAAAGAGAAGTCTCCTCTTAGTCGTTGCTACAGCAATAACATGGTTATTATCAAATACTATCATTGATGAAAAATAACCTGGCTCAGAGATAACCCTCGTGGGTCTTAAGTGTGAAGGATTCCAAAACCTAATTGAGTCAGAAGAAAGTGTTATGTATTCATTAAAAGCTAATGTTTGGTCTATTTGAATAACCATTTCTCTGTGCATTTGATTTCTTCCCAAAGGGATTCCGCTGTGCTTGTGAATAAAATGGGCAACATCATGGTATTGTTGAATCTCATTTAATGAGTTAGAATTTAGAAAAAAATCCACAATATCATCCCAGTCTATATAGCCATCATTATCAGAATCTATTTTAAGGAAAACTTGTGCCGCATCAACAGAATCGCCATCTTTTAAACAGACTTTTGGTGCAAGGAATGACTTTTTCCACTGGTGAACATTAATTCTACCACTTTTATCACTATCTACAGATGTATACAGTCTTTTAAGCTCATGTAAAAAGCTTTTTTCTTCCTTTTTATTCTTAATTTCATCAATCGTGGCAAATAATGTGTCGTTTTCAGCAACAACACCATTTAAATTATCTTCATCATCAGAGTTCTCGCACGATATGCAAGGTGATGTTAAAAGCGGGTGTGTTGGGTCCAAAATCGACATAAAAATGGATAACGATTATTGTCTTTTGGGTAACTCTATCTCGGCGAATCTCATATCTTCTGATACTATGAATAGTTGATCATCATCCTCATCATAACTCTCTTCTTCGACCTCAAGAGTGATATCTTCCTCTGCAGAGTCTTGTGTTGATTTTACAAATCCTAGATCATGTTCTATAGGTACACTCCGAAATGAGTCTTTAAAGTGCTGAGATATCATAGTGATAGATCTCCCAGGCATCACATATTTCTGTATATCATCTGGGCTTGTGAATCTTTTGAGAGCGCACTGGAGAAGATCGTCTTCTTCCTTGGTCCAAGGAGAGTGGCAAGCGAGGTATATTGGTTTGTTGATTCCTTTGGTTGGAAAAGCTTTAAAAATCTCTTCGAAAAATGGGCATTCGATGAGATCATCGACATTTTTTCCCTGGAGAAAGTTATTAAGGATTTTATCTGTGCGTGTTATCAATGACTTCTTTGGATCACCAAGAACTGGGATAAATAATCTTTGATTAAAAATGCTGTTCAAATTCGCACATGTTTCCACAGATGATTTGAAAATCATATTAAATGTATGAAGAAGAGATAGTAATCCAGCAAGAATGGCATCGCTTGAAGCACAAAAAGTTACAAATCTGAGAGAACGACAAAGGAGTGCAAAATGAATGCGGCACTGGTGCCTCAGAAGATCCCACTGTGCAACAGAAAAAAGAGACTCTGGAAGAGCTGATGGCTCTGGTATCGTCGTCAAAAACAGTTGATTAGTGGGTAAAGTCATAGGAACATCAAATCGCATTAAAATACTCTCTAATTTCAAAGAAGATGGGACAGGAGGCTGCTCAACTTCTTGAGATGGAGGATCTTCATCATCATCGTCACCACTTGCTTCCTCAGGCTTCTCCATATAATCTTCATCATCTTCATCATCAGGAAACATGGATTGATCGAAATTCAGTAAATAGGAGCGAAAAAAATCATCATCAGACATAGAATGTTTAACAAATTATTGGGGTGTTTCAGACTTCTTTTGCAGTATATGAAGAACAAGAAGCCCTAAAGACCCCACAAACACTGATATTGTGAAAATGATCAGCTTCAAATCGCCCCTTTCGAATCCTAGGTAGAGAAACTGCCCAATGATACTGTCACAGCACCCATAGACGCATCCAAAAGAAGAAAGTCCTGTGCATTGGAATCTGTTCTCGAATGATGCATGAGATAAGTTCGGATAGTTGTTTAAAATATTCTTGGCAATAGTCTTGTGATTCGATTTTGACATTGAAATGATTAATAAAAGCGAAAATACTGCTGAAAATAACAATGAAGAAAAGAAAGGAATCAAATTCTTTTTCTTGAGTATGAATAGAATGGTAGATGCTGCAAAAAATAGAACGCCAGACACCATCGTTAATACCGAGAGAAAATACTGAATTTTTGTCCCTGCACTCATGAATAATTCTTCTCCGAATATAGTGAATAAGTGTATACTATACATGGTAAGAAAAACTTCGCCAACAATAGAGAGCAACGAAAACAAAAGCACCCAAATTGTCATTAAGGACCTGTGACGTTTTTTTCGACCCACATTAAAACAATGCAAAATACCTTTGTTTAACCAAACATGATTGCAAATGCATACTTGGGGTCTTTCTTGGAAATGACTTTAAGATTGTAGTGTGTTATCACATAGTCTTTGATTTGACCATCAATTCTAGGAACTGGCTGATTATGTGCAACTACTCTTACCACAAGATTTCCGTTTGGCTTTTCTTCATCAATAAGTATGCCGAATACCTGGAAAAGTGTATTACCCATATTAAAAGATAATCTACTTATTGGTCTACTGTATCCAAAATCTTTCACATATTGAAAGGCCTCATTTATGCTATCAGATTGACTCACCATCAGAGACCTTAGTGTTTGACAATCAGTAATACTGAGGCCTTGGCATGACCATAATGTATTAAAGGCATTGGAGGGTTTTAATTCGGTTGTTATTATATCAGGATTACTCAACACAGGTAAATTGTTACGATTGGATCTAATTCTTCTTGGAGATCGACTCATTGATAGGGTTAACAGGTACCACAACATTAAATGACATTCTGACAATAAATTAATTGAACAATTTGTGAGAAAACTTGATGTGTCAAAACAGAAACTTTCTTATTCTTTAAAGGTGATTATATGATGAAAATCGTTATTATTAATCAAACAAGGATTTCCTTAAACTTCTGGAAAGGATATGGAATGAAAATATTTATGTTTTCTGACCTGAAAAATGATTTCCAAATAGATATGAAATCTTGACAAAACAAATTTCCTTGTCAGTCCAGTAAAGTATACAAAGGTATTGTGTAATATCATTTTATCATTAAAAAAAAATTTTGAATTTATTTTACATTACTGTGTTCGAATTTTGAACCTGACATGGTTAGACAGACAGACTTTGATATTGTCTTTGTCCCTCCGAAAATCATACTGACATACCAAATACAAAATATTGTAAACATTCGAATATTTCATTCACAAAACTAAAAAAAAAATTGATTTAAGAGTGAGCTCCATTTTTTAGTCCAACGTACTTTATAAACTATTCAACTCATTTATAATTCAATGATAGAATAATCACAATAATAAAATTGAAATATCGAAGAAAATCCACAAATAAGTAGTTCTGATCCCTCGTAATAATAGAAAATCACAAATAAGTAGCTCTAAATCAAGAAGATTGACAAATCTAGATAGTAAAAAAGGATTTTACTCAGATTGAACAAATCCAAAGAATTCAACACGATATAATTTGAATTGATCATTGTTGTGCCAATTCTTACTAGATGTGATTCTTATGTACCTGTAATACTTGTTATTAGGTTGAACTGGAAAGTTCTTTTGAGCACTAGGATGATTAAAACTTTCACGATTGTTCTGGAAATCAGTAGCATCTACTTTGTTATCAATGATTTCGAATGTTGATCCATCTGTTGATCCCTCAACTTTCCATGACTTGACTTTATAATCTTCATTCATAGAGTAAGATGTAATAGATACCTTTCTTTGTTTGAAATCAAACTGAATCCATGAATTGGGGAGATCTTGGCTGCGCCAGCGACTATTATCATTCTTCAAAACATTTTTAGGACCCCATGTAGCCTGATCATTATTCACGATGCTAGATGCTGTTACATCAACATCACTAGAATCAGCCAAATTCCTACCAAGTTTCTTAGATAAACCATCAAAGATACCTGAAAACAGATCTGACTTAAATGGAAACTCGGATCCTTTCTTAATTTGGGCTAATTGATCATCTTTAGCTTGAATTTGCATATTTTTCTCGTTAATAGCTGCATCCTTAGCTTGTATCAACCTTGCATTCTCCGCTAACATCGAATCTTTTTCTTGAATCTTATTATTCAGCTCTCCTATTGTCGTTTTAGCAGAATTGATATCTTTTTTCAACTCTCTATTGATATTTTCTTGTTCTTTTAACCTAGTATTCATTTCAGAAACAGTTTGTTCATATCTTTGAGAAATTCTCTGGATTTCATCTCTCATCGAAGAGAATTCTCTTTGGAATGATGATAAAACATGATTGGTGTTATCGTAGATATCATTTGTGTCTTCAATAGACATGATTTGAAGAAATCTGTTGAGTTCAGAGAGATCTGAAGGCTTTTGATATTTGATGTTATTAAGAAGGATTTTAGCACCAGTTCCATGATGTTTCATACATCCAATCAAGAATTGTTCTAAAGAAGATAAAGAGAAAGTCTGATTAGAATGAGCAAAGATGCGACATAATGATGGAAGAGAAACCAAACAGAAGCTTGGATTCTTCAAATATGTTTCTATCTTTTGAGTAATTGATCTTTCATATTTGGAGAAATCTATGTTATTATCATTTTGGTCTTGGTTTTGTATTAGGAGAGAGAGAACTCTCTCAGATGAATCATCATTAAGAAGTTGACAAAGAGAATCACAATGAAGACAATTG
>Ga0209639_1001162_pt1 | contig 29060 bp, 22 predicted proteins | sample EPASupsiteHSE605_FD_187268 | JGI IMG/M metagenome (GOLD analysis project Ga0209639, IMG submission 187268) | Bioremediated contaminated groundwater from EPA Superfund site, New Mexico - Sample HSE6-05 (SPAdes) (version 2) | ecosystem: Environmental > Aquatic > Deep subsurface > Groundwater >... | reverse complement strand
TGAAAAAGCAGGTGATGTTTATGATATTTGCAATTGTCTTCATTGTGATTCTCTTTGTCAACTTCTTAATGATGATTCATCTGAGAGAGTTCTCTCTCTCCTAATACAAAACCAAGACCAAAACCAAAATGATAACATAGATTTCTCCAAATATGAAAGATCAATTACTCAAAAGATAGAAACATATTTGAAGAATCCAAGCTTGTGTTTGGTTTCTCTTCCATCATTATGTCGCATTTTTGCTTCCTCGAATCAGACTTTCTCATTATCTTCTTTAGAACAATTCTTGATTGGATGTATGAAACATCATGGAACTGGTGCTAAAATGCTTCTTAATAACATCAAATATCAAAAACCTTCAGATCTCTCTGAACTGAACAGATTTCTTCAAATCATGTCTATAGAAGACACAAATGATATCTACGATAACACTAATCATGTTCTATCATCATTCCAAAGAGAATTCTCTTCAATGAGAGATGAAATCAAGAGAATTTCCCAAAACTCAAATGAAATGAATAGCAAGATAAAAGAACAAGATAAAATCATACAAGAGTTGAAATCAGAGATCAATTCAGCAAAAGCGACAAATGGAGAGCTGAATAATAAGATTCAAGAAAATGAATTCACTATTGCCGAGAAAAATAGGCTAATTCAAGCTAATGAAGCCACAATCAACGAGAAAAACATGCAAATTCAAGCTAAAGATGATCAATTAGCCCAAATTAAGAAAGCCAACAAAAGACCAGAGTTTCCATTTAAGTCAGATCTGTTTTCAGGTATCTTTGATGGTTTATCTAAGAAACTTGGTAGGAATTTGGCTGATTCTAGTGATGTTGATGTAACAGCATCTAGCATCGTGCATAACAATCCAGCTACATATGGTCCTAAAAATGTTTTGAAAAATGATGGTAGTTACTGGTTCAGCCAAAATCTCCCCAATTCATGGATTCAGTTTGATTTCAAAGAAAGAAAGGTATCTATTACATCCTACTCTATGAATGATAGAAATAGAGTCAAGTCATGGAAAGTTGAGGGATCAACAGATGGATCAACATTCGAAATCGTTGATAACAAAGTAGATACTACTGATTTCCAGAACAGTAATTGGGATTTTAATGATCCTATTCATCAAAAGAACTTTCCAGTTCAACCTAATAACAAGTATTACAGGTACATAAGAATCACATCTACTAGTAAGAATTGGTTCAACGATGATTGGTTCATTTTATACTGTGTTGAATTCTTTGGATTTGTTCAATCTGAGTAAAATCCTTTTTTACTATCTAGATTTGTCAATCTTCTTGATTTAGAGATACTTATTTGTGGTTTTTGATCGAGATTATTTTTTCTTCTTGATTTAGAGCTCCTTATTTGTGGTTTTCTATTATCACGAGGGATCGAAACTATTCATTTGTGGATTTTCTTCTCTATTTCAATAATATAATATAGATCAGATTATCATCGAATTATTATTGATCAAAGGCAGGAAAAAAGGTGATTTGGAGCTGATTATTGATCAGGGAGATGAAAACAACAAAACTATTTAAACATCAATTAAAGCATCAAAATGATTTTTTGTTTTGACTAATGAAAAAAGAATCATTTTTTAAAATTTTTTAGAAAGATATTGTGATGAATCATTATGAAGTTTTTGAAATCAAATTCTTGCTGAGAACTTTCAAATTTAAATAATTATCCTGTGTGTTCTATGATATCTTTTGGATGCTAATTTATCTGAAGATGATAATATGAGCTTTTTGTTTTGATTGATTAATAATTGCTTTCATTTCACCAAATATTTTGTTGTGTTTGTTCAAATTTCTCAGAATATTCATTAAAATGATTAAAGTTGAGAGTGTAGAAGTCTTTTCTGTTATTCCTAAGAAAACTCCAAGAAAATGGTTGAACCCTTGGATGATTTTAGCTGGTTGGAATTCATTTTGCGATAAAAAAAGATGCATTGGATCCATGAAACACCACAGAAGACTCAAAAAATGGCTGAAGAAAAGAAATCGGGAATACTGATTGGGTTTTCCGAAAAACATGACTTAAATGACTAAAATCAGAATATCCTATGTAGTACGTAAAATTCCCCGATATTTCTTTCTCGAGAAAAGGAAAATTAAAGAATCTACTTATTGTTTGCCGAGAAGAGCAAAAATAATAGACTCTGTTTGGCTCTCATTCATAAGAGTGATTATGGAAGAACAACCAATTCAATGATCAAAGATCAAGAATTTCATCAATTTCTACCAATTCTAGATTTCGAATTCGACAATGAAGAAGACCCATAAAAACTTAAAAAGCTTTTTGTGAACAACCAAGATCAACAAAGAAAAACGAAAAGGATTGTTCAAACAAAACTCTTGAATTATAGTGTTTAGCAAATAGCACCCAAAATTAATAGGAATCATCTTGTATTTGTATGAAATCATTCCATTCATTTCTAGAAATTGGATTTGGAAAAGATAATGATTATAAATACAAGAAAATGGCAATCTCACTCTTTGAGAATCCCGAAAACTTGGATTTGATATTCAAAAAGAGTTGGAACAACTCCATTTTGTTGGGAATCAATGAAGATTTAAACACCATTTTGGGTTTATTTGGAATGAATCTCAACTGTTTTCTTTGTATCAAATATAAGATGGTACCAATTCAATAGAATTTGTACTTTTCTGAAGAACACATGTTCCATTTTCTTGTTTAAAACAACTGATGAACCTGTTAGATACATTATAAAATGACAAAATCAAAACTTCATATAAGATTTAATACATGGCAATAATTCTGTTCTTTAACATACGGAAATTATATTGTGTTAAGCAATTCAGAATAATCATCCTCTTTAAACAGATTAAGCCGGGTTGTGATGCAAATTACCCTTGATGATAATATATCAATTTGAATCCACTTCAACAAGATTGGAACAACTCCGACTTGTTTTCACAATGAGTCGACATATTTTCTATTTAATTATTCTAAAAAAGGATGAAATGATAGAAATAATACAAAACAAAAACTATCTTTGGAAAGCTCATTAGTTCAACAACACTTTGAGTTTCATTGAAGCCCAATGGCCTTTTTGAACATTGTGATTTCTTCTTTTGTGATCCCATCTTTATCCCATTTTTGGCTTTCATTGCGCAATTGCCACTGGGGGTTGTAATGATTGAAAACTTCAGACAAAGCACATGTTGGATGAAAATCAGTAAATATGGTATCAGGATCAATACTTTTCTGTTCATTGAGTGCTTTCAGAATACTGGATTCATCTGCCCATTGTGGAATCGAATTGGAGTTGATTTCCACATCACTAGAAAACATAGTTTCATCATTCTCAGTACTGAGTGTGTCGATATCAGATTCATCCCCATCTGGAGAAGGTGACTTTTCTTGAACTATCTTCAGCCATTTTTCTCGGAAACGCTGAGCTTCTTTAGTTAATTCTTCCGAGTCAATCATATTGGAGTGTGTACTATCTGCTTGAGAGTCTATTGTACCAAGACTTGGTCTCCCAAAACTCATTCTAAGCGAATCAGCATCAGCCCATTTTGGAGATCTGTTTATCTCTTTGGGCGGAGTAACTAAAGAGTCATATTCTAATGGATTATCAAAAGAAACCTTCGATGCCGAATTTGTTGACAGTCTCTCAAACGATGATTTCAGTGCAATGGATACAGCAGATTCTCTTGTAGGGGTGTGAAAATCATCATCGATTTGTTGTGTACTTGTTTCAGTACCTGATGATGAGATATCAGATTCGTTGAGAATAATTCCCTCGGACTCGTTATCTTCATGTATTCGATCTGAACGAAACAGAGGAGATGGAATTGATGAGTCTATCTCCCCCATGCTTTGATCAGGGGTGCCAAAAGAAACGTGTCTATTAATTCCTCGCTTATCGAAAGGAGACAAGCTATCATTCGTCTCAATAATAACATTTCTTTGGAAATCAATATTAGATTGAATTTGGCATGGGGGCATTTCGTCCTTGGATCTTTTCGAATTCTTAAGAATTGGCACAGGAGCCACAACGGAATCAAAAAAGCATTCTTTCAGATCTTCTCCATCAACATTAAGAATAGAATTATCTATTGCTTCTATACTGTTCAAAATCTCAAGAGTTTTACCTTTCTTCATAATCAAAACAGTATCCTCTATCTCTTCCAACCATTTTTTATTTATTACGTTAAATTCGTCGAGTTTGTGAAACTGCTCATGTATTTCATTACGCATATGTGAGTAAATAGAGGAGAAAGCTCTCATGGACTAAAATTTTAAACGTATATAAATTTCTTTTCCAAAGAGAATACATGGCTCTCTGCCCATTAGTGCCTCCATATATCCCAAAACAACCAATCCTCAGCCAACTACAAAAACAAATATTTTTTCATTCTTTACTCAAAGAAAGACGAGAAATACACACAAAAAAAGTTATCATATCATCATTCCTCCTCAAAACCCCGATATTTCTCATCCAATCATAAAGCTCATTCATGATCTACCATCCTGCTCCGCATAAATCACTACCAAAGAGAAAATTTTCCCTCTGGTTTACTGGCGGTTATCAGCGGTTTGGGGGGTTTTGGTCGGCCTTTTTAGGCAATGACCAACAAACTCAGCGAGATTCGTGTTGCTAAGCTTTGCATCAACATTAACCCAGGCTCAGTTGGTGATGAAGTCACACGTGCTTCACGCGTTATCGAGCAGCTTACTAAACAAAAGGCTATGTTCGCCCGCTCTCATAGAACAATTCCAAAATTCGGTGTTCGTAGAAACGACAAAATTGCTGCCTACGTTACTGTCCGTGGTGACCGTGCTATGGAGATTCTCAACCGTGCTCTCCAAGTTAAGGATTATGAACTTTCAGGTCGTTGTTTTTCTGTTGAAGGAAACTTCGGTTTTGGTGTCAAAGAGCATATCGATCTTGGTCTTAAGTATGACCGTGATATTGGTATCCATGGTATGGATCTCTACGTCGTTCTTGAAAGATCAGGCTACCGTGTTGCTCGCCGCAAGCATTGCCAAACCCGCATTGGTCCAAAGCAGCGTGTTTCTAAGGAAGAAGCCAAGGAGTGGTTTGTCCAGAAGTTCAATGGCACTCTTCTTAAGTAAAACCAAACTCTGATAAAGTAGACCACTTTTTTACCAGCAGTAATGCAGAGATCAACGAGTCATTTTGCTCTCTCTGGTAAGGGAGGCCCAATCAAAGCGCGCGAGCAAACTGTTCAGATTAAAATAGAGAGACCCAACAAAAACCAAAGCCAAATGACGCCATTTGAAATACCATACGTTTATACCCCTGCAAAGCACTCAATTATCAAAGTTAATCGAATGGTTAGCTTTGACAAAGTGCAGAATGAGAGTAAGCCCCAGATATGTGAGCAGCAGAGCTTTTATTCGTATGAAGATGTTATGAGGCTTCGCCCAGAGTTTACTTCGGCTTATACGCCAAGGGTTCCTATTTCTTCTCCTGGATTTGTTGTATTATGCAAAAATGCACAGCAAGGAATGAGCCGCTCAAGATCAATGAAGAATGTTAAATCAGATAGGAATCCAAAGAATGAAACGCAAGCGAAGTTGATCGAGCATGCCAACGAACGTTTTATTGGAATTTCACAGGCTGTTTCTGTTGGTGTTGTGAAAAAGGACTCATATCAAGTTGTTTTAAGCAATGTTCAAAGAAGTCTCAACATTCTTTCTCATGAGAATCTCGACAACATTGTAAATCAAATATACTCTTCTACAATCAAAGAAAAAGATCTTATTCTGTTATTACTTGATCGAGCCACTGAAAACTCTGAATTCCCAGAGAAAAATGTTCAATTGGCGCTTGCTATCTGTTTTGCTATTAAATATTCTAATAAGAAATCTGGATTTGCAGAGAGCCTCAAAAAAGAAACTTTGCTTCAAGGATCTCAGTTTCTCGGAAACTTTGGCCATGTTCCATTATTCACAATTGAGACATTTTCTGTATGGCTTTCATCTCTATATAATGCAAAAATTGTAACATTTGATGAACTACAAGGATTCCTTAACAGTGTTATGGCTATTGGAACAAAAGAGCGATCCATAGATATTATTAGGATTAGTTTATATATATGTGGTAAAAATATTGATATTCATTCTCCTTTATACACCAACGCTTATCAATTTCTTAAAACAACAGTGTCATCATTAGGGTTTAGGAGATTTATGGTTGATGAGTTATTCCTTTTGATTGAGCTTAAATGGGATATGAAAAGGTTTAATGAGAGGTTTAAGGCTCCAGTTCTTAAGATCGAAAAGAAATCAAATGAGGCGATCCAGGTTGAAGCCAATTCTAAATTAGTATGCTCACTCATTAATTTCTATGAATTATGGCTTAATGAAGAAGATATTGTTCCCAATGGGTTCACACCAGAAACTTTTGTTATGATTTCTTCACAAGTTCTCTTCAGTCATTTTCAAGATATTAATGATTATGTCCAGTTTTGTGGGTGTTCATTACGAAAATTGATAACTGATCAGTCTGAATGTAGTCTTCTTTTGGATAAGAACTTCCCTAATATTATTGACACAATTAGGGCAGAGGAAAATACCATGTTTTGGAATTTGTATTTTATGTTAATTTCTGCCTACTTCGTTGAAGGTTTAATCAGTTTCCCCATTATTTTGAAGCATTTAGAGGAAGCTCTCCGTGTTGACCCAAAAATTAAGATATCCAAGGTCATTTTCAAGATGTCAGAAATCACCGGGTTTGATATCCACAGTGTATTAGAAATAAACGAGAGAATACAGCCAAAAGAAGCTGATAAAGTAGATTTTATTCATTCATTGATAGCAATTTCTGATTTGTGTGAAGAATATGATGAAGAAGTTTTTCCAACAGAGAACCCAATTCAGTGCGGATTATTTATGCGTGAATTTGTTTCATCTGCAATTGAAAATGATCCTGACGACTTTTATCATGAGGTTGATCGAAAGCTTCCATTATTACAGAGACTTTATTCTCAATTTGGCGATTTAATAATTCAAACTACCAATAATGTATTTGACTATACTCGTGTAGAAGTCGGGAAGTCAAACAAACTTGTTGAATATCTCAAATCAAAGATCATTTAGACCTAGTTTTCTTTAATAAACATTATTATATCAGAGAAATATAAATGTTCTCTCCTCATTATTATCCACTCTTTTAAGTGACGCAAGAGCTTTCATTAAAGCTTCTAACCTACTACCTGCGAGTGGAATAACATTTGATACATCATTCATTGTGAACTTCTGATTGTACATGTTGAAAAGGGTTTTATAATGCTTATTTAGATCTTCAATTTTAACAAGGAGTCGAATAATATTAGGCAATGATTCATACTCATTACTATCCACCTCTGTATACTCAGCGATTTTTGTTTTCGCTATAATGCTTTTTTCAATTATTGGGGACTTCAGAGGAGTTTTTATTGATGGTGATTTATCAAAGTTTTCAATTTTCTTATCAACATTGCTTGTACCACCAAGAGGCATTCCACAAAAGACACCATACCTTTTAATCTCATCCATAGCTTTTTCAATTTCTTTGATCTGTACTGATAAATTAGATAGCTTTTCTACATTTTTAGCAATTTTTTCAATTTCTTTTGACTCGGAATTGATCCTTTCATCAATATATTCAAGAAAATCTATGTTGTCATCAAATCTAATCCCTCCAAAATGTCTACTTGATGCTATTTCTGACAAGTGAACAATCCCTTCATCAATATATCTAGCTTGTTCCCTCATAGTACTATTCATGATTTCAAATTTTTAAACGTACAGAACGATTTTTTTGTAAATCAGGGGTTATTTTATGAGTAGCCAACTAATTCGACTCAGCGAGCATGAGAATCCTATCAAATTGTTTTCCTGTATAGATGTTTCCGAAAACGACTTTGTTCTATATTATTCAGTTGAAAATTCGATGATTTTAAATCATTATCAGTGGTCAACGATGAAGATAACGTCCATTGTTTTACCCAGCAGACCGACATCATTGGCAATTGATTATTGTGTTTTACCAGTTAGTTGTTGTGTCCTATTAGAAAACGGCAAAGTATGCCGACTATGCAATTATGAGGTTTTAGGTTTTTTTGACGTTCATGATGTAGAATCCATTTGCATAGGAGGAAACAATATTATTTTGACACATAGTGATGGAAGCAATAGCTGCTATCAGGATCAAGTAATGAAATACCAATTTGATTTTTCTTCATGGAATTCCTCAAATAAGTTTCCGTATTTTTCTATTGGAAAGCCGAAAATCATGGCAAAAGCATGCACATCTGAATATATTTTTTTTGTTGATAATGATGGTGTTTTGTATATATATGAAATGTCCAATGGTGAGTTATGTATGAAATATGACCTTGAACCAACGCATGAGATTAAAAGCGTTCGGATATCTATTATTGATGGGAAATTTGGATATATTTCAGTTCATATTACTTATATACATAAGATTTCTCATGTTACATTGCTCTCTTTTTCAAAGAATTCTCTCCAAGTATTTGGCACTAAGCATTTATCCAACATATATTCAACGCAAATACACAGAGCAGCAGTATCTCTCCTCTATCAATCTTCAAATCCAAAGCTAACAATGTTTGATCTTGATTTTCAAGAAATACAATCCATACTAATGCCTACCATCTGTGAATACTCAAAATATGGAATTGTTTTAAAGGAACATTGTTTATTATCTAAGGGTGGCTGTTTATATTTATCGATGCCATCTTTTGTGTATCCAATATATGATAATAAGTTATATTTGCTTTTAAACAGGATTTATCGAGAGAATATTCTCCAGGTTAATGATAGTTTGAAAAAGGATATATTTATCGGGAAGTCTTCACTCGAGTATTTACATTCTTTGGCATCTCAATCTAGAATTGATATTATTCATGAGCTCCAGCTTCACAATATAGAGTCTTGGATCTCATGGGGTTTTCATATATTAGGGAATATTGAAATTAGCGAGTTTGTGCTCACATCTGAGTTCATTTCTTCAAATTCTCACTCGAGTTTCTGGTCAAATGCAATTGCCGCATGGGTTGATTTTGTTTTTGAAATCGTTTTCTCATTCTATTTATTAATCCAAATAATTATTTCCCAAAATCTAACGCAATTTCATAGGATTGTTGTACAGTTTTCCAGAATACTTGATGAGACCATTGATACATATTTGCCACTATTCTTTGCTAAAGAATCAGGTATTTTGGAACACTGCAAGTTCTTGGATTGTAGACCATCATTTGAGTTGTTTTACTCATATGTGAAAGCCCAAGCTCAATACATTATTTCGAGAGCACAGTTTATGCTTGACCTTAATGAAATATCCAAACCTGATATGACAATACAATTTGCTGGGATCTTCAAAAATCTGTCAGATTCACAGCTCCTGGCGGTATCCAAAGCCTACAAACAATTAAACAAACCAGAAATAGCTGAAAAGTACCTTAACCGGATTTCCAAAAAGCTCCATGATACATTGTAATATTCTAAACCTCCAAAAAGTTTTTTTATTTCAAAAATGTTCCTTGGAAAAATATTGCATGTATAAATAGTGCTTCCCTTATCCCTTCATTTTTATCGAATAATTTGACCATCAACTGATTGGAACTTACAATTTTGAGTGATTGGGGACAAATTTATTCTAGGGTATTCAACAAGAATGCATAATGAATTTGTTTCTGGATGTTATTTGACACTATTGATTAGCTTTAAAATAGTTCCTTCATGCAAATCATAATAGAATAATATATGTTATTTTGAACACCAATCATTTTGTAGTATTAATATATTCATCAGATTGTTTTTCTTTTTTCAATAAATCCAAACATAAAAACCATCTAAGTTTCTTTCATGTATATCGGCTCCATTATTGACCAAATATTGAAAAATATTGTGATGTCCATTATATGCTGAATAGTGTAGAGGAATGTTACCCTGGATATCATGGGAAATGACATCAGCACCATGATTGACAAAATATTCAACAATCTGAAGATGAGCTTTTTTTAAAAACAAATGAAGAGGAGTACAATTATTTGAAAACACTTCAGCATTAGTATCGGCTCCTTGATTAATGAGATAATCGACAACTCAAAGATGCCCTTCATCAGCGGCGCAATGAAGAGGGGTCTCAAATGATTTACCATTCATTGAAGGTAGAAAACCATATTCAACTTAGAGGTGTATATCATTATCTATGATTGAATCATCAATTTCAAATTGTTTCTCTTTGCTTAGTATAAAAGCCTCTTCCCAAAAATAACGGCAAAGACAATAAGTATTACTGCTTCATAAAAGAGGCTCGATTTCATCAAAATCAAAAACACCCTTCATTAACAATCTATACATCAAAGCAGGGCAATGTATTGATTTATCAAATAGTTTTTGTCGAAAATTCGTCTCATTACAATACAAACAGCTTCTTCCAATTTATGATGGCACAGTTGAGGTAATAAAATTATTCGATTTTCACAAAACTCCACATCATTCATAAATATTTCCTCTTCATTTCCAAAATATATCATTAAAAACAAATCCACTCATTCATTTATCTATGTGTTTTATTCTAATAATAATGAATCAATCATCCTTCACATACACAGTTTTTTTCATTTTTAACATTACAGTTGTAAAATATCTAAAACCCAGAACGATAAACTTCACAATTTTCAAAGATTTATTTAATCCAGAATTTACATGAAAATGGTAAATATATTACCCTTTCTATCGTTGTGGCTTCACAATTTCTGAACCAGCGGTTTGGTCGCCCTTTCTATTAGATGCCTCGTCCAGTCTTGTCTGAACAGTATCTTGCTATTCCCGATGATGTTAAAATTGCCATCAAATCTGGTGTTGTAACCATCTCTGGTAAGCGTGGTGAGCTTATTAAGGATTTCTCCCATCTTCAACTTGATTTCGAATACAACCCAGAAACCAAGAAGGTTGTTGCTCGCTCATGGTTCGGCAACCGCAAGCTTGCTGCCAGAATTGGTACACTCTTCGGCCTTATCAAGAACATGTGCACTGGTGTTGTTAAGGGATTCCGCTATAAGATGAAGTATGTTTACTCTCACTTCCCAATCAAGCACGTTATTGAAAACAACGGTACTGTCTATTCATTCACAAACTTCAAGGGTGAACGTCTAAAGCAAACCCTCCCATTACCAAAGGGAACCACAATTGCCGAATCTAAGGGCGTTAAGGATGAAATTGTTATCGAAGGTCCAAGTGTTGAAGATGTTGCTCAAGTTTGTGCCAGAATTCATCAAATGGCTCGCATCAGAAATAAGGATCTTCGTAAGTTCCTCGATGGTATCTACGTTTCCGAACAAGGTCACATCGAAGAGTAAACAAATCTTCCATTATTAACTAATATTTACAATTGTTTTGCCTTTTTTATGGGCCTCTTGATAGATTTCCAAATGAACATTAATATTGCCGTTAAAAACGAAAAGAACCAGACAAACCACTCGATTCCTTCGACAATGGCACTTGTTTTTGAGTTGTCGATCGTGTCGAACCACTCATTCACTATGCTCATTTTCTTTGAGATCAGTTCTGCATTCTTTGTTAGCACATCGGATTTGGTAACAATGTCCTGTATCTGTGATTTAACTTCGAGAAGCCGCGCTTCTGTTTTCTCAACAGACTTTTCAAGATCTTGGAGACCCTTTTGGTTCTTCTGAATGCTAATCTGGGTTTTAAGGGCAGAAGAATTGAGCTGGGATACTGGAAGATCAATTGTTAAACGTTTCTGTACAGGATCTGATATTCCAGGAACATAAAACGAAGGATCGTTTGCAAATACCGACGAGGAAATGTTAACGGTGCTTCTGACTTGAGCATTCTCAACAGGTGGCTGATCAGTAATGCGATTCGATAGTCTCCTTTTCCTCCTTGCCTGTGCTTCAAACAAACTATCTTTCGATCTGTTTTCCGTATTCACACCCTCTTTCGATTGAGGAGGGGATTTACTTTCAAACCCCAATGATCCGTTTGATCCAACGTTCTTTAAGCGATCATTTTCACCGCTATTTAGCGAAAAAAGAACGTCAAACCCTTTTGGTTTGTCATCTTTGTTCCCAGAATCGAATCTCCCTGTCGAATTAAAACCAAAAGCAGAATTACTATCAGCTTCATAACTTCCTTCCGATTTTCCAACATCTTTGTCGTCTTCTACTAATATATCATCATTCTCATCTCTAGGAGGCTTCTGAGACGGTTTAAAAGTCCCAAAAAAGGATCTATTCTTCCACATTCTCACTTTATTTAATCGTTTTTGGACGGTTTCGGTTTCAACTCAAATGACGACTGAAGCTGGAATTCGAGCGAGAGAATCGATATATCGTCTACTATTATCGGCTGGATATTTTCGTGTCCGAATGCTTGATCTTGAAGACTTTGATAAAATTGCTGGTGGTTTAGCCTGGTGCTTGAAAGCCAGTTGTGTTGACGTTGATGTTGATATTTTTTATACCGAAAAGCCTAATGTTCGTGAAAAGGTGAAAATTGCAGAATCTATATGTGGAGGCCTGCGGGCAGCCCGCTGTCCGCATGATTTAAAGCCTCACCAGATTCAAGGTCTTGACTTTCCATATCTATTTCCAATATTCCAATGGTTAGTGAAAAATGTTATTGAAGTCAGAAACGAATTTGGGGATTTTCAGAGATCATTTGCTGAGTTTAGCTTTAAGAATTCTTATGCAGAGCTTCCTTCAGATATTAAGGAAAATCAGAATTATAATAATTCTAAGAATAACATTAGGCAAATGGAAAAGTTTTTTCCCCCAAAGCGTTTTTATAAGAGATCATCATGGAATTCTTCTTTGGCTGAGATCAAGCAAATCGAAACTACACTTTTAGAATATGGGAGAATTCCAACATTGATATCCACAGAAGTCGAAAAACCTGTGGATCCAAGGAATAAGCAGAAGAAGAAGGAAGAAGATGAGGCCAAAGAAACAAAGAGGCAAGAAGAGCTTCGAGCAACGTTTTCAACTCTTCAGAAAGAATCTGATGGTGATCTAATTGATGGATCAATAATTTCTTCATTTGTTGCTGCTCAATCAACAGAGATTTTGGCTGCGCAATCTATTTTCGATGAGAGCTCGAGACAGATTTCTAATTATACAGAAGATGATCTTAGAACTGCTCATGCTGCTCAAATTGAGCAGTTGAAAGCTAGAATTGCTTTCTTAAAAGGAGAAGGAAAAAGACTATCAAAAGAATATGAGGATCTTCAAGCTAATTTGGAGGCACTCACTGCTGCATTTGGAGCTGCCCAATTGAAGAATGCAGGACTGAAGAAGTCAATTGGCCAAAGCCAACAGATTATTGATAATGCGGAACATACTGAAGTTATTGTTCAAGCAATGTCTTTAAGAGATGATAACCAACAAAATATTGAAGCATTCGAAAAGCAATGCAGAATTGAAATGGCGGAATGGAAAGCCAAGATTGCTGATCTAATGGAAAAGAATTCTCCAAATGCAGACTCAGGCTCTGCCAAATTAGCAGCTACTCTTGAACAATACCAAAAAGAATGGGAAAGGAAACAAGAGCTTATTGCCGAAAAGGCCAGAGAATTGCTTAAATTAAGAACAGAATATGATGCTTACCCAACAATGGCCGAACTAACTCAATATTCTCGTCGTCTCAAAGAGCTATCAGCTCTTTCGCTTCAGAAGCTTACTGAGTTGAAGAAATGCCAACAATTGCTTAACGCACTGATTGACTCAACTGATATTCTTGAAAAAGAAAATGATCTTTTCAACACAGTTCTTAAGTCATTTAATCAAGCCAAATCAGACACATCAGCTCAAAAAGCTCTTCTCAGCCAGCTACAAACAATTGCAGTGCAGACAACTGCTCAAAAGGAGAAAATTGAAGCTGATCTCTCAAAGAAGAAAGATTTCCTATCATCACAAGAAGAAAAGCACCGCAAACTTTTGGAAGAACAAAGAAGATATTTCCAAGCTGTCAAAGAGTATCAAGAAGCCCAAGACGAGCTTGCGGATCTACTCGAAGAAGAAGATCAATAAACTTTCTCAACCAGATTTTTTTATGGATTCTCCTCTTGTTTTAGCTAATGTTACCATCGAATCTGCATCACATTTATCTGGGTTTTCTAGAAGAATCGAAAACATGACTTTAGGTCGAATATTCTTTGCACAGTTATTATATTTCATTTCATTGTTTGCAGTCATTTTTTCTTTTGTTCTCGGCCCCTCATATTTTGATATAAATGAAAAACAAATTCCTTTAAGCAAAGTTGAATCAGAAAATAGACTGTTTGAGTTTTCATATTTGAATATATCCAGACTTAATCGGGTATTGCTTTTTGAAATGTCTTTGATGAAAGAACCAGGTATTAATGTTTCTAATTCTTTGGTGAAAGTATCAACAGCAGTACATTCATATAGCCAAGATGGATTAATCATAGATTTGCACCAGCCTCTTCGAGACTTTACTCTTAAGTTCGAGAAGAATTCCCCATCATCAGATTCTGTACGGCTTTTTTCATCATATTTGCTTAATTATGATAGACTAGAGTGCTCTGTTGTAATTAAGTTTGCTGATAAGCAGCCCCTTCCAGTGAAGTTTTCTTGGATGCTAATAGATTCGGCGCACACTATCATCGCTATTATATTGAGGATTTCTTTTTTCATCATCTCATTAACAGCATTTTTTAATTTGCTTAAACTTAAATTGTTATTCAACCACTCGCCAGGTTCAACCCAGTTAATATTTATATGTCTTTCAACACAGATCATTGCATCCATTCCATTTTCTCTATTTGATTTAGTACTGGACACACAGTTAATCTCCTTTTTAGAGTCTTTTTTAGATCAGTTATTCTTTATTGTATGTTTATATGTTGGGTTTACTATCTTATCATTTGGAAAGTACAAAAATGAGCCATCAGACCAGTTTCATTTATTAAGGATATTCATTCCATTTTTAGCGGCCTTTGCTCTTCTATTTTTGCATAGTTATCATACAATCAAACACGTCAGAACAAATTCTGTCCTACCAATTGATTATGCCACAAAAGGTCTAGCAATGTCTGAGTATGTTGTGATGGCACTATATTTGCCTGCAATAGTCCTTGTATGCTATTCCAGAGACTCTGAAAGCAGGATTGATCAGCTGATACATTCTATAATGCCGCCTCTTCTTGTTATTTCATCAGCATTTACTGAAGCTGCGGGACCAGCAGAGGCAGCGCTGGGCACCAATTTTGCTTTTCAAGTTTTTGTTTTCGCTTCTTGCAGCGTATACTCATTGTTTTTCTCATACTATAATTGGCCTGTACAAGGAAACGAACTGTATGAGTATTGGGCAGCGCCTAATGATTACTTACAGCAATAACATTCATGTTAGCTGAGAGTTTTTATGTTTCGTTCGGATCCGCTGTAAAAGAATCTCCAACAGATTTATACGAAGGCTATTCTGAAATCAAGGAACTTTTATTAAAAAGAAGTCTGGTTTCTCATAATAGGCCGTTGTATTTTGCGATTGTTGATTCAATTGTTTTTTATAAAATAAATGGAAGTTTTTTGAGTCCCTGCGATTATATTTTAATAAAATCATGCGATACACATAAGAGATCTGAGATCTTTATTGAAAGAGTTCACCATTATCTGTTATCTTTGGATTTAAGTAACAAAGATGATATAGTTGCGTTTCTAAAAGAAATAGGAATACAAGGGATTCATATTCTTTCTGGAATGCGCCATACAACAGGTAGTATGTTTTTAAAATTATTAACTAACACGCAGCATATGATGATTTTCTTCCTCCTTGCGCAGATGTTCTTGTTGAAGCATTTAGGAAACCATTTAATAATTCTGGTTTGACACATGGTGGTAGAGCTCTTTCTAAGCACTCAATACGTGATTCCTCATGCTTTTGGGGGAAGGTACAAGGCACAAGTTCATATGTTAATGCATCTGCAGACTCAATGCTTGATCTCATTGTTCGGAATTCCGTGTGGCATAATGTGTTTGCGCTACCACACAATCTCAAGGCATATGAGATTCGAGTACTCTCAGGCTATGGAGCAAGGTGGGAATTTGGAGAAGGATATATGATATTTAGAGGATTCGTTGAACCTCCAATGGAAGACGGCCATGCTAAAAAATGGAGACATTAAATTATTTTAATGCTAGTAAAACCCAGGAGGGAACATGAATGGTGGGAAAAACATCATGATTTCTTCATCTGATGAATCTTCTTTCCTCTTATGCTTTCTGTGCTTCTTGTGCTTATGCTTTTTGTGCTCAGGTTTTTGCTCTTCCTTTTCTTCAACTTTTGTTTGAACTTGTTCAATGGATGCTTGAGAATTCTGCGTTTTGGCATTGATCGCTTCTTTCATTAACTGAACTTCTTTTTCAAGCAAAGAAATCTTCTTAAGCAAAGCTTGTTCTCTTAATGAAAAAGCTTCTTCTGAGTTTGAGGGAATCTTGTTTTTCAGGTCTGGTTCTGAAATGTCGTTTTGAATATTATCTTCAATGGGTTCCTGCTGTTTCGCAATCGAATTCGTTTTAGGAAGTGGATTCGATGTTTTTTTGTCAAGTGCCTGAGGAGGCCCATGAGCAGTGAGTTTTTTCTGGTTCACAATTACTTTGGTGGTAATGCCTTCATTTGGATCTGGGTTTGTATTCATTTTTCCAGAGAAAAATCCAAATCCTCGTGGTATTGTTGATGCTTCTTTTTCACTTGGATTAGCGAGTCTGCGTTGGAACAATCCGATTTCATGAGCAGCAGTGTCAAAATCAAGAACTTTTATCTCAGAACCCTTCTTTGGTTCAGTTTTATTCAAGGGTTGCTCGATCAATCTTGGAGTATCCATTTGTTTGCTAGTTAAGGATTGCAAATTTTCAACTTGTAATGGATTCATCATAAAGTTTTCCCCACTAAACATTTTTTGGTTAAAACCATCATTAAACCCACCACAACGTTCCATTTCAAGAAGGAAATCTTCTTCATCATATCCATCATTCTCGAAGAAAGGCTTCCATCGTTTAGGGTTTTCATTCGATGGAGGTGGAGTATTTTCGGCCCATGTCTGCTTCTCAAGTTGAATATTTTTAACTTCTTCAGATTCAGGCTCCGATTCTTCTTCTTTTTCGTCAGGCTTTTGAAGTGGATGTTTCTTTGGCCCAAAAATAGGATCTATCACCATAGTGGTTGATTTCATATTCGCCAATACCTGCCCCCTAGGGTTATTTCTTGCAAATGGTCCAGTGTACACAGTGGAAAAAACTCCCTTGATATCGGAATTTGGTGTTTCATTTTTAGGTGCTTTAATTGCATCGGATTCTAAATCATACTGTTTTGGCGGCTTCCATCCTCCCTTATTAGCTTTAGATGGCTTTAAAACTATTTTTTCTACTTTCTGATTTGCATTAAAAAGCCCAAAGCCGCTCTGTGAAGGTGGGGCAGCTGTTTTTTGTACTCCTTCGCAGTGTTTGCATTTCCCAGATACACCACAATCACAAAAAGCAGAAATCACACCCCGATATTCCAGTTCGTGGCCAGCATGACATTTTTTGCTACATACAACACAACACCCGTGATCTTCTTTGTTTGGCCAGCAAGTTTTGCAATGGTACCATGGCTGTTGCACATATGTTCTTCCGTTTTTTTCATATGTGCATTTCATGCTCTCAAAGTCTTCATATTGAAAATACACGCGCTCCCCTTCAGGAAGTAGATCCCATCTATTCAAACACTCCTTTAAAACCATTTTACGGTCCCATTCAGGATGCTCTTTCTGTATTATCGGCTTAGTCGTGCTGGAAAAGTTAATAAAGGGGCTGTTACCGCTCATAAAATTAAAGTTTACATAAAAAATCACATATTGTCATAGCAAATAGCCAGACCTCCTCAAATGTAGGAGCAGCCTCTATTTCCAACACATCCTTATCGATTTTCCGGATGAAAATGTAAGGGTGGCGCTTTTCATCGATCATTCTGGCATTTTTGATACTACCAATTGCCTGAGATGAATGAAGATCGATAATCCATCTCCCTTCATCGTCAAGTGATGGTTCTTCATTTGAGAGAGTTTGAGGTATGTCATCGTCAAGACCGAAGAAATGCACAATCAATCGTCGAGGCTTGGATTTGATAGTTTCATCATTCCTGAACTGAACTGAAAACACCTCTTTTCCAAACGAATCTCCATTCCTAAATGAGAAATCACAAAAAGAATTTGCATGGAGGATTGTGGCAATGTGTGGGGGCTTTATGTGCGAAGATGTTCCTTCTGAAATTCCAATGTAGTTGGTGTTTGAATGAGGCTTAACTTTTGCATGAAATATTGGTACGTCGCCAAAAAAAAACTGAAAATTTACCCTATATCCACGCAGATTCGTAGAGGAATCCCTTACACATCTATATTTAAGAAAAGAAAATATCGATGGTCGCTGAAATTGAGATTCAGTATTATTCGGGTTCCTTTGAACAACAAAATAATTTTTAATTGGTGTATTACGCCTTCTAAAGCCAGGGAAGCTGTTATTGAACATGTTTATATCGTTAAAACACTTGAGTTTTGATCGATCTATTTCGTTTTCTTTCATTTGTAAACTTGTGTAAAGTTTGTAAAATAACCACCAAAATAAAAGTGTCATTACTGATGACGAGTTTTAAATTCCCTCCGGTATATAATTATGAGCCTTTTTGGACGATTCAAAATCATGAAAATCAACGGAAAAAGCAGATAGAATTATGGGGAAACCTTGTTTTAGCATTCATGAAAGCAATAAATAAGACCGAAATGGATGTTATCACAACTCTTGATACCCCTCTTTTTAATAACAAAAAATTGCAAAGGAGACTTAGGAAGATGGATGCTGAGATGATTATTGATAATTTGGTGGCAACAAATAATGCTAAATGGCTCGATGATCAAAAGATTCGTGCGAGAATAATATGGAGAACACCAGAACAATGGGGTACTATTATTTACAAATATATTGATGGAATAGGACAAAATGGAAACGTGCTCACATTCGAAGAATTAATAAACGGTGATGAAGTGAAGAAGCAACCATTTTATAAAATACAGCCAGATGTCTTTCTTGAGGCTGTACTCGATCTTCAGACAAAGGGAAAGGCACGTGTGTATCAGAATCCAACACTCATCGAGAGCGGTGTCAAGTTCATTTAAAGATAATGCTATATTTTTAATTTTTTACGATTGAAATGTTTATTTGCCGATTAATTTAGCTATAAAATGCAAGCTCTCGGAGGGTGTAATGCAGACCCTAATTCATGGGATGTCCAAGGCGATTTACTTGCCTATGGGTGTGGTCAGTCGGTTATTATCCAAAACATCAATACATTTGAAACTGTTGGATACTTGCCACTCAAATATGGAGTTGTTACTGTTGTCAAGTTTTCTTCCAATTCTTATTTATTCGTTGGCACATGTGAGGGTGCTTTAATGTTAGTAGATCCTCGTAGTTCTGATGTTTTGGTGACAAAAACCTTTGGATCGTCAATTACCTACCTATCAGTTAGTAAGAATTACATATTTTTCTCTTTAGCATTTCACGGACTGAAGTTAATGAAATATGATAATAACTCAAATATCGAGGAAATGATTGTTAAATTCCCCAAAGTCAAATGCGTATGTTTATCTGTATTTGAATTTGGTGAAGAGCTTTTTGTTGCTTATGGAAATCCTGATGGCTCGATTTCAATCAATTTGCCTTTAGTAGGAAGCAATGTTAGCCTTGACGGCAATTCTTGGGCAAGGTGTCTTTCTTTTTGTCCCGGAAACGGCCATTTATTATTTGCAGCATCTTCTCAAGACCGAAATATACGTATTTGGAAAATCCATGAGCATGATTCATCCCACCTCAATGATTTAGGAGTTTCTGTCTCCTCTCATTCTGTACTGAAAGCTTCAACAAATGAGCTCAATGTTGAGCTGATTTCCATCCTCTCTGGTCATAGCGATTGGGTAAATGGAATTGGTTTTTATGGCCCAGAACACCTTTGCTCAGCTTCATTTGATGGCCAGGTGCTAAAATGGACATCAATTGGAAATGAAGATTATGATATCTCTTTCAGATTAGGTACAACTGCTGTGGGTGATGATCAAAGCGGATTTATCGGGTGTATGCTAGTACAGCCCCATGATATTATTGCATTATCCAGAAATGGAGGATTCTCAAGATGGATTAATGGCAAGGCAGTTCAATTCTTTTCAGGTCATAACTCATATGTTGTAGGTGCTACTTGGTCAACAGAAGGATTCTTTATTACTGTCGGATTGGACAAAGTTGCACGTGCATGGGCTAAAGTGGGTAAGTATTTTACCGAAGTTGCCAGGCCAATGATTCATGGGCACTCAGTTCATGATGTAGTACAACTATCAATAGATAGATATGCTTTTACATCAGATGAAAAACAAATCAGAATACTCCAACCTACATCGAATTTTGCGAAAATTGTGGGTGGAAAACTTTCCTCAATGCCTCTTCCCTTTGCTTCAATGGTTCCTCCCCTTACATTATCTAATAAGATACTTATGACAGCAGATGATGTAGCCAAAGAGTTTGAACCATTGACAGGTGCCGATTTTGTTTTTGATAATGTTCCTCCAGCTCATTCAATGTGGTTAACCAGATGGCCTGAAATAGGTGATTATTGGGGACATGAACGAGAGTTAACAAAACTTGCCTTTTCATCGCAGTGGCTTGCATCTGGTGATGACAGAGGTGGGGTTCTTATCAGAGATGGAAACGAAAAACGATTCTACACTACCTACCTTAAAAAGGATGAAATCATTAAAAGCCCAATTACTGCACTTGCAGCTGCTCCAGACTCAACTTCACTTATTGCTGTTTGCAAAAATGGATATGTTCGCCTAATTGAATCGACAAATGGTTTTTATATGGCCCAAATAAATACTGGAGAGAATTCAATGGCAGCTTCTTGGGAATCAAACTCAGAGTATTTTTACATTGGCGGAGAATCTGGTCTTTACGCTTATGAAAGAGATGGAACAATATGTAATCAAATGAAAGATTTGTACATTACCGCCATTGAATCAATTGGGGATTATCAGATTCTTGTTGGAACAAACAGTGGAATGATCCAACTGATTCGATATGATCCCTCGAGCAAAGAATTTGTTGTTGTTAAGAGTTACATAGGTCACTCAGATCAGGTTACTGTGATTAAAATTTCACCTAGCAAAGATACATTTATTTCTTGCTCAATTGATCATTCAATCATATTACAAAACCTTAAATAAACCCATAAAGTCTTTTAGATTTTTTCATAATGAAGAGTTGACTCCATACCCTTTGTTTGTTTGACAGTTCGCACAGCCTTCATAAAGTCTTCATTTGTAATACAATCATGTTCTTCTCTTAGTGCAAACAAACCTGCTTCAGTGCATACATTCCTAAGGTCAGCTCCATTAAAACCTTCACTAAGTTTAACAATAGAATCAAAATCTATGTCACCACTTACTGTTAAACTCTTTGAATGAATCTTAATAATCTCGTATCTTGATTGCTCATTTGGAAGGGGGATTTCAATTTTTCGATCAAGACGCCCTGGACGCAGTAGAGCAGGATCCAAAATATCGGGTCTATTTGTGGCCATTATCACTTTAACTTGAGAAGTTGACGAAAACCCATCCATTTGAGCTAAGAGTTCCATTAGGGTCCTTTGGACTTCTCTGTCTGTTGAGCTACCTTCTTCAAGACGCTTACCACCAAGTGCATCGATTTCATCAATAAAAATAATGCATGGTTGGTGCTCACGTGCATAGGTAAACATCTCTCTAACAATTCTTGCAGATTCACCAACGTATCTATCAAATAAAGAAGCAGCAACAACTTTGAGGAATTTTGCATTGGTATTTGATGCAATTGCACGAGCAATCAAAGTTTTTCCTGTTCCTGGCGGTCCATAGAGTAATGCTCCTTTTGGTGCAGGAATACCAACACGCTTAAATATTCCAGGATTAACAAGAGGCAATTCAATAATCTCTCGAATTTCGTTAAGTTGATCTCCTAAACCACCAATATCAGAATACTTCACATTGCCTGGATCTTCAGTTGACATATGATGAACTGATGGATCGACTTCTCTTGGAAGAGCATGCATTATGGTGTGAGTAGCAATATCGAGTGCAACTCTCCTTCCATTCACCAATAATGAATGATCCAATCGCGTTCTAACACCTACAACATATCTGGTACCAGAAACAGTCTTAACAATATACCTTTCGTCATCCAAAGGTCGCAAAACTTCGCCAACAATCTGTCCAACAGATTGTAGTGAATTAAAGGCTCGCTCAGATTCAGCATGCTGAATCCTCAGCGTAACCATCGAATCTTTAAGTTGATTTAAGCTATTCTCCAATTTAACTGACTCTATATATTTCTTTCGATAGTTGGAGATAATTTTATCTTTGCTGCTCATTGAAATGAGCTGAACAGACTATCACAAAATATTCACTAGATGTAAAATGGTTTATAATCTTTCAGTTATTTTGGCTGTTAAGAAATACCTTTTCCTCATATCTTTTCTTGGAGGAAGAAAGTCTTTGATCAATGTTTCATCTGTATTTCGGATATCGGGTTTCCTTTCTCCATTCTCCAAAGTATGTATATCTATTGTTACATCTTTGGAAATCGTTTGCTTGCATCTGTCCATCAACGCAAGAAGTCTCTCTATCCTCATTTGTTTTTCTTCAGAATTCAACCTTCTAAATTCCTCGTTACTCATTTGTTTTTCTTCAAATATCAACCTTCTAAATTCATCTTTTCCGATTACTTTCTCTAGTTCCTGATATCCATTTATATCCTGATATTCAACTAGATAATCTTGACGTGCTCTTAGTACCAATTGTCCCATACAACTATAAGCTTTATAATAATCATTATTCATAATAAAACTCACAAATATCTTAAGATCTAAGATTCTAGTAGCATCGGAAAACCACTCATATATCCATCTTTTTCCGTTGACGAAAAATGCAAGAAAGTAACATGTATTAGTACTGATATCATCTCTTGATATTAATTTTTCCCAAAAAGGCATGGATTCAAAATTTGAACGCTTTGGAAGCCCGTGTTGCTTGTGTTGAAGGCGTTTTTCGGCCCTTTCCTTGAATTCTCTATCAAAAGACACAAATAGCGGAACATTCTTCACAATTTTAAAGCTTTTTGGTAATATTTTGGAGAAAATGGCATAAAAACGCTCTAACATATCACCAAAGCTTGAACAAATTTGGGTAATTGGGTTTAAAACCCTAATTGTTGGAACAATTCCGGCAAAAAACTGCTCAATAATCAAATTAAACCCCTTCCAATCCTCTACAATAACATCTATGTGATCTATTTTTTCAGGAATTTTCACAAAATCATATACTTTGTCCAAAACTGCCCCGTTTTTAAAAACAAACAGATTTTTTCCCCCATCTATTCCATACACAATAATCTCGCATTGGTCCGAATTAAACTTAGAGTCACTTGTGTACAAATAGAAAAGTTTCTCATTCATTTGCTGTTTGTTTTTCTGCCCTACGATAATTTTTAATCCGAAATAAACTTTTGAAAGTTTGACTACTTTTCATAACTTGACCTTCTGAAAGGCTTTGACTTTTTGAAATAACACGAATCGAAAAGAGAGAGAGTATTTATTAGTACATACCAAAAACATCATATGGTTGTTTTTCGCTGCAGCTGAAAGCTTCTTCAAAAATAATCCTGAATTGTTCTGGAAATGTAGCACAGATAGGGTCAGAAACAGTTTTTGTGGTTTTTTCTGGGCGTTTCATCTTACCGAAATGGAATCTGCACTGAACATCACTCCTTGTTCCCAGTTCCCTGGAGATTTTTGTCCAGGCTTTAGTTCCAAATTCATTAACCAAATCGATGAGCCTTTTTTCTTCTTCATAAGACCATTTACCACGTGTTATTGAAGGATCAAGATCTCTAAACCACCTTTGGGAGCATTGTCCTCGATTTCTTTGTTTGCCAACAGCCTCAACAACAAGATTCCAATTATTGGTCCCATACTTCTGAACAGCTTCTATCAACCTTGAGTCTTCTTCAGGTGTCCATGCCTTTCCCGGTTTTCTCTTTGAATTGACTTGAGAAAACTCATTTCCATTGTTTTCGTCATTCATATAGTCCATGATAATAATGAAATCAATTTGTCAATCTCTCAAAGTTTCTCATAAATTAAATGAAATTGAGGCAAAATAACCTTAAATTGAATTATAAGATATCAAAATTTTAAATATCTCCTCAATAATTATGCTGCTTTGAAATATTCTGAATTGTGTAAAGACATTGAAGTATACTGTGCTTGACATTATTTCAAATTTTGATAAGAGAATAAACTTATATTCAAAATAAACCAATTGTGGTAGGATATATTAGGTAATAGCAGTACGGTTGGTTATCAAATATTGGCTTTTGTCAAATTATCACAAAATTTCAATTGTTGGATTGTATTGAATAAAACAATTCTGAAGTGGTTCGGGTATTGTCCGATCTGAAATCTTGAATTCCACTCACAAATTATGGTAGAAAAATGTTTCATTCGGTAGAAATGTATTCATCAAATCCAAGACTGGACAATCGGTGAAGTAAGAATTGAATCATCCGGATCTGCCAGGTCGGGTGATTCTGAACTCTCATTCACAAAGGAAAAGCCCTCAAAAATGATCCGGTCCTTTGGAATTGGAGTTGCCATTGAATCTAGAGGAACTTCGGCTACAAATTTACTATCAAAGTTCTTAGGTATCTCACCATGAGTAGAGTCTGGAATAAACTCTGGCAAAACCCTTCTGTGGAGAACATCATCGAAGTTGAGCCCATCGAAGAATGGATGAGAAAGTAAGGATTCAAAACCATATCTTTCTTCAGGGTCTTTTTCAAGAAGCCCACTTATTAATGATATTGCATTAGGTTCTATTGAGGGTGGAAATTTGGGTCTCCCAATCCTTATTTGTTGAAACATCTTTTCTTTATTCTCATTATAGAATGGGGTTTTACCAACAAGAAGCTCAAAAGTTAAAATTCCTAAAGCCCACCAATCAACTGCTGGTCCATATGCCTTTTTATACAATAACTCTGGTGCAACATACTCAGATGTACCACAGAATGTTGTTGTCAAGCTATCATTGTTAAGGTCTTTCGCAAGACCAAAATCGGTCAGTTTAACGAATCCGTTTGAATCAAATAGTATATTCTCTGGTTTAAGGTCGCGGTAAACAATTCTATTCTGATGCAAAAAATTTAAAGCCAAAGCCAATTCAGCAATTATTAATCTAACTTCGCTCAATGGAAAAAGGCCCCTTTTTTGAATATGATGAAACAGCTCGCCACCAGCTGCATATTCTAATCCAAGATACACTTTTGTGTCATTCTGAAACGCAAATAAAAGAGATATAATAAATGGATGTTTTGCTTTCAAAAGCACATTTCTTTCGGAGAAAATAGTGTGAACCTTATTCTCCTTGATAAGTCGATTCTTATGAATCGTTTTAACAGCGACAAATTCCCCTGTGGTTTTGTATTTGCATAACATCACTTTACCATAAAATCCTCTTCCAATTACAGACTTGATTTCAATGTTTTGCATTGAAACATTAGGTGTGATTAATGATAAAGCCCTAATAGCTAGAGCCCATTGGTTAATCGAATCTTCATCAGGGGCAGAAAGAATAATTTGTTTTTCATTAGCTGGTTTGATTGTAATCCGAGGTGGAGAACTATTTGTACTTAATATAACCTCGGTATCAACATTGATTGATATATACCGATCAAAATCAGTTAAACTATCAGTTTTAGATATAAAAAGACGATTTTCACGTATATAAACAAATCTCTTATGCCAGAAGCCAAATGTTGATCCTTTTTTCTTCAACCATCCACTCATAACAATGTTAGCTTGCTTGTCTGACATTGTATAAAATAAAATCATCGGAAATACTGTGTAAAAATGTTTAGCTAGAAAATAGAGGCATTCTCCACATCCTCGCAGAATTGGATCCAGTTGATCATTCTATTATTCTTGTAAAGGCTGATTACTCCATCAAGCAATTTTGGATCCATTACAAGCTGTAGGTCCTTTATCCTGAGTCTGAACTGCTCTTCCGAAATGACTTTGTTTTGTATTCCAACAAACACTGATTTGATAGAACGGGATCTCTCTCTGAGTTTCGTCCTAATTTGAGCAAGAAACCTGTGTAATTGTTCCCTTTCATCATCTTTCTCATCTTCAGTTTGACGCAAAGCTCTAGCTTGTGATGGTGTGATTTCGATTTTTTCAATGACTGACACCATCCTGCCATAGTTCAATGAATCCGACTTCCTTTGGTCCTTAAACTGGTTTGTAAGGGCTAATACATCTGTTGGCGAAATTGAATATCCGACATTACTTAAACAGGCAGGAATCCTATATGAAGGTATTGATTTTGAGTTTGTTGTATCATATATGGAAAACACATCCCCTGGATATATTTTTCTTTCCAAGAAGAATGCTTTAAGCCTTAAAAGAGCCATTCGTACATCTTCTTCATAATCTGTTTTCGTTGATTCCTGTTTTGGAATTTGGTTCAAATCCTGGAATATTTGAGCATAGGATATATTCTCGGAAACCTTGTAGAAAAGACAAAAATCATCGAATCCAATGGATGAAAACTGGATACCGAGCGATACAAATATCGATTTTAATTGATTTGGAGAAATAACACCTCTAGACATCCTATCTGCCTTCCGAATCTCATCTTCGAAGTTATGAATTCCAACCTTGGAAATCCCTGCAAGCAGGAATGCTCCTTCAGAAGATATATGTCTTGATACAGGGCTTTTCTCAATAATCTTTGGATTCACTTTGGGTATTTCCTCAATGGGTCTATAATCAACTTCGGAACAAAGATCAATCCATCTGATATTTGAAATAGATTTGCCTCTGAACTTGTTTAAAACATAATTTATATCTTGGTTCGAAAAATTGATTTGAAATCTGTGAATTAAAGAAGAAAACTGCTGGAAAGATACTTCTCCGCTTTGTTCTAAATCATATTTCTGGAAATGAGGTGTCAAAGATACTTTCTTTTCCTGTAAAGATTTCCGCAAAGATACCAATGGATCATATACTGGTGTTTCTTCTCCTTTAGGAAATGTATTTAAAAACTTTTCCAGATCAATTTCGCCTTGTGTGGTTTTAAAGAAAGCAGATATACTATTAATCTCTTCAGCAGATAAATTTACACCAATTTTTTGAATAGTACTAACAAAAACATTATTTGGGATTAATCTACTGTTATAATAGGAAAAGAAATCATGTATCTTAGTCCTCCTTTCGGATAGTGCTTGATGAATATACTTTATCATGCCATTCACATCAATTTCATTTGTATTAAAACTTCTTGATTTAGAATTAGTATTTGATGTTTGGATAATTTTTTCGAGATCATCGCATAAAGCTCGGTAATTACAGAGTCCATCTGATCCTATATATGATGACACAACCTGAGATGACCCCGGATGAATCTGATCAAAGAAATTATGAACTATTTGGGGATCAATTTTGCCTCTCTTTGTTTTATCGTAACTTGAGAACATATATAGCAGATCATACCCCCTGCTCTTAATGAATGGTGCAATTGAAGCCAAAATTTCAAGTGATCCATTTTTTTCTTGGGGTAGTTTATCCAATATTTCTTGTAATCGATTATAATAAATCCAATCAGATTCGCATATCCTCGAGATGATCTTTCTAGATACATTATTGTTGAATTCTTTGAGAAACTGATTTACAGTCACCCTGCCCCTGTTGATAGGATCGTAAATCATCAACACATCTCGAAGATTCATATTCGTTCTCTTAAGGATATTCGAAAATTCTCTCAATTCTTTTTCAATATCCTTAAGATCTTCAAACGACAAAGATTGTGATGGTACATTAGAAATATCATTGATCAATCTGTTATAATTAATAAATTCTCCTTCTTGGTAACACTTGAATATACTTTGCATCTCTCCTTCAAGAGAAGATACCCCCAATCTTGAAAACAGTCTCTCCAAGGGCAACTTGGCGACCAAACCGGTTTTTCTTTTATCAATAGAATTAAACTCATTCGCTAAATCTATTTTATGTGTCTTAAGATGCTTAACGAGTATCTGAATCTGCTCCTTTTGCATTTTAGTAATGTGATTGTTTTCCCCTTAAATCCAACTCTTTTGTATCTTTGCGTTTAACAATTTTTATCTGGCTGATTCATCAAATTGGAATAGAATTAAGTGATTGTATATAATAAATTTCATGGAATACTTAATTTCTTGGAGCAAGGGAATCAAATTTGTTTCTTTGTTCAGGAATAATTTTGGTGATTTGAGTGTCTAACAGCCATAGAGCACTTATATTGATAGAACTTGATCATTCTTTCATTAATATATGTATAAAACATTTGATTGATCAAAAAAAATTCAGAAAAGTTATTTGGGGAGGTCCCTCCCCTCATATAGTGGAGTTAATAAAATTGATTTGGAAAAAATGACTCTATAATTTTAATTGAATTTACTTAAGAGTTTGCCAGTTTATTCTTTTCGTGTAGTAAATGGAAATCCAATCTGATTTGAACAGATTAGTTCTCGAAAGGTCTCTGTTGACAGATTATTTATCGAAATTATTAACATACAAGGTAAACGAGAAAACATTATAGGTGTGTTTTTTTGGGAAAGATTTTTCCTATTTGGGGAATTCTTTTTCATAAATTGGGGAATCAATGTTTTTGGAAACCTTGTTTTTTGACACTTGAAATTAATAAATTTGATTTCAAACAAATATATTTTCTGGGGTTATACTTTTCACATTATTATATAAAAAAAGAGCTGAAAATTTTTTACTCGATTGAGACGTGGTACATTCTGGCTTCTTCAAGTTTTTTGCTTGTTTTATACCTATGAAATTTAATGGCATTTCTTTGGTGAGAGAAGAATCTTTCAACAGAAGCTTCAGAACTTGGAACT